>Ga0179593_1512462_pt1 | contig 23937 bp, 32 predicted proteins | sample CZODoug2_1_08_16_FD_185931 | JGI IMG/M metagenome (GOLD analysis project Ga0179593, IMG submission 185931) | Vadose zone soil fungal communities from Angelo Coast Range Reserve, California, USA - CZODoug2_1_08_16fungal (PacBio error correction) | ecosystem: Environmental > Terrestrial > Soil >... | reverse complement strand
TTTTCCAGTTTCCCTTTCTGTTTTCCAAGACCATGACTCACCCGAATAGGGCACCCGTTCCTTGTGCGTCCCGAACCCCAACGCCTCGTGATCTTCCCCCTTGCAGCGGGTCCTGAGAATCCTCAGGACCTACCCTGGGGCTCTGCGTAAGGGTCCCCTTTTGGTCCGTTTGAAAAAAATGGCTTTTGTGGTCCCCATCAGCGGCCACTTTTCTACCAGGTATCCTGCCCCCCCGTTGCTTGTTTTTGTGAAATTAACCGTGGGTTCGCATTCCACCTTTCTTCCCCCCTGACGCATACACTGTTTGTTTTACAGCCGTTGGTTTTTCGTGTATGCCCAGCAGTTCCTGGGTCACGTTTATCCCCCCACCTAAAATCCAATTTCCTTGTCCCAGAATTGGTCGCCCCCCAGGCCTGTTTTGCGTTCGGCGGTCGAGCCGTTTTTGATCGACCTGATTTTTTTTTTGATTAGCGCGTTGCCCCCCTGCGCTTTTTGCGGTATTATGACATCATTTTTTTGTTCCCCTTTTGATCGCGGGTTTCAGTTTGGCTTTCCGTTTGGCGGTACCGATGTTTTTTCCCTCCCCCAGATGTGCCAACCCCTTTCCGCTTTTTTTTACGTCGGGGGCATGCATGAATCTGCGAGCAGTCTGGCAGGGTTCGTTGGCTCGGAGTGTTTTTGCTTTCAGTTCTTGGCTTTTCCGTTTGCGTCACAGTCGGTTGGATTGTGGCGGAACCCGGTGGCGAGGGCGAGTCGAGTTTTGAACGGTGGCCGGAACACCCATGTCGAAAAACCACAACCAAGGTCTTGGGATTTCCCCAACCCCTAAGTGCGTGGACGGGCCTGTTTTTCTTTTTCAGTATCGGCCCACAACATGGCCCTTTCCCCGCCTGTTTACTTTCCCTACCGAGGGGAGCTTGTTTCGGTTTTTGTTTTTTTTTTGTGCAGCAGATTGCTGCATTTGTCTTCATGCCCTTTTGGTGCAACAAAAGGCTTCAGTGCGCGCCCCGTAAGGCTCCACCACTCTCTGAATTCCCCCCTTTTTGTTTGCCCTTCCCCGGTGCGACCTTTTCGATTTTTTTTTTTAGGTACGACTCTCCTTGGTCCTCCCATGCTGTTTATTTTCGATGAGTTCGTACTACTTTCGGTGCACTACATTTTTAGTACCCCTTTTCTGAGATTATTTTAAGTGCCGAGACAGGTTCTCCACCACGTTTGTTTACCGGAAGCTCTGTTTTTTCATTGCCCCCACACATGTTGGACCTTCGGGTTGCGTCGGCGGCCAGCGTGCAACGATTATTCTTTTTCCACTTTCTGAAAGACGTGGTAGTAGTGTGCTCCGTATCAGCCGTCTTCAGTTCTTTTCCCCGGTTTGAAGGGGAGCCATTCCCATCAGAGGGTTAATTTCACGGCCCAGAAGGTTTTTTTCGACATCCGGTTCCCCCCTTTTACTTTATAGCGACCTTGCCAGGGAGACGCTAGAGGAAACCCCCGCGCGTGCCCCCGCTCTTGCGAGCAAGGTCATTTCTCTCTTCACGAGCCTATCCCCAGTTCTTTTTCCGTTCTGACCCTGATTCTTTTTCTTAATCTCACAAGTGTTTCTTTCCCACGCCGGGCTTTCTCCAACAAGCCCCCTTTACCTCCCCTTTTACTCGTCTTCGATTTTTTTTTAGACCCCTTTCGCGATCTGGCGCGCCGTCTTTTTCCTTCGGTGCTCGCGCTATATAGTACGTGCAGTAAACCAGCTGGACCTTTCTTCACTGTTTAAAAATAGTGGAATTTCATCGTCCGTCGAACTGGTTGTGTCACCCGTACCCTTTCCCTGTCACTTCCATTTTGCACCTTTTGTACAAAAAGTAGCCTCCAGAAGGCTTGATTTGCCGGTCTTGTTCGGTGGGGCATAGTTATTTGCTGACTCCAGGTGTTTCTCCGTAGGCTCCACGCGACTGCGGTTTGAATGCCCCCTTTGGCGCCCGGCGGGTCGTTGAGGGGTTTTTTTTAAACGCGCTCCTTTGGGCACTTCACCACTTCTGCCACAGTTTCTTTGGTCTGGCGAGCCCACATTTCAACCCCCAGCGCCGGCCACCCCTGTTAGCGCTTCAGGACTTTTTGGTTGCCTTCTTCAAGTGCCCCTCCAACAGGCTTTCCAACACGCCCCTGCCCCCTTTTTTTAGGTCTTACGGCTGATTTTTCCATACTCCCCCGGCGTGCGTACAAAGCATCTCCAGTTCCCCCCACACAGGGGTTTTCCCCCTCACCCTGATGGCGTGCTGTCCCTCGTCTGCTTTTAATCGGCCTTTTTTATCGGGGCGCTTTTCCCTGGTCGGTGCTGTTCCCCATTTTTTGTGCCCTTTCCCAGACCGTGCCCCCCCAAGAAGAATCGTATCCCCCCCTCGGCCTGAGGAAAGTCCCAAGGAAGTTGACCCCCCCAATATCTGCCCCTGATTTTTGTGTTTTGAACACGTCGGTTTCTTGTTGTGCTCGAGAATTTTTTTTTGAAAACTAAAACTGATGGTGAGCATCGTTTGCCTCAGCGCCGGGTTTTATCGCCGTTCCTTATTTCGCTGCTGTCGCCCCATTGTACTTCCCCAACGTCGGGCCCGTTCCTTTGCCGACAACCTCCCTGGCTGACGCGGTCGTTTTTCCTGCCTCGTCCCCCAAACGAAACGGTGCGTTTCTTTAGTTCAAGGAATTTCGTTTTTTCGGCCTTAGTTTTTTTAGGCCCCGTTTTCAGCGACCATCGGTCTTGCTCTTTCCACCAACAGATTTCTTTTCGTGTTTCTCAGATATGTTTTGCCTGTCGCCCACCTTTGAAGACAAAGGCCAGATTGTTTACCTTTTTCTCTGATATTCCTGCACCTTCATCTTCAAGTCACAAGGCCCCGGGGCTGCGGTCGCTGAGTTTTTTGTTCTCCCGCGATTCCGCTGGTGACCCCCTGGGGGCCCGGACATTTGTCCAAGTTTTTTTTGCACTGGCCTTGTGATCTCTCCTCCTCCCCCTCGTTTGTTGTTTTTGATCTCCCCGGCCATGACTTTGGTTTCAAAGGTTCTGCGCTTCATGGGTCGTCCTTCTCGTTTCCATCGAGGCTTTTTTTTTTTTCCCATCAGCGGAGTTCCCCCCCGACACATGAGGTCTGCTTTTTATCTTTTTTAGATGTGTCGTTAGCTCTTTTTTTTAAGTTGACCAACCGTCTTGGCATTGTATCTAGTCCTGGTGGAAGAATCCCGATCAACCCATTCGTGATTTACCGATCTTTTTCGCCTTTCGCCTCGCCTTAGTTCTTGGCACCGTGCTAATCTTTTTCTACCCCCTGCGACGACGTTTCTGTTTTTCTCTGCGGGTGCTTTCTGGCCCCCGTTTTTTCCCCTTTTTGAAGGTTTTTTCTCCGGTCCCGGGCCAATTTTTTTTTTTGGATCTGGCCTGCATCGATCCCATTCCTTTGAGCCCTTTTTTTGAGACCCACTTTACCCCCTTGCTGCCGAATGCGGCCCGGGACGCTTTAGTGTCTTCTCTGTCCGACAACAGTTTCCTCTAAACCCTTTTTTGGCGCTCCCCCTCTTTTTTTCCTTCGCGGGCCTGCGTTCATTCCTTTTTTAGGATGTAGCCTTCATCGTATTGCGGTATTTTTTTTTTTTTTTTGGTGCCCCATCTGTTTTTACACAGCCCCTTTCCTCCCCTTCTCTACCCCTGAAAATCATAGTCGTCCTGCCGATTTGAGATTAAAGGGTTTTAGTTTTGTGTGGCCACGCTTTTATACCTGCTTGAAGATTCGTTTCTGCATCCCTCCTAGTCGGACCGTCCTTTCCCCTATTGGCTTTTGTGAAAAGCTTTTTCATGTCCCACGATTCTGGCAGCGCCACCCCTTGAGGCCAGCCCTAGACGCTTGGCTTTCCCATTTCGCGTTTTTTTTTCCCGAAAGGGTTGCCGTTGTAAGTTTTGCAAGGACCCCACCCTCTGCTTTCCACCCTCTGACTGTTTTTTTTTTGAATAATTCATTTCTAATTTTGCACTCGCCCGTTTTTCCCAAAACTTTTCCGACCGTTGTGTGTCGGCGACTATCGCCCCTCCCTACGGAACCCTGCTTTTCGCTTTGCATTGTTTTTTCCTTGTTTTCCCCAAAAGGTTACGTTTGGGGACCTTCCCGTCCGTTTTCCCTCGGACATTTCTCCTCTTGATTGCGTTTAGTAAATGGGTGCAGGTAGACAGGCAGCTTTTGGCGAGCAGAAGGCAGCAAAACGCTTTTCGGCGTTGGTATCACACAAAGAAATCCTAAAACCAGAGGAATGTGCTTAATTTTGGCCTGTCTTTTTAGCTTCTGAGGTCGTTCCCATGTTCTCATAGATACAATTCTTCGGAGAACCCGATCGTGTTATTGTTCTCCCTTCCAGCCGAAGGTTCTCGAAGTCCTCCCGCCTAGTATCTTTTTAAGTATGCCGATTTCCCTCGTGCCTGATGCTTTTCTGGCGTTTTTAGTGTGGTGGGCGGCGAGCATGAACACCGCCCTCTGTGGCTTCTTGAAAGCGCCCTCCTACGCCTGTCTTGTGGCCTTCCTTTTCTTCAGCTGTTAATGGTTCAGGCTCAGGCACGGTTTATTTCGTCCCCCCCACCCTCCCCGTTCTCCCTATGACTTGTTTTTGGCGGCTTTACCAGCCGACCATTCTGGGCGCTCCCTTGGCCACGACATCTCGGCCAGACCAGTTGTTCCCCCCCCAAGAGTGGCGGGCTCGTTTTAATACCTGGCTTCCCCACTCGACAACACTTTTGAAAGGTTCACTATCTCCCCGGCAACTTCGTGACCGGTGTGATCAACCAGAGCCCTAACCAGTCGCCCCTTTCTGCCATCTCAGTCCCCTCTTTGAAGGGACTTTTTTTTATCATTTGGGCCCTGATGTACTGGTCTTTGCCCCCCCGTTTCTCTTTCCTGGCAAATCCCCCACCTGGACTTGATTGGCTGCGCAAACACCGACCTCTATCATAGTCGTAAGGGCAAAATAAAAACTGTTTCTGCCGCATGCTTTTTCCCCGGCAAGTATTTTTCCCCCTCTTCCACAACAACGTGCCCTAACCTTGAGCCTGGGAGGACTGTGGGTTGACATGGGCCACATCACCCCCATGTCTGCTCGACTCTCCTCCCGGGGTACGGGCCCCCCAAAATAAGCCATTAAGCCAATCGGTTATTTTCGCAGCCAGCGCCCTTCCGAACAGGACCAGACCGGCCTGCCCCTCTTTAGAGGCCGGCCTCCCCCGATCCCATCCATTTTCCCTATCTGGGCAGGGCATACCGTTGCGTTTCCTGTCCCCTCCGAACGATCACCCAGGTTAATCGCCTCCATTCCCTCGTTCGTGATTCTTTTTCCCCCCCCCCCCCTTTCTCAGGTAGCTCTTCCCCTGGCTGCCCTTTTCCTCCCCTCGGCCGCTTCCCACTTTTTTTCAGCCCGTTGTGCGTTCTTTGTGTGGGTCTTTGCTTTTTTCCACCGGATTTGACCGGTAGGGTACACCGTCTTGTGCTTTGTTTTTGTGCACACGGGGCTGCACCACTCTAGGTTTTTTTTCCCCAGACCGGTGCCCCTCAGTGCGGCCCTTATTGCCTAAATTTTTCCAACCCACACTTCTCCCTTTGTCACCACTTCTTGCCCCCCCCGCCACACGTGCCCGGTTACTTGCTTCGTTTAATAGGTCCATTGGTTTTTTTTCTTTTTCGTCCACCTCCGGGTATCTTTATTTTGGTTGTCCCCCTTGGACGTGGCCCCTCGTTTTTTCCCCGTTGGTTTGAACCCCCCCCCAGCGTCCCATCCTACCTTTTCCCTCACCTTCTTTTTTCTTGGGATTCTTGTGTTGCTCTTTCGTGGTTTTTACCCACGTTCCCCTTGTACTTCCTTTTTAAAAGTCCTTCAACCCACACCTTCCCCCCCTTTGCGCGCCCCCCGGCTTTGGTCAGATACCAAACCCTGTACCCAGCGTTTTTTTTATTTTTAGACGCCTTTGCCAGTCCCTTGACTTGGTTTGTTGAGGCATTTCACCGGGCTCTTTCTTGGCTTTTCCCCAAACCTTGGTAAATTCCAGGGCCTGCACTGTATTTTTCGGTCACACCTTTTCTTGACCACCCGGTTGGTTTTTGCACGTCGCTCAACCATTGTTCCGTGCATCAACAATCCGACCCCCCCAAAGTTTCTTACAACCAGGACAGGTTTTTAATTACGGTTTTTTCGACAATGCCTTTTTGCGCCACGTTTTCACACGTCCCAAAGCGCCCGCAACCTTCAACATACTTGAAGTTTTTAGACCAGGGAGGCTGTCTTTCCAAATTGTGAGATCCCAAAAGAGTTTTTTTAACCCTATGTTGGTATATTTTTTGTCAGGAGACGGGCACGACTGAGGGGCGCGCTTTTGTCGTCAGGTTCCTTTGTCATTCTTTAGGGAGGGGTTGAATTTTTTTCGTAGTGAGCCAATTTAGAGGGGGATGTTTTTAATTTGGAAGGTTTCCCCCCCTAGGATTTTTTTTTTTTTCTTAGATTTTGGCAAGTTGGCCAGGGACAATTCGTCTTAGTTTTTACGATGGTTTTTTTGTCGAGAAGGCGCGGCGGCGGTATTGAGCTTTGCTTCGTCCCAAGGAGGATCTTACTCATTGTATCCTTTTCACCCCCTTTTTTTTTTCCTCCACCGAATTGACTCCCCCTGTTGGGTAAAGTGTTGGGTTCTATACGTGCATGGAAGTTTTTAGCCTTTCTACTTCCTCCATTTGTTGGTGCCTACGAACTCGTCTCGCGCTGTTTGGTTGCACTAGATCCCTCCCTGCTTCTTACCTTTTAGGTTGTGGAAACGATTTCTGGTTGTTGTTTTCTTTTCAAAGTTAACAAGGGGACTCGCCTGAGTGTCCCAGATCGGTTCTCTCCAAAAAAAAAGACGTACGTATTTCTAAGGGCCCTCTCTTTGGGCTGAGTTGTCTCACCTTCGCCCCTGGACGACCCCCCCAAAATCCCCTCCCACCACTCTTTTTCCGGGCGAGTGATTTTTTATTCCCCATCTCCGGTTACTTGGCGGTGTTCCCCCCCCCCCCGTTTTTTTTCCCGGCCCGTTACCTTTTTTGTGGTCGTCACCCTGTTTGCTGGCCCGCCGGTTTTCTTTTGCAATGTTTTCCAGCGGGCGTCTGATGTTCCCCGCCGGGCTTACCCGGCATTTTTTTGTCTTTCTGCGGAGTTGGGCTCTTATCAGCCCCCCTTTTCGGCTCGGCCGGCACTGGTTCAGAAGTTCCAGTTTACCCAGCTATTTTTTCAGGGAGATTTCAAAGTCCCCCCCCCCAATCTGCTTTAGAGCCCACCCCTTTCCTGTGGGCGCGACGAGAGAGGAAGTTTTTTTCAAACCCCAGGAGTGGAGTCAAGAGAAAAGGGGACGCCAAGTCGGCGTATTATAGCACCCCCAACGGTCTGTGCTTTTTTCCTGTTCAGCCGCCCCCCCCCCACCGGCTCAAGTGTTATAGCCGCTTGATCCCGGCTGTGAACTTTTTTCCCCGCTCCTTTTTTGATTGTCCCATGCCCCCAGCAGTCCCTCTCGCTGTATCTCGATATTTTTTTTTCGCACGGCTTGATTTCCCTTAACCCCGAGCCTGATGATTTTTAGGGTCTACTGACCTGAGTCGCATCGCCCACAACAACTGTTCGCGTCTCTCACTTTCCCCCCCCAACACATTGCTCGCCCGATTTTCTGGAGCCCGAGGGTCCCGTTGGTCCCCGGGCACAACCAAGGCCCCCCATCACCCCCCCCCTCCCCCTTTTTTTTCCCCCACCCCAGTCAGACCTTCAGAACGCTCTTCCGTTTGGTGCGTGTGCCGTTAGCGCCCGTCCGCCGTGTCGCGTTTATTCCGTTTCCTTGCGCGTGGTGAATGTAATTTTGGGGGTTTTGCTGTTATGTGTTGTTTTTTTGCGCGGCCCCTCGCTTCTTTCCTTTTTCCCCACCACGTCGGGCCCCCAACCCCCTGGTTCTGTTTTTCGGCGCCCCCCTCAAAACAAGTGCCCAGCCCTTGCCCCTCACAAACACCCGGCCCAGTAACCACCCCGCAGGCCTACGCCTGCCCGGTTTTTTTGGCTATTCCTAGTGAATATTCTCCAATTCTTCTTGCACACCCCCACCCTCCATCTCCCCATGACGGGTCGCTTCCCTTTTGCGGGACCAGCATCCGATTCCGATCGATTTTTCTTTCAACCTAGGGGCACCAACAGTCGGGACCCTCCCCCCATGTGCTCCCCCTCTTGTTTTCAGGGACGATGATTTTTCATTTAGGTTGGCGTATCAGGACTCCCCTTCTTTTTCTTCTTGCTGTTTATTGCACATGTCTTTGGCCCCCCATCCCCAAGCCCCCAGTTCTATACTAGACACTCCTTCCTTTCTCAAGGACCCCATTCCTTTCCCGGATCCCAATGATTTTTCTTTCTCCTATGGTTTTCCTCAACCCTGGGTTTTTCCTGTTTTCTTCTTCGGGCGAAATCCCCTTCTTCGTAGGCCCTTCCGGCATTTTTGCCTTGTTTTCATTTCTCGGCTTTTTTTTTCTCCCGTCTTCTTTGTGCTTTCCTTTTGATCTTTTCCCCCCCCAGGTCCCCACGGTGCGGATGATGTCTCACCCACCCACACCTTTGTGTCAGATTCCCCCTACTCCCACGCGCCCAAAATTTCCAAGGGTCCGTTTCTTTGCTTTTTCTTTACCTTTCTTCGTCTCTCCCCCTTCGCCTTTTTTCCTCGCACCCTGATTGATGTCCCCCCAACGAGACTGTCTGCGTGTTTTTTTTCCCTTTTTTCTCGGCGCGTATGGCCGCCTAACTTTTCGGAGACCCCATTGTCCCGGTTGGCCGTTGCGGTTTTTGGTCAACTGTGCGAGGTCTCCCCTATTTGCACACTTCCTTAACAACGTTTGTACACATTGTTTGTTGGCCCGCCGCTTTTTTTTTTTGGTGTAGAAGGCGATGGCCCCTCCCCGTTGTCACGGTTCCGGCCCGGGACGGACCTGGTTGTCCCCTCCCCGTCCCCCCAATGTTCTTTCCCTTGATTTATCTTTTTTCTTCCTCCCCATCCTCCGTTTTTTTGGTTTTAATCCTCTCGTAATCTTCCCCCATGACACTTGGCGGAGTTGTTTTTCACCCCCCTTGGATGCCCCGAGGGCCCCTGTGGTCGTTACTTCCTTTGCCAGTCCCTTCCTACCACCCGAGCGGGTGTCCCCTACATGGATTTGCCTCTTGATGAGTAGCGTCCCTCGCACCCCCCGTTGTTCAACCACTCCTTGTTCTCCCCTCTTTGCAGGCGCCCCCCTGACCCAGTTTTGCCAGAACCTTTTAAGCATGATTCCTTTTCATTCCCTTTTTTTTCCACGATTTTTTCCGTCTCCCTTTGGTGGAGACGACAGTTGACGGAAAGCGTGACGTTTCCTTTTTTTTGAGTGTAGCCTTTGACTGCCAGGGGGGACCACTTTCTTTGCACCTCCAAAACCCCCCTTTTGAGGTTTTCCCGGCCGGCAGGTCTGTTTTTTTCCCCCCAGGTGCATTGCAGATTTCAGCTTCTCTGAACCTTGGAGTTCCTGTCCAACCCCTCCCCCCGGCACCCTTCCCTACGTCCCCACCGATCCTGCTTTTTAGTTGTTTGACTCCGACGGCCGACACCCTGGCTCCACCAGGCGGCGGTTTTGATAATTTTTTCTTCTGAAGATGCAGAAGAAGGAATTTTTTCTCCTTCTATCGTCTTTCGGGTTTTTTATTCGGGTCAGAATGTTGCCCCGAAGGGCCAGCCCCCGTCCTTCCGAGAATACATTCCCTCTTAAATCCTTATGCATCGGGTATATGTTTGTAGGGACCCCCTGTCAGGCCTTTTTAATACTCCCGACCCTCTTTTTTTCGGTGGAACCCCTCCCTCCCCCCAGCTCACCTGCGATTTTTTTTTGTGCAAGGGAAAGGTTCCACCCCGAGATAGGTCGAGCGAAACCCCAACCCCCTGGCTTTTGGAACTGGTTCCACCTGGTGTTGCCTTTTGGCCCGTATCCCGCATCAAAGTGCCGTACGTGTCCTTTTTTTCCCCACTTTTCCCCTCTGTTTCCTACCCGCGAACCTTCCTGGGGCTACAATATCCCCATTCTTTCACCAAGATGTTTACCCACCTGTGACTCCCCGCCTGCCCCGGGCGTTTCTAATTTCTTTGAGCACGACCCGACCCCCATTCCTTCTATTTTTTTTTCTGTCCTCGATTTGGTTTTCCCCCAACCTGTTTTTTTTTTTTGATGGGACATTTCACTCAATTTGCCTCTCCCCCCCCCCCCCCCTCTGGTGATAGGGAGATTCGTTAATCCCCATGGTTTTCCCCCTTTTCCCCCCCGAAATTTCTTTTCCCTCCCCTCTTTGCTCCCCTCCTCGAAGGTTCTCGGGCAACCCCCCTCGCTGCGAGGCACCCATTCCTCGTCGGACCCCATATCTACCTCGGTGACGGGCGTCGCGCACTTCGGATGGCTTGTGCGCATCCCCCTTTTTTTGGTTGGGTTCTTCCCTTCGATAGCTCCTGAAAAGGCTTTGTCTCCCCCCATGCGCGGTTGGGGAGATTTTCCTTTTAACAAGACCGCCGGTTCGGCCCTGAATTCCCCCCCTCCTATTTCTCCTCTGTTTCCAGCCCTAGAAGCCGTGGCAACGGTGGCCGTGTTCCCACGCCGTGATTAGGGCGCTGCCTGCCTTTTTTCTTCCGACTGGCGTTGCCTTCTACTCCCGGTGCATGGCCGCGCCCCCTCACCGGAGGGCCCGGGTCCTTCTGATTTCCCACCAACTAAGTAGCGCCCTTTTTCCCACGCTTCTTTTTTCCTTAGAGCCTTTTCCTGCCACTTTTACTCCTCGCCCCTATGGCGAGCCCTTACCTGCCCTCCTCGAATGCAGCGGTCTTAGTGGTTTTTTTTCCCGCCACCCGAGTTGTTTTTTCTGGTCTTCCCTAGCTCACGACGGGTAAAGGCCGCTTCCTTTTCCTAACCTGCCTGCAAAATCTGTCTTCTGCGTTCTTTTTTTTTTTCCCCTTTGAGCCTCAACCCCTAGATGTCATTACCCATCCCACACTCATTGGATTGAAAAGGTGCTTTTACATGTCCTTTCTCCGAGCTCTCTACGGTTCCCCCCCCCTTAGAGTTTTTAGCGGCAGACTCAAGGAAATCCAGAATTCTTTTGTCCCCAGCGTCATCCAGATCCCTACTTGCAACGTCCCCCCTCACCCCAACCCCCACCATGGTCTATTTGTTCCCCTATGCCCCCCTAAAGGTTAGCTCGAACCACCCTGTTCCCTCCGAGTTATGGGCCCTGGAGTTTTGTGGTTTTCTACTGCGTGGTTTGTACCCCATAGATCGAACCTTGGACCTGTGTTGCTAGTAATCCCCCGCCGAATTTTCCCCCTTGCTCCAAGATTTTTTCCTTTCTTGACTCCCTCCAGCCTCGAAAGTCCGCAGAAATTTTTCCCCGATAATGCGTCCTTTTTTGCCTCCCTCAACCCTCCCCCTTGCCATGGGAAATCAGCCAGGTTGCTGAGACCCTCGATCTACCTCGTCTTTTCTCCCGAGACCTTTCTTGGTGTATTTAAAACCCGTCTCCCACAATCAGAGCCCCTTCGATTATTTCCCCTGAACGGGTCCCAAAAGCACTGGTTCCAGTCCCACTTTTGGTGCAGGATGCTGTTTCTGTGGTTCCTGGATTTTTTCCGGTTTTTGGCTCGGATGGATCCCAGGCCGGGACTGCCCCAGGTCAAGTTTGTTTTACCTTCTGTTTCGGATTGGGGTTTGTTTTCTGAACACCACGGTGAGCTTGCCCCCACCCCCCCCTGGTTCAAGCCCCCCATTGTCCCAGCCTTTTTGAGCCTGCCTTATTTTAATCCATTTCTACCCAGCTAGACCTTGACCAACCCCTTCCCCCAAAAGCCGAGCTGGCCGGTTTCCGGCTTAGTTCTTCTAGAAGTGTTCATTCTTTGGATCTTTTCCCCCCTTTCTCTTCTGGTCCCCATGCAAATGGAGGGTGTTTCCTGAGTTTTCGTCAATTCCTTTTTTTTTTGAACAAAAGATGACCCTTCCCACAAAGATTATCTATTTACCTTCTTTGTTGTTTGTTGTTTTTTTAGCGACTTGTTTCCGTTCACTTTTTTTTTTTTTTGGTTTTTTTTAAAGTGCCTTTTCTTACCACCTACATCCTGCCACACAGTCCTTTTTGGCAGATCCAACGCCCTGACCTCTAGGGGGTCTCACCCTCCCAGCGTCTTCTTGAGTACGCGGAAAAACCCTTTTCCCCTTGCTCGTCGGGTTGCAGTCCGGTTTGCACCCTTCGTCTCCGGTTTGTCCTCCCCAAAACCATTCCCCCCCCCCCCCCCTTTGGAGGAATCTCCCAGGTCTGGAGTCCGCCCTTTTTTTTTTTTCCACAGTCCCTTTTCAACACCTTCTTTTTTGCATCTCACATTGTTTTCCGAAATACCCCCCCCCACCCATTCCCCAAAAACCAACGTGCCTCCTTTTTCCCACTGACGTTTCCGTAACCCCCCCCCCCTTGCTTGTGCCGCAAAGGCGAGCCCACTCTAGGCCCCAGACCCGACAAATTACTGTCACAGTTTTTTTATGTGCGAAACTTTCCAGGGTTCGGTGATGCAACTGTATCTGCCCGATACCCTTCTCTGTTGTTTTATGTTCGCGCTTCCCTTGTCTTCGGAAGCTTTTTGGTTGTAGCTGGATATCATGTTCCTTGGTAGTTGAGAAGGCCCTTATGAGTACGCTCATATTTTCCTGCTTCTTTAGTTCCCGGACCTAGGGTGATAGAAGTTCTGCTAGGGAACCTCTTGGTTCCCGATTCCCTTAGGCCTTCCCAGACGTCTCACTGTTAGAGATGGCCTTTTGTTTTGTTCTGTCCGGTCCCCCCCGCGTTCCTTTTTCCTCTTTTTCATTGGACTTTGGCGTCCCCGGTCACGCCTCCCCGGTCGACGCGGTTGTTTCCTTGGCAAGATTGGAGCAGTGTTTTTGAACTTGGCCGCCAACAGGTTTTTCCCTTGTGGTGTGTGTGGGGGGTATGTTTCCCTTTGGCCCCGACTATCGTTTTTTTTTTTTTTGTTTGTTTCTCGTTTTTTTTTTCTTTTCTTTGTCCTCCAGCTCATGCATTTCTCCCCCTTTTTGATTTTTTGAGGTATTGGCAAACCTCCTTTTCTTTGTTTTTCCTCACCATGGATACGCCTTTACGTAGTCCAGCCTGTGACTGGTGAGAACGGCGATCAACGGAGTTTTATTGTTCGTGAAAAGGGCCCTTTCTGTGGGAGGCTCTCATGCAAATCGGAAGTCCCAATGAGTTTTGTGTTTTTCTTTCTTTCTCCGCATAAGTCCTTACCCTTTTCGACCCCTTTTTCGGTGCTATGAATTGACAGACCCTGCATCCCCCCTCCGAGGGTTTTTTCCTCCACGTCTTTGAATGGGCATGTTAGCGACACCTGCGATTCTTTTGGTTATTTGCGGTTTGAACTCGGTTCTACCCAAGACGTGCTAATTCTTGATTTGTGTCCCGCTTTGTCCCTTTTTCGTGTTCTTTCCTTGTTTTGTGCTTAAGCTGGTGGGCGGGACCATCCCCGGCGGTTGCAGGTGCCTGTGCCCTTGGTCCCTCCCCAAGGACTTTTTTCCCTGTGAAATCACCGGCCTCACTCTTTCCGTCGCCCCCCCCTGCCCATTCTGCTGACCGCTCGGCGATTTTTTTTCCCTTCCTCCGCACGAGCAACTTTTAGCTTCCTCTTCTCGACTTAGTTAAGACTCATCCGAACAACCTATTACCAAGTGGTCCCAGTCAGATTATATCGACCTGGCTCCCTTTTCACAGATTATTTTTCTTTTCTTTTCCCGGTCCCACAGTTCTATTCCTAGTTCGTCTTTTGCCTTTTTTTTTTCACGATTATGATTCGTGGGCCCCTGCGAAGGTTCTCCCTCTCTGTTGCCTTTTTCCCGCCCCGTACTTCCCCTGCGCAGGCGCTCTACTGACTTTCCCCCTTTCTGAGCGTGGGCTCCCCCCCCCTGGAGCCCGTGATGCCAGTCACTTGCTTTTCCTCAACCCCCCTTGTTTCACCAACCCTTTCTCATCAGCGCGATGGGTCTTCGTCGGTCCTCCCCTCCCTTCAGCCACATCTCCCTGTGTTCGCTGTGTGTTGTCCCCTGGTGCGCTGCTTCCTCTGTTATTGTTTTCCGGGGCCCTCTTTTCTTGGTTGACGCTTTTCTTAGTCTTGTCCCCCCCCCTACAGTTGCCTTGCCGAACCCTTTTTTTGCGTCGCTCACGCCCACTCCCCCCCCCCCCCAGCATTGCACCCCTACGCCGGGCGAGTTAGTATACGTTGTTGTCTCCTCTGTTCCCCTTTCGAATTCCTGTCCCTTTTTTCCCACCTCCTTGCGTACTGGTCTGCTGTTTTGTTGGGATGCCGCCATTCCAGTCAATGTTTACGCGATAAAACTGGAAAACTTCCCGCTGGCGGCAAAACCCCTCTTTGGCCACCCCCCTTTTTTCTTACTCGAGCTTGAATCCCCATATTATCATCTTTTCTTTATCTTCCTCCAGTTATGGCATGGATGTTCCCCCCCCCTGCTTACGATCCCCCAGGTTACAGCCCCCCTTTCTTGATTCTCGTCCCTTTAGGATGATGAACGGTTTACCCGCCTACTCCCAAACCCTTCTTTATGAGCGTTGTCCCCCCTCGGAACCCTTGTGGTCTCGACCCTTTACGTTTTCGTTGCATTTTTTTGACCAAAAACAAGAGCGCTGGCTTCCCTCGGCTAAAGGGACCTTTTTCGTTTCTGGACCCCTTCTTTGGGTCTCTGATGCTCTTCCCCTCAGGGCCGGGAAACCCCTTTTCCCAAACCCCCCCCTGCCTTTTCTGGGAAGTCTTTTTTTTCCCTTGTCCCACCCCTCGTTCGTATTTGCTTTTCTTTTCAAAACGTCCTCCGCCCCCCTAACTTCTCCGCTGCCCCCCCCAGCACCTTTTCTCGTCGCTGGCCTGCATATCGTCGTTTAGATTTTTTTCTTCCCCCGGGTTCGGAGTTCCTCGCGACAATGGCCCAAGGCGTTTACCACTGGTCGTCTTTCTTCCTTGGCCATCCCACTTTCTTGTACCAAGATAACCGTTTCCAATTCACCATTTTGTTTCTGCCGTAGTTTTTTTACCCGCGATTGCCCCTTGACCTCCCCCTTCCACCCAGGGTCTTAGGGCATAATGTTTCAGCCCCCGTTTTAATGTGGCCCCTGATTTTTTCCCCTTCCCTAATCGTTGGTTGTTGTTTGACTCTCGATACCCTTTCCATGAACTGGTTCCAGTTTCCCCTTTTTCCCCCTGGGGTCACTCCCTTGTTCTTTTTCACCGTCGCGGCCCTCTTCGGAAAGTGTCGCTTCCCTCCCCCCCAAGCCTTCTTTCAGCCGGTGAATCTTTCCCTTTCGCTGGTGTCCAATGATTGCTAATAGCAACCCCTTTTCCCCCCCGTTTTTTCTTTGCTGCCGGCGGGCGTGTTTATGCAGAAGAACCATCTAGACCCCCCCGATCTGGGATGTTGGCCTTTCGCATCTCTTTGGCTTTCTCCTGTGGACGACCTTTTTCTCTCCGATCCCTTTTTTTCGAACAGCGTGTTGGACCCCCTTTCTTTTGAGTTTTTTTTCGCTTGCGACGTTCCTGTTCCTTTTTTCGGCATTTTGAGTTTTTTTTTTGGCTCGTCTTTTTTGACATCTGGTAGCAGAAAGACCCTCTCCCCCCATTTGAGCCGGCGTCGCCCCCTGAACATGTTTCCTTTGCTCCTGCTTTTGTCCTCTTCCCGATTTAGTGGCTCCCCTTTTACGCCTAGGCCCACGGGTCGAACCCCCCGGCGGCGCTGATCATCCTTTGTTTCTTTTCTGTGCGGCGAAAGATTGTCGTTTTTTCATTTTTTTTCAGCCTCGTAAAGCGTTCCTCCTTTTCTTCTTTTGTTCCTTTTTGATCGGGCACCCCCTTTTCCTGTGGCACAGCCGTCCTCCATTCTTTCCCTGACTCACCGATGTCAACCTCATCTTCTTTTCCCCCTTTTCTGCAGATCTTGGTTCTTTCCCCTCTTGGGTTGCAGCCGCTTACGCTAGATCGGTCTTTGGAAATCCCGCCGGCAGCGACCGTGCCCTGCATCATGGGTTTCCAAGAGCGGTGGTTTTCATGTACCCCCTCTAGTTGATGACCCACGGCGAGCGCAACCCCCCCTCCTTGCGGACCGCCGGAGTTGCGGTTTTTTCTTGGTCCCCGTAGCCGTAACACCTTGGGCGGCCGTGTTACTTCTTTCCCATTCCCCCGGGGCGCGTAAAAGTCTACTTCCGGCCCCCGTGCATTCCTTCGTCAAGCCCTTCTTTCCCCCCTGAAAATGGTCTCTCCGCCCCGGATTCGTTCCCCTGTTGACAGCCTTGCCGACGGATCGTATCTTTCTGACTGGGTTTTCCCCCAAAGGTTCTATGGGTCCCTTTCCCCCTTTCCTTACGACCCTAGGTGCTCTTCCGACTTCGTTTATCTCTCCCCATGGAGTTCTTCTTATCCCTCGCTGTTGGCCCTCCTATCGACGATGACCCCCCTCCGAAGTGGCGCCGGCGGGGAGCTGGGCAGACTTTTCGCGTCATCTTTCAAGAAGCGAATTCTATTTCGGTTTTTTTCTTGCGTTGCCTTTTCTGGTACTGTCCCTACTAGCTCGAAAAGCTCCCCCGATGCCCCCCCCTTTTTTAGTTGTTGTGTTTCCCTTTTTTCGTAATGAAGGGGCGAGATCCTTCTTCATAGTTTTTTCCTCCTCCTTCGCTTCCCCTCCCTCCTTTCGTCTCCCTCTTTTACGTGGCGCGCTGACACCCCCCGATCCTTTTTCGTGATTCGTCATCAGCGCCCTGGCTTGAAGTTCCTGCTCTTTCCCTCCGTTGCATGGATCCCCTCCCCCTTTCCGGCCCGGTTTCGTTTCCTGCCAAATACCCCTTCCTGTTACACCCCCCCCCTTGATCTAGTTTCAGGACCGCCCTTTTTCCTGTCAAACCTCACTTTCCCTCTTGGTGGTTTTTGTACAGGGTCCCCTCCTTTTATTGCCAGGTGTTACAAAACGACTTCTCTGGGCTGCCTCTCGTTCTAGAACTGTCTCCACGGACCCCCGGGACTACACGGATCGTCCTTACCCTGTCTCCCCCTTGGTTTCCAACGAGTATACACCCGCTGTCCCCTTTTCTCCCCCTCCTCCCGTGATTTTTTCTCCTCAGGTTGACTTTTTGCTCAGTGTAGTTCACCCACCGATTTTGCCTGACATAAACCCCCAGTTGAACAATGTCGCGCTAACCGAAACGTTCTTCCCCTCTACGCCTTTTCCAACAACCCCCCCCCCCAACCCCCTTTTTCTTCCTAGCTGTTCCGCTGCCCCTTTCATGGGTCGTTCTTTTCCCCCCCATGCGCTAAGAACTCGGGGGCCGTCGTTTGATTTTTTCCGGCCACCGTTTCTAGAACCGCGCCCGGGCCCTTTTTGTTCGGCCCACATTTTCCCCCTCCTTGAAGGGGTAAGTCCTTAAGGGAGTGACTGCCGCCCCCCTCCACCTCCCGATGCGACCTTCCTCGCTCTCGAGGTGACCAGGACTTCAACCTCAGCTCCCCTGGCTACCCTGGAGACTGACGTTTTTCATCCTCTCCGTCCTTACCCCCTGCTTATACTCCTCGATTTTGATGGAACCTTGACCATCCCTACAGGATCTCTTCGATATTTTTTTCTTGCGTCGCCCTGACCCGCCCCGTTTTTCCCCCCTTTTAATTTATGGGTCCCCTTAGTTTTGGGCCTTCTTTTTGTGCCCTCGGTGAGACACACCGCCTTTTATTGACCCTTTAGGGTTTAGTCTTTGGCGTCTGGGGTTTTATCCCCCCACGGTTTTCCTGAAACCAAGGCAGTTTTTCTTTTAACTTTGCGCGGCCGAAGCTGTTCTATTTACGCCATTTTTTCTCCACTTCTCTGTGTTTGTCACCCCCCTTTTTTTTCTGCCTTCAGGCCGGTTACGTGCTTCTTTTGTCAATTTACTCGTTTTCATCCCTGCCGTAGGTATGTGCACCGTGGACGGTGTGCCCCTTCATCTTTTTTTTTAAGGGTTATTTTTTTTCCCCCCCCACTTTTTCCTTCCCATCATATCTTTTTTTTCATTAAGCCTCCTTTGTTTTTATTTTTCAGTGAGATAGGCTGATGTTTCTCCCCCCCGCTTTGTTCTTTATCTTTTTTTAACCCCAAGGATAGTCCACAAGTTTCCTTGGTCCTCCCTGCCCCTCGAGCCCCTCCCCCCTCTGCGGCGGGGATAAACCTTATTTTATTTTGATTTTTTCTTTTTATGGGTTCCGGCTCCTTCCCCCCTTGTCCTTTTTCGTAGGTGTCCCCTAAAGGGTTTCGGGAGGTTCTGTTGAACAACGGTGAGGACCTCAGCCACCCTCCGTCTACCTGGTGGTACACCGGCTTTTGAAAACCTGTGGTGCACCTCCCGTTTTTTCCGACCCACCCCCTTTCCCCCCCCCCCACCTGTTTAAACACTTTTCGCATGTATTCTCGTGGGGCGCTAACCCGGGTCCCCTCTTCCCCCCAGAACGCCACTTTTTTCTTTTTTTTCCCCCTTGAAAGGGACACTCTTTTGCCGGTTGGGAACCGGCACGGTTGGCTATAGAGATTCAACCCCCCCTTTGGTTGCGTTCTCTCTCTGGATGGTAGAATCACTAAGAAGCGAGGTATCCATCCCTCCTGCTTCTAGGATCCTTGGTTGTCTTTCTCCGTACACCTGATCTTGCATGGTCCCTTTTTCTTCCTGCGGTATTGGGCAGGCCCTAACGGCTGAGTGGAAGGAGTCAGCTGTGGGTAGGGTCTTGCGGTCGCAGTGTTTTTTTTCCCGAGCTGGGAATTGTGTCTAGATAAGGACGGGCAGGATTGGTGGACGGAACCCAGGCGTTGTGCCCCTCTTTAACGTGTGACACCCAGTTTGAAACCGCAGGTCCCTGTCCTCCTTTCCCGGTTTTGGCCCCCCCTTTTTTGATTTCTTTTGGCTTTTAACCCCTCTTCGGATACAGTTTTGTTATTTTCGTTTGACCCGACGAGGCGTCTATGCTTTCTGGTCGTTGTTTTTTTTCCTTCCTGCCTTTTAAATCCTTCATTTTTAGGTTATGTTGCCCTTTGCACGCTCGGTGCAACTTTGATCTCGGTCGACTTTTTCCCTTTTTTCACGGCCCCTCCCGGGACTTCTAAAAGTCCACGGCGGTGTTTTTTTCGATGGGCTTCGATTGTAGGCTCTGGAAATTTGACCCCCCCCCCCCTGCCGAATGCGGCGTGTGTGTCCTTCACCGTTTTTCTGGAAGTAAGACCCTTTTCATGTCGGGACCCACAACTTGCCGATTTGCCGTTTCGCCCCGCGTCCCTCCTCTTTGTCTTTTTCCCCTTTTTTTTTTTTCCCGGGCGGACTCCCTCGGCGTTTAATGTTTACGCCCCATTCCTGTCCTTTATGTTCTTTGGTCTTGCCGACCTTGAGAACGGCAAACTCTTGTTGGGCCTCGACGGGGTCCCTTATAAGCTTTGTTGCGGTTCCTGCGGTCCATTCCCCCTTTTTTTTAGTCTTTTTTTCCCTTACCGGCCCTGTTTTCGCGAGTCGCATCATACCTGGCTCCCCCCTTTATGGTTCTCTCCGGACCCGACCCACGGTCTGTGGCGTGCGTCTGCGAGAGTCATCCGCAGTCTTTCGTCCCTCGTTTTGCCTCTTCTCCCCTTCGGCTTTCCTAGACTCCTCCCCCCCCCGCCCACCTTGCTCCAGACCAAAGCTTTTTCCCTCTCCCCGGTGACGGCCCCACCCGCTCGTTCTTAGCCTCCGCCAGGTTCCCTTTTTTTCGCGTCGCTTTTCGCCCTTTTTGCGATGGTCCCGGAACCCGCAGCGTCGGCCGTCCCGCAGCAGACTTTCTCGGATCACAGGCGCGGATTTTTCCTGTTTTTTTTTCCCATGCCCAAACATTGTTTCCCCTCCCCTTTTGCGGGGGCGAGTCCCAACCGAGTTTGTCGCGTTTTAAAGGGGTCAATGGTCCCCATCACCCCCCCGGTTTTCACCAAACCTTTCCTCCCACTCAGAACAGGTATGCCGGTTTCGGTTGGTTTTGAGGGCGCCGGCCTCTTTTCCGTCTGGCTCCTTTTTCCTTGGCGAGTTCTACAGACAATTCCCCATTTAGCGGTTTTCCATTTTTTTGTTGTTCTTTTTGGTTTGCGCTGCGTTCGTACTTGCCACACCCGCCGGCCACCTGTTATGTTAGCGACGCCCAGCACACCCCCACTCCGGGCGTCGGCTTGCTTTTTTTTCTTTTTTTTGTTGGATTCGTCCCCTTTCTTTCATTCGCTTTTTCCTTCCCCTGTCACCCCAAGCCAATAGGCACCAGCGGTCGGCTGCTGAGTTTTCTCGATCCTTTTGCAGAACTCCGGCGGGGCGGCCCCCCCCGTTTTCAAACCTGGCTTAGTCCCCTCGGTTCTTGACCTTATATTTTCCTTTAGGGTTCTCGGCCTCTGGCTCGCTTTTGTGCCCAGTTTTGTCCCGAATCCCCCGTCCCCCCGCCCCCCCCCCTCTCTTGGGGGGGGGGTGTGGGCCTCTACATAGGATATTTTTGACCGACATCTTCCTGCCTAACAATGATCCTTTAGAGCTTGGTTTCTTCCTCCTTTTTATTCGCTTTCGAGTGAATTTCGGGAGGACCCATTACTCCTATCTCTCACGGCTCCTGGGCCCATTTGTGGTTCATTCGCCTTTGCCTGTGGTCTTCGATGCTGTTTCCCCCTCATTTCCTTTTTTATTCACACCTCTTCGCCCACCCAACCTGACCGCTTTTCACGATTTTTCCGGCCGCGTCCAAAGAATTTTGCGGTCGCTGGTCGTTCCATTCCTTCTCTGGTCGTTCCCCCTTTCCTGCGAGTTTGCTTTTTCGGATGGGCCACAACCTTAATAATTTGTGTTATATGTTCTTCTTGGTGTAGGCCGCCGCAAGCCCTTTCGCGCCCAGGGCAAGGGTGTTTTTTTCATCGCGGCATCTCGCCCCCCATTTCCTTCAGGAATAACCTACACCTGGCGCCTGCTCTTAGTTAGTCCGCGATGGCCGGCGACGTTTACGGACCCCCCGGCGTCCTGGTGTTTATTTCTTTTTTTTTTCCCTTCTTATAGAGAGCTTGTCTCACATCGTTGGTTTTGTTGTGAGAGTTCTTGACTTCGAAATTGCCTTCGTTTTCAAGTGATGACGATTGCCCGGGGTCGTTCACTTCGACTTGAACACCTTTGAGGCTGCCCCTCCCTGTCATGTGTGACGGGATCTTTTCTTATTGAGAGAGATACCCCTCTCCAGTTTCCCCCCACCCGCCTTATTAGGATGAGGCTTTCTTCTCCAGCACACATCGAGAAAACACGTGCCCGATCTTCTCGTTTTTTTGGCCATCCTCCTGTGGCGTCTGCGAGGCACGTCCCTTTTTCTCGACCTGAAAGTAATGACCCCTTTGAGAGTTTCCCTTAGGTTTGGTTCCCGTGCAGCGGGTTTGCTTTTTTTGGTTTTTCGCAGGTCCGCAGTCTGTGGTAATTGCCTATTCAGCAGGAGACCTTCCCTTTACATGGGCAAAGCCTTCCTTGTTTTGAAGTTGCATTTTTTGCTTTTTCGCCCTATTCTTCTCCCCCGTTTCTGAACCTCTCCATCATTTGATCAGTGCTTTTTTTCCTATGTTAGGTCATCAAGGCTGACTTCGTCGTCTTTGCGGGTTTGGTGACAAGCAGTTGCCCCCTCAGGCCCGACCTTATTCCGAGAAATTCCTCCCTTCTTTCAAAACTCGTTCTCAGAATTCCTTTTTTCCATCCTGGGTGAGGGCCCGTTTTTCCCTCCCCTCTTCTTTTCTACGCTCGGGATTCGGTTCCCCGACGTTTTTCGCTCTGCATGGCGATGTTCTTTTCAATGATACCCTCTCTTTCCTTTGCGGTGCGTGCGTCCCCCTCTTTAAATCCGCCCGCAGATTCTGTGTCTGCTTTTGTCGTCGCGACCGCCCGGTGCGTTGTTGACCTGGGCACCAGGACTCCCCCGCTTTTTTCGCCCCTCAGGAAAGAATGTCCCTCATTCATTTGTCTTTGGTTCCCACCCCCTGGATAGCCCCCGCGCCGCGTTTCCCTTCTTTCCCGCTCCCCCTTCTGCATGCTTTTCTGTCTCAAGGTTTTTTTCCAACCTGGGTTCTTTTAAAGTGTCTGTGTGCCCCCCCCCCCCCCCCCCCCCCCTTTTCTCCCTCGGATTTGGCTTGAATCCTTCATGGTTTAGGGTCAGTTATCTATCTGCGCTTCACTCTCGAGTTTTGGCGCGCTTTTTGAACCCCTCACTCCCAGGCGGAGTCGTTTTTTCCTAGCCCTCACACCTGCGACACTGGGAACGCGCGAGCCTTGGCGGGTTGGTCGATTATCCGTAAGGTTTTTCCGCCTTCTATATGCTCTATCTCTGCCTTTAGCTGGGTGTGGCGGATGTGCCTTTCCAAGCCGAAGGGTATCCTCCGGCCGCCCGATCTGCGATGGCCCTTCGCCTGAGTGATTAGCGGTCCTTTTGGCAACCTGTGTGATCCCCACCGCCGATTAGGGCCGATTGATCGCTCCTCCCTACTTCGCCTGCTGGAAGTTCCTTCTTCTTTTTTTTTTTTGTTCCATGGTTGATTGCCTTTTTTTTCCCTTCCCCCCATTGTCTTTGCTTCCGGAGCCACTTTGCCCAGATTTCTTGTCCCGTTAGCGCTTTTTTTTTTAAAGAAGACCCTCGTCCCCCTCATGGTGTTTCCGTGACCCCCTCTTTTTTCCCAGAGTGTGTTTTGGTCTCCCCCCTCCTTTTTCTTTTCCCCGGACTTTGGCTCCCTGTGCCAAGGAAAGACGGCTTCTTCCCCCCACGATAGTCATTTGTGTTCTGGTTGATCCCCATCGAGCCCTCCCCCATCTGCTTCTTCTGCATGACTTTTTCGGTTCCCCGGGATACCTGATGTTTTCTCGCTCCCCCGCTGATAGTCCCCCCTTCAGGTATTTTTTCCCCCTCAAATTAACTTCTTCTCGTTCTGCTCTGTCCCCCCCCGAACCGCTACGCTACGTTTTTTCGTGGCATCCTTCCCATCACCCACTTTTTGTCTACGAGCTGTTCCTCTTTCCCCCCTTGCAGGGTCGAGACCTCCCACTTTCCCCCCTTTCCAGCTTATTTTTTTTTTTCTGAGTTTTGTTCTCCCTGGGTCCCTTCCACGTCCAAAGATCCCGAATCGCCGCGGGGTCTGTTCCCCCCCACCCCCCTGCAAGGAGAGACCCGCTTCTTCTTTTTTTTACCTCCTTTGTTACCACGCTGGTCCTTCCCTGACGCCTCCTTCTTGGCGGGTCTTTTGTCCTCGTATTTCTCAGGGACCCAATTCTACCTGACTCCCCTGAGGAGGCACTGCCTCTCCTCTCACCCCCCTTTGGCTTCTACCTAGCTGTGCGCTGGACTCGACCCCCCCATCCCGAGACCCCCACGCGCGCCTGCGGATATCGGGAGACTTTTCGCGCAACTTTCGGTTTTTTTGGCCCACGACCCATCGTTTTTTGAGTCCCGTCTAGTGCGACTTGGCGACAAGCCTTCCCAAACCAAAAAACACCCCCCCCTCTCTCAGAGTTGTTTGCTCTTTTGTTCGGATGTTTTTTCTCGAACCCCAAGGTTTCTTGCCCCCCCCCCACACAGACGTCCCCCCGGTTCCCCCCCTCTTCTCGGCTCTTCTTTTTTCCCCTCCATTTTCGGCCGGCCTTTTTTGCAAAACCTCCCCCTTTTTTGCCCTTTTCCTGTACAGGCTCGTTCTCCCCGCTTTCCCCCTCCTTTTTTCTCCCGTTATCTTTTTTTTTAAGGTCGTTTTTAGCTGCGTTTTTTTTTCAGGCGTCCCACAGTGGACGGGCCCA
>Ga0179593_1409219_pt1 | contig 23940 bp, 39 predicted proteins | sample CZODoug2_1_08_16_FD_185931 | JGI IMG/M metagenome (GOLD analysis project Ga0179593, IMG submission 185931) | Vadose zone soil fungal communities from Angelo Coast Range Reserve, California, USA - CZODoug2_1_08_16fungal (PacBio error correction) | ecosystem: Environmental > Terrestrial > Soil >... | reverse complement strand
GTATGGAGACCCTTTTGTGTAACCCAACCATCGTTTTTCCCCCCCATATACAACTGCTATCCTCCTCCGTTTCATTCGTTTCTCAAATTTGACACGTTGCCTTCCCTTTTGTTTTCCCCCCTTCCTGGCACTGTGTACCCACATAAATGTACAACTAATTTCCACACCTTATGACCCTTATGATGATGTTGGCGAATGCTTTTTTTCCATCTATCATTGTCCAATATATATTTCCCCCCTTTTCTCTCTCTGAGAGAAGAGACCCCTGATTGGCTTTTGTGAGTCTTCTTCACAACTTCTCGTCAGGGATACTTACCACCCTGGTAGTTAGACCCTTTGTTTGTCTGTAGCTGGACTGGCCCCGTGGCCCCCCATCTAGCACATTTCCCCCGGGGTCCAAGCGATTTTTTCCTTTTTTTTTCCCATTTTGCCCGTCCCAGCATCAATGGTCTGTTGGATCCCTCTCCTGCTCTTTTTCAAACAAACCATGTAAACTGTTCTCCCCAGTTTCCAGAGAGCAGTAACATTCCCCAAGCCAATCTCTTTCCCTTAAATAATTGGCAAACTTGTTTCCTATGTTTTCTGATCCCTTCTTCCACCCAGCTCCTTTGGTACGTCGGGATGCTTGATTGTGTTAGGACCCATTGTTTTTCAGCTCTCTCCACTTCCTCCCGCTGTTACTTCTTCTTTTTTTGCGGATTTAAATCACCCCTTCTAGAAAATTTGGGTTCCCACCCCACAATGATTCACCGCTTGTATGTCCCCTCTCAAGATCGTTTCTCCCGACATTTTTCCATGATCTTCGGAATTCTCTCCTTCTCCCCCCCCCAGGTTCATGTTTTCGTTTAGTCTAATTGTGACGGGGATTTATAATTCTGAATAGAGTTTGTATCTCGTCCGATATCTGACTCCTTGGTCTTTTTCCAAGAAACCCTCCCACCTTAATCTCCTAACTTTCAGGGCTTGAACAATGACATGCTCCAGTATGTAGCCGTATACTTTTCGTACACGTCAATTGGATTTCCTGGATGAATTCCATGCCTTGTAACCCCCCATCTTCTTCCTTAGCCGGTTGTTTCTCTCGATTGTTCCCAATTGGCAGTGATAACCCGGACCCATCTCAAAGTCCATACTAGTTTCCCTTGTACACGGACCTTGTTCCCCCTCATCCTTTCTTGATAGAATGCTGTTTTTTTTTTTTCGTCACCCCCTTTTTTCACATCAACCTCAGATTCTGAGACCGTCGGCTCCCCTAATTCATCCTTCTCAACCCTAGCCCCTTCTTAGATCCCTCACCCATTCCCCTTTCTGATTTTCCCACACCACTCCCTTGGTATCATCAGGCATGTGTTTTTGCTCTCCTGGTTCTTGTTTTAATGATTTTGCCCAATTTTCCCGTCCTCTCCTCTCCCCTCCAAAAAACAATAAACCCCGCCCCCTTGTAGGAGTGGAGCATCATATCTCCGACATGTATTCCAGGCTACACCCCCCAAGCGAGCCCCTAGGTCTTTTTGGTGGCCTCCTATTTTTATCCTCACAACATAACCTTAAGTTCCCAATTTGTGGTTACCGCACTTTCCCTTCTATTTCTAGTATGTGGTTATTTTGAATCCTGGAGAGACATGTTTTTCCATGTCTTACACTCACAACGGAGAGCCCCGTACCAGACCATTTTACTTTATGGATGGTCCCACTCTCCGTTGAACCCATTATCAATTGTCTCTTTTTTTTTTGTCCCCCCTTTTCCGCCCTACAACTTTACCCTTTTTGTTTTAAATAACCCGTTTGTTTATTCCCCTCCCTTTCTCTCGACTTTCGTTCCCCCCCCCCCAAGCATATTTTCTACTCTCTACTACTTGGCATATATAATTTTCAATGATTCACTTAATCAGCATACGTTACGCAATCCCTTCTCCCAATCCGCGTATCTCCTTTGTTCTTCTTCCCCCCCTTCTTACAGGAAGGTGACCACTTGGTTGACCCTTAGTTACCAGTTCATTTGAACACTTTATTTCTCCTTTGTGCTCCCATTATAAATGTCGTGTGATTTGCACAGACCCGTGTTTGTTCGACGAGTTTTATCCATACATGTTTTCTTCTCACAGCAGTTGATGTGTAAACCTATATGTCTTTTGACTACTCTTGCCCCCTTTTCGTGTCATTTGGAAGGGGGTCACCCAACCTTTGATCTTCCCCCGTCCAAATTTTTTCTCTTACCCCTTCGCGAACCCTTTCTATCTTGTCTGTTTTTCTAGTATTTAAAATATTCTGAAAACTTTCTTCTCCCGATGGACCCCCTTTCCTTTGTCCGAAATTATTCCCCCCTCTCGAACCCTTTTATTTTTTAACTCAAGTGATTTAGTCTAAATAGTGCCAATAGTTTTCCCAACTTCCCGTAAGTAATCGCTTCACTATATTCTGATTTCTTATAACGGTCCCCCTTTCACCCTACCTTTAGTTCCCAACCCCTTCCCAAAGTTGGGGCTCTCCTATCCCCCCTCTTTCCAAAAGCCCGGCGTTTTTTGTTTTTGTCCTAGCATAATCATTAGTTCTCCCAACTGTAACGTCCTTCCCTTTCCTCCTCTCCGTTATGAGTCACTCCCGTGGTTCACCTTACCCGCGTCAGTTTTTCTGTTAAATGATCCATTCATGTAAACGTGTTATGTTGCCTCATGTCAATGTGCCCTTGTTTTATCTCTCGTCCCCCCCTCGTACCATACAAAACGCCCCTCTCCCCCTCGTCTTCTTTTTCCCCCTTTTTATTTACTTGCCCCCTCCTTCCAACGAGCAACAGTACAATTCTTCACAAGAAAGTTTTCCATGAAATAGTCAAATTTTACCCAGTTTGAGCTAGTGTTCCCTGAACTTTCCCCTTTCTTTCCCCTTTTTGTTTTTTATATCTCGGTCTTTCTCTCTCTTTACCCCTTTTTTTGTGTTTTTTTTTAGATACCCTCTTCTCCCCCACTTACCTTGACACACCACGGGAAAAGGCTTCATAACACGCTTTTGCTGTCTCCTCTTTGTCCTTACATTTTCTTTCCTTTCCCCCTTTTCTCTTTTTCAGTCTGCGCATTTAGGAAATTTTTACCCCTGTTTCCCCCCCCCAAGTCAGATTAGGGTGTGGCTTTGTGTATTAGCGTTTTTTTCTTAACCCCCACCCCCCTCGAGAGAATTCCCTTCTCTTCAACGCACCCCCTTTTTCCTTTAATGGATCTTAACCTTATCGTTTTTCTTCTTTTCAGTAGAACCCTCCCCAATGTTCCCCCCTTTGGTTTTCGCAATCCGTTGTTAGTGCTTTTTTCTCTATTTTCTTCCACATCCTGCTTCCCCATTCGTTTTTTTTTTTTTTTTTTTTTTTTTTTATTTCCCAGTTCACCAAACCTGTATTTGCTTTATTATTACATATTTAACCTGGTTAGATGGTAGTTGTTTGCACTTCTCCATTTTTTCCCCTTGGGAGTACGTTTTCCCTTCCCTTCCTCTTCCCTCTTTCTATAGATACGTTTGTTCTTTTTCCCTTAATATTGGCGACTTTGTCAGCTCTAACTATACCCTACCCTTTATTTCAAATCTCGTTGAGGTCCCAATGTCTTCTCCACTATGCGTCTCTCCTCAGCCCTGCTTCCCCCCTTTCTCTACGTAGTCCCCTCCTACCAAGGACTCTCCCCCTCAACACTTTCTCTCTGGGGGTAGAGCTAACTTTTGTTCCATCCGCCTGTCCCGACTTTAGTTGACCCCCAACCCAAAGGCCCAAGAATATCACTCTTGCCCCGCCGTCCACCCCCCCCCCCCGTCCCCCCTCCCACTCCCCATTTTCCCTCTCTCTTCCCTCGTTTACGGCCTTCTCACCCCGCGCGCCCAATGCGCCCCTCCCCCTCCTCTTCCCCAGCCCTTACCAATCCCTCGGCATCCCTCTCCTGCCTATCCCCCCCGTCGTTTATTTCTCCCCCTCTTGTATTTCGTCTTGTCTCCTCACTGCCCACCGTCCCCGAATTCGTCCCCTAGCATACTCAGTCCCCCATTCGTCTCTCTGGGGCAAAATAAGTAGTTTCGCGTCCCCCTCCCAACAGTAGACCCTAATGGATATCACACCGAACTGTTCGTCGAAATACATGTCTTATAACAAACCTCTCTTCCACGTTCTTCTCCCAGGATTCTCCTCTTTTCTCCTCCTCACAGGAGAATAGTGCCCAGATTGCCATACCCCCATGTTTTGTCCCTAATTTCCATGTCCCACAATGACATGATACTTACTTCATAGTACCCCACCTTTCATAATGATTCTTTTTTCTTATGTTTTGGCTTCCTGTTTTCTAGTTTCGTTTGATTGACTTAAATAATCTCGGCACGTAGTCGATCGAGAGTCCCTAGAAAATATGATTCATTTGCCTTCTTTATCTTCTCCCCCAGAGTAGTTTCCCTCACACGGTAGTTAGCACCACGGGCTTTTTTTTTCTGCGGGACTTACTTGAATAAAATCTTCCCCTTGGAATTGTTCAAAGCCTCTGTTTCCCTTTCGGCAGACCTGCCCCGTCCATCTTTGATCTCCCCCTTCCTCCGAGTGGTGTCACCCCCCCCTTGAATCTGCTCTCCACTCGTTCCGCGTATCAAGAACTCCCAACAGTTTAATCTAAACTTGATGTCCTTTCACAAACACCCCCCACCAAAAAATTTGGTCACCCAGCGACTTATTTTTTTTTCTCCCATTAAATTCTTCCACACATCGTCTCTGGTCTCCTTATGGAGCTTTTGGTCTTGTGTTTCGATATCCTCTCACCCTCCTCACCCCTTCTGTTACTTTTAAGGTTTTTTGGAGTTCTAAATTGGTTTTGAGACAGTTGACATCCACCTGACTGAAAACCATGTTTGAAAACTCACGACCTGTTTGACCCTGACAAGTCTGATATCTCCTTCTTCATATTATGCTCTCCCCCCTTTCTCCCACTGTGTGAATTTTTGATGATTCTAATTTTTTATCTATTTTTTTTTCATGATAATTCTCACCGCATAATATCCAGCGTTTAGTGACGTTAGAACCTACCTCCCCCCCCAAAGCACCTAACTTTCATTGCTTAGACCCCCCTTCCTTTATCCAAGTTTCTCCGACTATTTTTTCCCACGTCCCCGTCTTCGTCTTTAAACCCCCAAGACCTCTTCTAATCCAGTTGGTTTTGTTAGCTAGCTTTGTACCCCTTTTCCCGTGACATAATTCATCCCATGAGCACCCCCTTGTGGGCCTTCGTACGACCCCCAGGAAAATGTTTCATGGCTATGTAATTTTGTTCGCATAAACTCTTTCTGTATTTTTTCCTGATTGTCTGGTCTTCACACTCATCATTCTCCATTTTCGCCGCGTTAACGGAAAATCTCTTGTCCCTCCTATCCTCCCCCCCTTCTTCCCCATTAGACTAAGAATTCCCGAAACCTTTCCCCGTTGTATGACTGCGTGGATTTCTATGCATGCTTCGAATTTTTGCTGGTCTCCTTTGATTCCTTGTCTCCCCCTTGTCCGGTCCGCCCTGTTTTTTCCCACCCTTTCTCCAGTTTGAACCTACAGCCTACCCCCCCACCACCCAAAGTCCATTCCGTTTTTTAGTCGGGAGACCGACCCAATTTCGCAGGCCCCCCCATTTCCATCACATACGGCCTTCAACTGTCTCGTTTTTGAATCATATGTTAGATATCAACCTATCCCTGGTGTGTTTTTCCAATAATTCGGGGACACGGATCTTGTTCTATGTAAGTTGCTCTTTTTCTTCTGCGCGCGCCCATGTTCCTGGTTCCCTTCCCTGGATCTTTCCGTAACCCCCAGACCATGGTTCATGGCCTAATTTTGCCTTTGTACTTTTCACCTATTGCTTTGAACCTTCTCCCAAGGGTTCGGAATTCTTTACCCCTTTGTGTCCCGTCCGCAATCAAAAACTTTTTCCCGTTTTTTGCCACCCTCCCCCTTGTCGTCTCCCCTCGTTCAGGTGTTAGAAGCAATGCAATCCTACCCCCCCCCCCTTCTATCGCCAGCGCGATCTTTTCCGCTCTCCTCACGATCATTTAATCAGCCCCACTTCATTTCCCTACTCATCTACGCTTGGGTCTTCTTCATTTGCCCCTTTATCATTTTAACTTTTTTAATTCTTTTTCTTTTACCCCCAAGGGGGGCACTTTTCCCTTTCTTGAGCCACCTCTCGTCTCCCGTTTTTTTCAGTTTTTTGACAGACATTTTTTCCCTTTGTCTCTCATGGGGGCTCCTCCCCCCCACTTTGATTGTCATCTTCCTGAGTTTCTTTTTTCCCCTCTACTACGTATTCATTGTGCATTGGAGGGATTTTTTGGTTCAACGGTCTTTTCGTTTCTGCCGACCTCCCCCCCCCTTTTATCCTCTTTCACACAACTTAGAAAAATTTTTTTCTAATTGGATCTTGGTAATCGTTTTTCTACTTCCTCTAACAGGGCATCTTCGATCCCTTTAGCCCCTCATTGATCTCCTCCATTTACTCCACTTATTCTCCCCCAATTTTATTTTTCCCTCCCAGTGGGGAAAAGTCGTGCCCCCTCGGTTATACGTTCAACATACATCGACTAACTATCCCCTTTCATCTAACGGGTATCGCCCTTTTCTTCCCCTTCTTGAATGCGTTCAACACCCCATCCCCTTTGTTTTCCATATAACCTCCGCACAAAGTCGACCTGCCAGGGTGGATTCTGGTTCCACCTCTTGTTACATCAAAGGTTCCGTCCCCCCGGTCTCCCTCTCTTCTGCCTGTCTCTTTCATTAATTGCGATCCCCCCTCACTTAATGTTTTTCGGTTCTACGAATCATGCTTCGCTGGTTGATGTAAAGCTCCTCTTTCAACATCTGTTGAAACCGTCCTGTCCGCAATTGGGTTCTTCTTTTCCCCCCCCAACCCTTTCAATACACCCACCCCCTTTTCCCTTTCCCTTTCACAACTAGAATTTTTTTCCCATTTTTATTCCACTACAGTGCAGACCGTCTCACAGCCCTTTCCCTTCCCTAATTTCGGATCATACAATAGATCCATTTTCCCCCATTGGACCGTGTGGATAGAGGTTTTTTCCTTGGTGAACTTCCCCTTTCGGGTGGTGTCGGTTAAGGGGGATACGGATCTACTCTCCCCCCCTCAGAATACCTCGTCCCCTTCCCCCCCCCCCTGTTCCCATCTGTGTGTTCTTCAAATTTCCCACTCCTCTCCCCACATTTCCCTTTGATTAGACTATTTTGATCATACATTTATTGTCCTCCTTTTCACCTTGTTCCTTTGTATTTTGCATTCTTCCCCTCACCAAAAGGCTCTCTTTTTTAGATATGCTTGTTTTCTCTCTGTTGTTAAATATCTTCACCCCACCCTTCTTGCGGTCAATGAACGGATTCTCACGCATACCCCACCCACGGTTTATGAATGGGCTTTAACCCTTCCTCTGTGAGCTTTCCCCCCGGAAAACCCCAATGAATGTCCTTGATTCGCCCCTCCTTTGATCTTTTCCTTCTTTAGTCGTATTTTGTCGGTACCTTGGGAGCCCCTTGTCCCCTGTTTTTGGAATTCACCCATTTCCCTGGCTCTTTTTTCTTCTATTCTTGACATAGGGAATTGTCCCCTGTTTTTAGTGCCGACTTCCCGCCTTTTCCCCTTTTCCGTACCCTCTTTCTCTTTACTGAATGTTCTTCCTTTTTCGTCTTAGCGCCGGGCTTATAACTTTTTCCCGGCCTTGGGTGGCCCCCCCTTTAGTCCTTTAAAAACAGGGACTTTCTCCTCTCTTTTGGTACCTGTTTCCCCCCCACGGTCTTTACCAGCGTGTTATCAGCACCCTTACGAACGTATCACTACCTCTTCATCCGCCGACCTCTCTAAAAGTGGTGCTTCTTTTTTTTTTTTCGAGACGGGTGGGAGGTCTTTACTTTCCCCAATTTTTTTTGCCGAGACTCCCCTGGTTGACACCTTTCCCTCCAATGTCCACACTCTGGCCACACCCAGCAGGCTGTTCCAACCCCAGTATCAATCTTGAATCACTTTTTGGTGACACCCCCTTCTTACCCCCAACGATAGGTAAACCCCCAACCCGTGTCCACTCATCAAAGCATGTATCCGATCTCCCTTGCTCCTTAATTTTTGCCTACCCCTGTTTTCCCCTTACCTTTCAATGTCAACAGTGACATCCACGTTCCATTTTCCTCCACCCCCTTCATATACCGCGTATTGATGAGTTCCTGCGTAGGCCTAAGAGATCCTTGACCCATTCCATCGTGCCCCCCGTAGTTTCGCTCTCGAGACTGGACCCCCAGATTTTTTTCCCCCCCCCATATTGGACATTTCTTCTTTTCTCACCAATGACCCGAGGACCACACCCGGCCCCCCACGGGTTTTTTGAGCTGGGGGACTTCCCCTTTGAATTAACATTCAGAACCTTTCTCTTTTTTTCCCAAGCAGTCGATCCTTGCAGGCGTTCCAGGCCTTTTGACTGGTTTGCTCTTCTGAGTTTTTCCGTATATAAACTTTTTAAACATTTTTCCGAAGTTCAGAGAAGCCATTTTACCACATCCACCCCCTTACCATCCTGGTCACTTATTGGTTCACATGACTTCTTCTTTCTTCTTCCATCCTTTCTCCCCCACATCGCTTCTTCCCTTTTTTCTCTTTAGCTTGATGTTTTGTTGCCTTATCATGTCCTGATCATAACATCCTCAACTGTTTTTGTTCTTGTTTTGGCTGACCCTGGAGCTTGGGCCCAAAAACTTCTTTGACCAAATGTTTATGCAACTTACAGATCCAGAGGTCTCTCCGTGTGATCCTTTTACCTTTAATTGTCCGTTCATTTTTGCCTTTTTCCAGATTTTCTTCTTTTCATTTTGACGCGGAGATTCCCTCTCTCCCTGTTCTCTAGCAAGATATGATGTACCGGTGAGAGTTGACGTTCACCAACCCCTTAAAGATCGCATTGAGTAGGAGTCGACATTATGATCCCCCCTTTTTTTTCCTGACTTATTTCCTTGACTTTTCGTAAACAAATTTCTTTCCCTGGTATCTTTATCTTCACTTCCCCCCTTTATTCCCAACCACCTCCTACTCCCGTTTTTTTTGTTTGCACGACGTCATGGCCCTTTTCCCCAGAAAGCCCTTTTCCTTTGTGCACCTTCCCATACTCTTTATCCATCATAGGCTTCCTTCAGTTTTCCCTCCTTATTTTATCTTTCCTGATTGTTCGGGTTTCTACCTCAACATGCCCTCCTTCTTGCGCCCCGCCCTTCTCACCCCCCATTATCATCTCCCCTCTCCTTAGTCCTATACCCTCACAATCACATTTTTATTAGCCTTAGTATAACTTTTAGTCATCCTCCTTTTTCGGGGCTCCTCCTGGCTCTTGAGATTTTATGACCACTTTCAGGCAGTTGTTTCCCCCCCACTTGCGGGTAAATTTCCCCCCTTCCCCCCCTCCCCCAACAAAATCCTTCACCATCCTGGTGTGATGGGGAGAGCGCTCGCTCACCCTGTAGCCTGCTACACCAAGTCATCCACAGAGGGATCCTTCTTGTTCGAGCAGTACCCTACCCAGTCGCCCTGGTTGTGTTTTGTACCACTTTTTCCCGTCAAGTATTTTCTCTTTTGATTTTTTTTTTCTTCCTGGCAGGGCCACCATAGACTGCCCCATCTCGGGAATTTCCCTTCCCCCCCCCATCTTTTCCCCCCCTTCTTAAGTTAGGCTTTCTTCGTTTCCCCCCCTCCATGTTTTGAACCCACTTCTTTTTTCGGGGGCTCCGGGTCTTCCCAAAGTTCCCCCGTGTTGTATCCCCCCCTTTTTTTTTCCAGTGAAGCGTCCTTGTGCAGAATATTTGCTCACGCACCAGTCCGCATTTCTTTCTCTGCTCAATACTTGCTATATAGATTTTTCCCCAAGGAGCCCTGTAAAAGTATTCATTTATGACGCCATCCTTCAACTCAGGTGTGTCCTGGTCCATAATTACTTCCCCCTTGGTGAGTTTTTCAAACACGTGTTATTGGTCCCTTCTTCCTATGGATCCGTATTGTTCACTCTTCGCCATTTGTGTATAGTGGCGCACCCACGGTTTGTTGACAGATAAGTTTCTCGCCCTGTGCGGGGCCGCCCCCATATGTGAATCCCCCCTCCCTTTTTATCTTTTTTTTTCCCCTCCGACTAAATTTTTCATCTCTTTTGAAGTGTTTGGGCCTTGTGTTAACACACACTTCGGTAATCGGACACCCCCAGTTATCTACCACACCCCGGAGTAAGCCACACCTTGTCCCTTGTTTTCCTATGTTCTATGTGTCATCACATCTTTTTCTAACACTGCAAGTTCCTCTTCGTACCTGCATGGTCAACACCTCGTCACTCAGGGGCTCCGCTCAACATTCCCCTCACCAATCTGAAATATTTTCATTTCTTACCGAAAATGTGAAGTTTTAATCAAGCGTCAGTTTGACACTGTTTTACCCCCACCTCTCCTGCAAGTGAATCTGGATTTTCCCTTTCCTTTCATAACCCAGTACTTCCCCCCTTCTTCCCACTGTTCCTTTCCGTTCACCCCCCCTCCCCCCCTTTTTTTGAAATCTAACTGTACAAATTACTCACCTGTCCCCCAGTAGCCATTCGTTCTTTTTTCTTTGTGCAAGATCATTTTCCTCTCCTTACCCCCCCCCTTTCTAATGGCGTCCCTATGCCTGCTCCCCCCCGTAAATTGTAATCAGCTCACCCTCACATTCATTTATTCTTCCCTTTTTTTTCCTCTGCATCATATTGCGTTCCCAGCGGACTACCGTGGTTTTGTACCCATCTGCAATTTTTGGTTTGTCCTTTTACCATATCCGTTCTCTCTACTTTTCTTTCAATGCTTTTCCATATTTATAATCCCCTTGGTACCTTGCTACGACAGCCCGACCTCTCTACCCCCCGCATTTTTCTTTGCAGATTCCCTTTTTATGTTATTTTTTCCCGAATCAGACTCGCTGCCGAGTCCGCCGGGGTAGCTAATACTAGTTCCTCTCAAATGTAGGATCATTGACCCTCTTATACACGGTGTACCCGTGTGGCCGTTGTTTGATGTATATCTAACTGCTGCCCTCTTTGGTGGTGGTGCGAGTTTAGGTTGGAAGGCTTTCTCCTCTTTTGTCTTCAAGTGTGTTGTTTGCCTTCTCTCTGCTCATGAGTATTCCCATTCCCCCCTCTCCCCACACCCTGGGATTTGTGAAACTCCGTCCGTTCTTTATACCCACGTCCACACACACGGAAAGTCACCCCTAATTTTCATACTCTTTTCCCATTCTCCCTATAATTTCCTGTGGGGGCATTGACAGGTGTGCTTCCTAAAAGCATGGTGTCAGAAACACAAATGTATCACGCCGTTAAGTATTTCTCCTGTTTTTTTCTCTTTTTACCCTTTCGTTTTGTTCGTGTTGCTCTCGACGACGTTTGAAACCATATCCAATCTTATCTATTATTATGTGACATTTCGCTCATTTTTCGCTTTCAGCGTTGACCCTAACAACCCCCAACTGGTCCCATGGATTTCCTTTCTTCTGCTTTTTGCCTCAGATCGTCGATACTTACCTCCTGCAGTTGACAAAAAACCATCGGGGGAAGCCGGCCGCTTCCCGTTACTTCGGTCGAGACACTCGTGGTTACCTGTTACCCAGCTCGTAGTGTGTGCGTGTTGGCCCATCGTTGGGCTCGCAGCTTTCAGTTTTTGTATTATCCAATGCGGACGACCCCCTTGGTTGGTACCCTACCCCCCCCTACCCCAACTGACCTGGAATCTTTTTTGGGGTTCGATTGTTCGGCCCAATGGATCTGTCACCCCCTTATTTGGGTCACATGCTTTGCCCCTTCTGAGAACAGCCCCTTGTGGGGTCCAATTGTGTCTCCTTTATTCATTAGACCCTTGTGAGCGTGTATCTCATTTACACTTGAGCATCACAGGTAAGACTCACACCCCACCCCTTTTGGCAGACTTTTGAGGCATTCAACGCTCCATCAGGCAGCTGACCCCACAAGTTACGATCGAAACTTTAACCTTTCTCTGACTATAGTTGATGCATCCCCCCCGCCGTGTGAGTTTTCCCTGCACAGCCCAGACCGCGGTTTTCTCCACTGTCCGTGTGTCGACCAGGAAGCTCCCATTGTCAGTCAATAGTATTGTTATGTGAGTGAATTCCCCACCCCAGTTCTCTATTATTTCAACTTTATTATCGAACTTTTTGGGGGAGCTCCACTTTGGAGGTTCTCGCCCCCCTAGTCAACGGTTGGACCCCCCTCTCTCACACCGGTCCCGCCTGAACCCTCTTTCCCCCACCCATAATGTCGAGGTGTTTGCCCAACAAGTAGAGACATCAGAGATTCTCTTTTCTCTAGTCCTCCCACCGTTGCGTTTAGTTCTTTTTTAATGTTACGGTAGGCCTGCGTTTTTGCGCAGTCTTTTTAGAAAGTACACCCCCCCCACAGTGGGTCCGCTCTATACGGTCCCCCCACCAGCGAGTGTATATATGAGTGCAGAATTTGTAACGGAGACGGTGAGGCTGCATCCCAAGAAATCCTTTCCATAAGCTACTCCCTTCTCTTCTTCAAATATACTTGGAGGTTCAGGCCGCTTGTTTTGGCGCGAGCTTTGATAATGCTCCCTGTCCAGTTTTCTCCCCCCTCTCACCCCCCTCCAACATGATCCGTCCACGCTTTCGTAGTTTTTTTGTGTTACCGCCCCCCCCCCCCTGATGGCTCTGTGGTAGTGTGGTCTTTTTCCTGGGTACAAGCTGATCCATGCCACCCCGATCCATGTTGATACCATAGTAATGACTGCACTCCTGCCATTGCGGTAAGATTCCGCCTTAAATGTTGTTGTGATTCGCCTTTTCCCTTTTTCCCCCACAATGTGTCCCTGTGATGATATGTTCACCCGAGCTTATTTTCTCGTTATCAACGCTTTTGTCTGACCAGGAGCCAATCGGGAATGACCTCACACCCATTCTTCAGACACCCCGGGTTTTGGTGGGCTCCAAAGCAGAGGTGTATATGTGTACCAGGAGGTCGCACTTTACACCCCGCCTGGCATATGTCTTATTTTCCTTTGTCTCTCACTTTCCGTTGATGGGTGAACCCCCCACCAACATTTTGTCTCTTACACAGTGTCTTTTCCTTTTCTCAAGTGGATCTCTCTCTCACCCCCCCCCACATTCAATCCCACCTTATCCACGATCCCTTGATAGGGGGAGTTGGCTCACCCATTCCCCTGGTTCTATTTCTGTTTGAACTACATCACCTATGTGTGTCATATAGAGTCGTCGCGGTTCTCACTCTCCTCGCTGGAGCTATCTTCATTCTGTCTTTAGCCTGAACATTGCCTTGATTGTGTCACATCTCACATTCCACCAACGTGCCTGTTCTTATGTTTTTTGGGTTTGAGGTAACTGTGTATATTGTGACGACTGATCACTGATTTTTCCCATCATCGTCACACTTAGATCACTTGAGGCACGCGCCGACCAAGTTGCCTGCCTGTCTCCCCCCTCCACCCCCCGGACCCTTATTGACTCCACACCCTTTCTTTTTCTTTTTATCATTTAGTTAATGTGTCTTTTCATTTCTGGAATTCTTCACTGTCCTTGCATTTCTCGGAGGATTTTATCCTTTGAGTGAGTTGAAGACCACCAGTCCTCAGATCTCAACTTTGAGTTTTTCCGTGTGTACCTTGCAATTGTCCAGGGTTTTTCTGTGTTTTATTCTGCATCTGCATTTAGCCGTTTATTAGTGGATTCTGGTGTAAGATTATGTATGCCTGTTCGATTTTCAACCCTCTTCCTCCCCTTCGCTAGTCATCGTTGTCTTTCTTTAGCCCACACGATCCCCACTGTGGTTCCACTCCCTTCCCCCGGGGTCTAAACATCACTTCGTTCTCGATTTTTTTTGCCCTCCAACGACACACGGCCGGCGGGAATGCTATTGAGTCTGTGCCTCTATTCTTGGTTTGTTCTTTCAGTCGTGTTCAGTGGTTTCGAGTTTCTCTTGCGGTGTCACTGTTATGACTTTATTACGCTCTGTCTTGTATATACCCCCCGCTCCCCCCCACTTCTTCTCACCATGTGGATATCTGCGACGTTCTGATTTTTCTATTACGGATCTCGTTCCCCTGATCACCTGCCCCCTGGGTTTTGATTTGAGGGCTGAGTAAATGTCCCCCCATTCGCGCCCTGTCTCATTGTAATTAATCATCCTCCTCATCTAACCCGCACCTGCTCCCGACTGTTCAACAGTCCTAATTCCATCCTTTTTGTTTGTACTGCGTGCGTCTTCATAAACACTGTCACTGGGCCTGCGGTCCACGTCGACGTGGTTGTCTCTCCGGGCTCCCTCTCTCCTAGTTTCGTAAACCCTTCTTTCATTTGCTTTGGTCCACAAATTGTTGGTTGTAATTATCTCAAGTGAGACCGCCCACCCACAATGTTCCTCCATCCCCTTTGCCTTCTTCCCCCGCTGGTGTTTTATTCTGGTGCTCGTTCTATCAGTTCCCTCTGTCCCAAAGATGTGGTCGCCATCGGGAACTCCTCCAGTACTTGCCGCGCGGTGTCCCCCTCCTTGTTCTTTTTTTTGCATACGATTACTCTATCATCCCACTTCATTTATAGTGTCTCCCCTTAGATTTTTTTCCCCCTTTGAGAGGTGTACTTTCTGTCTGTCCGTAGCCTTTTTTTAACCTTTTGTCCTTCCGTGTAGGTCGCACCCCTCCCCAGAGGCTATTGTAGGGAATTTTTTCTTGCTTTTTGTTACTAGCGAGCCCATCTCTAGAGGGAGAATCATGTTTACCCCTGTTTCTGGGGGACCACGGTCCCGTGATGTGTCTCCACCCTGTCATGGGAGCCTTGTCTTGGCCTGCACTGTTCCCCGTGACTCTGCGTGCTTTGAACCAATAGCTCTTATGTGTGGGTCTGAGATTTTCTTACCCACTCCTTTCCCCCGTTACCTGCGATTCCTCGCAATCTCCTCCCGTTTTTGTCCTCACGATGTGTGGGACGTTCGTCTTTGCCCTGTTTCGCTCCTCTTTTTAGACCCGGACTATTGTCGCTTCTTGTTATCGTTAAGCTCGTATCTGTTTCCCTCCAAACATTTTTTTTCCCCCCCCTTCGTTATTTTGTCCCATCCTTTTTTCTTGATTCTCTTTATAACTACTTGGTCGACACACTTCATGACCGTCCTTTTAGTCATTCCGGGCCCCTGTTGTGCTCTCATCGACCATCATCCCTAATTACGTCGTATCGTTTTTCCAAACGGTCGAAAAACTACTACCCCTTTATGGAAAGGACCAGTTATGTTGTAATTGAATTTCTTTAGCTTGCCCCCACCACAAGTGCCCCGTGTTTATTTTTTTGCTCGTCCTTTTCTCTGCTTCTAATTTGATGCCGTCGCTCACCGTACTTTAAGGCCTTATCGTGTTTCCCCAACGTTCTCAACCCCAGTGTTTTGTCCATTACTAAGAGTTTGTTACCACGTCTAGTGCTAACCATGGTTCCTCACCCTCCCAACCGTGATGTCCCATCATCCAGTCCCAGCCCATATTTTTTTTCCCTCGCCTTCCTTCTCCCTTGTGAAGGCGCGTGAACTATCTATGTAGGGCTGCTATACCATTCCGACTTTTTTTCTTCTCTGGTTTAGGATAAAGAGTTCGACCCCCAGGTTACCTCATGCCCCAGTCCCATTCCCTTTTTATTTTTGTGTTTATTTTTTTGCCTTGTTCTCCCTTTGTTAATTTTAGATCTTTAGCTTTTAATCCTGTGGCCTCTTCTGTACCTTGGAGCTAACTCCCGCAGAGGTCAGTCACCTTTTTCCCTTTTTTTTACGATAGCCACTTCCTTGACTAAAATTTTTTTTTTCCCACGACTTCACACGGGGACCCAGCTTCTGTTCCACCGTGTTCATGTCGCGTCTGCTTGTTCCCCACTAGAACGTCTACATCCCTAAACCGACCGTTTTACTTCCTTCTCCATTCCGTTCCCTCCGTTCGCCCCTTTTCCCTATGTTTTGCCACTAATTTGTCTTGCTGGAATTTCCCTACTGCGTGCAGGCGTTTTCGCCCTTCATCCTTTATCCTTCATATCCCAGCATATTCCCCTGCACCACCCACCGCTCCAGGCTGGTTCTGGGTCCCCACACAGATCTCCCTGAGTATTACCCGATCAAAGCTCCCCACAGGACGGGTCCTTATCCCCTTTACCGAACGTGCGCGTCCTCGATTTCCCTACTTGTACAGACACGGATGTATATTGCGAACACCTTCACATTATATGTTTCTTTTGTCTTCTACCTCCTTTTCACTATATCTGCTGTTTCCCTATTCGACGGTTTTAATGACTCATTCTGAACCTCTTTATTGTACCTCCTTCTCCGCACGCCCGCTTTTTATATGCCAAAAAGGCGTACATGTACACGAACAGAACCAATTACCTTCTCGCCTTTTGTGCGATGTTGACCCCCCAGTTCGTCCCCCTTTTCCGATCCTTTATTTCCAATGTCAACGTTGCGCACAGGTACCTTTGTGGCCAAACTCCCTGAGGGTCAACCCTAGTACTTCGGTCCAATTAACCCGTGTGAGTTAGTGTGCCGAGCACCCTCCGTCTTTTTTCCTTTCGTTCCTTTTTCTACCCCGTTCTATTCTTTTTGACTAAGTCTTATTGTATTCAGCGGCCGCGAGTATCCCCCCTCCTTCCCCACCTCTTTGGAAGGCCAAACTGGTTTCCGGGTTCTTGAATATGGTGCCCCAGCCCGTATTTTACGTTCTCTCGTACCCATCACGGTACCTCTCCCCTTCTTTCTTTCTTGTACGTTCTCTCCCTTCTTCTCCTCGGAAATTCCCCCCCCCTCCCTGACTGTTTTCTCTCGATACTAGTTTTTTTTTTGTACGCCGTTTTCTAAGACTATAATACTAACCCCAGGCCTTCCTTTCCCTAACCCTTGACCCTTCAACTCCCCCTATATGTTTGAGACATGGACGCTTGAGCCTTTCTCCCCCGTATCGTGCTCTGCTTCTGAGTCTGAACCACCTTCCCCACCCACACATGTGAAGGAGTCCGCAATGCAACGGTGGAGATGACGCGTCCCTACAGTGTCGTTTTTCGTTCCCCTTTGTGTCGTACCCCGTTTGCACCTTCTTTAACGCGGTGAGGTCCTAGTTTGGACCAACGCCACACACTTTGAACTGTGTTATACTCCCCCTTTGTGACTCCCAGACATTTTTTTGTCCCGGGATTATTTTGTGATGCGAATTTCACCAGATTGTTCTGACCCCGTCATTTTCCACCCCTCTTCCTTTGCCCTTAATCTCTTTCCCAATTCTTTGTTTAGTTATGTATTTTTAGTGCCCTGACTGGCCCTCTTCACTTTATTTTTGTGCCTTCAGCATACCACCTCGGCCCCCCCCTAAACCTTTTATTCGAATAGATTTGGGTACATGATACTTACTGCTAGTGAATTGGCAGTTCTCCCCGGAGCCGACTTGCTCACCATTTTCCACGAGCTTAACGAAACACACACCGCCTGCAGCACCATAAGACCCCCTCTTCAAACTTTTTTTTCTTAGCGATAACTTTGGAGGTCTTTTTCCGCAGATACTCCCTTTTTGTTTTCCCACCCTCCCCTTCCACCAGGGCACACAATAAGTAGTGAGCAAAGTAGCTTACTTTCTTAACACCTTCCCTGTGGTCGTAAAAGACATGTAATTTATAACCCCCCCCTTTTCTTGTCAACCTCTGTTCTGCCTGCCACATGCTTAGCCAGTCTCCTTCACGAAGGTTCAAACCTTTGTGTACACTAATGGCAACCCCCTTTCCCCTGTTCTCACTCCTTTTTCAGCCCCCTCTCTCCTATATTGTTCGTGTTACGGCACTATACTACCTCCCCCTTTGACACAAAAACCCACCGTCCACGGTTCACACCTCGTAGTAGAGTTCCTAGCTGTTCCAGCACCTCGTGTCCCCTATGAGTTTTTTGTCCTTCTTCCTTTCTCCTATTTACCCTTCTGTGTGTTCAGGAGTTCCTGACCACAATTCCGCCTTGTTCGCCCACACAAGGTATTTTTGGGTGCCCCTCTAGGCCACGCTGTTTATACATAAATAGACTACAGCTTTAAGGTTCCACTCCCTGGTGTGTCATTTACGACTTGTCGCTGTCGGCCCTTGGCCCTAGGGTTTTTGGTTCCGGAAGAGATCGGTTAAGTTGGCCCCTTCACTCACCCCATGACATTCCTCTTTTTTCTCGCCTGTCGCAGAGTGATCTCGTAGAAACCCCAGCAATTTCCCACACCCTCTACCCCCTGCTTCTTATACTCCCTATTTTTTTCTTTTTTCCCCTTCCCATGAGAAGTTTTTGCTGGCATTGCGGTTCTCTAACCCCTTCCTCTTTTCCCCCCCCCGTAGTCCTCTTTTCTTTTGTTTTGGCTTTATCGTTTTTGTATTGAGCTCTTTCACCATTTGACCTCTTTTTTTCTCCCCTCCTAACACCCTGAGGTGGACGTTATTTATTTTTGCTGATTTTTTTTTTTTTTATCCCCCCCCCTGCTTGTGTGAACATTTGGCGACACACAGTGCTATTTTTTCCCCCGGTTTATGTCATCCTCTCCCACTTCTCATCCCTGTGCGGTTTCCATTGCCCCCCGAATTGCCCTGATCGCCCCCAGTTACAACAGTCTCTTTTTTTTTTTTCCCCCCCTGTGATTTTTTGTTTTGGTGTACCCTTATGTTTGGAGTCTTTTGTTGTTGTGTACCTTTTTCCCCTATCCAATCGACTCCTTGTCGTTTGTTTTTGGAGCAATCCAGACTTCTGTGACCCCACCCATCCAAACTGTTCCCCTGCCAATCCCCAGGAGGTGTCGACCAATGACCTGCCCATCTCCTTGCGATCCCATCCTAGTTATGATTTCCTTTTTTTTTCGGTACGCCTGTCCGTGTTTGGGCGGACTGACATTCCAGAGCATTGCCTTCCCCTCACGTTCTCTTTGACCTCTCCTTTCCTTGGTCTTGTGTGTGCCCTTTTGAGAGAACTTGTCTCACCGCTATTACCCTTGACTTAAGTCATGGCCTTTGTTGTACTATATTGACTTCCTTTTGCTTTTTTCACACTTGTCCACAACATGCGAGTTCTTTGTTTATGTAGGCTACATGGTTTGGTATGGAAACTCAGGGTGATTCATGTCATTGTTCTGTATCCATGCGACACGATCTGGTATCTATGTTGTGTTTTTTTTTTTGTTTTGGATTCAGTTTTCTCTTTTATTAGGTTTGAGTTGTGTTTTGGTTTTGTTTAGTTACCTGTCTGTCGGCAGTTTGTGTTGATTTCTTTTTTTTTTTTTATATTTGTCCTATTCTCCACCTTCAACTATACGGCGCAAAACTTTATCAAAAAGACTGGATCAGCCCCCATCGACAAGCGCTAAAAAGGTTCAAAAGTCAGGTCATACATCGACTTTATCATGCCAATTATTTACAACAAATCCCATTTTTTTTGGGGGTTTTGGGTGGGTTTCGGGGGGTTTTTGATAGATGGTCTTGTACGTGTGGTATGGGGGCCCTGGTTGGGGGGGTTTTAACCCCACGTTTGCTGGCTCGGAGTCTTGTTTGTTTGTGGTCTGGAGGCTTTCATCTAGGGGGGTTGGTTCGGGGTGGGGGGTTGGGGTCGCATGTGGTTGGTCGCGTTTGTGGTGATGTCGGATGTGCCTTTACAGCTTTCGTCCCCTGTGTGTGGGGCGGCGTTTTTTGGTATTTGTTCTCCTGGTTTGGGAATTGGGCCTCGACGCGAGGGGAGCGTAGGAATGGGGGGAAGATTACTGAGCGTAGGAGAGGGGGGGTGGGTGTACGCCGAGGCGGTGGGTGATGGTTTGGCGTCACTTCTGGTTGGTTTGATTTTTTTTTTTCCATGTTCTGCTGGGGGGGGGTGGGTTGGGGGGGTGGGGTGGGGGGGGTGGGTTGTGTGGGGGGGGGGGTTTTGTTGGGGTGGGGGGTGTGGGGGGGGGGGGGTGTCCTCAGTCGATTTTGCCGTTCTTGTTTTTTTTTTTTTTTTTTTTTTTTTTTTTGGGTTTTTTTTTGTGGGGTGTGGGTGGGGGTGGGTGTGGGGGGGGTTGGTGGGGGGGTTTTTGTGTTGTTTTTGGTTTGGTTTCCACCCCTTTTTTGTTTTCGCAATTCCTCCTTTTGTTCCAGAATATCGGGATATGGTGATACCAGAGAGAATCCTCCCCTCCCCCGGACACTTTTTTTTTTAGACCGACAAAAGAGCAACTCAAACCATGTCCTTTTCTTGCCCTGACGTTCTCCTTTTCCCCGGCTCATCCGCCAAGGTTCGTGCTTTTTTCTGGCATGAGTTTTCTGAACATTCCCAGGTTGTTTTTTCCCCCCGTCTCCATTGGACCCACTATACAAAACCCCCAATGCACCTTTCCTTTTTTCTTCTTGAAGGTAGGCATGTATCAGGAACACCCCCTCCCGCTAACACCTCAATCTCCCATCTTTTTTATCTTTGGTGTCTTCTCTTCTCGATTCCCTCCTCTTCAAGGGGGTCCCCTACCTGAACTCCTATTTTTGGTTATTTTGTGTGGCTATACTTCTCTCTCCCTGTGTGTTCTTCTCTCTCAACCACCTCCTTCGATTCTCACACCAGCCCATCTTCCCCGTCCTGGCCTCTTGTAAACTTTCCTTTTTTGACCATTTTTCCCAATTCCTCGATTATTTCACCAGTTGTCCGTTTCCCTCCCCTTTCCCCCATACCCCAGTTGTGGCTAAATAACGTTTCTCCCCCTTTTGAGAGAAGAATCCCCCCCTTTTCCCACCTATATTTTTCTTCACTCTTTCCTTGACTCCTTTGTCCCCCGGCCTCCGCTTCGGTCAGATATCAATCCCTCGGGTCTCTCATTTGGAGCAGGATGCAAATTTTCCTTTTATTACCTGTTCCCCTGTTTTTGGCCCCCTTCTGTTTACACACATTTTTTCATTCTGATTTTTCCCCTTGGTGTTCTCTATCTCCCAGTCTTTTTGGGTCTTCTTTTGGATCCCCCGGTGTTTGGTTACATCTAAGTCTTTTTACCCCGGTTAGACAATTAGGCTTTTAAATCCTTTTTTTTTTCCCTACCCTTTGTCCTTTAGGGAATGGGTTTGGTCCACCCCCATTTTTTTCTGTTCGGGCCCCCAAAAGTGTCTCTTCTTCCACCCTCTCGAAACGTTTCCTCTTCTTTTTTCCTTTTTCCTTCTTTTATTTCCGCTTTTCCCCTGTGCCTCGCTCACTGTTCGGGACAGTGGGCTGGACCCCATCTCTCTACCTTACACTATTTGTACAGCTAAAGTGATTGATCTTTCACATTTCCTTCCCCAATAGAGAATGGTCCCCTCCCCCGCTCCGTTCCGTCAATATCTGTTTCTCCCCTCCGTTACCCGCTTAAACCATTACCTTGTTCTCCCCACTGACCTTCTTTTTGTGACCTTTAACCCGGAACATATAATCCCCCAAAGGAGCGGCCATGTGGTTGTTGGGACCTACCCCCTTACAATCCTTTCCAATTCCAAAGTACTCCTACGGACTACTGACTTGATCTCTCCCCCTTGTCTCTTGGGACCTAAAATTTTTTTTTTTCTTTTCATTTTCATATATGCGGACCTTTTTCGGTTTAACAGCACCCCTATTGCAAACGTTTTTTTTTTTATTGTGTGTCCGTCATTTCCCGCTGGCCTGTAGCTTGCACCCCCACCTCTTTTACACCCACGTCTCTCTCCACCAGGCATTGAATTTTTTTTCCCCCCTTCTCTTTCGACGCCTGACTTCCACTCTCCCCTTATTTTCCCCATTCCCTGTTATTGACCCCTTTTCCCCCGTCCCCCAGTTGTCTCTTCTTTTTCAAGTTGGAGACCTCCCCTTCCCCTTGGTGTTGTTATGTCTTTTCCTCCCTTTCTCCGTTTCTTCCTTCTCCCGTTTTTGATCCCGTGTCTTCAATAATGACAAACCACCACCCCCCCCCCCCGGGTCCCCTTTTTCCTTTTCACCCATTTTCCCCACTAGCTCACATCCATTGATGTATTCACTCCTTGTCTATAATTTCCGAATTGTCCCCCTTTTCTCGTGTTCATCTGCTTGATTTGGATGTCCCCACGCGGTGGTGAGAGGATGCGTGTTTATGTTATTTTTTTTCTTAAATACCATAAACCCAAACCCCACGGACATGCCCCTTACTTTCAACGCTTCAAAACTTTTCTTTCCTTTTGACTTTTACCATCTCAATCTGTCCGTACCAGCATAGTTACCCCCCACCGAAACCACACCCTCCCTGTTCCTTTCTTTCTATACCTTGTCTCTGAGTAACCGTAGTTTTCTTTACTCTTCTGACCCTTGCGCCTTTCGCTTACCATCCCCCGGTGCTGTGGACCCACAACCATGTCCCTTCCTTTTTGCTTTCCTTTGGTCCATCTGTGGAATCTTCACCTTTTACTGTTTATGGTGTCACCCTACCAGATTTTTGAAATGGTTATTTTTTCCCCCTTTTCTCTCCCTTTCCGATCTCTCTTCTATTCGTATCCGTTTGTAGTTGACCTTTAATACTTTGGAGTCATAATCCTTTTCCCCAATCCTCTTTTAGCATGAGTTGAGGTCCCGTATTCTCCCTTCTGTGTCTTTTTCGCCTCCCTTCCCCCCTTTTCCCCCTAGAGAAGCCTCCGATGACCGAACTCCCTCCCATAAAAACTTTTTTTCTTGGTAGAGCCCTCACGTGGAGTTCGTTTCCAGCCGAGACCGACCTTGGTTTGAACCCCCCCCCCTCCTCCCTCCCCTTCTTTGCAAATAAGTAGTCGAGGTACCTCTCCTTATAATCTCAGTTTTTACACTACCAGTGCCTAACCCCCTTACATGTCTGGATACCCTTGTACCCCCTGGTTCTGCACAAGCATCACGACCTGGACATATGAGGCCTTCTGGGTTTTCCTTCCTTTGAATTTCATCAAACACCCTTGTGTTGTTTTCCCCCTCCTCCATTTCCACCCTTCACATTGAACCCTTTAACTACCCTAATTCCCTACCCCGATGACCTGCGTATTTTTTCTGATGATGAGTACTTTTTTTCTACTGATCATGTTCAAATTTGGCAATTGTTATAGCGTCTCTCAGTCAATGATTAACCTTCTTCTTCCATGCGATCCTTGGATACGTGGAAAAAGTTTTAGTCTAACACACGGGTATTTGGAGATCTGGACGTTGACCCCTGTTGTCCCTACTCTCCCTCCCACATGTATCTTTTTTTCACAAGCTGAGATAAGTGCCCTGTATTAGGCACCTAATGGTCTGGGTTATCGGCAACACGAGCTTTTTGATGAGATTCTCCAACATTGTCCCCCTTGATACCACCTATTTTCCCTCTGAGCAGACCCCCCTCCACCCTATTAAATCATGGTCACTCATTTTTTTTTTTTAACCCCCTTTCACTTATTTAGTTTCGGACCCCCCTTCCCTGTTGAAACACAAGCTCTACTCTTTTTTTCTTTCTTTTTGCTTTTTTTTCTCCTGCTACCTTTCTTCTCCCTTCCCCCTTCTTCAAGCTCCTCTTGCTTGTGACTTATATTTTTTTGGCGGATGCTTATTTAATGAGAATTGTTTTGACCCCCCTTTCCCCAACTGACTGAAAAATTATGAACCTTTTTCAATCCCCGGCTACCCGACCCGGTCTTTGATCCATGTAGGATTCTCCTGTCTCCAAAGTTCCTTTTCTGATTTCTTTTAGGTTCCTGGTTTTGGTTGCGGGAGTCTGATGCCTCTTGGCCTTCTTGGCCCTCCTTGTTTTCGTTCTTTGAAGACACTCCCCCCATCAATGAGAGCCCTTTCCCTATTAGGTTGCCCCCTTCCATCTCCCACCGGGCGCGATTTTCTACTTTGTCGCCTCTTCCCGTTTAGGTCCTTTCCCTTTTTGTACCC
>Ga0179593_1398420_pt1 | contig 23940 bp, 21 predicted proteins | sample CZODoug2_1_08_16_FD_185931 | JGI IMG/M metagenome (GOLD analysis project Ga0179593, IMG submission 185931) | Vadose zone soil fungal communities from Angelo Coast Range Reserve, California, USA - CZODoug2_1_08_16fungal (PacBio error correction) | ecosystem: Environmental > Terrestrial > Soil >... | reverse complement strand
TGTGGCTTGAGGTGTTTTTTTTTTTCCCTCCCTCCTTTGACAAGCTCTGAAAGTTTGCCCTAGTTCGACCCACACCATGTTCTCCCCATGAGGGGTGGGTCTCTCATTTAGCCTGTGAACGCACGACCAGCAAAGTTGATGCCATTTTCGGCTTTCGTGGGCCACTTTTTCAGGATTAATTAGTGGCACTTGCGACAATTTTCGGAGTGGAGATTCTCCCACCCCCTGCCGCAAGAAGAGATACCCCGTTGATTTCCTTAAAGAAGAGGAACTCTTGCAGGAATCTGAATTTTAAGGACGGTGTCCCACGTATTAGCTCTAGTGGACTTGATTATAGAGTGTTTAGAACTCGCAGCCGTTCTTTTTTCAAAACCAAAGTTATTCACACCGAATCATAAGTTTTTCCGGTTCTCAGATTTGCCCCTAGGATGATGATGTTTTCCCCCTTAAGGGTCCTCCAGGTTGAATGAAGTACCAAGGATGATTTGCAAGGCAACGAGGAACAAGTAACCTCATCCCCCTTCTCAACTAGGAATGCCCCCTCTCCTAGCGAACAATCGTGAGATTGTGACGGACTGAACAACCGACTGATCACCGCACAATATTCCGATTTTTCTATAGGTACCTCTCCTTGTAACAGGGAACCCCCCTAGGTTGGAAACTGTACTCCCTTGTCGACCTATGATATTCCATGATTTTCTCTCCATTTCGCGTAGCGAACCAGAAGGAGGAAAAGAACCAAAGGTTCCCTTCGTTTCTTGCGTCGTTCATGGTGCTAACCAACCAGAGAGCGCGAGTGTCGGAGTCTTCTCCCTTTATTTGCGAAATTTCAGATCCATGCTGAGCAGAGATACGCGATAGTTTTCGTAAGGATGTGAATTTTCTTATTTTTGAAGATGAACTCTGAATCTCTTCCCCATTCCAAATTTTGGTTAGTGACGGTTTAACAAACCCGGTTTCAACACCGAAGAAAGTTGTTCCCCTTATTCGCTTTGTCCTCTTTCTCTTCCTTCCCCTTTTTCTCCTGACGAATCGTAACCCCCCCTTGCACCCTCAGGCTGTCTTTCCGGCACCCCTCTGATGTTTCGCCCTGATTTCCAGAAGTCCGGTATTTAGAAATCCCCCAACTAGTTGTACCCCCCTATTATATCTAATTTTTCCGACGTTTTTTTGTTTGTTGCTCTCCGATAACAAACGTCCTTCTTTTTTCCCAACTCCTATTCGTGCAAGTCCACTCCCTTCTCCGTGCGCGACGTACCCCGGGCATCCGGCACATCTGTCTCCTCTTGAGATGCCGATCGATCGTTCCCACCTTTTCCCCCTGCAACCAAAAACTGGCCTCGCCGGCGTTCAATTACTCAACGGAGAGGTCTTTGCGGTATTTATAACCCTTTTACCAATTTCCTTCCCCGCAACAATTGCATGAGCTGAAGCCTTTCCCTATATTTCACAATAGCAAAACGACCCTCCTTTTTTCCAACCCCAGTCTTAGATCCAAATGCTGGGATCCCGACGGTCCTCAGCATACCGCCATTCCCCCCCTTTTTTTCAAGAGGCGCAGGCCTTATACGTGCTTGGTCCAACAGATCCAAAACCGCCCTTTCTTAATTTTACTTGCGCAGCCCCGTTTTTTTTAATTTCCTGCTGCCTCCCCAATCCTTCCGCACCCCCCTACTTTTTATAGTCATCCCCCCTGGGCGTAAGTAATTTAGTTCTCTTTTTGAATTACTCGGCCTCCAGAGACAAAACTATACCAAACTCCCTACTTTTTTATTTCCCAGCTCATCCTACGACCGGTCTCTGCTTGTTTTCCAATAACTATTCCTTTTTTTTACATCCAGAAGACTCCACCCCAGTCTCCCTGTTTTCTCAAGATACTCTAATACGCTTAACGCCGAGCATGCTACCGTTAAGCCCATTACGGAGGAACCGTGGTGGACTCCTTCCCCTTAGTAGATTGAACATGCGCCTCTTCCTCTCCATACTTCAAGGTATGCGTCCAACAAAGCCCCCCTTCCCCCCAAAAATTTTCGTCCGGTTACCACACTCTCATTTTCCTTTTCCAGATTGCTGAACCAACCTGTTGGGCCTCTCCCCAACTACTTCCCCTTTTTTTAAAGACTTTAACTATGTTCGACACCAGCCCACATCCCTCTGCCTCGGGTTCATGAAACCCCCCGTATCCCACCCTCTAACATCTAAAACGGTAGAACTTCCCTCCCCCAATCTCTGGCTTAGCACAACGCCTTGCGAGTTAGTTCTTTGTCAGGCCAGTTTTGAAATTTCCGCTTTTATCCCCAGGAAAACATCCCCTGAAAAGACTTCTTCCAGCTCACACTGGCCGGCCAACGAATCAAGACTCGCTCCTCTTTTTTGTGGCGTACTGGATTTTTCCTTTACTTCTATGATTTTTTTTTTTACTGCATCCGTTTCTCTCATCGTCAGGATATTTTTTAACTTACTCGACCTGACATACGCAATGTGTGGAAAACCCAGCTCAGACCCCCTCCGTCTGTCAAAAGTCCACTTTACTGAGCAGTAACCCCGTCTTTAACTACGAACCTATAAACCCCAAAATTCTCCTCTTCGACAAAAATTAACCCTTGTCCCTCCCGAGGAGAAAAGGTGGTGGTTATTTTTCCTGAACTCCGTTTCACCAACCTTACCACACCAACCCACCTACCGATCCTATAAATGAACAACTTTGCAATTAACCCCGTCGGCCGAACTGAATCGGAGTTCGGTCCCGCCACCTAATTCCGGCTAGGTTTTTTAAGAAGAGCACAACAGTCTATTCCAACCTTAGTCTCCTTCCAAGAAGGGATTCTTTGCTTGTCATGCCTACAGATAACTTTCCCACAGACGATCCACAAGTGCTTTACTCTCCTCTCTCGTTTATACTTTTAGCTGGAGTAATCCTCCTTGTACCCCCATTCCCTCAAGTTTTTCAATCCGCGTCGGAGGTTCTTTTCCTATAATACAGATGTTGAAACGACGTGGGCATCTTGATCTCAAAACGGGTTGATCTGTGCAAAGAGATGGAGCCCGCACTATAAATGTTCCTTTAAGCACAACATGTCAGTTTTAACACCTTACCTGCCCCTATATTCTCTTACCTAGACCCCATAATCCATGTAACACCAGTCATTCGAACCCTTAAGAGGAGACGAAGATTTCAATTTTTCCCCCATGGGATCATCTCAGGTTAAACAAGAATTCCGCATAATCCTTAATTGCAAGATTCAAATTTTCATTAATGCACCCACTAGGGTGGTGTGAAAGGCGGCTGTGTACGATATTCTTACACCCCTTAGGAGAACCAAAAAGGTTTTTTTTTTGGCCCCCCCCCCACCACCCCCTACACTTTGTGACTAAAAAGTATTATATATTACCCGGGCCATTCACGCGTTACTTTCCTTTCTTAAGGATAAAGGCCTTAATTTCCCCCCCTTCCCCCCCCTTGCTTTTATTTTTTTTACGGCCCTACCCCTTGGTTTTTCCCTTTTGCCCTTACCAAGTCCTCCCACGCGTTAGCCACCTCTGTGCCTACCCCCCCCCCAGCCCTCCAGACTGAAATTCCCCAAACGTTTTCATTCCCCCCTTGCTTTAGATTTTGGTAACTTGCTCCTTCACAATAAGGCGGTCAAATACCTCCTACCAACCTTAGTCGGTGCCAGAGCGAACCTGTCTTTCATCCAAACCCCTTCCAATCTGACCCGCCGTAAGTAGAGCCGTCTTTATCCCTTTTTCCCCGATACCAGGCCCTCGTTCCACCGTCCATTTGTTTCGTCCTTTGCCCTCGTTCACTCGAATGTCCTCCGATACTCCATTTCGAAATACCACGATGTCGACAGTCAAACTTTTTTTTTTACTGCCTATCCTTCTTTTTAATGCAGAGACGTTCCCCGGAGGATGGATCCACCTCGACAGTATAACCTAGTGCGCGACTATTCCCTTCAGACCAACTCTTTTTTTCCGAATCCCCCCGTCCCAAAAGCCGCGTCTTTTTCTTTTTCTCCCCCCCCAGAAAGTCCGGCCATTCCAATCCGCCCCCTTTTCTGCCTGAACCAAGGCCAATTCTTGCCGAGCACGCCAACTCTGGTTTCCGTGGACTTTGATACTGTACCCTTCGCTGTTTACAATCGTCCCATCGGGAAAACACTTGACTTCGACTTTCCGATTGAGCTTCAAACCCCTTTTTTTGTTCTCAAAACCCACACTTTTGACCCAATTCACGCCCCCACCCCTTCACCACGTTAAATTATTTAAGTTTTACTGTATTTTCCAGAAACCCCCAACGCAATTGGCCCCCCCTTCGTCCTCAAGGTCTCTTCCTTCTGTGCCTCGCCAACTTTTTTTTGATATCAAATTCGTTTTTTTTTCATTATCTGAATATTTTAATATAATTCCCCCCACCCCTTCCCCGTGATAAGGCCGTTTTCTCTTGACAACGACTTTATGAGCCCTGTCTTTCCCCCCTTACCCCTTTTATTTACCCCGTGAACTAGGAGCCACAGCGTTACCATGTATGCCCCCCCCCCCCTGTTCCTTCCCCTTCCGCCTGGGAATAGAATGCTTTCTGCCACAACTTGCTTTGACTGCCATGAGCTGCCATTCCCCAAGGTATTTTCCCCCCAAGTCTTTTTGACCTGCCAGTTCCAGACCCTTTTGACACTCAAAAGAAGACCCCTTACCAAAGCGTTCCTGCGGAACTGCCACTCTTCGCAAACGGAAAATCCTCTTCTATTTTCCTCAACTAATAAGTTTTTTTTTCCCTCCGAAGATATTGCAGGTTCGGCCTTTTTAAGAGTTACCTTTCGTGTAACTTCATCCCTTTTGGCTTATAAAATTTGGGGCCTTTTCTAGTTGGTGTATTTGCCCTTTTCTCCCGAGATATAACTTGGTTGAGAATACAGTAGCCCGGTGTGTGAACTGAACTTCAATTTCTTCGACTTAACGGTTCGTACATGAAGCGTTGAGATTTCGACATTATCCCCCCGTCTTTAATAGAAGCGGAAACCACCCCACGGGTAATTCCTTTCATTGAGTAAATAGAAACGTTCTTTTCCCAAAAATCCCCGTAGCCTTTTTTGACTTTTTTGAATGTTAGTATTACCCATATGGAAATCTCTTCCCCAAAGAATTGTGGCTTTCAGCCATGTCCCACATTTGACTAATGGGCTCGGACACCTAACTCTGACCCACTGCTATGAAGACGACCTTGCCATTCTTGGGTGTGGTGTTTTTATTCTTAAGTGAATCCCTTCAGCACCCCGGTTAGTTTGTATTTCTGTACTTTTTTTTCCGTTTTGTCAAGTTGAACGACTCCCCCCCCCTACCTGCGGCTTTCCAGTTTTTCCCCTGGATTGGAATGGAAAACCCGATCACAATTCGCCTGATCGTTCTACCCAGTAATCCCTTCCCCTCCCTTTAGTGTCTTCCAAGATTTCCTGTGTTTTCGAAGACCATTTTTTCGTATGCGAAATGCTCGACGCATTCACACTACTCTTCTTTTTTTTTCTTTGAGCGGCCCCAGTCCTCTGCGAAAGGCGGATAGAAACCACTCTTGATACGGTCGTCCGGTCTTTTGTTTTCTAAATCCCTTTGAATCCTTTTTCCCCGTTCCGGAAAAAGGTATCGTCAGCCTTTGTGCGTTTATGTTCCTCTCTTCTTTTTTAGCAGAACTTTTGATTCCTTTAATTGCATACCTTTGACTTGGGGCACATCTGTCGAGAGCTTACTAACCCCCCCACTCTTTACGATGCAATTTTCCTCAAATTTTCCTCCTTCCCCCCCCCCATGTTGTTTTGCACGTTTGACCTGTCAAAAGATTGTAACCCCGTGTTCCCGGCACACAGACTGATCCTGCTGATTTACTTTCCCGCTTGTGTGCTTCTCTTTCTTAGGTCTTCGGCAAAATGTCCCCGCCACGCCCTTTTTGCAAGACAGAAATCCACCTTGGTGTGAAAACTGCATTCTTTAGGTCTCTGGGTAGTAGGATCCGCTCCGAGGTGTCTGCAGAGGCGTATTTCCCCTTTTTCCTTGTCCCCACCATCGTCGTTAGGGCCCCCCCCCGTTACACCCCCCTTGCGCTATTGACACGGTAATTCTTCCCCTTAAATAGTTGACCCGCGTCCTTTCTCTTTACCCCCTTTTTTCTGGGCGAGGCTTCCTGCCCACTAAGATATTGTAAATTTAAGGACCCCTGCCCCCCCCCTCTTAGTTAAATGGAAATTTGATATATGCATCCCCGTCTTTTTTTTAGTAGATTCTTTTTTTGACCGAATAGCACACTCACCGTCTTCGGCCACATTGTTTTTAGAGATTCCAAAAACGGAATCCTGTAAGCAGTTTTGGGACGTACCACATACATGTTTTGGCATAGCTCCCGCAGAGAGAGTAGGAAAGAGGAACTGCCGGCTGTTTTTGGAGGTACCTCACACTTGACACGATACAATCCACACAACTGCAGTTAAACAACAAGTTTTTTCCTTTAGCCTCAATTGTAAAGCGCTTTCAAAATCTGTAATAGATATGCCCCATCCGTCCCCCCGCTTTCGTATCTCAACAGGTATTAGTGAACGTCTTTCCCGCAGTCATTGCCTTTGTTCTTAAGCCACGCCGATTCGTCCTTTTCTGGATTTTAGATTTGCCTTACAGAGTGATTTTCGCTGAAATGACCCCAGGTTCGACCTCCTCCCCCCACCTTGCACTTTTTTTTAAGTCCGGTTCTTAAAATCGTTTTCTCTCTTTCCCCTTGGTTGTTCGGTGGCCCCTATGGTCCTTGTACACCCCGGCACCCCAACCGTGATTTACTTGTTTCCCTGAGGGTGTGGGCATTGCCAACCTGTCCCTTTTTCTCTCTTTTTTTCCTAATTGGACTGTCCCTTTTCATTTTGGTGTTCTTTTTCTGCGACTCGCATTTCCAAACCAATAACCACCTATCCACTCGTTGTTCGTTTCCCAATTTTACCTTGTTGACCGCCCCGCTACGAAATAGTTTTAATTCTTCCTAGAGAAACTTCGCAGTAGTTTCTTAGCTTGCATGTTAGGTAGTTGTGGCATGAGTGGGGGTGCCCCAAAGGGAATCCGTGGCCCAGGCACCACCCCTGTCCAACTCCTCCTTTCGTCCCCCCCGAGGACGTCAAACACAAGTTGGTTAGAAGCCCCTGACCAGCCCCCCCCCTCCCCCCCCCTTCACTCTTGTGGTTAAATTTACCCCCGTTAATAGACCCTGCTAGTTGTCAGTGTATATCCGGTTCCTGTTTTTTGGATACCCCGCGGCACTTTGTTCTGTTGACTTCCACCGAAGGCCTTTTCAAACTGTGCCCTGCCTCTTTTGTATGTTCTTCGAAAATTTAGATACTATATCGGCTACAGTTTATCATTGCTCAACTCCCGTAGGGCATCTTGGAAGTGCGTGCTCGTGATTTTTTTGTTAGACACTTAGGGGTTACCAGTTTTCCCTTACTCTCTCTCTCCACCCAACAGTTTTGTTAAACCCCTCGACTTTCGTCCTTCCCGATTTTTGTACGAGGGGGGGTTCCTTTCCCCTCCCCACTTTTTTCCATGTTCTGGTTCCAAAATTTTCAGTATTTCAGGTCAGGCCCAAAACCCCTGACCGGTAGAGGGTTTCATTCTTACACATGAAGCTATTGTCCCACCGTCTCCCTAAAGAGGAAGCTTCCCCTTCCACATGCGAGGACTTTAAATATTAATATATCTGTGAGACTTCTATTATCAGCGGGATTGTGTACCTCTTTTTCGTCGGTTACGTCTTTGAAAGAAAAATAGGACTTTTTGAAACAAGCCGATAGTCCGCCCGCTCCCTGAATCAGCCTGATGTTTATTGTGGGAGAGCTGTGTTTAGAAGGCGGTTTCTTTGCAATGCTGGAACTTAAGACGTCACTCCATGGCCTCCCTTCCAGTGCGGACATTTTTAATTGTCTGTCCGCTCCATTGTCCCCGTGCCTTCTTCGTTTTACCTGTGATGGTAAGCGAACTCCCCCAAGAGTTCGAGTTCCGTCACTGGCGTGTCAGTGCCACCACACGAGGTAAGGTAAGTGAATAATTGAATGATTGCTATTAATTCGTGGCATGACAACATTTCCTGAAGGATTGTATGAGAGCGGGCGGTTTTGCGGTACGACATCCCCCCCCTTTTTTTCGATATTTCCATAGGTCCTTCCACGTGCCTTCCTTGGTTAGCCGGAATTTGTCTTTAACATGTGCCCCAATCTTGAAGTTTCCATTTTTTTCCCTACGGCCGGGTGTGGTAGACCTGTTCACCAAACACCTATCTATCGCAAGCAACGTGACTAAAGAATGTTCGGCTTTTCCCAAGAGTTCACGACTCCCTTTTTTTATGTTTAACTCTCAGTTGCGAGTCCTGCACATTAAATATGTTCCCGCATCCCTGTGAAAACCCTTTTCGTGTGCTGGGGAGACTAGCCTCACCCACGAGGAGGGACAACAAAACCCTTTTCGGAAGTCACCTACGCGGTTCCGGAAACCCTTTTCTTGAGGCACTGCTTTCGAGAAATACCTCTTTCCTCCTTTATAGGTCGGATCCCTTGAAAGTTTTCCTTTCGCCCCCAACCCGGCACAATGCCCTTAAAATCTTTTCAGCAAAACCCTCCCTGATTGTTCTTGCACCCCCTTTTTTTTCAACCATTTTTCTAAGTACTGGCAAGAACCCCAATTTGCTCGTGCATGAGTCATTCTATCCCCACATCACAAAGACATTTCTTTTAGCGACCATGCCCAAAACCCCTATTTTTCTCCCTTGTTATAGACCGGGGTTCTCATTAGCCACTTCAGAAAAGTGAGTGCTAACTATAGGGGTTTGGTGCCCTCATCACTGCCCACGCCCTTTTCTTCGTTTCTCACCTGCCCCCGAGTTACAGTGCCTTCCTTTTGCCAAATGTCCCCAAACCTTCCCCCTCACCTAACTTATCCTCCCCCTACGGTTCAACTAATTTCGTTTCGATTTTTCACCTCCATCCCCTGCCGAAACCCCCCCCCCCCTTCCAGTGGATCCCCCCCACCCATCCTCTTCTACCATAGCTTTTTCCATGCAAAGGAAGGGGGTTTTTGCGTTTTCTTTCTTGTTTCCCCCTTACCTCGTCTCCATGGTCCACCCCTCCTCCACCTTTCTATTCCTCACTCTTGGCCACCAGCAGTCTCTAATGATTCGACCACTGATACGCAATCCGGGTGGCTGTGCCTTAGCCCCAAACATTAGATCCCATATGTACACCCCGATAGGATAAACCCCCACCGCCAGTGTCCGATACCACTTAACGCGCGACCCATGATACGCGCACTTAATAAAGAGAATGACAGACTTCGAAAACATGCAGCCTCAGTCGATCCCCATGGGCGGACGACTCCCCCCTGCCGGACTTAGGCGCAGAGTGGACAGTTGTACTTTGATTCCTAGAAGTTTCCCCCTTGAGTAAATACCAAAACTTTGTAGGAAAACCAAGCCCATTGAACCAAAACGCTTCCCCGGTCGCGTTCACCCTGGTAATCCTCCGACCTGTGTCACCCCAAACAAGTGTGTTTTTTGGTGGCTCGAACCTCATACTTTTCACTATGGTTCGCCACAAACCACCCCCCCCCCCCTCCGGCTTTCCCTTTTTACACCAAGGCGTTAACCCCGCCATCTTCAAACTTCTCCTGACCCCCCGATCTCTTTCCTTCTACACATGCCGGAGTTAGTCCCAGACGTTGCACCCCTTTTGTTCGAGTGTCTTTCCCCCCAACCCCAGGCACAAACCTCCCCCCACCACCCCAGTGAAAAACGACTTCCTTTTCGATGAACCCCTTGGGTGAGTCGTCCCCCCACTTTTGATCAAAGATCTGCTGTAGGCAAGTACGTTTCTGGTTCGTGTTTGTATGACCCTTTTTTTTCCAGTGGAGTTCCTCCGCGTAAACGCCTCGTCTTTCCCCATCCCGATGGGTTGAAATCTCTTTTTCTGCGGTCCCAAACCCCCTTTTTCCCCCTTCACTTTTACATAACGTGGTTAAACCAGTTCCACAGGAAAGGCACCCTGCGCATTTTCCTAGAAGCGTTTTTTTTTTGATGTTAACACCAACCATACCTGAGAGGCCGCCAAACCACCATTTCAAACTGGACAGGTACCCGTGTCGCCACTGGTTTGGTTTTTTTTTTTAGGTTATTCTTTTTTTTTTTTGCCAGTTCTTTGTAAAAACTTTACAAACCCCCCCAAACTTTTCCATTACATAATTAAAGTACCCAACTGTTTTTCCCTTCCCCTCCCTGGTATGCACCCCCCTCACCCCCTCTTTAGTCGACGTTACCCACTTTTTTACCTAAGACCGTGCAGGATATCAGAAAAAACGTAGACTTCCTCAACACCCTTTTCTAGTGACAGTCAAGGGTTTTCTTTAGTTCTTGGTCCTGCGGCATTTGCTGCTTCCGCCAAATTGTATCCCAAAAAGACTAACACTACACCACAGATTCTCCCCCCTCGGGATGGATTTAGGTGTCCTGTTGCCCCAGTCAGGTTTTGATGCCAGTTTGCAGTGCAAAAACCACTTGTTTCATTTTATTCCCCTCTGCTATGGTTTTTAATCTATTTTCATTTTTTTTCCAGCGGTTTCATCTTAGACTGACCAAAACTGAGTGTGGCAGGTTAAAAAACGGCAGGAGCCCCGTGACCTTGGGGAGCTTTTTTTAGCCAACTCTGTTCCCGTGTCGTTTTATTGCTCCAGTTTTTGTGATCTATTCGTATGTTTCTGAGACGTCACCCAGGTCTTACCTGTCAACACCATTTTTTTTATGTGTTTTTTCTTTCTGGTATAACCCGTGGGGGGGCACGTCCCTACCTACAATTTTTTCCCTTTTTGATTTACCCTTTTTTTGCGTGTCTATTCGGTCACCCCCACTTTTTTATTTCCCCCACTTTCCTTTCCTTTTTTGTGAAGTCCATCCCCCACTTTCATTCCACTCCCACCCATTGTGGTTTTTTTCCACTGGGCGTGGGTAGACTGCACTCCCAATCTAGTCTATCTCGATGGCAAGACCCTGGTCCACTTCCAATTCATTACTATTTCTTCTTAGCGGGACTAATTTTTTTAAAACCCCCCTCAGTTTTGGCAGTGATTTTACCCGTTCTCCGGATCAGTTTCCCAACATTACCCTTCATTCGTTTGTCCCCTTCCCGTTACTTGGTTTTACACCCATCGTTGTAGTCTTTTTGGGGGTCCCCCCCCACCAAAGTTGGTTTTGTCTCCCCTTCCTTTGCCCCTTAGACTACCAACTCGTCCACACACATCTGCCAGTCAAAACCCACCTTTACTTCCTAAGGCTTCTTTTTGTTTTTTTCCATTCTGTGACAACTCCCCCCTTACGGTGGTGACCCGCAAATAGACCACTCTTTGAAAACTTCCTCGTCCCGGTAGTTAGTTCCTTGCCACACCCCACTTACAAAACAATATTGAGCTTTTCAAAGGGTCCTTAAGATTTCAGCCCCCCGTTTGAAATTCATGGACACCGCATTTGGTTTTATTCTACCCCTGCGTGAAATATTTCCCCTTTTTTCTTCATTGTTCCTCCCCCCGTCTTGTGACGCAGGTGATATAGCAAAATTTCCAATACTTTTTTATGGAGGGACACGTGTCCCGCCCACCAACCCTGGCTTTTTCCCCCGACATGTTTTACCCGAGAACGTTACCAACTTTTGTGAGCGGGGACAAAAAAGGCGCTTGTGTTTGTTGGAAGAAACATCAGTGAACCCCGCGATCCAACCCTTTTCTGGTGAAGATCCCTTCCTCCCCCATCTTTTGTTCTTTCACTCTACCCCCCAAAAGACACCAATCCCGTCTGAGGTTTTTTAATATCAGCTACACGTCTTGTTCACTTCCCCATTCTTTTTCAGTAAAATGTGGTTCCGCCCATGTGGGGAACACTTCTCTTTGGAGTGCAACACCGTCAATTTCTTTCTTTGGACTTTTTTTTTGAGGATTCACTTTTAGTATCTTTGGGTTTTTGGAAACTTCCATGTTTTCACTCCCATTTGCAAGCTTTTTTTTTTTTTCTTTTTCAACACTTGAATTTGATTCCCAGTTCCCCCCCCCTTTTTGAGTTAGTTTCTTAACCCTTTTCTCCAAAACACAATTTGTGTGCTTGGTGCCCCAAATTTTACGCCACTCAACTTCCGCCAAAACCATTTATCTGTTTTGTGGGAAGTGTGGTTCTTCTCCCCCAGCAACACCAACTGTGCCAGTGCTGACCCAGCGGAGTTCCTCCCGCAGTATACTTATTTTTGTTTTTCTTTCACATTAGTTGTTTCACGTGACAGTGTGTGGGGTTGGTTTTTTTCCCCTCTCCCAAACACACCCCTTAGTTTTGTAACCCCCTTGAGATGAATATTTAGTTAATTACGAAAGTCCCCCCCCAACGTGAACAAATTTTTGGTCTTTTCCTTTCTGTGTGGTTGTGAAATGCAACAGGCATTTTACTTTGCTTACACTTTTTTTTGCCCCCGTCATTTTTCCCAGTCTACGTTAGCAACATGTCCTTTTTTTTTTGGGTTTGCAGACCCAACCCATTTTTTTCCCCGCAAAAAACAAACCCTTTGTCTTAACCCACGGCGGTGTTTGGGTATTTTTTTTTTTCCCATGCAATGACGGCCAACAAACATGTTCTTAACTGTACATGTTTTCCGCCAAGTTTTTTTTTTGATATCTTTTTCCCTTAGTCCCTTTTTTGCACCTTGAAGCCCCATTTCCCCCGTCAACCCGTGATATTCCACCACACTGTCGTTAAATTTTGCGAACTTAGAACCAGTCAGAAAACAACACAGAGACCCCAGCGATAGAGTTCGGACTTACTCCTGACCCGGTTTTCTTTTGTTTTTTGAGATGAAGATGGTCATTCTTTTTCCCCGTTTTTTTCTGTTGACAGTTTCGCCCCTTACCTTATTTATATCTGTCTGGGTTGACTTATGCGTTTTGCCCACTGAAAACCATTTTTCGGGATTGGTACCCCATTGGATTTTCTCCCATCAAGAGTCCTTGGGTGGCTCCGAAGTTTCTAAGTTCAGACATATAAACGGTTAATGGAAGGTTTGACCCCTGGAAAGTTTTCCCTTACAAACCTCATGAATTTCGGAATACTACCCGTCAACAAAACACGGGTTGGTATCGTTCTCCCCCTTTGCGTACATTTCATTTGCTCTCTTTCAACCAACAAGCCGTAGAGTTTCAGTTCTTGGTAATGTAGTCTTCCCCCCTATGAGCTCTTTTTTACACAGTTCAATTCTTTTCAGCCCACCATGAACCCCTTTCCCCCACCTGAGGAACTGTCCCCCCCCGAACCCAACGGAGTGTCACAATGTTCTTCCCCTTTTTCAGCATGTTTTTTTTTTCGGGTTTGGTTTTTTGATTTTCAGACCCGCCCACTTTTCACTAACTTAAATTTTTCTGCATAGGATTGTTCTTTAAGTCCAATTTTGAAGCAAGTGACCCAGAATTTCCCTCGTCCTAAAACTTTCTGCCTTCAATGGTCCCCCCCTCTTTTAGGCCACTGACTTAACCAGCGACGGCCTTACTACACGGACAATACATGGACAATAAATTGGAGTTCGGCCAAAAACTCTTGTGGGACGCCACGAGTTGCGGCCTCATTTAATCTGAGGAGCCCGACACCCACCCATTTTCAAGCGGCCGTGTGGCGTTGGTATAGCCCTCCCCTAAGATTTGGCCTAACCGGTATCTCGCCCCAACCCTTACCCCGGTAGAAGGTTTTGTTCTTTTTACGTCCACCCCCCCTTTGGGTGGAATATCAGTTCTCACCTTCGCTCTCAGAAAAAACCCCCCCCCCAACATGATACGTGTGACAATGAAAGTGGTGTGAGCTTTTATCCCAACGTCTTTGATTTGAATAATGTCTTTGACGTCGTGAGGATTTAAACACCCCCCCCCCCACCCCTCGCCCCCACCCCCCCCCCAGGAGATGAGACCATGTCAGGGAAGACGGCAGGATGTCAACACCCCACTTCCCTGTTTTGACGAGGGGCCCTGTTTTTTTCCTCGAAACCATCTCGGCCTTGTTTTGCACTGTTCCCGAGTAGTCCCAGCATTTGTAAACTGGCCCAGGACAACAGAACTTGTTCCCTGCGAGTTTGTTTACCTGAAGATTTTTCACCTTGATCTTAAAGCTCGGTTATTAGGTCCCCTTGTCCAGCCCCCTGACCCTTTGAAGTCCCCCCCCCACGTTTGTTTGCTGCACAAACACTTAAATTATAGCTTTATTAGAAGTGGTCTTCCGGGAATGATGAGTTCTTTCTTGGGGTGCCCCCAGGTGAGATACAAACTTGCGTTAATTGTTACGAAACCACCAAGAGGGAGAGTTTCCAATGTGTCCCCCCCCCGTGCAAGTTGCACATTTCCCTGTCAACAAGGGGCCCTGATGTGCATGAAGGAAGTACAGCCCTCTTCAAATAGTCACACGTTCTTTAAGTATCCCTCTGCTGCCCCGAGTGATTTAAGCATCCTTCCGATCCTTTCATGAAGGTTGCACCCTTGACCCAAACGGCTCCCAAAAATGTTTTCTGTTTTAATTTTTGGACAATTTCTTTCTTCGATTTGAAACGAAGATATTTCTCGTTTTACTTTTTCTATGGTTGAGTGCTTTTTCCCCACTAAAAGGATAGGCGTTCCCAATTTTGTTTTTATATAAGGAGAAGGACACCATACGACGTATAACAAGGAGAGGTAGGTCAACCTGGGTTGCTCTGTGCAGGACGGCGACAGTAAAAACCCCCTGGAGGGGATCCCGCTGAAAGAAGCGAATTATGAATACAGGAGCCTTGTTGCCGGCGGTTCAAGACTTTTTTTTCCGGTGCGGATTTGTCGATGATCTTCCCGGCACGCACAAGACAGACCCGGGCTGGACTTTAACCCCCCCCAGTTTATTGGTGGGCATTTTGCGAACCTTCTCTTGCACGGTCCCACCGCGCGTGCAAACTCGTACTATTATTGCAAACCCCCCCAGTACTTTCCGTGATCAAAACAAAGTATTTTTGTTCTTAATTTTACCAAGCGCTTTATAGAAAATGCGCCTGGCCCCCCCTTCCCCAGTACGGCCCATATTGAGAAAATCTCCTGGTCTCTTTTTCTTTTTGATAAAGTTTTTTAGTATGATTTCCCATTTTGACCCCTTGGGAAGGTGAACGATTACCCCTTGTTACGTCTCAATCCCAGGTTTCTTTAGTTTTCCAAATTTTTATCTTTAGGCCCCAGATTCTTCCACCCTGTAAGTGCTTTGTAACACCTAACCCCCCTTCAAACGTTTTCAGTTTCAGCCTTTGGCTGACTTTTTCCCCCCCGTTGTTTGCCACTCGAAAGGAAATTCCCCTTTGGATTTTTTTTTTTTAAGTTTGCGTACAGTTCACAAATAACCCCAACCACCCCGACGACGCGGGAGCGGCACCCATTCGGTCCGTTTTACCGTCGTAATCATGACTTGGTTTTTGGGTTCTTTCTTCCCTGCCTGAGGTTCCCCTCGACCATGTCCCTCGTGTTTTTGTGTTTTTTTCGTGTGATGTAGGCGGTTCACACGCTTTTGTGGTCCCCCCCTGTACCGCCGAGTCACCCCGGTACAACAAACTTTGAACGTCTTCCAGATGATCTACCCGTTTTTGGCTTCGTTTTACCCCAAAAATTTCGCGCCCATGGAACCCCGCCCTTCCATGTACCCATCACATTTCTGTCCTCTTATTTCTTTTTTTTTAATCTTTGGGACTTCAAAACGTTTCAGCTCTTCTTTCCTGCTTTTATGTGTGCGCTTTTTTCGTTGGGCACGGTTTTTCCAACGAGGACACCTGTCCTTGACTGCCACCAACTCGGACCCCTCCCGTGGCCCAGTGACAAAAGACCGCTTATTTGATGGTATGTTTAAAAACCTTCGTGAGATGGTTTTCTTCTGACGCGTTAAGCCTGGGTTTTCCCCCCCCCATCACGCTTGCGATTGTGTATTGAGTGTGGATGGTTGTTTAGGCCCATTTCATGTTTTTTTTTCCCAAGTTCTGAAATTTGCCAGTGGCTTGAAGGCTGTTTTTTTCGGTTTTTTCTCCCCCACACCCACCCAGGTTTTTCCCCAACGGCTTTTGCTCAATGTTTGACTTTTTTAATGCGAACGACTACTCTTATTAAAGAATGTTTGACAACACACAGGTTTTTTGAAGTGCCAGTGCCCCCACGTTGTAAATTTGGATGTTTTTCAACATGGCCAGGAGAGACGCGTTGCAAAGGACTTCCCGCATTTCATCCTTAGCAACCCCTTCTTCGCCTCCCTCCTACCCCGGTTGCATCTCCCACCCAAAACCCCCTTGACCCGCCTCTTCCCCGTTTTGCTTCCCGACTAAGGTGAACTGACGCGACCATTGGGACCTAGCCAGTGCTTTTTGAAGTTTTGTTCGTTAGTTACTTTCCAAACTTATGCCTCTTCTATTGCCCTTCCCGTCTTAGGAGTTGCTCTTAACAAAATGGGGTTTAATTTTTTGGTTTCTTCTTCAGGTTCCCTCCCACATAGTTATTCTTTTTTAAAGCTATTTACCATGAATTCGGCAATGGATCACCCCTCCTAGGTTGGTTTAGTCAAGGGGTTTCCGCCTCGGATTTACGTCAGGTCGTGTCATTCAACATCTAATTCGTGAACCGGCCTCCCACCGGTGACCCCACAGGAACCCCCGGGAAGGGCCTAGAAAGGACTACCCTAGGAGTGGAAGGAGCTGGAGATATTGTGATGTCCACCTCACGGTTATCAAATTCTGCCCTGCTAAGACGCCAGGGAGACGAAAGAGCCTAGAAGCCAACCGTGCGAGTTTTTTTTGGTCTTATTTGACCAAAACCCCACACCAGCGAGAGCAGGACGCTGGTGCCAGCATTTCAGAGAATTAGGGGACTCCCCTCAATACGATCGCTCGCTCCCCCCCAAGGAGCCCCCAGCCACAGGTCACTTTGACTAGCCGTCGCGCTGGAGCCTTTGGACCAATCCCAACCTAGGACAGAAAAAGTACAGAAAGCCGATGGGCTTGGCACCCCGCTTGGTAAAAGAAGCAATGCTCATGGAATTTGACACCGTTTCCAACTCATCGGTGGGGGATGAGGGGCCACCAAATGATGATGTTATTGAAAACCAAGTTGGAACCTAAAAACCGACACCCCTCAATCGGTGGACGAGTACCCAGTTAAAGATGGTTCTGGTACAGGGTTTTGCGGAGATGTAGTGAAACGGACCTTAGAATCCCCCCAGATTGTCCCCGAAGATTTCAGTGCCCCTGAACTTCGGACCGGCAGAATAAGGATTGGACTTCCAGAAGAGAGTTTTTCCACAAGAGGGTTTGATACCTTCCCGCCATTTTAAAGGCCATACGTTTTCTGTTGTTTGGTCTTCTTTCGAAGGGAGACCAGATAAAAAAGAGCGTCATTTCACAAAAGACTATGCGGCAGGACCATCAGGGATTCCTCCAGTCTTTGGCATTGCTGGAAACTTATTCCGATTTATGAACAATTAGTTTTCACACAGCACGCACCAAACACTGTGACAACCAAAGCACCAATTGCAACCCGCCCGGAAAGGAACTAGAAAGCTTGCATAAATTGGGGACTAGGTCCGCTCTAGGTGATGCTTTCGGTACCGTCGCGGCTCTGTCCTCAAAATCAGGTTGCATCAGCCATCATTGCCCCCACCACTTTTAATGGCACGGCGGGCCTTCTTTTCACATCTGCAAGACTTTTAATTCGAACGCACCCCCCCCGCCGCTCCTAACAGTCTTGTTTCAGACTTGTGCTCTTTTCCCTTCGCCCAATTCAGCCCTGAAGGCTTCTTGTGTGTGTTCACCATCTTTTCCAAACCGGACAATTTTCTTTCTCCATTGGCGATACCAGAAGGGCCTTCTTTCCACTTTCCACGGACTTACCTACGTTCTTTAACTTCATTTGGGTCAGTTCGGCGGTTCATTCTAGAAGTACCTTGCCTCCGTGCGAACCTTTTTACCCAACTCATACGTTTTTGCCAGGTCCCATACGCGGGAAATCCTTTAACGGAGAGGCTTTCATCATACCCCCCTTTTGCATGATCCGGCCAAATTTCCCACCTGATTTATAAACGGTTGAATTATAAAGATAGCAATCTCCTTTTTAAAAAGAATCTGCCGCTCCAGGCGGTCCTTCAATGGGCCCATGGGGGTCCTGTTTTTCCTTTTGCCTTTTTAGACGATTCCACCACTTTTCTTTTGCAGTTCCGGTCATCCATTAACTTTTCCCAGGTGTCCCACGAAAACATTGGACAACCCTTCCGTTCCGCTTTCACACCAGGTCTTCTCCCCTGCATTGTTGAACAAAAAATGGTTTTTTGAGCTGAACTACTGTCCATGCACTACTCAAGATTTTTATTTGTCCACAATGCCCAAAATCCCAATATTCCGCATTTTATTGGCCCACCCCCAGGTGTTGAGTAAACCCTCTCTTCCCACAGTTTTCGTGTGAAGACCTCAACATGTTCGTGCTTTAGTCACCCCACCCGGTCCAGTTGCTTCTTTTGTCCAGAAGGGGACAGCGAGTTCTATACCCCCGGACCTCACCGGACACGTTATTGGAACCACCCATGGTACCGGCAAAAAGCTCACTTCTGAGCGCGTCCCCCTTTGAGGGCGCGCTGACAGTTTTTTACGAATCTTTTTTCCGTGACCTTCCGGGTCTTCGTTTACGTACGATGTTCAACTCAGCGGCCTCCTCAAACAGGCCCTCGACCTGCATATGCCCCCAAAAGCGAACTGGAAGATTACCACCACCATTAAGTTGAGGACTGATCTTCTCCTTAATGTCTGATCCAGAAAAAAAGCTTTAGCTAGAACAGGGCCCCCAAAGAGAAAAAGGCACGAAAGAAGTCAAGGTTTTTAACATTCGAGGTGTGTAACTGCGTTCAGGAAAATATACCAACAAAACACAAAAATAAAAAATTGTAAATGGACGAAGGAAGGCAAGACCCCAATGCGATAATTCTGTCAAAGCCAGGTTTATGCCCCCTTGATAATTATTCTCTGATAGCTTCCGTCGAAGTCCAGTCAAGCTGTAGTAAGAACCTTACACACCCCTAGATTACTTGAAAGTAGTGACCGGTTCAGGTGGCTTTTTCTTGTCAATTTTGCTGATTACTTCGTATCAACCCGTAGACACGCACGCCGTCGCGACTTCGGCGGTTAGGACAGAATGAGGACCTCTTTAATGTAGAGACCCACGACCCGTCGCACAGACGGTGAGAAAGAGGTATGCAGGGGTTGCGCCATTAGATTACGCTGTTGCCTCGGTGTGGCTCCTTTAAAAAACAGTTTGTTTGCCACTGCTTTTCCCCCGGTATCCTTAGATGTCCAAATCACCCTGCGGTCCCGCTCGTTTTAACTTATTTTGCTTGATCCCACAATCTCTGATCCGGCAACAGTTGGTCGATTGTTCCTGGGCCCCGCCTCCCCGATTCCTTTTTGTCCTCGGTCAACACACCCCCCTCAAGGAAACATCTACCCCTTGTGCACTTAAGAATCACTCCTTTTACAGTCCCCCTCCCCCCCCCCGGGTGTTGTCGTCCTGCATATAGCGTATGCGAATTTCTTCAAGGGAAAGCTTATCATCGGTGCGGGTCTTACCTGTCAGGTGCTTCGTTTCGGTGGCCGGCTTGTTCAACATGCGGCCGTATTTTTTCCCTGCCCCCTTCCCCCGACGATTGGGGGCCATTTCCACCCGGTGGACATTGCACCCTCCCGCCCACCCGTCCAGTATTGTCAGTTTTTTCCCCCCCCACCGTTTCTTCCCCAATAGCGGCGGGTCATTTGCACTAACCTACGGGGTGCCAAAGCATCTCACAGCGTCAGGAATAGTCCTCAGCGTCGTCTTCACCCCAATCCCATCTTGATCCCTCACCTTTATGTTCAGATTACTCACAAAGGGGCAACCCTGCACCCGGCAATTTGTTTCTTTATTCCTCTTTTTCCCATCCTTTCACATTTCGTTTTATGAATGTCCTCTCACGACCTCTAGGTTTTCCCAATATACTGCTTAGTACACGGCAACCAGTGGACTTTCCTTTATCTGTAAGACACGCCTTGCCCCGCTTTGCCACCCGAGTTCGCGACACTCAGTACAGTATGAAATTAATTTTCTGCTCCACATTTTGGCTTTAACCAACGCACACCCAGCGCTTATTGTTGGAATCGCGGTTCTCATTCCCCCCCCGTACACTGTCAGGGAACCCCCCCCCTTTTCCCCCCTTGGACCGGTTACAGTTTCTTTTTTTCTTATTATAGTCGACCCTTCAGCAACACCCCGGCAAAGTTTACTCCGGTCCTGAAGTGGTCGCAGTTCTCCTTTGCAAGTATTAACCCCAATGTGCACTGATGACCAAGTAAGCCTAATAATTTTTTCTCTTTATTTGAACACATTTCTTGGTAAGTTTCATTTATGATCCGCCAAACCCTGTAAAAGTGCGTCAGCCGGGTCTCATTTTTTGTACGGCCGGGGGGAGACTCTTAATTTTTGCAGTTTCTGCGCCTTACAAATTTCTTTAAGGATGTCTTTTCATGGGGACACCAATCCCCCTACGGAAAATACGGGCGGGGGGGTTGCACGGGAAGGCAATTCAATCGTCGCTTGACCCCTACTTTTTCCCCCTTAGTAGGCAGCCCCTGGGTCCCCTTTTTCAGCAACATCCCCCAATGCAACTCCACATAAAGTATAGGCAGTTCTGTTCATCCATGTACCCTTGCGCCACACAACCCCTTTGCGACAGAGGCACGGCATGCAAAGGGCCCTATATGCGACCCCTGCCGTCCCCGAAATTTCATCCCTTTCCAATCCCCTCGGTCCCCCCTATTACAAGTAGTCATTTGATGACTTTTACCACCGTCTCCAAACCCCCCGGGTTCCACTCTCTTTTACAATCATAATTTTGTTTGTTGAGAGAAGCTATTGCCTTGTCCCCCTTGGGTAATTTTCCCTGGTGACAAATTACTTACTGTTGGTACTTTTCATTTTCGTTTGCTGTTAGTGGATGCACCCTCCTTTCTGAATTTTAAACGTTCCCCCATTGATGAGGTCAAGGAGAAAGTTTTTTGCGGTCCGGGTTTCTTTACTGGCCTGTGAACCCACCCCTCTCTCCACACTGGACAAGAATTTCCTTGAGCCGTTTACGTCCCCGACTTGGGGAAGAATTCTTAGCATTGTAAACAAACCTTTTTTTTATTGATCTATTACTGTTCCACACACCTCGTTCAACGTTTTTGTTTTGGGATTTTTTTTTTTTTTTTTTTTTTCTATAGTCCCCCCCCTCTTTTACCAAACACACAACAGAAGTTGTGATCTCCCCCCACATGCAACCTCCTCTCTCCTCACCAAGCAAGAGTCGGGTACTTTTCCTGCGAAGGCTTTTCCCATTTCTATTTTGTCTTATTGCATCATGCTGACCCCCACCGGGAAACCTACCGTGACATTAAAATTGTTTTCGTCTTTGGTTTCTTTCCGCGTCCTTCGTACGTAATTTGGTCCCCTCTTAGTCCCTTTTTTGTCAAAGCTTCACAACCTTAACAGCGCCTTCAAGTTCCCTAGGAACCACTGTTTGACCCAGGCCTTGTTCCTTCCGTATACTTACCAGCATCCCACTGCCCTTCCACTTTTTTTTCCGTGCCCCAGTCCCCCCTTTCTTTTGACTCCTTCTTCTTGATTGTTTACCTCGTTTTTCGCCTACACCATACTCGTTTTGGCGTTGGAGGAGACACCTTTTTCCCCAGGAGTGATTTCTCCGGTGATCCTGTGTCCCCCTTTTTTCACTGTAGAGTGTTTTCCTCCCTTACGTTCCCCCGGCTGATTCTGAACCAGCTATCAGGACCCCTTCCCGGTTGTGGCTCTGTCCTTCAGTCAGTATTTTATTCACCCACAAGACGTTCTTTGTAAATACAGGTTTCCAATTCGAACTTTTCACGATTCGCCTATCGCCGCCACCCAATGCGTTGATTCTTTCCATGTTCTTTCTCCCATCGGAAGACTTCCCAGGCGCAATCCAGATGAATGTTTTTGCCGCTTTCCCACTGAACTCTGTGCCGTCTTAGACTTGGGTTCCCTCTTTCGTGTTCCTTTTATCTTCTTTTTGACACCCTGACCCCGCTAAAGCCTCTTTTCTCAAACTTTGTGTGAATTCCCCTTACCTCTAATGTTCGAGGTTTTTCCCCGCTTTGTCCCTTTTTAATTCACGGTTAATCCCCCCCTTCCGATCTCTCATTTTTTGCTGAGTTTCTCTAGAGTTACTCCTCCCAGCATAAGGAGCGCGCTCCTTCTACTCCTCATCTGACGACGCAGCTTGGTCAGAGTCTCGCCTGACCAGCCACTGGAAATCGTTCTTTAACATCTTTCTAATTTCTACACGTCTGCATATTCTCCTATTTTTCCCTTTTTTTTCCTAGGCACTTAGAATGAATCTCGTGCTTTTACTTTTTCTTACCTTTGTAGATCGAGTCCCCCTTATCCCTTTTGTCCACTCGTCATACCGACTGAATGCCACTACTTTCTTTACGATGACCTATCCTTTTTTTCTGAAACGATTTTGATCGTTCTCTTTCTTCCCTTCGTTCAAGTGGATCTTTTTTTTTTTTCAGTACACCAATAGGTTCTCGCCACCCCCCTTTTCGCCTCTTCTTCCCCGTCCCCCACGTTTCCTACTTTCACCATTGAATGAAGCCGAGTCTTGAGTTCTCATGTCCCGCCTAGTCTCTGCCCCTGTCACGGCACGCCTCCCTTTTTTCCCCTGCCTCCTCCCATGAACTGACCCATTTTTGGTTCTGAGACCTTTCGCCCTTCGGAACAGTCTCATTTTGATCTCGCTCTTCCCCTATAATCTCAACCGAGCGGTACGAATTTTTGCGATAACGCCTTGTTTGTTTTTTTCCCCTTTCGATTTAAGTAGATAGTCTCTTTGGGCCGCGCCGAGCCTGCTCTATGGGAACTACTACCTCCTAACTTCCTCTCTTCTTCCAGAATAGCGTTGTTCACGCTTTTCCGGGAGTCCTCCTTCCTCGCTAGCCCCCCCCCCGCCCCCCCCATGAATTAGTAAAACCCTTCTGAATGCCCCCCCTCATCCCATAAGGTCGATTAAAAGCAGTCCCCCATGACTCCCTTTTTACAGACGCGAGATGGCGCTGTTTTCCACCTCACATGGACCTGTCAAGTCAGTACACTCACCTCCCTCTCTAGAGTAGAACTCCATTAGGCAGCAGAAGGGATAGCTTTATTTAGTGATCTTCTTTCTTTTTCTTCTCTATTCATACACCGGTCTCCGTGTCTCGAAAGAAACTCTGTAGGGACTTTCGTCGGCGGGATTTCGTCTCCCTTTACCGACAGGAAGAAGACTACCCCCATCCCGCATTGATGCGAGTCCATTAGTACCCCTTGCCCTTAACTTTTATGTCGTCGACGTCCTAGGATTTTCTTCGACCTCCCCCTTTTCTCCTTAAGAGGCCCGTTGCAAGACCCCCCGCCCCTCGACTTTTCATCACACCCCACCCACGCATTCCCCCACCCCTGAAAAATCCCTGCTCCCCTCCCTCCCTTAGCGACTTCAGTTCTGCCAGTTTCCCCCCTACTTGTTTTTCCTTTTTTTTTTTTTTTTTTTTTTTTCGGTTATTCCCTGGTTCGGTTATTGTCCCAATTGACCCCTCCCTCCGCATATTTGTCTTTTTTTCTGAGAGCATAGTGACTCGTCTCTCCCTTTAGGAAATCATTTACCACTCACGACCCCTCCTGCTCGCCGGTTTCACTCTTAACGTGAGGGTCTTCGGGTTTTTTTTTTCCCTCTCTCGTCCTCCCTTCAATGTCCTATTTGCTGTTTTTTTTTCCCCGTACGTCTCTTTTTCCTCAATCACACTC
>Ga0179593_1351416_pt1 | contig 23941 bp, 22 predicted proteins | sample CZODoug2_1_08_16_FD_185931 | JGI IMG/M metagenome (GOLD analysis project Ga0179593, IMG submission 185931) | Vadose zone soil fungal communities from Angelo Coast Range Reserve, California, USA - CZODoug2_1_08_16fungal (PacBio error correction) | ecosystem: Environmental > Terrestrial > Soil >... | reverse complement strand
CTCTTAATGACGGAGCATGTCTCTTTTCGGAGCTGTCTTCCCACCCCGCTGGTTTTTCCATGACTTGACAGTTCCGTTCGCTCTCTTCTCCCGCCCGTCCAGCTCTGCTCCCACGCCCATGTCTCTGTCTGCTCCCCTTGCCGGACCACTCCCCCATTGAAAACGTTAACGGTTTTTCTTTTTGCATTTTAATCGTCCCACCTCTCCCCCTCCCGTGTCTCTTTTCTGATCCCCCTAAGCGGAGAGACTTTGTGGATAGTCCATCTCCCTCAACCTTTGTCGAGATCCGTTCCCGACAGATTTCCAACTTGTATGCCCCTGGGTTGGCCTGTTCCCTCCCTCTTCCCCGGTTTCAACGATAGTTTGTCCCAAATCTACACGGTTTTGTCATGCCGATTGAGCTGGTCTTCCGACCCACTCCGGCGCGATCCCCTTTTTTGAAACGCGTGGTCCCCGTTGCCTTTTTTGTTTTTTCCGGACCAGAATTGCTCAATCCGGTTTCCATGCCAGTCTCGTCCTTCGGTGCGAGTACGGAATTTTGGTCTTTTCCCAAGACACGGACCTGATGCGTCCTCTTGGATATCCCCCTCAAAACACCTTACTTTCTTTTTTTCTGTCGCAGCTACTGAGACAACCCTTGTCGGCTCCCTTTCTTTTCCCTTTGACACAATGAACAGCCAGCTCTTATCTTTCCATCACCCTTATAGATCTTTTTCCCTGCTGGTGTTTTAAAGATGCGAACAGGTCAATGCCCTTTTCTAGTTCTTTTTTTTTTGCGAACCTACGGAACGATAGCCAAGCTTCCTTCCGCTGGCTATTTCGCTTTTTTTCCAGCCTTGCCTACTACAGAAGGGCCCCCGGCATCCCCCAATTTTCATTTTTGACCCCCCCCTCCATTTTTGAGCAACCCCCACCCTCTCACATGGAAGCTTTTTTTCTGCGCCGGTGTTTTCCCAGTTTCCTCCTCCGGTTCCCAAGCAAACCGTTTCCCCGTTTTTTGAGGAGTACTTTTTTCCCACCTTTGCCCTTTCCTTTTCGTTTGTAGTTTTTTTTTTTTCCTCGATTCGACCCTAATTACTAGAATATTTTTCTGCTCTTTCTTTCACCGGTGTTTTAAATATGTTACAAAAACATAATAGTCACATCATAGTTTTGACACCCGCGACTAGACCGTTTAAGCATCTTTTTCCCCCTGCCCCCCTGCGCGTTTGCACTTCCTTTTTTCCCCCCCTTGACGTCGAAGTTAGCGCGCATACCGCCCGTGTTCGACTCTAAAGGAGTTCCTTTGCCCCTCATTCTTCCAAAAAATTCCATTTGCCGACTGTTGCCTCTCCCCCCCGGCGTTTTTCCCAATGTATCCTAAACGCTAGTTGCGGGCGCGCTCCTCATGATGCCCCCTCAATTCCTCGCTTTTTCCCAAGCCCATCCCAGGCTTTCACTCCTTTTCCCTCACCTATTCCCTTTTCCATCTCATTTTACGCACACGGCGGACGAGATCCTTTCGTCGCGATGCAGAATCATGCGCGGTTGCCGATTTTTTTTGGCACTGTCTCCTTCTCCGAGAGCGCTACTTCTTCTGATTTTTTTTGTCATTTCGGGGGGCCCGTAGATTGATTTTTTTTTTTTTTCTCAGTTTTTATGCCGGAAGGGAGACCCATTGAACTGTAATTTTCTTTTGCTCTTTGCGTATCCCGGATACCTCCTGTGTGAGAACCCCCCGCGTTTCCTGAGATAGCTTGCAGCGTCTTTCCCCCCTTCATGACCCTTGAGGCCCCACATGAACGCCGCCCCCCTTTGCGGATCATTTTTTTGTCTCTTCAGATTGTTGGTCGGAAACCTCCTTCAAATTACGATTTACTCCATTTTCGTGCTGGAGCGCTCCCCTCCCTTCCCCGCCATCGCTTCCGCTCTTCCCCCCCGTCTGAACCCCCCTTTGCCTTATAAGGCGACGCCGAGCTGCATTTCCGTCGCTCTTATTGTATTGGAATGTATGTGCTTGATATCTTCGCGTTCGAGTTCTGGACGTGTTGTTTCTCTATCTATTGCCGTCTCCTCCCCCCTGTTTGTTTTGCCGAGTTTTGCGGCCGTATAATGAACACACCCAATTCGTGATTTAGCGGACATTGCTCTTCTTATTGCCGTCCTGGCTTGGAGGATGCTACCGACCTGTGCCTTTTCTATTCTCATTCGACCTTCCTTGCCGTTCCTCCCTTCCCCCTTCTTCATGTTTTCCACTATAGCGCCGACAGTGTTTCAAGCTAAGTCCCGTCTTTTTTTGCGGAACCTTGCCCCGGACTTCCCTTGGCCCCTTCTCGTAGACCCGTTCTTTTCCCTGCCTTTCGTCGATAGGGCTTCTGTTTCGCGCGGAATGCGCTTTTGCTCGGGAAGCTCGCTTCCCTTTCCCCTCCTACGAGGACAGGTCGCAACCCTTTTGCCCAATCGGTTTCTACAGCACCTGGAATGCGACGCGCCTCCGCCCTCCCCCCCACTGTGCTATTAGAGTTCCTACGAGGCGTTCGTCTTCGTCCTTCTTCTCCGCCTTCGAAAAGAGACACGTTACGCTATTCAAGAGTATTGGAATCCCGTGGTCCTTCCTTCCCCCGCGACCATTTGTCTTTTGTATCTGACTTTCCCCGGTTCCTGGGCTCTGGTTGTTGCTTTATGCTCACCCATTTACCTTCTTCCGCGTTTAGCAAAATCTTTTTTCTTCGGGCTATCCCTTAACCCTTGCCACCGTCCTCCTTCTTGGACATTCCCCCCCAACATCACGCTTCCGCCGTTCATAACCTCGCCCAATAACTGAACAACACCCCCTTCCCCCAAGGACAACTGATCATACTTCTGTAGACGCTGCTTTTTTTTTTTTTTTTGCCCCCTCCTTTATCGCATGACTTTTTTCCCTTGTATTTTAATTTTGGCAACGCGCACTCGCGGTCTCACTTTCTCTTTGGTGCCTTATCTTCCCCTATTTCTGGGCCCAGGTCCTCTTATTTCTTAATTCGAGCTTTCAAACAAAAACACCCAAAACCCCCCCCCCCCAACCCCCCCCCCCCCCCCCCCCAAAAACACCACCACCAAGTAAGTGAATCCCGCCAGGACAACCCTGCCAATTCCCAATAGCGCCATGAGACTGCGCCTTTGTTCCTAGTCTTCCGCTGAGGTAGAGTTTGTGACCACTTTATCGGTTCCTCTATAAGGCCTCCTTGCGTCACGTTTCATTCTGCGTCCTTTTCCCTACACCCCCCGGTATTCAGCATCGTTAATTTCTGCAAACGGAGGCGCAGCGGCGGCGGTGATACCCTTCTCCCCCCAGACCAAGGAAGAAGATTGACTTCTCGACACTCCCACGTAAGCGCTGCGATCTTTTAACTCTCTCGCAGCTAGCCAGGTGCAAGGGCCGGCTGATACTTAGAGATGTGCTCTGGATCTCCTCACCCATTCCCGCGACTCCTTTAGTCACCTACTGCGTTCCCAACCTCCGAAGTTCTGTCCTGAACTCGGCGCTTTGATCTTAGCTCTTTTTCTCTCCCTCTCTATTTCCTCCTCCTGGATTGAGAGATTCACTATTTCCCGCACTGACCCGCTCCCTCGTCCCTCCCTCTCGTTCGGTAGAGCTGGCGACTGGCCCCCCCCCCGCTCTCTTTAGATCCACCCTAATCTTATCGTCCCCCTCTTTCCACAGCCGTTCCCGTCACCCGTCAGCGCTGCTCTTCTATTTCGATCCCTCCAGTCCTTTCCACCATATTTTCGTTTCGGCCAATTTCTTTCTTTTTCTAGGGGCTCATCTCTTCCTTTCCTTCCTCGGTCTGTGCAGGCAATTCTTTATTAATACCGCTTGGGGTCGTAAGGTCAGTAATTCCCAATCATGTTTTTTTTTTCCTTTTCTTTCCACTTCTCCCCTCCATAGCGTTTTGTGCTCTGTGTTTCAACCGCGTTCATCTTTACGCTGCGCATAGTTACCTTACTGCCTGTGCCTGCATTTTCCTTTGATCTTAGGATAGTAGCTGACCGGCTTCTGCCCCTTCTTTTTCTCCGCAGTCAGGCTTTTGTTTCTTTGTCCGGACTTTGAATTTCCCCCATATACCCTCAGAGTAATGCGCCCCGCTCCCTCATCGGTTTTTGATTGCCCCCCCGTTTTGCCCCTTCTCCCCGACCATGCCTTCCCTTTTGGAATGGAAACTCGGTCCACTTCTTTTCCGTTTTGAGTTCGTCGACATTTAGCCTTTCGATCACCCCCCTTCTTCATTTTTCCTTTTTCCCCCCTGGCCGCATTTTCATGAACGGCGCCAGGGTGGAAAGCCCGAGAGAACCTGTTGGTTTAACGGCTAGTATACGCTTTTTGCGAGTAGCCTGCCTCCTCTAGTCCTATATGAACCGTTTGCGAGCCCTTCCACACCTCTTGATACAGACCTTTTTCTCACGCCCTGTGACGGTTAATTTTGGACAGACTCCCTGACCCACTTTTTCCTCTTCCTGAAATCTGGCTCTCCCCGCTTTTCTTTTAAGAGATACCCAACTGCCCAATGTTACCGTCGGTGCTGCTAAGGATGTATATCTCCCAGTGTGTTTTTGTCTGCTTAAGCTAGCGCCTTCCGTCATACTGTTCCTCCTTTCCCCTGAGTTTTGGTGTCGCCCTGCCCGATGGATTCCCCCTTCCTCTTCTATTCCAGTAGGCGTATTACCGCGTTTTTCTCTCTCCATGAAACCGACGTCTCACGTTTTCGCCCCGGACAAGTGTCTCTCTCGTCTCGCGTTCCCCCTTTTTGCATCTCGCTACTGCTCCGCCCTGCCCCCTGTTTCAGCCCTTTACGCGAACAGGGTTCCCCAATTCCCTCATGCGGCCCGAATTGTCATTTTGACAGACGTAGCACTGACTATCCTTTTTTTGTCCTTCCACTCCGAGCGCCTCGCCTGCTCATCGCCAGGATGCCCCTCACGCCGCCAACTCCCTTCACAGCAACGCGGCGAACAAATTAGCCGAATTGTCTCTTTCCGGCCACTCGCCACCGCCTTCGAACACTCTCGTACGCCGAACCAGTCTCCTCCAAACCGATTTTTCTTAAAGAAAATAATGCCCCGGGTCATTCCGCGCACGTTTTTTCCTGATTCCCCGCCTGCGTTTCCCTCCGACCCCCCTGGATGCCGAAGGGTCGACTTCAGCTTCCGCATTTCTAAAGGCAATTTGAAACACTAAATCGAGTGCATTTCCCTCCTTTTATTTGCAGATTTTCTAAGTAAAGCGACTCCCCGAATCCCCGATTCTGCATTTGTTCTCCTTGTCATGCCGCGTGATGATCGATGAAAGCCGTGTTTTCCCACAGGCTCTACCCGCTCCCCACATCCCCCTCCGCCAATTATCTTCTACACCCTAGACCTTAGCCCTCTTTTCCCCTCACCTTGGATGTTGCAAGGCCCTCCGATAGACCTACTCCATAATCTGAGCTGCGCTCCTATGACTACCCCTTTTTCTAAGGCCAATGCCGTCGGATCGCTTTGAGCTTTCTCTTACGCGGGTGCGTCTTGCTGTCCAAGTACTTTATCGTGTCGCCCTGGGATGCCCCCATGAGTTTCTTTCCTTCCCTCGCACTCCGAGTTTGAGCCGCCTGCCCCTTCCCTTTGAATGCTTGAGGAGATTCCTTCCTTAAGCACCCACCTTGATGAGTCCCGTGTCGATTTCCTGTCCTTTTTTTGCCGCCTTCTCCCCCCCTCCATCTAGTGTTTTTCTGCGCCCTTACTTCCCTTTTCATCTCGCGTTACTGTCCGCTCGTGTGGTTTAGCTACGTAAAGTATATAGCGTCTGAGTGGCAATATTTTCCGCTTTTATTTTCTTTCTTCTTTTTGTCCCTTTCCCCCCCCTATGACTACCCCCGATATTTTCCAAAATATTTTCGCATTTCAAGATCTGACGGCGGCCGCGTTGTGATTCTACGGATAGACGCCAGTCCCGGTTCCCTTTATCCTTCCTCGCGGTGCGCTTCGCGGTTCTTTTTCGTCCCTAGCTGTTTCCGAGATCCCGACACCCCTCCATCTCCCGCTTGGTTCTGCGGTCCCTTCTTTTGGTCTTTAATGGATATTAGGCCAACTGGGTCCCCTTCTGCTTTTGATCCCAATCGCCAACATTGCTTTAATGCCTGCGCTCTTCAGTTACCTTGCTCAGGCCGTTCCCAACCGCTTAATTACATTCCCATTTCTTCATCTTACCCTCAACTCAGCCGTCGTTTTTGCTCTTTCTTCCGTCTCTCAAGTTACGAGATTCGGTTCAAGTAGTCCCTAGTACACGCAATATTTTCTCATGTCGACCGAACTGACCATAGTCCGTGTTTCGTCCCGCAAGCACTTTCACTTCGTCAACGAGGTCCGATGACTTGAGCGACCCCTTCCTGAGAATGCCGCTGATTGCGCGTCCCCCCCCCCCTCCGTCTTACACGGAAATTATTTCCTGGAGACTCACCCCGCACCCTTTTTAACCTCCTTTGTGATGGGCAAATAAGTGTTGAGAGCAGTGTTTTCTCTCTGCATCTGTTTACTATGATGCTGTTGTAGCAGAACTTTTCTCCCCCCCCATGAAGACCATTTACCAGTTTGTCCTCTCCTCTTCCCCCTTTGCACTACCATCTTTCTCAACGGAGGTTCTTCCTGTTGCCTTCATCTTCAAATTGAACAAGTTAGACCTTTTGTTCTCGCGTCTCCCCCCTATTCCCATTTCTTTTCTTCATTTCGTTTAATCCAGTTTGACCATCTCCCCTGTTCTTATCCATGTTGCGACTTCGCGTGATAGCCGACATATAACCAGCCCGTCGCTTTTTTTTTGTTCCGATCCTTTCTGCCTCGCTCTGCATCATGCGAAGCGGAGAAGTAATCTCGGCTACCCTTGGAGGTACGTATAAACAACCCCCGAGATTCCTCTTCTCTGTTTCTCTATAAATTCCTATGAACCCGGGCTATTCCTATTTCTACATCCTCGTTGTTTTTTTCTGCGCCCCCCTTTCTTCTGTCATCTTTTTCTATCTCGCCGAAGCAACAAGCTTTTTTTCCGCACCCCTCCCCGTGGTTTCCACTTCCTCCCTCCGGAAGAGCCTTTCTCCCGCTTTCAATTTTTTGTATTTAAACCTACCTGTTCTATGTCGGTCCCCCTTTTTTGACCCTAAACTTTTCCCTCTCTTGCACCGTCCTTACCGTTGTCCGACCCCAGTCGCTGACCCGATACCATAATCTTTTTTGACTGTTGTCTGAGAAGCGACGACTTAAATGAAGAGGACTTTCCTGACGATTTATTCCTTTTCTTTTCGCTGCTGTTCGCCTTATTTTCCCTCTTCTTTCCCTCTTGATTTCAACCATGGCTCCTGCCTGTTTTCCTCTTTTCTCAGTATCTCTCTCTCCCCTACCCCCAACTATGGAGAGCGAGTTAAAATGGGCTTGAAGCTCCTTCCCTCCTGAATTCCCTTCCTGTTTCCAGCCTCGATACGTCTATGGGCGCAGTCGCGGAAAGTGTTTGATTTCCTCTTACGGACCGTGATTCGACTTCCTTTCTCCCTAGGTCAAACACGTCCATCACCTTTTTTCTTCGTAGACATTTTGCGTCGAAAAAATTTTCTTTGCTACATTTTTTCCTGATGCCCACCCTGACCGCGCCTCGTAATTCTCTCAACTAACCATAGCCTTTTGTACTGCTTTTTCCTTGTCCTCAGTTCTAACCAGGTCATCACCTGAAATTTAACGTTTTTTGTTTGGTACGTTTCGTTCAACCTTTTCAGGAACGGGAGCCGTGCGCTCTTTGGCCTCCTTTTCCGACCCGGCGACAAGTCCCCTTGCCCTTTCCCCTCCCCCCCCCTTTCAAACCAACGAGAACACTTCCTTTCCTTCGCAGGTTCGCAACATTCCTTTCCAGACTCCTTTGCACGCTTTTCCTCGCGGTCGATTAGCAAACTGCGGTTTTCTTTATACTGCCTTTTTGCGTCCCGCCCCTTTCACTTTTTCATCTGAAATATTTTTGGACTGCCATTTAAGCGGAGTAATAGGTGCGATCCCCCCCTAATGCCCCTTCCCCCCCCAATATCAGCAAGAAAGATCAGGTTGCTTAACCGTGTTTCATTCCTGTTTTTTCCGACTGTTCTCCTTTCGGCCGCCTCTTTCCCCTGCTTCGAACGAGAGCACGGTCGTTGGGTTTGCGTTCACTGTTTGTAAGCTCTCCCTCGGAGGCCTCGGCGCGTTTTTGCAGGCCGTTATATCCTCCCACGTCCCCCCCGACCGCCCAGCCAGCTCTCTTTTTTCCTTATCGGTACCAGTTTAATATTTTTTCGTAAGTCCTATTTTTCGACCGATACCGGTTTCTTATCCTCCCGTCGTCTTCCCCTCTCTTCCTTTACGATGACGACCATTTCTCTCGTTGCGCTTAGACCACCCGTATGGCCTGCATCCTCTTCCCCTATTCCTCGAACATCTAGTGTAGCTGTGTGTAATAGATTTTGCCTCAGCCCTCCCTTTTTTTTCTGGGGGCTTGTCTCCCCGGTCAAAGATCAGTTTTCTTTCTAGGTCGTTCCATTTGTTCTTCGCTTCAGACCCTTTAGTCCCACCCTGTCGTACATCTTGATCATGCCCGGTTCTTTTCTACCCGTTGCTTTCCCCCACGCGCCTCCTTTCGAGGTTTCCGAAGATCAGCGGTCTCTCCCGAGCTTGGCGCCCCCCCTGTCTTTTACTCTTCTTTTCGATGTTTCCCCCCCCTAAGGCGGTCTAGATATCGAAATGACCCGCCACTCGCCATCTTTTCCCCGTAGAACATTTGCCCACAGCAGGGTCTTTCTTTGCACTCTCTCTCCCTTCCGTTCGTTGAGCCGGTTTTATTTGCTCGAGTTGTTTTTCCAGTGGTTCTCGATATTCTTTCCTTAAGAGCGCTCTTTTTTTTCCGCGTTTGTTTCCTCTCGACCCTCACCCCCAACTTTCCGACTTGCTTTTTTCGTTTATTTTTTCTTTCCTTCTCCGTCCCGCCTCCTTACTTTCGACATCGAGTTTTCGTTCCATGTTTTCCCCAACCTGGTTTTTCCCCACCCTCTTGTTTTCTGTCTACCAGAACACTCCGACTTCGTTGATTGAGGTTTTTCGACGCGGTCGTCCCCGGTTTGCTTAAACGCGCTTGTAACTTTAGCGAATTCACTTTTGCCCTTCTTTCTTACCTGTCCTTTCCCTTGCTTGCTGCCGACCCGTGTTTATGTCGAGTTTCCTTTCCCGCCTGCTCCGCGAATGCTCGCTGCTCTTTTGCTGAGAGGATCCTACTCTGGAACTCCCCCAACTCGAACTTTTCGTAGTCTCAGCCCGAGATTAGCTCTTCAGTATCGTTCCACTCTCTTTAACAACCTTTCGCGATGCCTAGCCGACTGTGTACTTTTTCTGCGAAGTGATCTCAGATGCGTTCTCCCATTCTCGTTCCTCCTGCTTTACGTTCTCTCGGCACATTGTCTCCCCTGAGGTTTTGCTAATTTCGTTCTGCCCTTTCCGCTCTTTCCATTTTTCTCCTTCTCGGTATGTAAGGATTAGGTTACAGACTTAATGTGTCATATTTCCTTCACCTTCCTCTTCTCTTTTTCGCCAATAAAACAAGCGGATCATCAACCCTCCTTTGTGCCTGTCCCCCCTACGACATGCACGGCAAAGATAAATTAAGCTGATTTATTCCCCTCTTCCCATCCCTTACCTTTTTCCGTCCCCTTTTGCGCTTGTGCACCGCACTTGGTTAATTTTCTTCCACGTCATATTGCCTTTGTTCCTTCTCTTTTTTTTGCCCCTTGAACCTTTTATTATAGAATTCTTAGATATACTTTTTTCATCCTCCTTCAAACTATGCCTCTTTCCCGAGGTCGTCTTTACAGTTAGAGCTTCGTCGTCCCGTTTGTCATCGCACGTCTCTCTACCCTTCCCCCCCTCTGCAACTACGAGAATCTCTTGGTATACTCCCCAGGTCTTTTCGCGAATTTTGAATTCCCCCGTTCTTTCCCCTGGACGGCCCCGTCTCTTCTTTTCCACAATTTTCAAAAAGAGAAGCGGACGATCGTACTACATCCCTCCCTGGTTGTAAGATGGTGAATGCATCGCCCTCCTGCAGGCTTTGAATTCTTTCTTCTCTCTTCTCATAGGCTTTCTTAGTGCTACTACCCCTGCCCGAGGGCATGTGTTCCCTGCCCCTCCTTCTTTTTCTGTTTAAGGCTCGGCTCGGGTATAGTTTCAGTAGAGACTAACTTAATTTTAATCCTCCGTTTTTTGTTTGTGACTGAGTTTCCTTTACCGTCCTCCTAAGACCCCGCTCCGAGAATTACGAGAGTCCTTTGTTTAATGAGGCGGTACTACCTTTTCCCCCCCTTTTCTTTCGCCCTTTTTTCTCTTCCATCCGATTCCCCTCTTAGAGAATAGCAGCCCATCACTGGACGGAGGATCGTAGACTTCTATCCCCTCGGCTCCCACACCCACCCCCCCCCCCCCACCCGTTAGGCGTTCGTTATTTTTTTTCTCCCCTCTCTCTTTGTATGCGCAGCCCTGCAGGGCCAACCAGACTTTTGTGCCTCCGTCGCGGCTGTACTTCAAAATTCTGTGCAAATTTTGTTTTACTTAGAAAATCTATCAAAGAATTCAGTTTGTGTGCGACCGCTGATCTAAGCTCTTCCCCTGTTCCTCTTCCACCCTCTTTTCTCGACTAGCACGTTTTCAAGTCGGGGAGCTGTACGACCCCCAAACGAGTTTGACGCCGTGCTTGCATTGCGCTCTCTTTCATTTACCCCCTGTTTCATGAGCGCATCCTGACCCAATTTATCATCCTTCTATACGGTTTCATTTCCATCTAGCCCCAAGCACTGACTTCCATTCCTCCCGCCTAATTAATCGGAGGAGTGCGACTTTGTTTCCCAGCAGGCTTATCATGTCACATGGCCCTGAGAAGCATCCGACCGTCGACCTTTGAAATTCCCTATCTTTGACCTTTCATGTACTCTAAAAGTTTTGGAACTTTGATGTTTTTTTGAACGCTCGCCTGTTTGTATCACTTAGATGGTCCTTTTTAACGCGTTTCAAGTTAAATACCTACTTTTTTTTTCCTCTCCTCCTCCTTACATATTTTTGGCGGAGTTTTGCAACCCCTTTCCGCATCCCTTGACCCCTCCCCACGAAGTGTCCATTCTTAGACCCAATATTCCGAACCGACCCGCTCCTCGACCTGATCTCTCTCCAAGTGTCGTTTATCCGTTTCTTTCTGCTTCCCCCTTCCCTCCCCTCCCCTTGTATCCATCTCTGTCAATTTGTCTGAGCCTTTTTTTGTAGGAATTTTTTCGCTCGTCTTGCTCCTCCCGTGTCCTATTCTCCCTGAGTCGCGTTGTGGTCTATACGACCTGCCTGATGCATTGACTCTCTTATCTCCCTTTCCATTACCGGGAGGCTCTTTGACCCAAGATTACCCTCGACGTTCACACTCGAGTATCGCCCCCCCTGCAAAGTCAAGACCTTGTTTGTCCGCCGACGTGCATCATCCTCGTGTCCCCCTCTCAGTCTCCGGCTGGCTTTTAATACTTAGACCAGAGACTCGACCCATCCCTCTTGCCTTTCTATTTTCATGTTGAGTATCCAGACAGTGCTAGCCAGGTGATTCCTTGGACCCCGCGCAACGCGTAGTCTTCGAGACCTTTTGTAAAAGAGCTGTCTTGGTCCATCATCCTCACTCTCAGCCAGAAAGCTCCCCTCCACTTCGAGAAATGTCTGTTTATCGCTACTAAGAATAGTAACTCCTCGTACCCCCCTTCAAGAATTTTAGACTAGCCCCCGGACCCTCACCCACTAGCCCCCGCAAATACATTCCCTTGAGTCTCAATTACTGAGAAAGTCTATTTACCTGCCTTCGACTCCTTTTACACGCTTACCCCAGGAGTTGTCCGTCTGACTCTGTTTTCGAAAGAGTATACATCCTTCTTTTGCTTTCTGGTCATTTTCCAACCACATAAGATTTCTACTTCTGTGCATTTTCTTTCCCCTTTCCGCTTCACAGGAAAATAGATGCTCTTAAGCGTCTCCGAAAGTGATAGAGTACTGTGTTTTTCCCGGTCATTCTCTTGTAATCGCATCTGTATGCGAATGTTTTACCCAGTTGTTAGACAAACCGTCTTTTACGCAGCCCCCCCCCACCTCGTACGAGCAGCCCCTTCCTCCCCTTTCCCTGGTGACCCATAGAACCCCCTCCCCCTTGTTCCGGATCGCCCACGGCCCATTTCCTATGACCCTCCAGACACTCCGATGAAGTCCTTCATATTCGCTGCCAATTTTGGAATCTTCAGCCGTCCTTTGCCTTGAAAGGTGACACTCGCTTACGCGGATTATTCAGGAAGTCGTTGTGGTTCTGCCCTTGGGTTGTTCATTAACCCCACTCCCCCCGCTGACGTCCCCTATGGCTCCTGGGTAATCCCAAGAGTCGCTCTACCACGCATCTGCCCCGCTTTTTTTTTGTCTTCCCCTCCGCCCCACCCCGCTCCCGCCCTCCTCCCCCGAGACTCCCCTCCCCCCCCACCCGCTACTTGCTTCCTGTGATGTCTTATCACTGCCTTGCCACCGCTATCTCTCTTCCCGCCCTTCCTAACTAATTTTCATCGATGTGAAAGCCTCCTACCCCCGTTTATCCCTCTCGCCCCAGGCTTTATCCGTTACCCTGAACGAGTGTCTCCCTCTCCTTTAACCGATACGAGTCATTTTCTTTTAAATGGACCACACTTTTACTTGCGCCCCATTTAGGATGCGGGCGCCCTTTCGGCTCCCTAAGCAATTAGGAGATTGTGTCCCTTCGCGGGTTCTCCAGTTTTTCGTGTTGATATTATATTTTGTTTGTCCCCCTCTTTCCAACGATGACGATGTAGCAATTCTGTCATCCCCGTTTTTCGGAGAAGAGAGTTAGGTTTTTTTTTTTTTTTTTCACTACTATGACCAACCCCCAATTAACCTTGACCCATCCCCTCCGTGACGCTTGCTGCGGTTTCTCTGGTACCTAGCTTCACCAGGATCGCACCTTGCGTGGCCTTCGCAGTCAGGATTTTTTTCGATGTCGCTAAATGATTGGTTTTTGCATGGAACTTTTCTTGAGGGAGTCCGGACGGTATGTTTTCAGCAACTTAGTCCAACGCCCTAGTCGAAAGTCTTTGATTTTCTCCCTATCCACGCTTATACAAAGTCATTACCTTTTTTTCTTGGTTTCTCGCAATGCCCTAGAAAACTCGCGAGTTTCCGTTTTTCAGTTTACTCCCTCTCTTTTCTGGCCATCCGATGAGCTTTTTCCTTGCCCTTCCATTCTTTCTTTTTTTCCTCTTATGACCCGAGCGGATTCCCACAAATATCGCGTTATATACACCCTTTTCATGAGGAAGACAAAATAGTACGTCTACTTCTCGTCCCCTCCTTACCCCCTTTCCATTCCTTACCTGCATCCCCCCCCCGCCCCCATTTTGTCACATTTTAACCCCCCCGGCTGGTATAGGTGAAGATATTTTCGAGCCCTCTTTCTTCCCCTGCGCAAGCCTTTTGTACTGCCTTGAAATATCGTAGTCCCGTCCTAGTGCTGAAAGCAGATACCGAGAACTTTACCCCCCAAAGATTACGTTTTTGACCGCGGCGATACCCTCGGTCCCGGTGCGTCCTGTCTCAGAATCCCCCAAAGTTACAACTCTGTTCGCGCTCTGTTTTGAATTATGAATAACGCGAAACCCTTTTCTGTTCTATCATGTGCCATCAGTGGTTTCAAGAGAAACCGTTTTTTTCCAGTTTCTGTTCTCCTCATTTTAGCAAGAGAATAGGGATCAGTTTCGGCCTTGGCTGTTAAGTAGCTTACGCTGCGGTGTAAGTGCTCACTCTGCTCCCTTCATCCGGTGGGTACTGTCCTTTTGCACCCCCACTTTGGTTTTTCTGTATCGCCTGCTCAGCTCCGATGATAGATTTCCCTTCACACTGGTCTAGATAATAATAGTGGTTTTTTGTTTATTTTCTCAGAACAGGTGAATTGTCTCTTCGTACGCCAGAAGAATTCCCCTCTTACCCCCCCCCTTTTTTTTCCCAGGCTGACACGAGGATTATAAGTTCGACTGAGCCTTCCTTGGTACCTACGAGTTTTCCGGACCTCAATATGTCGTTGTGGTTTTCTTATCCTTTCTCCCCAGCGACCTTTATGATCCACTCCGGTCGACCATATTTTCTCCCCTCCTTCCCTTTGGCAGGCGCTCAAATTTAATTTTTTCTCCTCATTGGTGATGCGTTAAGCACCCAATAGGTTGAGACTTCGACCTTTGGCGTATTCTTCTTTTATTCCTGCTGCGGGGATTGACTATATGTGCCCGATCCCTCTCCCTGCTTTTCCCCCAGCATCTAAAGAGTGGCGCCATTGATTCGATGTTTCATCGCCTTTATCCCATGACAAATTTCGGTTTTCCACTGTCCTCCTGAGTCCCCTCCTCCGCAGGAAGACTTTTGACTCCCTCCTTTTTTTTCCATTATATTTCCTTTGTTCGCCTTGTTGTACTCAGCACCGAGGGTAGAAACAATCACGGGCTACTCCCTCCACTCTTTCATTTTCCCCAGCCCCCTTTTACCCAATATTTCTTGCTTTCTTTGAAATTTAAGATGCATAAAAGAAATGTATTTACTCTTATTCCCCTCCCCTTCCCGAATCTTGCTGCCCAGTTGCATTGTAATATGTAATTTTTAAATTCACTCTAATTAGTTTTTTTTCTACTAGAGGTGCGTATACTGAATTTGCCTTCTCTATCAAGTTGTCTATTGCCGCTCTCAGGTCCCCCACTTCGCACCTCCCAGCTGCCCCGCACCGCCCCGTGTTCCCACAACCAACCTGACTTGAACCTCCGCCCCTCCAGCACCGGCTTCCTGCTATGCCGATCAGCAAGGTAACCCGCCAACCATCCCACTTCCCGTCTGTGTTGAGATCTGTCAAATGGCTTTTCGGGTGCCTTCCCTTGACGAACGCAGAGCGCACCCTGACTGAAATCTTTTGTCCTCTTAGATTTTTTTTCCAATCTTTTGGACAACCCCCCCCCAATACAGCACCCCATAACGGCATTTCACTCCCCGTTCAGCTAGATTACTCTCTTTCCTGCGCCGCTTGAGCTAACGCTACCTTTTTAGTTCAGACGATTCTTCACGAGTCAGGGAGACCCACTCGTCGTCTCTCTATACTTCTAGATGGAGAGGATGGGCGTGCTTTACCCCACGATGCTCAGGAGCCGATTTCTGGTTTAACCACAGACTTTCGTCTTGGATTTTTGCCAGACGCTTGACTCCCTAAAAGTCCCAAGTACTCTCGTCTCCAGCTCGTATTGACCTCGCCTATGCTCCCAGTTATTATTTTGGTAATTTTTACCTTTCGACGAACTGTTTGACTTTTTTTCTCTCCAGAGCACCGTCATTTTTCCGAGATACTCTGATTTCACTTGACTTAGGCTTCTTCTTCTCCCCTTTCGATGGATGTCCCTCGTCAGCTATCTCTTCCCTTTCCTCGGAGTTAGTGCTTGGTGTATTCCTATGCCTTTCGGCGTCCCCGTGGTTATCTTGTTCATATGGCGAGACAGGGAACCCCCGACCCCCCCATTCTCCCCTCTTTCGTCAACTCGTAATTTATGCGGCCGGTTTTTTAGTTCCCCACAGCCGGGTGGCCACACTGCGTACATCGTCCTACGATGCAGTCCTTGACCACCTCTTCCCAAATTGGCTATTTCACTTTCCTGAATCGTTCCTCGACCTTCCGAGTATGCCGCCTTTAATTTCCTCTTTTTTGAATACTATTCACCTCCGGAGTGATGGACTTATGATCTCAAAGAGCACAGACATCGCTATTCTGCTCCCGTTCTCCCCTTGCCCATCCGTGGTATCGGCAAGAGCGTTTGAGAATCTAAAGGACGTTGATTTTTGAATTCTTTTCCCCTATCTCGTTTCGTCGTATCTTGGGAGCTTGGATCTGATCCGCTTAGCTTCTCCTCGCTTTCTCCCTTCACCCCCCACCCTTTTTTAGCTGAAGTGCATCGTTTTAGGTCAGAGTGCTGGTCTGACCGCTCGCCTTTTTCGTCCAGACGACTCATTTGAGTGCCGTTCCAAGACGTCCCTTATAATTTATGTTCAGATCGAATGTATGAACACTGCCCTCAGCTGATTTTTTTTTACTCGGTCTCGTTATGTTTGGACGGCCTCGTCCTTGTTCCACGAAGCATTGCACAGGGTCCTGCGTCTAACCGAGTCTTTCCTTTGCCTTTTTCCAGAAAGTAGATCGGCCAAGATAGTTGTCGACTGCCCCGCTGTTCCTTTCCTTCGCGCCTGAGAAGCGATGGTACCTTGTTCTCTCTGCAAGGTCCCTACTCCCCCCCCCTTTCTTCGATCCCGTACGGACTTCAGTTAAGTCGACCCTGCCATACCCCCACTGGAATATCAAGATCCTCCTCTCCTCCTTTGTTTTTTTCCTTCCAGCTCCCTGCGCTGAGAACAGACAGGGAAGTATAACGCAAACCTGGACTTCCTCCTTCCCTGGAGGAGCGCCATTGGCGCGAGACGCTTACATACTTCGCTTTTCCTTTTTCTCAGCGGCTCTGCAGGGTTTAAGCCGCGCAGAGTATGTGCGAGGATGACTTCGTTCAACTTGCCTTCTCTCTCCTCCTTGAAAATATTTACAAGTATTCACCACCCTTCTCTTTTCACTTACTCGCGTCTGCCACGACTGGTTTTAACTGCAAACTCCTACCTTTATGGTCGACGAGGATAGCGTTAGAAGTTCTCGCAATGAAGACTTTTTTTCGTTCTTTTCTTTCCTTTCCCTCCCTGCATCGCGGCAATCCAAGTAATATTGACTTTTGAGACATTCTTCTTTCTCTCTTCCCTACCTCCCCTCTCTTCTTTAATCCAGCAATCCTTTCCATGTCCCCCCTCAAATGCGCGCTACACTTGTCCGACCTGCGCTTGTCTTTTTCCTCTTTTTACCATCTCCCTTCCTTCGGCCTATATCGGGAATTGCTGACTCAAGGACTGAATCTTTCGAGTTTCTTTGACCCTTTATTCTCTGAATTTCCCTGCCATCCTGGGTCCTTGGCCACCTGACTTTTACCTGTCACAGAAATGCTCTGAAAAGTGCGTTTCCTCCCCTCCCCTCTGGTTTTAGACAATTAAAAATTGAAGCAAAATTGCTCCGCCTATCCATGGTTTGTGACATTGCAGTTCCTCGCCGATTTCTCTCTTTCCTCGTCTTTTGTCGCGCCCCCCCCAGTTCGAGGGTATCCGTCCCAACTCACGACTTCCTTGCTTTCCCTCCTTTTTTAGCGCAGTTTGAGATCTTGACCTCCCCTTTTCCCCAGTTTTGTGTTTGAGTGATGCCTCCGACCTCAGACCCTGCATTTTCTACTTTTCGGTTTTTTTCGTTTGAGAGGTTTCCCCTCCAATTCCCCCCTCTTTTCCTCAATCGAGCCTCGCCTATGAGAAGTACTTCACCCTGGCCCCTTCCTCCCCTTCTATCTCTCCAATCAGGCTTGACGGTCTTTCTTGAGTATATTACTCTTTCTTCTGGTGTCCCGGCGGCGATCCCCCTCTTCCTTCTCCATCGGCTGAGGGCACGAGGCTATCTTGCTTTTTATTATCTTCCCCCTCTTTTTTTTTTTGCGTTTAATCGCCCGTACTTAGATCCTCAAAACAGCCACCACGCAACCCCCCCCCACCCCCCCCCCCCGAAAACCCCACCACCCCCAACATTCCTATTTCAACTCTTTTTCCTGACCAGATAAATGAAAGACAAATTGAGCAAGTGCTCCTTTCTCCGACTGGCATTGAGGTTGCCTGTGGCACCAGAAGACTCATTCTATTATGTCAATGATATCGAATATAGAGTGAAACGCCTCATATATTATGATTCTAACTTGCAGGAGAAAAAGATTTGGGTGTTCAGATGTTTGTTTTTTTTCTTCTTTTTTTTTCTTGTGCTTTTTTTTTTGGTGGGCTGTGGAGTTGTGTGTTTCTTCATGTTTCCTTTTTTTTCTTGGGTTTGGTTGGTTTTCTTTTTTCTTTTGGGGGGTTTTTTTTTTTTGGGTGGTGTTTTTTGGTGGTGTGTGTGTTTTTTTGGCGTGCGTTGATTGTGTGGTTTTTTTTTTTTTGTTTTTTTTTTGGTTGTGATTCTTTTGTTCTTGGCTTTTGATAGCCAATAAGAAAAGTCGGATCCCTTCCTTTCCATTCTCTCCTATCCCTGGCCACGTCGACATAGAGCGCTATCTTTTTTTAGTACGGTGGCTCGTTTTCCCTGACTGCCTCCAGGTCTTGAGTCCAAGTTGATCTTCCTTCTGTCTCAGTTACCTTATAAAACCAGTTTTCGAGTCCTTCCCCTCTTCTCCTTCTCGACGCGCTAAACCCAGAGCTCCCGAACACAAAGATCCCATCCCTCCCCCCTGTGCTTCCCGGGCCCACTCGCTTCTTAATCTCCCGAAGTGCTTTAACCTCTTTTTCCTCTTGAGGATAACTAGAGCAAGACCGTTAGGCCTATTCATTTCTTCCTTTTCTTTTCTTCTCCAGTGGTGGTCTTCGCGGCCCGGGGTAAGACGCATTCCCGTGCTAATCGTCCCCGTTTTTTCTTTTCTACTACGCTATATTGGACAGGCCTTACTCGCTTCCCCCCCCCTCCTCCCGCTCTCCTTTCAAGAGAAGGGCATCGCCAGTGACAACTTATCATCTGTTCCCACTTTGACCTTCCCTCCTCTTTCCTTCCTCCTTGCCCTTTAGTATAGTTTCAAAGACCTCAGCCCCCTCTCGTTTTTTCCTCCTCGCGACTGACACGACCATAACCTCCTTGAGTCGAATGCCTTTTTGTTCCCTTCTACCCAGACATGATCCTCTTTTTGAAAAAGGCCCCCTCCCTTTATGTTCGAGTTCTGATTAGGTCCTCCACTTTCCGACAACTCCTCCTCCTAAAGAGAGTTGCACTCGAAGACGCTTTGTGTGAGTCTTTTTATACGCGCCCCCTCGGCCAACCGACGGCTCCCTGTATTCTCGACTTGCCCACCGACCCCCGCCCCCCCGCCCACGTTATGACAGCATACAATTGCTCAATCCTCTCTCTTCTTCCCTGCCTTCCGCTTAGAACCGTCCCGAGATGCCGTTTGCTGGTCCCCTCCCCCTTTTACAGATCTCTGGTCTTTCTTGTACTTTCGGGTAACTAAAGCTTTTAGGAAGATTGCTCGTCAATCCCTCTTCCCTTCCCTGCGCATCTCCGTATACGCTCCTGAGAAGACTCGATCCTGTGTTCCTCCTTTTCTCGACCGTTGTATCTCTCCAACCGATGATAATTTTGAGGACTTTACGCTTTCCCCCCTTCCCTCCCCATACGAGAAGTCAGGATCCTTAAATGGCAGTCCCCCCCCACGTTCCGGTTTCCCTCTCCCCCGATGTCAAAGCCCAGGCCCCCTCCTTAGTCATAGAGATGTCATTTCGTTGCGAATTCGCCCTTCCATTCCCATTGGCCTTCGCCTCGAGTTGGATCTCACCGGTGGTGTGTCGGACTTAAACTTGCCCCGTTTCTTCGGTTTTACCAGAATCGTTAATGCCCCCCGAGTTCCCATATCATTGGCAATCTTCCCAGATTTTTGCGCACGGCTAGCGCCTGTGAGGCGTGCAAAGGCCGTTTCAAGAACGTCCTTTTCTTTTTTTATTGTATTTTATTAGCGTTTATTTTTTGAAACGCGCCTTAGTACTACCTATCCTCGGGTGATACGATTGGAGCCCACCTCCTCTCCGTCGTACTACGCAGAAGTGACCTACCCTTTCCATAGTACTCGCCTTTCCGCACGACCATTTGTCACACCCCAACTTTCCGTCACGCGCCTTCCGTTTCCCGATTTAATTCTCTTCTGTTCTTCTGCTTGAAATATGCTGGACTTCTCCACTGTTCTTTTTTTACCTGCTCCACTCTTTCCCCCCCCCCCCTAAGCTAATCATACAACATCTTTCATTGCCACTTTGACGAGGTGGACTGTTGCCCGTTCACTATTCTGACGAAAAGTAACGTCCTTTTGCCAATCTCGCAGGAGCTTGCTTTTTTTTTTTCCCTTATCTGCCTGAAGGTTCTCCCGTGCGGAAGCTTACGGATTGTTCGGTGGTTTTTTTTCCCCCTCTGATGGCTTTCAGTTACTTTTTCGAGATCCGTTTCGCGTTTGTGCTCCCCCTTCGCCAGCGATTTGCCCCGCCCCTCCGTTCATGAGTTTCTCGGCCCGTTATCACAATGGCATCTACTCCTTTTAATCTGGTTCGAAGAGGGTTCCCACATAAGCATCTTCCTTCTTCGGCATCGGTTTGTTTTTTCTAGTCCTTTGCTACGTTCCGTCATCGAAACCTTTTCTCCGCACCCTATTTTTGCTCCTGTAGTGATTACCTGTCAATTCTTTTCCCCGTTTTCGTGCTCTTCCAGAAAGAGAAGTGTCCGACAACCCCGTTCTTTCCCCTTGAGAGGAAACTCTAAACGGAGCTGAAGCCTCTCGATGTCTCTTCCTTTTCGTAAACCTCCCTCCTTCCTTTCATAGTAAACCGGAACGCTGCCATCCCACCATGTTTTCCCCCTCCAGATTTTGCAGTCCCCCGTCTTATATTTGTAGTCCCCCCCCCTTCTTATTCTCGCCAGCAGGTTCGATGCTTATTTACGATAGTGGCACAGGGAAAGAAAGTTTGCGCCAGGCTGTAACCTGTTACCACAGAATTTACAATATTAACTTCATGGGCGATTCCTCGAACCATTTGATTTAGATCTCCAGGACAGTTTTAGCCTCTCTGTTGATTGAACAAAGACTTGATGTCTAATCTTTTCTCCTTCTCTGTTGCTGTTTTTTGTTTAACTTTCCCTTCTCCCTTCCCGGTGTCGCCGACAAGCCCATTCTTTCTTCTTTTTTCGAGTTTTCCCTAGGTGGTGAGCCTCATGCACGTAAAGAATATTTTTTTTTTAGTGTCAGCCCTTTGCCCCCCCCACTGGGTGGATCGACAGAGTATTATCTGCTCTAGCATATTCTAGGAATCTGTCCATATTTTCATCCTACCAAGTAGAATTCGTTTCATGCAAGTTTAATTTCTCCCTTTTACCTTCGACGACGAAGTCCCGAGCAGCCGCCCCCGCCCCAAGTTGTCTTTCCCCCCTATTTAGCACTCACGCCCAACGTAGGACTGCAAGAACTTCACGGCCCTTCGCGGCTCCCAAACCCCCCATACTATCTTTTTACCTCCCCCTGTGAAAAGACAGTGGCCCAGCGCTCTCTTTGCAACCGGAATACGAATCTTTCCTAGAAGCCCCTGTTCGGCCTTATCAAATTCCCAATCGGCTCCCGAGATTTTAGGAAGTCTAGATTCAGAACCCTAACTTGTTTACTATTCCTCGGAGCTCTTAAGAACCTCTTTATGCCCGTGAGTAACGATTCCGCATCTCATTTACACAGTTGCTTAAAGGATTTTTTTTTTAACTCATTTTCACCAACGGATGGCCCTCTATCTGAACCTGCTCGACAAAGCTGCCCCTCACCCCTTCTTGGCTTTGTCACCTTTGTGTGAGCTCCCCTGAACTACTCCCTTTCGGATCTGCTAGGATTTTTTTCCCGCGACTAGAAGTAGGAGGGCGGAAGTCTCCCTCCGTGATTTTCCGTTTCCCTTCTTTTCTACTACCCTCCTTCCTCTCCCCTAAACACTCTCCACTAATATTCTTTTTCCTTCCTCCCCTTCGATGAGCAACAACATGTAGGCCTAATTTTCGCTCCCACTTCACCTCTGTCTTCTTTCTCGGACAAAATAACATGCCGAGCTTTTGCTTTGTTACTCTTTCTCCCCCCCGACTGAGAAAATGTCTTCAATTTTTCAGTTTTTATTTTGATCACTTTCAGTTACGGGCGCGTTATATGTTTTTTCCTAATTGACCCGACTCCTACGTGCACCTTGCCCACAACCCCCTTTCCCAATTACTAAGTAGGCCCTACCCCCCCCCCTCCCCCCCTCCCGGGAGCGCTGTAACGGTGCTACCTTTTCTGTAACTTCCTTTCAAGCTCCAGGTAACACAACGTTCCAGAGCGCTTGCGTTCTCTTTTTGTGCAAAAATGCGCCGGACGGTGTGCCTCCGTTACTAATTTTTACCTACCCATCTGCGAAACTGTACCCCTTCTCCTCTTCCATCTTGAGAAATAGAGGCATTAGCATTCCCGATTGTTTCCCTAGTTAGAAACACAACCCTTCCCCCGCAAATTCACCTGGATTTCAGCACCATCCCCCCCCGTCCTCCTTCCTAAGATCTTGCGCGTTCAAGAGCCTTTTTTCCCACTTACTTTCGGTCCGGTCTCCCTTACCTTTAATCGTATTTTTTTTTTTTAGACCCCGGCTGAGTCTCGCACGGAAGGCGATGAGTCCACCCCGATCTCAGCAGTTTTTCCCACCCGCTATCTAGCCGGGTGGCCCCGGCTGTCCATGTGCTGCCCCTTTTCTCCCGACCCGATGTGCGAATGAAATGTGATGTGGTATTCCCTCATTTCGACCACTCTAAATGGTTCCTTTACTGCCGCCTCCCCGGAAGATGAGACCGGTTTTCGAATGCCTCCTTCTTTCGTTCTTCGCACCGATGTTTCAAATTAGAAATATACGATGTCTTTTTTTTTCTTGTGATCTTGTTCCTCTGGTATAGGCTGCGAGCCTCCCTTTTCTGTAGAAGGGTGATGTAAGTGGTTTTTCAGGTTTTTTTCAGTGCCTTCGTAATTGGACCCCCTCGGACTGGATGGGTGATCGTTCCGTTATTTTTTTTCCAACAACGTACCTCTTTTTTCTGCTTCTTTATTCCCGTATTCACAAAGGAAGAGTCCCCCTTGATGACTTATAGGAGGCGCTTTCGATATTACTTATCTTTTCCCTCCTTCTCGTAGCACGAATGCATCTGAGAGGAGGAATCCCAAGTCCCCCTTGCGTCATTGTCCCTTTTTTGACCAGCTCACTCCTTAGGTAGCTTTGTTATCGCTGGCGATCTCGGATTCTCAAGGCCTTTCTTGGTCTTTTCTTTTCTTTTTTCTCGGTTCTTTTTTTTGTAGAGCTAGAGATCTTGGCCTATCGCCCCCTTTTCTATTTCCCTTCGACGCCTTCACACCACTTTCGCGAAGTTGTGAGGTTTTTCGTTATTTTTTCCTCCGTTGCGGGTGTCTGGACCGCATCGCTTTCGTCATGCGAATGCGCTATTTGGTTTGTTAAGACGTCCCCTCCGCCCCCCCTTTTTTTTACCTCCAACAGAACATCTGACCGATGGTCCTTTCTTAGGTTGTCTGTCCCCTCTTAGATTTCCCTCTCTTCCTCTTCTTTTTTGCGAGCAAGAGCCCAGGGGACAGTTTCGGAGACCCTTCTCTTTGTCTGTAGCTGACCCTCTCTCTTCTTGATTCCTTGCGAGCCCCCGGGGTATTCGTCCTCCTCATGGAGCTCGCGTCTCCTTCCCTCTCTCAAGTTTCTCTCTTCCCCCCCACTCTCCTCGTCGTCTCCTCCCCTGACCGTTTAAGCGAGCCCTGCAAAGGCTCCCCCCCAGAGCTTCTAGAATTTTTTTTTCCGGTTATCCTCGCGTGTAGCTCCTTTTTTTTTACGCCACTTTTCGTTTCTTACTTCCTGCTATTTCTTGCTTCCCCCTTTCACTTGTCGTCTTTCCCCTCTTTCCGGCTTCCAGAGGCCTCGAGGTTTCTATATCGGCCCCTCTTTTTTTTTTTAAAGGTCCTTCCTTCCCTTTCGATCGCATATGCCTTGAATCACCGTCCTGCTTGACCTTCAACTTGCGTCATCCCTCCTTCTTTTTCCTCTCCGAGCAACGATTTATGTCCTTACTTTTTCTGCGTTATGCCCTTTGCCTGAAGTTTCCTTTCCTTTTTCCGTCCCGCGGCCATCCTCTCTTTGTTGTTGACTGATATGGTTT
>Ga0179593_1484687_pt1 | contig 23946 bp, 25 predicted proteins | sample CZODoug2_1_08_16_FD_185931 | JGI IMG/M metagenome (GOLD analysis project Ga0179593, IMG submission 185931) | Vadose zone soil fungal communities from Angelo Coast Range Reserve, California, USA - CZODoug2_1_08_16fungal (PacBio error correction) | ecosystem: Environmental > Terrestrial > Soil >... | reverse complement strand
CGCTCGTTTGCTCCATGTTCCACATCATTCCCTGCGGCCTTTTGTTCTCGTTCTGCGGATACTCACTTCCCCAGGCGATTCGTCACATGGGTTCGTTTACATCTTTCCTTTGCGGTCCCGGGAGCTGCGCACCCCTTGGATCGAGTTTTTGCTTGGGTAGTCAATTACCGTGCTGTTATTCCGTTTTCTGATCCTCGACCCCTCAACCTCAAAACACATGGAGAGCGCCCGCCTTCCCCTGCTCCGTCGCGTTGGTGCTAGCCCTCTGACCCTATCATGCTGTACCTTCTTTCCTCTTGGGAGTTGGCCGCCCTCACTGAGGACAGAAGATTCCGAGTTTTCCCCTGCTCCTCTCTCCTTTCCGAACCCGATATGCCCGTGTTTAGGCCAGCCTCGCTGCACAACCAACCTGGTCCCACGTCTTTTTCTTTCGGCCTCTTCTGATGCGTGAGTTCTGAGTGATCGTTACCCGGTCCCTGCCCCCCCAAGCCCCTTCAGATTGCCCCACTTTAAAGCTCCTTCGTCACACCTGCTGAGATTCCCGCTTTTCGGGGAATGATGAAAAGCGTGGGCGATTGGCTCACCTCCTTTCATTTCCCGCCGCGACCCCTTCGGGCTAGGTGCGATCCGCAAACAATGTTTTTTCGAGTTTATGCCAAGGCATGGTTCCGCCATCTTTTTCTTCCCCCGTCCGCCGGTTCGCTTTGCAAAGCAATTCGAGAGCACTCTGATTCGAAATTTTTTGTTTGAACGCGTTTTTTCCTTGTAAGTTCAGATCGCAGCGCTCGGCCAACCCGCGCAGGACCATTCCAATTCCATTCCTTTTTTCCCGTTTTCCCCAAGCCTGGCTCTTTTTTGGCTCCTTGGCTAATGGATCTAATAAAGGGGGAAGGCGCCTGGCTTCAGCGTCTCTTGGATTTTTTTTCCTGTTTTTCAAGGAATTTAGTTCTTGGAAGTCTCCCCCCCTTGTCAACAAGATTCCCTTTTTTTCCTTCCTGAGTTTCCCCCCGTGCCCGCACTTTAAGCTGCTACATGCGCCCTGCAACGTCCTCCCCCCTGATCCAATGCAAGCGCTTTTTTTCCACTCCCGAACTCGACCACCCTTTCCCTTTTCCTTGGTGGCGTCCTAATTAGAAAGGTTTGAAGCTGACCTTTGCTCCTCCTTCCGGGGTTTGCCCTGCGGTCCTTCATTTATTTTAAAGGGTTTTCACCTTTTATTGATTTCCGTTCTTGCGTGCCGAAATCCCCGCCATGGCTAGAGATCTCTCCCTTCTGAAAGTTATTAGTTGGATTTCGAGTGCAATTCCCCGGTTTCCCTTTCTGATTTTTCCCCTTTTCCCTTGGAAGTTCGCCTTTTTTCTTTACCGGCTTCACCGATGGCTCCATGTTTGGCTAGGGCTGGATTTCAGTAGGCCCAAACCCTTTTTTAACAGCATCTGGGTCTTGCGCAAATCGTTTCATCCCCCTCTTATCATTCGCCTTGGGTTCCCTCCCCCTGCGGGGATTTGGTTCGACACTCCGCCACGGTCAGTTTTACTTGTCAAGTCCCCCTCCTAGCTGCCTCCCAAATTTGCGGATTGGTCTTTACTCCAAGCACGGCGCGAAAATTTGTTTTCTCTCTCTTCCCTCCGGTCTCCTCCCCAGGTTTCCTCCGGTAACCCTTCTGATGTTCTCTATCCGGCTCTGAAGAATGTGTATTTGATCTTTTCCCCCCGCTTACTTTGACGGATGGCGCATCCTCCTCCGTCTTCTCCATGAATTTGAAACCCCCGGCTTTCCTCAATTGCGCTCGAACATCCTTTTTCTACCCTTAGGTTTGTCGATGCTAGACCCTAAGGTCCTCCTTTCCGTTTTCTCTCTACTTCATGGTGTTTTCCCCTCGCCTCTTCATCTCCGGTCGAAAGCTGTTCCGATTGCCGCCCTTTGCTTGCTTTCCCCACCCCCCTTTCCTCTGCCCTCTCCTCTTTCTGGTGGTTTCGCCCACCGCCATACGGGCGATTCTGGCTTTTTTTTCCAACGGTCCTCACGCTGTCGACAGCAGGCCGCTTCGGTGTAATTGGCGCTCCCTCTATAGGCTTCTACTACCCATCCTTCAAGTTATCCATCTTCCCGCAACCGTTCCGTAAACCGCGTTGGTAACTGCTCGGCCTCAGATAATGGGTCTTGATCTGAAAGCCCTGCCTCTGGCTACGTCGATAGAGCTCGCGCACCACCCCTCCCTTCCCCGTTGGAACGGCGGATGCCCAGACCTTTGTTTGTCGTTTCCCTTTTTTCTTCTTTCTAAGTATGGTGGGTCATCGGCCTTTACATCGTCGGGCCACGTTTTTTGCCTATCCCCACGTTTTTTGCATATGTTACCCTGGTCCCCGGTGCCTTTCAATTTAAGAGCAACCCTTTAAGCGCCCTCCAAAACACCGCTGATAATCACCGGTATCTTTATCAGCATGAAGTCCATTCCCCCAGCCTCCCTTCATACCATTTTTTATCCCCTGGCCCGACTAGTTTCAGTCCCCCTAATTTCCCCCCCAATTGTAAAGGTTAGCATATTCTTGTCTCTAGCTGATTAGCCCCCCCCCCTCCCCTTATTCCAGTTTTTCAGATCGAACTAACGCGTATTCACTTCCTCTGACCTCTCGGCCTTTTATGGAACGCCCTTTTTCCACGAAATCGAATTTTTCTTCGCCTAGTAGAGAGAGCCCCATATCTCTCGCATTTCTCCCCATACGTTTTTGCGGGTCTGCAGAACGCCCGACCCGTGGCTTTATCTGTCCCCTTCTTCTTCGTTGGCTCAAGTAACCCTCCCCCGTGCCCTTGAATCCTTTTCCAGTCAGCGAGTCTGATCTTTCATCCATTCTCGGTCTATTGTTGCGAAAGCGAAGAATGTTTTTTAGATCCCTCTTCTTGCCTCTCTCTTTTAAATTAAATCCTCTGTTTAGAGGGCTGCCATGTTGAAACTTTTTCTCCCTCCCGCGTTAGAACACCTAATACTTTCTCAACCTTCAGGCGCTTTTTTTCCTTTTTTCCGTCGTAGATCGAACGTCACAAGGTTAAGTTTTCCTTGTGCGCGGCCGAAGAGCGGGCGCTCAGCCCTTCCCGCGGCGTGCTGTTCGACACCTTTAATTGGCCTCCGACAAATACGGCGAGGCCCTCTCTCTGCCCCCTGTTCGACTAAATATACGGCGACGGTTAGGTCCAAATTTTTCCCCCCGCCTCAGAGACCCCCCCGGTCCTTCCTTCCCCTCCCGCAGGATCTTGCCCTTCGACGAGATGAGGATTTTAGCCTCCGTCAGAGCCAGGATCTCCCCTTTAACATTGTTCTTTTTTTAACCTTCCCGGAAACTTTTCGAACGCGTTGCCCTCTTTGCCACGCTTTTTATTCTGGAGGTGACATGGGAGGACGTTTTCTCGGCTTCCGATACCGGTGATTATGCTGATATTCTTCCCCCCTTCTCCGCTCGATTTACATTATCGCTTAAATCCCGGGCACAAGCTCCACAAGTTGACAGCTCCCTATTGTTTCTTACTCAGAACGCGGCGGATTTTTCTTTTTTCCCCCCTTCTTCCCCCCACCAGGCCTTTATTAATAGGGGAGTCCCACGTGGCTACCAAAATCAAATATGGGGTTCCACCCCCTGTGCCAAAAAGTGCTGGTCGCGATCCCCGCTTATCCTGCATACCTAAGAATGGCTTGGCCCCTTTACGAGAGATAATCTCTTGAATCCGCTGGCGTACCAACGCTGGTTCTTTTATTTTAGTGCTTTTTCCAAGTCGCCCTCTTCTTCGTGCTAGCATCCCCTTCGAGCTTTTCTCCCCCCCCCATCTATCCCGACGGTCCCTTCATGTCCTTGTCCTTTCGTACCAGGTCTGGACTGTACGTTTTTCAGATGCTTTCCCGGATTTTCATTGGTTGGCACTCTTCACCAGCGAGAGATGGCAGACTTACCTCTGAAGACGAAGACGTGCAATGGTTCGTATGTCCCCCCATCCTTTTTTTTCTACAGATTCGAGTAATCCCCCCCCCCTGGATCTTCCCTTTCACACTTTAAGATAAGCTTTCTAGGCCTCTGAGCGGGGTCGGCTTTCGGCTAAGCCCACTTCCCCCAAAGCATCTCTCACAAGATAGACTTTCGAGTTCCCCCTTCGGGCCGGGGCCTCCCTCATTGAGCGATTTTCCTCAGTCTGACTCCGGTCAAAGTGAACTGATCGATGCTAAAATCCGTAGCCCCCCCCCCACAGCAGGCTTTTTTGTTTGCATCCTACTTTACATTTACTAACCTTTGCCGTCTTGCCGAGGACGCCAACAGCATTCTTCCGCGTGAACCCGTGCAATTTGGCTTCCGCGCTTTTCTATTCGACCCCCGTAGAACAGGAGAACTGTCTCCCGCCCCCGGGTTCGTTCCCTGCTACCGCCTCGAGGATGATCAAGGCCTGTGCGGACCCGATTTTGCGCACGATTCTTGTCTCCTTCCATTTTTTCCCTTTGAGACTCTTTTAAACCCCCTCCTACCCACCCCCCATTGAGATACTTGTAATGCCAGGTAAAATTCTTGGCCCCCCCCCTTCTTGCCCAATCAGGGTTTCCCGACTGACGCCTTCGCCCCTATCCCCTTCGTCCCGCCTAATCCCCCCGTATCCCTTTCTTCTCTTTTACGGAAAGGTTCCCCGGCTACAATACGTCCGAACCCCCCCATTCTTTATGAATACAAACCGGACGTGCCGAACCCGGAGGTATCTTCGGTTTTTCTCATCCATTAGTTAGTTCTTCCCCCCCCCTACCCCCTTTTTTTCTGATGCGAGCCCTGTTCGATCCTGGATCGCCAGAGCTTGCAGGATAACAAAATTTTGTGCCCCGCTTTCCCTCCTTTCTCGCTAGGGCGGACCCTTTCACCCCTTCCCCCACAGGAAGGTATATCTTTTTTTACTTTCCCCCCCCAAAGGCTAAAGTCCTTTGCCGAAACAATGGTCATTTCCGATCCCTGATGGGACTAATAGACCCCATGATATAGCTTGCAAGTTCTCGCCAAGAATTAATGGGCCTGATCATGCTGTCAGACTAACGGAGACCTACATCTTTTCCTTCTTCCACCCGGTCCTTCAATTCCCCGAGTCCTGTCCGATTATAAATTCCGCCCCTCAGTCACTCAACGCCCCGTTCCAGACTATTTCCTGTCCTATGCGCTCGCTCGAATGGCTTTCTGGCTCCCCAGAGCTTGCTACACCCCCTCCCCCAGTCCATATCGAAATGCATTGGAAACCGCCTAGGGACAACCCTTTTTTGAAGGTTTCTTAGTCACCCCGAAGGGTTAAAATTTAGAGGGGATGTGCCCCCCTTATTACGTTGGTTGTCCTAATGACCCCTTTAAAGACATCAGGAAATCACGCTCTGAACTGTCGCAGTCAGAATGGTGTTGACCCAATGACATTTTCGGAAGTACGCCTCGTTTCAGTGCGAGCCCCAGAACAACTTTCCACTTTCACCCCGGATCAGCAGGCGTGACCTTTCGGGTAAGCGCTAGTGCTTTTCGCCCTTGCTTTTGAATGCCGCGTCCGGCATATCGTGCTTATCAATCAGAAACAGGGTACCCCGATCTCCCCCCTTTTCCTGTAGTTTTCTCCCTCCCTTTATATGGACTTCCTCTCCGGCGTAGCTCGGTGTTCCCAACCCAATGGAAGTACGTCCTTTTACGCTCTGACAGTTGAGTTGATGTCTTTGCTATTTTATCCTCGGTCCACGGCACCCGTTATGGCGAACACCCCCCCCCCCTCCTGCCTGCCCTCTCCTTTTCCCGGCCCTGATTACATTGATGTCCCGCTTCTCCGAAGAAGACCTCCTGACCCTGGAGGCTACTTAGCCCCCGTCGCATCCACTCGAAGATTCTCTTTCAACAACTCATTCGCAGGAGCTAATCTCCTACCCCTCCTCGTGTGTGAGAGGTTTAGCTATGGATGCCCCCCCGGGAGAATTTCCACAGTTGGAAATAGACCTGTCCTGAGCTCGCCTATGAGGCCATATGAAGCACCCCCCCTTGGATCCTACTTTCCCGGCCTTTCGTTTCGAGACTCTGGACCCGCGCCTAATGTCTTCCCTTCATCGCCTGGTGATCGTATTCCATTCCCCCGTGGAGTCAAGAGCTCCTACCCCCCCTCAACGCAAAACCTGGATTCCCGCGGCGTCCCCTCTGTTTCCCGTGTCTTTTGCTACGTCCCCCCACCCCCCGCTGCCTCGATAATGCTGCAGATTAACCCGATGTCTGTTGCGCTAACGTGCTCCCGCCTTTGAGCGTGTTCCCCTTTTTCTTGCGCCTCGAGATATACGCCCCAATGCCCCCCCTACTTTTCCTACCTTCACCCCCTACGGTTTTTCCCTGACCCAACCTTGGGCTCCCTCGCTTCCCGCATGGTTCGCTGTCTTTTTCCTGGGCTTCCCTCTTTATCTCGTTTTCCCCCCATTTTTCCCAACATAAGACCTAGTTCACCAAATGCCCTCCTTTGTCCCCCACCATTTTGCTCTCGACGCGGCCGCTGCTTGGCCTTTTGCTGCTAGGGTCTGGATGTTCATACACGCCTCCCAGCTTCCATTCCCTCGAAAGCCCCCCAATCTTTTCTTTCGAGGTGCGACTCCAAACTTTTTTTCGGCTCTACGTTATCCCAGGATGCCCCCCCTCTTAAGTCAATATCGATGTCGCCCCTAGTGCTCCCTCCCCGCACGATTTTCAGGATGCTCCCTCGGCTCCGAGCAAAGTAGTTCTTTGGTGGACTGTCTTGAGCCGATGTGATCCCTCGTGCGATTAAGCCGTACTCGCGAGAAGTGAATTGTCACTACCTTCTTCCGTGAGACTGCGCAATTCCCTGAATCAACGAACATGCCGTTTTTTTGCCTCTTCTTAATCAAGTTCGATGCAATGAACAAGCTTTCCCGGCCAGGCGCATTGTTTCGACCAGGACTGTTCCTTTCCCTTCAATCTGTGCCCCCCCCAGATTTTCTATTTTCTTGTTGGGCATTAGGTGACAGTCCCCCCTCCCCCCTAGAGATAACCGGATTCCGCCTTTGTTAATCCCCAACTCTCCCTGAATCGCTCGTCCCAATTGTGCTTCACCTGCCTTCCCCCAGTGACATTGTTGTTTTCCCCACGATAGGACACTTTCTCCCGCACCAGGCTTCCACGACTTTTTCCCTACTGCTTTGATTTATCCAAGGCGAAACTCGTGTCACCTCGCCTTTTTTTCCCCCCCTCAACCCGCCATCGGCTCTTTTCTCTGCCTTCTTTGGTGCGAACGTTTGCGTTTGCGCTTTAAAGCCTTTGTCACAACCCGCGGGCTTTTTGCAAAGTGGGAACCTGTCAGTTGATTGTACGAATTTCAAGATTCTATTGGGTTGCTAGGTTTTCTTTCAACTGTTCCCCCTTTCCCCCCCTCAGTCCCACGAATGCTGTGAAGTTTCGCAAATAGCTGCACCGTCGTTTTCCTTCCTCGCTTTCAGGGCTATCTCCCCTCCTTTCTTTTGTGCAGCCCAATGTTCCCCGTTTTGACTCTTTTCAGTTAAATCTGAGATCCTTTTTCCCTCTTTCCCAAATCGGATGGGAGTTATTGAACTCACTGCGTCCTCTCATTTGGTTTCAAGCAGGACAGACGGTCCCCCCCCCCCTCCCTCCCTTTAGTCCACAGTATGAGGTTCGAGGCTTTGGGTTCTCGAGTTTCCAGCATAGGATTATCCATTCTTCTTGTATGTCGCGGATCACCTTCTCAATGATTTTTAACAGTGTCGGTGGTTTTTTGGATTCTTGGGGTTGGGAGTAGTTTGTTGGGGGTTGTGGGGGTGGGGGGTTTGGTTGGGGGGGGTTGTTGGGGCGTTGGTTGTGGTTAATTTTTTGGTGGGTTGGGTAGTTGGGGGTTGTTTTTTTTTTTTTTTGGGTTCGGAGGTGTTGGGGGCCTTGGCGAAGAGTCCCTCGCCAGCTTGTGTCAATTCTTTTTGTCCTTCCCCCCCTAAACCCCCAGCGCCTATCGCTCCTCTTCGGTCCCATGGTGCCTCCCTCCTTCCCGAACTCGTCTTCTCAGCTGGGCCTCTTTAGATTCGGCTTTAGGCGTGCACCTTTCTGCCCTATTCGCTGTTTTTAGAGCGGGGTTCGCATTCCCCGAACCAGCGTACGTCATTTCTTTCCTTTTGGCCCAAAGGCCTCCCCGCTTTTTTCTGAAGCATTGACCCCCTTCCGGCGGGATCGACGGCCGCGCGGAATTTTCCTCTCCGATCTCCCATGATAGACTTGGTTCCCCGAGCACTAAATCGACTTCACCAATTTTGGTACGCGCGAGGACAGCGCTATCTATTTTTTCTTGATTCGGCCCCAACGCCCAGGCGATCCTAGACCGCTCTTCTCGCGGAAGGAACCTTGTGCACTTTTCTCCGAATTCCCTTGAACATGCTTTTAATTGGTTTGTTTCCAACTCTTTTTGCTCCCGATGATCGGTAGTGGTCCTTTCTTCCTAAACGTGCCGAGTGCGAGAACAACTCGTGGCCCTCTTCCCAACCTTTCCCACGCCTGCTCTCCTTTTTTTTTTATTGAGCGAGGAGGAACCGCAACGCCGCCCCCCATAAACAAAGAGAAGATCGTGTAGGACAGAAGAGCTGAGGCTCTCCCCTCGTCTCTTTCCGTACCCTTGACTCCATTCCTATTCTTTTTTTTTCACTCGGGGGAGTGCGAGTTCCGGTTATCGAACTCCCTTACAGTTTTTACTTCCTCTTTTTCCTTGCCTTCCGGTGAGGTTCAGCAGCTGCCCTTCTGCCCCTCCATGCCCTCCGGCGCGATAGTTAACCCTTCCCTTCGTTCCTTTTTTTTGAGGGTAACAGCAAATTTCCCTTTCCGACTCCCATTTCCCGATGTCTTTCTTACCCTGATGCGTCGCCCTAGCTGTCCTCGACCGTTCTTCCCACCCCCCCTTGGTCCTCCCGCAAGAGTTCTTTTGAGTCTATGCTGGCAATCTTTTCTCGCCAGCGCACTGCCCCCATTCACTTCGAATTTCGTTTCGAGCGGACTGACCTCCTTTCAGCCCCCGCGTCTTCTCCCAAGCGCCGGTTATCGAGGGTGGCGACCGGCTTCTTTTTTGAGGGAAACGCATGTTTTTCTCTCTTTCCCCCAGTTTTTTTTTGCGACTCCCTTTCTGAAACCCCTGTTATATCCCACCATTATGCTTTCCCCTCCCGCGATTGACCCCTCTATCATTCTTTTCCTACTTCCGTATACGAAACGAAAAGGGAAGCGCTTTTTCCTGTGTCCCCCTCTTCCCCTTTCTCTGGCCCTCTTCCACTCCCTCTCCCACTATCCCTTTGCTCTTTTCTACACTCAAGATATTTTACTCCCTATTCGCGTGACCAGCTCTTTCTCACATACTGGTTTTCTCACTCTCCTTTTGAGATCCCCGATGATTCTTCCTTACCTCAACGAAAAGAAGCCCCCGCTGCCGATTCCTTCATCCGCTGGTCTTGCCTCTCCTTCTTTGCTCCTTTGCTCTTGAGAAGCTGAGCCTGTACCTCATGCCCGACCGTGTTTCCGAACTTTACGAACGACACTCGTCCCTCCTTTCCCTCTCTTGATAAGGCTTTTCCACCCGTGGTAATTATGCTCTGGCTTGGCTCCCCTGTGATATTCTGCTCTGTTTCGCTGACCCGGCGATCCTCCCCCCTCTTTTCTCCCCAGGCCCCCCAGATAAAGGCGGTCCCAGATCTTTTCTTTCCCCCTCTTGTTTCTATCCTCACGCGGGGCCTAACACCTATGCCCCCACCATCCGTCGTCTGCCCGACAAACCCCTCCACCACATGAAACTTTGTCTGGCCCTCGGTCACCGGCAAAAGTGGCCGGTCTACCTTCCCCTAGACTTGATCTGACAGTTTTTTCCTCATACAGAGCCCCTTATTACTCTTCGAATCCCTCTACAAGTGGTTGGAAATTCTGTCTGGTTACCCCCCCCTCTCATGCTATATTGAATAGTCCTATAGTCTGCTGACCCCCCCCTCTCTTCCGACGCGAGAAGGTCCTTTCGGTGCGCGACCGCTTGGGATGGCGGGAGATCTTCCAGCCCTTCCCCTTAATTATTCGTTGTCCTTTTTCACCCCCCCCCGAACACTCGCTGTCATTTTTGGCCGCCATTTCTGCCGGAAGCCAGCTCCGTGCGATCTTCCCGATGCCCCCCATTCACTACCCCTATTAATAAGGAGATGATTTCACTCTGGACTCTCATATGCGCTGGTTCGGTTGTGCACTCCAACCCCCAGGCCCCCCTCCCTATTTTTTCTCTATGGTTAGAGAAATTCGTTTTCTGTTAACAAGCTCGCCTCCCGTCCCCGCAGCGAAGAAGCCCAAGGAAAAGCCTTTTTGAAAGCCTCTTCGACACTAGATAAACGTGTTTTCCCTCCTTCTTCCTCGTATCCATAAGCGGGTGCTTTCGCACCTGATTTCAAGATTCCAAACCCAATTCGAATTGCGCCCTTTCTGTTTTCCCTCCAGCCCTCAAATTTGCCCGTTCACCTCTTCGGATTTTCGACAGTCCTTTCCCTTCTTCGCGCCATGTTCGCACCAAAGCAAACGCGAACACAAATCCTTCTCTTCCCTCTTTCAGGTTGAAACTCATTTTCTCCCCTTCCTATCCCTTGAGGCAATTTTTTAAGTGACCTCCAGCCCTCAAAACCAAACATTGATCTTTGTGTCTTCCACCTGTTGCCAGGCCTAATTTGCTGCCAATTTCTCTTTCTTTGTCCTCCCTCACGAAACAAAATTTATACTCATGACCCCCCCCAGGACCCCCCTAGAAATGCGGGCTCTTCAACTTTTTTCTCAACTGGTTCCCCCCGAAGTATAATTCTCAAAAAGCGCCCCCTCAGGCCCGCAAAAGAGATTGTGTATCTCCCTTCTGTTTTTTACTAACTTGTCCCTTACACCCTTTCCGGTGGGGATTTTCGATCTAGGGATCCCGATTTCTGGTACCGACCCCTTTTTGTCTTAAGGCCTTTTGCATTCCTCGCTTTGATTTGGCCTGTCTCGCCCCCATTTCCTTTTTTCTACGTTTCTTTCCAATTGTGTTGTGTGTTTCAAAGGGAAATAGTCCTTTACTCCCAATTCTTCCTGTTCAGTCCTCTTTCCCTCAATTCCTTGATTATTTTATTCCTCTTTAGCCCCTATCCCACCCCAATTAATGGGCTTTACTCATTCTTGTTCAGCTCAAGTAATTAGGCTTTCCTTTGGACCCCAAGGCCCCGTTGCGTTTCTTGCCTCTCTCAATGCGTTGCGCAGCATCTTCCTTCCCCGGCTTCACAATGAGCTCTCCGTCCCTCCCTCTTCGAATTTCTTCCTCCCAGCGTCACCGAGGCCTTTCCAGTCTCTTGACGTCCTCGGCAATGTCATTTTCCTCCCCCCCCCCCCTTTCCAGGACCATTTGGCTCTTTCACCCACGAAAGCCCAGAATTTAGCTTCTTTATTTTTTTGCCGCTTTTCTAGTTCTGCTCAATCCGCCCCGTCTCCGGGCCCCCCTCTCATTAGATTCCGTCTCAGATGGGCGTTACTCTAATTTTTGAAACTTCGTGTGACTTCCCCACTTTCCTTTACTTTTCGTGCAAAGAGTCATTGAAAAGCCGACCGCATCCCGCCTTTACCCTTCCTTGTCAAGCGTCTAGAAGGTTTTGCTTCTCCTATTGTGAATTGGCCCTCACGCTCCCCCTGGATTCTTCTAGGGCGCATATATTTAAACCTCCTCCCCCCTCCCTCTTCTTTTCAGTGTCGCAGTTTTCCGCACCCACTTAGTGATATGGCCTCCTTCCCTTTTTCCTGTCGGGCAACGCGTAACCCCCCTCTCTTCGTTACGCATTTCCTCGGAGTTTTCCGATCTCCCCAGTTTTTTGACCGTTTCCGGAGATAAGCGTTCACCCGACCCCCTTCTACGGCCGCATCAACCCCCGGTCTACTTTCACTTTGCCGAGATCGAGGGGACCCCCCCTTTGTGCGATAATCCCTTCGATCGACGTGGAGGGGAGTATTTGGCCTCGAATCCCCTTTCACAGCTTCCCTCTTCTCAGGCTGGAACCGAAGGAGACCCCCGGTGATCCGAGAGGCCGTGTGACTCCTCACTCCGTGTTTGTGTTCTCTCTCGATCTTATTTCCCGGTTCTAAATTGCGTTCTCCATTCCGCGGCTGGTCAGCTTCTGACCTACCGAAGCCAAATACTTCGATCCTATACCCAGGTCAGTTATCTCCTCTGGTCCCCTCCCAGTTTCATTCTTCCCGGGCATTATATTTCCCCTGTTAGAGGGTTTGATTGACGCCCTTTCACAGTTTTCCCTTGATCTTTAGGTCACCCCCCGATTCTCCATACTCCCCCACAAATTTCAGTCTCCCCCCCGACCGGCCCCTTTACAGTCCATTACGCTTGTAGTTTGTTTTTGTATAGACTGTAATGATTTCTCCCTCTTTGACTTTCCGTTGCCGCAGAAAATGGACTCCATTTTTTCGAGAGTTTTCACTTCTTATATTCGCCCGCCCCTTGCCGTGTTAGGACCTTCCATGACGGCCCTGCCCTCCCCAACCTGGATATATTACCCCCTAATTCCTTCGTTCTGTCTTTTTTCGTGTTATAGATGTGATTTCGGTCACAGCAAATAATGAGGCAACTTCCCCTCCTATTCGTACTGTGGCATCATAGCCCTTCCTTTGCGTAAGGAATTGATTCCCTTTAGTTCGATGGCACCAAGACAGCTGCCTCTCCCACCCTCCCGACGACCTTGGCCCTCGGTCTCCCTCCCCCTTTTTTGGTTACTAAACCATTCCCCCGATTCCTCCGATAGGCTGTTTCCCGCATAGGGGAGCATGCGACCCTAATCCTGATGATCTGAGCCAGTGCTGGCTTTCCGTACTTTTCTTGTGACGCCCTTCTTCCTTTCCCCTCCCGCCTTTTTGCATATCGGCAGGACCAGTATTCTTCCTCTTTTTAACCCTCTTTTCTGACGTGAGATCCAATACCCATCCTTCAGTTTTGGCGCCTTCCAATGGCTGATCTTTTCCCTCCCTCCTGGGCCCAGCCTTTACCCGTCATTTCGTCTTCCCTCAAGGAATATTTCGCCTTTTGCCCCCGCAGTTCAACACGACCCTTTTGTGTCTTGTTTAAACCCCCCCCCTTCCCCCGATCAGAGATACCTCGTTCGTCTCAGATTCCTTTTCCTCGCTGTTCCTCTCCCCTTTCTTCATATCACCCTCATTTATTAAAGTGAAAGGGTTTGTCCTCAGACAGGGAGCGTACAGGGATTTACGACCCCCTCCCTTTGGAGGACCAATTGCTTTTATTCTTCATAACTTAAGGCGGGGGTCACTCTTTTTGACTATGGCCCGTCCGTCCCGCCCTTTCCTTTCCCCTGTCGGGGAGGTGCGAAAGCCTTTGCTTTTCCTCTTTTTCCAAGCTGGGAAAAACCCTTCTTGCCTCCCTTGCCCTTTCCTCGGAACCTTACGGCCTTCACGAGACCCCCCCCTTTTTTAGGGCTTTTTTCTACTGAGACACCTTCCCCATGCTCTTCCCTCCCTGGTAAGGTTTTCATCCCCGGCAACGGCTGCCTCCTCGCTGGTCTTTTCGCGGCTCCCTCCTTAGTGTTGAATACCAATGTCCCCGCTCTTCGCAACTTTCGAAGTCAGAACTCACACTTTCACGCCCATGCTGTCTCACGCGTCTCACCACCCCCCCCCCCCTGGAAGACTTTCTCCCCATGACAGTGGGTTTTGGTTTCCCGTGGCACATACTTTCGGCTCAGTGTCCATCGAGACTTTTATCCAGCGTCTTCGAGTCCGCATCGGCTTCCACCTTTGAGGCGCGCCTTTCCCCATTCTCTCCCATGCTTTCAACCGGGCGGTCTCTCATTACCCAGTATCGAGGCCGCTTTTTCCATGCATTAGAAACGACACTGCTCATATTCTCCCTCTAGAGAGATTCCCCTGTCTTTCCCTTTGAACTAATCGCATTCTCTCCAATCGCGTTCGCAAAGCCTGGGGCGACCCTTCTCTTGTCCCCTTCCTCGGAGAGGACTTGGTCCATATCGCTCTGTTCTAGGGTATCCAAATCTACGTTTCCCCTCCTCGGAAGTTAGTTTCCCTCGTAGGACCCCCTTATTCCGAAACGCCGTAGACGCCTTCCATCGATCTTGTCTTTGGCTCCCCCCCCCTTCGAGATCGTCTCCCCAGATATTTAAGAATCCTTTCCTCTTTTCACAGAGCACAACGAAATTTTCTCCCTCCCCTTTGCTAGGAGCCTAGTAGGGCATACTCGCGTTTTTATTTGGCACACACGCCATGCCCGTTCCTTCGCTCGGTCTTCCGCATTCAAAGAAACAGTTTTTTCCCAGTTCAGAAGGGATATCAACCCACTCTTTTCATTTGGCTGTCGTTTTCCTTTTTATCTCTCTGTCGTATGTTTGGCACTTAGTTACTTTTTTGCAACCATATTTTTCAAGAGATGCCGAGTGAATAGAAAACCTCTGGTCCCTTTTTTTCGTGAAATAATGATTCATTCTAAACTTTCTCTTATTTCAGCTCCCTCCGGACCCCGTAACCCTCTCTCATAATTACCGGTATAGGTAAGACTCCTCCCCCTCCTTGTCCCTTCCCCCCTAGCCTCCATGATCCTTAATTTTCTTTTCCCCTCGGAAACGTTGTCGGTATTCCTTTACCTTCACCATCCCCCCACAAGGTAAGTTGTGTTAGGCAATCAGGCTTTCCCGGTTTCGATCGCCATCCGCTTTCTCTTTCCTATCCGTGCCCTCCCCTTCTGAAGGCCATGGAACTGTCCTCCTCTCTTTCAACTCCCCATTTTCATCAGCCTCTCCCTCTCTTCCGTCGACCCCTGTAGGAGATACAGACTCTCCCTCTTCCGTATTCTCCTTCCCCAAATTATACTGTGTCGTTAGAAAATCTTCTTTCTACGCCCTCTTTTTTTTTGTGAGAGTTCTTTTTTCTTGGCCCGTTCTGGTCCCCGCGCCCCCACGCTGTTCTCTCTTCGATGGTCCGGGAATTATTCCCTCAAAAGAGAGTAATAATTCCATCCCTCTCTTTTTGGTATCGCGGTTGGCTCCCTCCCTCCTTCTAACTCATGTTTCCCCTGTGCCTCTCTATTTTCCTCTCGTTGTTGTTTTCTCTACCTTCAACATTCGTTTTTACCCCACCATGATTTGTTAGAAACTAGATACCCCTCTCTTTCCTTCCCGTCTTCTCCAGGCGTCAGGTCCTAATCTCCCTCTTATAAGTTCATAGTGTTCCTTGTGGGCCGAGTACCCCCCTCCCAAGTCATATTATGACTCAGAAGATTTGTCTCCACTTCTCATTGTTCCCCCCGAAGAAATTTAGCTCCCCGGCCCTCTCTCCCTCACGTCGGTCGCTCCCTTTTTCTCGCTCTTCTCCCTTTGCCCCTTTTTTTCCATCCCAAAGAAAGCCCCTGCCTCCGATTTTTTCATTCTTCCTTCTCCCTAGAAGGATCCTTGTCTTCCGAGCTTGCTGTAGTCCGATGCACGCCTGCCGCCAGCCCCCTTTTTTTCCTAAGACAATTCCCGTCCTGGATTTCCCGTAACTTTACCCCCTTGTCATCCCTTTGCAGTTTTGCCATTTATGGCTTACATTGGATTCCCTGTGACTTGAAATTTGCTCTTCTTCGTTTTATCTCTTCGTTCCGTGCGATATCCCGTTCTCCTTTTTCCTCCCTCTGTTCATTTCAGGGCTTCTCCAGGAGGGCCCCTATTTTTCTAGGACCTCCCTTTTTCTTTCCCTCCTCCTCTTGACCGAGATTGTTGGTCATTTCCCCACAGTCTCATCGGTCGAGCGAAAAACTCCACGACCCAAACAACTTCCCCTTTTTTCCCCCTAACGTTGCCCAAAGTGTTTTTCCTTCGCGAGATCGACTGCTTCTCTTCATTCAGCACGGCCCCTGTTGGCCCTGACCCCCGATCCCTTCTTCTTTCTGGTACCCAGAGCCGAGTCCCACCTCTTTCTGGACCTTTGTGATATGAGTAATTTCCACTTTCTCCTGCTTTTTCCTTCTATAGCGAGTCGCCCCAAATTCTCTCCCCCTAAGAGTCAGTAATGGTCCGTCAAACTTCGTCTTTGTAAATTCTAACCTTTCTCTGCCACCGGTTATTATGGAATTGTGCCACCCTGACATCGTCTATATGTCCGATCAAGTACTGATTTCCGGACTCCCTCATATCAACTTATCTAGTAGATGACCCCGTCCTACACAGGGATTTCCAGGATCTTTTCTTCAACCTCAGTCTCTCTCTTGCAGAATATTAGTCTTTGCCGTGTGTAGAAACCTATATTCTACTCGATTAGATGGTTTCCAACCCTCTCACGCTCAGGTGTCCAGCCTTTCCCTTCTCTCCTGATTTCCGTCGCGCCCCCCCTTTAAAGTCCTCCTTTTGATCAGCCACCCATCTCCCCCTCACCTCCCATGATTCTATTAAAACTCCGTTCCATTTCCTCCACTTTGAGGAAGACTTTGTGGTCCAAAACAATTTCAGGGAGCCGCCCTTTTGCATACGCCTCGATTTTCCAAAGCCACCACGTCACCTTTTTTTTTGAATCTCTTCTTTTTCAATTGACTCAGGTATGTCCCTTTACCACCAAAAGAAGTCTTTTTTTTTCAGACCAACGCCCGATTTCCCCCCTGGTAATAATCGTTTTCCAATTCTTCTTGACTTTCATTTTTTCTCCCCCCCAGAAAAACCCAACAATTGATAGGTCATTCCTCAAATTTTTCGGCCCGGACAATTCCTGTTTTAATCAGGATTGAACTACTCTCCCCCCCCTCTCCCGTTTTGACAGCCGCCCTTCGCTTCCTTCCGTTATTCCTTTCATGCATTCTAATAAGGTTGCGTTCTCGAATGTCCCCCCCAAGCGACCTTACAGTGCCCTGCCTACTTAGTCTCCTCCCCTTTTTCCTTCTTATCTGTAGGACGACCACTCCGGGGATAGAGCGGTCTACGATGCCATGATTTCCTTTCCCCCCAATTTTTGCCTCCCTCTGTAGAGATAGTTGTCCTTTTTTTACTCCCCCCCAACCGGAAGGTACTCTGCCCCCTTCTTCAAGGCGAAATAGTCATTTGCTAACTTAGTCCATTCGAGGTAAGGGCAGGCCCCCTCTCCTTTACTTGGCTTTTTAGAATTCCTTTGCTCAAAACTTCCCCCCCCCACCTTTAGCCTTTTCCCAGCCCTAAAGTAATAATGGCCTATTAATCTCCCACTTCCCCTTTTTTTGCGAGTACTTTCATTTACTAGAAGATCACCCCTCCCTTGTTTTTCACCAAGAACCCCCCCCCTTTATCCTCGAGATAGATATCCATCTTCCGGATCCCCAGGAGGGATAATTCATATCTTGAAGGCTCTACAATTAATTGGCTACCCGCTTCCCCCGGACCACCCCATTTCCCGCGATCGCAATACAGATTTAGGGTCCCTCCTTTTTTTCTTGCGTTCTTGAGGAATCGAATTTCTTTCCTTTAATTTCTAAAGAACTTCCTACTGCTCTCCCGTGCATGATTTGTGCCCGTAGTCTATTGACGCCGGCGTATTTCCTCTGCAAGAAGATCCCCTTTTTTTGGTTTCCTCCAGAAGCGGAATCCATTAGTTAGCAGCTGGACACTTTTGTCTGTCAGGGAGGCCTTTTTTATTCCCGCTTCCGGCAATATAGCATCAGTCTGTATACCTGTAACACTTTCCCTGCGGTCTCCCCCCTGGTCTCTTCTCCCAATATCGTCGGTACGTTTCCTTCTATATTTTAATAGGACGACACACCACGTTTCCTTTCGTCAATTGACGTCACGCAGGGGAAGCCGGTTCCCTTTTTTTTTTTTGTTTTCTGTACTATGAGCTTTCTTTTCCGCTTCCACGCACCCCGGGATTTCTTGCTCTTGAACCCCCTTGAGCCCTCAGCCCATTATCCCGGGATTTTTGGACCCCTTTTTACAGACCGTCCCCCTTTGCCGTTATCGGGGTCGTGCTTTAGTATTGGCAGCCGCCTGGCGAGTCCGAGCTTCTTTCCACTTTGTTCACGCATTCGACACTTCGTTTCTTTCTTCCGTTGTTGGTTGGAGGTATTTCTCTTTCCACAGTTTAACTCGCCTGGTTCTCCTGTCTGCTTGTACAGATCCCTTCTTTCCTCCCCCCCGGGTCCTTACTCCCGTCTTCGTTCGAACTTTCCACTCGGGTCCTGTATAATGAGCTTCCTGATCTTTTTGATGCTGCGGCGGTCCTAGTGAGTGGCCATCTCCTTTCTCTGATCATCTCCTCAAATGCACCGTTTCCTCGGCTTGTCCCTGCGTCCAGTCTTTTTCCTGGCTTTTTTTCTCTGCCGCTGCCGCTCCTGCGGTACCCATCGCTGGAGTTTCCTCAAGCGAACCTTCGCCCGTCCCTGTTGAGAGGTGTTACCATTCCCTGCGCCTCCTTATCTATCAAGGAAGACGTTTACCCCCACACTCGGTTTACCGGCCTCCCCCCCCCCCCCCCTGGTCCCTTTTTCTATTGATGGTTCCCCTGCTGCTCGTCTTTGCTATAGATCTCTTCCCCCCTCGCCCAACATGATCTTTCCCCCTAACAGATTTATTCTCTCACAAATGCTGCTCTTCCCACGAGACGCGGCGTTCGGGACTTCATGATGAAGAGGTCGTCTCCATGACCCGCAAGCGGCCCCCAAAGGACCCCCTAATTCTGGTGTAGATCCGGACAATTTGTCTTTTTCTTGTCGAGGCCCACCTCTATTCTTCCGGCAATTCGTTTCGGACAGGGGAGCCGCGCTCCCCCCTAATTCGCGGGCTCACGCGGCTAGGTCGCTTGAACGCCTTGTCTGTAAGTCCTTCTTATGCTTTTTTCCTGATTTATTTCCGGACCCACGCTCGTTTTATGCCACCCCCTGTTCTGATTGCTCTGAACGCTCTTGAACCTTTTTTTTTTTTTCCTGTTGGCGTTTTTTTTCTCCTGGCTAAGCGCTCTACTTACTTTCCTGCCTTAACCGGAGCCGTTGTTTCGGTCCTATCCCTTTGGCAAGTCCTTTTGCCCAGACGATACCTTTTTTTTTTTTTTTTGTTTTACAGCCGCCCTCCCGCTACCATGCGAGGCCAGGGTACTCACAATTCTTTCCCAACTGCTGGCCTCTCCCTTTCCAGCCCGCTCATCCATTTTGCCCCTTTTTTTCGTCAAGACCTTAAGTTTTTCGTCGACCGAGGCTTCGTCTTACTTTCGTTGCACTGCGGGCGCTTTTCCTCATCCCCCTTTGCGGGGCCACCAGTGATTTCCTGCATTCCTTTGCCCTTCCTAAGATTCTTCCTTGATCCTTCTTTCGTTCGGACCCGTATAGGCTTTCTCGGGCGGGCAAGACTCTTGTCCACCCCCTGATTGCCGGAAATTTTCCTTTTTTCCCATTTTCTGCCCGGCCTTCCCTTATCTTCTTGTTGCGGTTCTTTCAACTGTTCCTGGTTCCGCAGTCAATTATTTTCCGAAGTGCGCCCTCTCCTGAACTCGGCCGTGCCTCTCCCCTTATTTTTTTGTTACGCTTGACTTTTTGTTGCCGTGGTTCCCACATTTCCGCCTGCCGGTACACGGTCGTCCGCTTCCGGACCGAAAAACAATGTTGTTTTTCCCTCTCTCTGCAAGACCCCCTTCGCACGTCGCCAAGTGGTTGCCTTTGTCAAACGGTCTATCAGGTTCGTCAGTCCCTCTGATTTTTCCCGCTGATAGGCTTTGATGTGTCGAGTTTGACTCGCTATAAAACCGCTTTCACTTTTTACCTTCTTTCCCTTCGATCCCCCCCCCCTTTAACCCCTTCTTTCTCCAAGCATTGACTTTCAACCCTCGGTCTAAATTGCTCCTCCCATAGATATACGGTGTCTCAGGTTCTCCTTGACTCGACCAACCGCTCCCTCGGCGCACTTGCCTACCCGGCAAGGTGTTTCCCCATAATACCGAACTCGCGTCAAGCTTTGGCCTTTCATTGCACGGAGTCGGCCTTTTTTTCTTATCGCCTTCCACTGCGGTTTGTCGACCACACTTCCCGTCGATAAATTCCGCCCTCTTGACACCTTCCTTCCATGCCACCTCGCCACCTTCGTCGGCTGATAGATTGGAGGGTCCCTTTCGCTCCCTTTTTTTTTCACGAGATTCCTTATCGAATTGTTTCCTTCCCACCTCTTGTTTGGTACCTCTTATTCATCCTCGATTCTGGCTTTTTCTTCGGACCCCCCCGAAGACTTTTTGCGCTATAGGAGATTTTTTTTAAGCAGGCACCCCACTTTTTTGCCTTTCGACTTGCCCCGGAAATCTTTGTATCGTTGGTAGTTGTTTTTCGACGTCCCTTGGGTCATATATTCCTTTTACCTCCCCCCTTGCCTCTTTTCTTATTAGAACCAGAGGTTCCTTCAAAATTCCGCGTTGAGTCGTTGCCATATGCGATTTAATATCGTGATGTCAGTCCGCCCCGCCTGAAGAAGCGCAAAACAAGGCTTTTAGCACAGAGCAAGGACTCCCCTCCCCTTCCCTCCCCCCCATGCCTCCCTATGGAGGGGAAACGCTTCATTTTTTGGTCCCTTTCTTTTGTTCCGGTTAAAGTTCCAGTCCCTCCCCCCCACAATGTTCGCATGGTCCCCATTCTCGTCTTCTCTCGCCCCTTTCTCTCATTCGAATTGAGCCTGAGCGCGCCTTCCATCTGTTCGGCGGTGTTTTGATTTACTCCATTTTCATCAGCGCGATTTTAAGTAGATTCTCTTTCCCTTAGACCCTCTCTCGTAGATGCTCCTTTTTCGCCGTTTTTCTCGTCCAATTATCCGAGTCCCCGCTCCTCTTTTTCTTGAGGCTTGAGCTTCCTCGTCTTCGGCGCTCACATTACCGTTGACTCCCAGGTCGTTGTTCCGATTTACCCAAGAGTCCTCGGATAGACACTTTCGCGCGGTTCGAGTGACGAACGAGCGTCCTTTCAGAATTTTCCCTGGAATCTCTCTCTTTCCCTCTTCCTCCGTTTTGAGATCTCTTCCCTTCCCCATGAGTTTACCCCCCTGTCCTGAGTTTTCTGCAAACCTTCCCCCCGCGTCTTCTTGACGCGTCTGGACTGAAGGACGTTTCTCCTTCCTACACTCCCGAGTTAATTTTTTTTTTTTTCTTTTGCGTCCTCTCTTCAGCTACACCCACTCTCCCGACATAGGTCTCCTCCCGAACGCCACTTATAAGACCTTTTTTCTTCTTTTCCCACGGAGTTCCCCTTCTTCGGCCATCTCGCCCAAGTCGGTCGCCTCCCTGCTTCTAGCTGCTTTCCCCTTGATGAACCTCCCGTTCAGCGCGACTTTATATTCCTTCCTCCTCGCCGGCTCATTTCCTCTCCCCTGCCTTAGCCTCGTTATCTGTCAGGCCGCCTCATTCCCTGGCCCTCTATGCCACATGTGGGGGACTTACTTCCTTTTTTACTCTCCCTCACGTTGACGCGTTTCCAACAATGGACGTCATTTAGGCTGAAATGTATTGTCTCTTTTTCTTGCGTACCCCGCTTTATTTCTTTCGCTTTTTCTTTCGCTGGCCCCCCTTCGTATTCACTACTAGATCCCTATTTTTTCCCGCTTAACGAGGTGACCGCTTTGACCCCGTTGTAATCATCACAGGTCCCCTCTCTCCCGGTTAGTACTACTTACCCCCAGACGTTGATTTTTTGCTAACACGTGAAACAAAACAAATTTCATCTTTGGCTTTCACCCTTCCGGGCACCTTTCCAAATGCTTGCCTTCAGAGAGCCCCCTCGCCTATGAGATCCTCTCCGTCATTTGTTTTTTCCGGCAATCCCTTTCTTTTTTTCTCTCTCTGAATCCGGAACGCTCTTGCTTGGTGTCTCTATTTCTTGGCCAAATTTCTCCTTGCTATCTAGTGCCCTAGCTCTGTGTCGCAAATCACCGAAGTTCCGGTCCTGCTTCTACTATGTGTCTCTTACGTTTCAACGCTTCAGCTTCTCGCACCTGATTGTGGTGCGAAACAACCCCTCACGCGCTCTGCCAGCGCCCAGATTTTTTTTTCTTGCCGTGTCCTCAAATGGCGCCCGTAGCTGCTCGATCGTCCTTCGTTCCCTTGTCCCATTATCTCTCAGGCCCTATTCCCCGCGGTCTTGTTCTTTGAATCATAGACAACCCCTTACGCTCCGGCACTCGACTCTTGTTCCCCCCCCACTGGCAGTCCTTTTTTCCTGCCCTCTGCTCCTCGATCCCTCTCGCAATCCGTCCGCGGTTTGCTCAGCCGATTGCTACCCTCTTTCCCGAGGGCCAACGCCGATCTCAGAAAATCATCTTTTTTATTATCCCCCTACTTTTCCGCGGACGCACCCCCATTTTCCCGCTCCTTTATGATCTCGCGACAAGCCGAAATGTAGGGCCCATTTTTCTCGGACTGACTCGCGCCTGTACGGATGCCCTTCACACCCGTCCGAGAGAAACCTATAGGGTCACTCCGGGCTGCATCTATTGCGATTACGTTCTGCGGCCATTTGACTCCTGAACTCCCCAGCACCTAGAAAACCCCCCCTCCTTCTCGTGTTTCTTCCTTCATTCAAGGACAATGGCCCTTTCAGTGTTAGAAGGTGCCCGCCCCAAAAAAACGTTCGCCCGCCCTACAGGATTTCACTTGCACTTTTCTTCCAGGATCACGTGCTAAATACGTGCCCTCCACTTTTTTAAATTCCAACATCTAAAGGACCGCCAACTATCGTATTTTCTCTACTCCTAGGGTTTCGAATCACCTTAGTTCATTAGGCCTCACACCTTTCATTGATCTGTCGATTCAGAGGTTGTCTTCCCCCCCATCTCTTCTTTTCCTTTCTTTACCTACCCTTTTTCTTTCGCCTTGGCACCGCATTCTGTGCCCGTGTAAGTCTCCCCCCACCTCCCTTTGGCAATTCTTTCGCCCTCTTCTTTTTTCGCACAATGCGTCCCCCTCTAGAAGTGGAAGCACCCCATCGATCTTCATGGTTTACATTAGACAACTTCCTCCCACCTTCAAAGTCGTGAAGCGCAGCCTTGCTAAACCGGGACTTGGATATTTGAATCTCCCCCATGCCACTTTTTCTCCTTTTTTTTTCCATTGAAGATACCCCCCTTCGCTTTTCTGCCTGCATCGGCCTTCTTCGTCACGCCGAAATCTCGGAAGAAATTTCCCTCTTCGATTCCTTTTCTTGACCTGCATACAGCCCTTCAGTCTTCCCCAGCAGTGATTGACGAGTCCAAGTCCTGCTCAACAGCTCCCCTCCCCCCCCCCCCTTTTGGCGTTCTCGCACCTGACCTCCCCCTTCGAGTTTCTCCCGATGTGCCGCTGGCGCGTCGAGTCCGCGCGTCCTTCCACTTTGTCCTGTCCCTCCTCCCCCAGTAGAATCTTGTATGTTTCCCCATCTTCCCCTTCCTTGGTTATGTTGGCGATTGCTCATCGATTTTACGACGTCTTACCTCCATTCCCCCCGCCTTTTTCCCTTTCTGCTTAGCAAGGTGGTTGGCCTGTCCTGTTTTCTCCGGTTTTCCCTATAGGCTATTATCGATTCTCATTCAACCCCACGATCGAAAGCGGCTTTGTCAGTGTTTTTTTTTCGTTCACCTCTTTTTATTTGAAGTATCAGATTCCTGCGGATTTCCCCCCCACCGCAGGCAACCACCCGGCCGTTTCTACGCCGCTTTGATAGTGGCGCTCTCTTTTTTGTTTTCTTTCCGATTCTTTTTCTTTAAAGAGATAACGGGGCCCTCCCCTTTATTCCCCCGGCCTCATAACCCCTCTCCCCGTCCATTATCCCGGGACGCTCCGGTTAGCTGTTTCCAGATTCCCCGTTTTTCGTTCTTCCCATGCCGTCTTTTCCTGGTTTAGTTTACGCAGAATTCAAGAGTTTTTTGCCCCCCCCGATTTTAACCCTCATTTTTCCCCGGAGCTCACG
>Ga0179593_1664592_pt1 | contig 23947 bp, 19 predicted proteins | sample CZODoug2_1_08_16_FD_185931 | JGI IMG/M metagenome (GOLD analysis project Ga0179593, IMG submission 185931) | Vadose zone soil fungal communities from Angelo Coast Range Reserve, California, USA - CZODoug2_1_08_16fungal (PacBio error correction) | ecosystem: Environmental > Terrestrial > Soil >... | reverse complement strand
GTTTCCCTTTTTTTGATTCGGTCAGCGAGTGACCCCCCCCCTTTAGCTAAAAGAAGTGGTTTAAGATTTGAGAAGAGATGCAGACCGCAATCAACCTTTCTAACTTTAAGGACCATAAGAATGAAGGCCCTCGCGGGTCTTTTTTTAAGGGGCCGGCCGGCGGATGTCTTTCAATAAGTTCCCTCGTAACCCTCCTCCTTCCTTTTAGGATAGCTGGAACCCTGCCCGCAGGAGTGACGCAGGGAGTGACCCTCCGGGAGGTTCAGGTGCTAGTAGGCGTTCTTTTTTAGTTCGAAAGTAGGTTCCCCCTCGTCCCTAGGCGGGTGGCCAGGCGGTATGGAAGATTCAGATCTAGTCATCGTGGTTCCATGAAAATTTTAACTTCACCTAGCGATCAGTAGAGGAGATCTCCCGATAGGATTCCCCCGACAGAAGTGACCCCCCCCCCCTGGTCTTCCCGATGAAAGGTAGGATTCCGGCTAATCTCTTTTTCCAGCCCCGCGGGCGTGCCCCCCCTTTTTTTTTCGCCCTCGGCTTTTTTCTTATGTTCGGAGAAGAGCGGCGCCGCGCGAACTCTCTTTTAGGAGTTCTTTCTTTCCCCCCCTCGGATATGACGGAGCGTAACGCATTCTACATTACTAACCCTTTTTCCCCCTTTCCTTAAAGACCGGGTAGGGACATCATCGGAAAATGAATTTTTCAAGAACCGGTCCCCCACGATTGGGGACGTAAGCGTAACCCCTGTTCCCGCGTAGTCATTTCCCCCGAGGTTCAATACGCTCCCTCCGAGGTGCGGAACTGGTGAAGTCGGTTCCCCATATAGTCTCTTTCCCTCCCGATTTTTTTTTAGGTCAGTTACGTAGGTTTTGCGGGCTTCTTCTCCTTTTCAAGCTAGGGAATTTCGTGGTCCGCGGAGCTCTCGGCCTCCTTTCTCTGTTTGGCGCTGGCCGGCTCGGCGCTGATTTGACTTTCTGAAAGCGACCTTGTGTTCGATGAAGTTCCCCTCTCGGGTTCCTCCCCTCTTTCGTGCCCGACTGCAGCACGATAATTCGAGGGACTTTCCCTGGAGAGGTCAGCGGGCGCTTTTGTGTCGCGCTCTGCCCAATCGGATTGGCCCCCCGTGAGCTTTCTGGGAGATTTTCTCCATCAGGACCTGACATTTTTTATAACGTGCAAGGTGAACCCTTTTTTTCCGACTTCCGTGTGTGAAAGCAGGTCCACGATTGCGGAGGTGCTTTGATTCTTTTTTTTCTAAACGTGATGCTCTTTTGATCCGCGTCGTGTCCCTTAGTTGATTTTGAAGCTTGCTTCCCTTTCGGGATCACCAGCGTCTCGTTTTTTTTGCATAGTAGTAACACTTTTTTGCGTCAAGGAGATTGCTATAGGTACGATTTGTTTATGAGCCCGCGTCCCCCCCCCCCAATTTCTGAGGGACATGGTTCCCAACGCGGCACTTCTATCTTTCTTTGCCTTGCTTACGCTGCGATGAAGTTTTTTCTTTATTGGGAACGCAACGGGTTGCGGAGGAAAACTTTTTTTCTGCCTGTGTGAGTCTCCCCCTTTTTTCTCTGTTTTTCTTTCTTCCCCAGGTACTTGAGTCACCAGACGGTTCTCCCTCTGGTTCCCTCCGGGGAAGAGACTCTTCCCCTCTGGCAAGTAAAGTTTCTCTCCGAGTCGCTTACCTTTCTTTTTCCCTAGCCCCTCAACGCCTACGAGCGAGGCACACGACGCTTCTGTCGCACCCCCGCTTTCGTCTCAGGTGTAGACTACTGGGCGCCCTTTTTCCTCTGTTTCCCTCCAGCTCCTGTATCCAGGTGCTGGCCTAGTCGTTTTCCCTCTCGTCGCTGAGTCCCCTCCGGGCTGTCCGCAGCTTTCGGGTTGGCGAATGCTTTTTTTCTGTGTCCGCCAACTTGGCTCACGGCGACGGGCGGGGGTCCCCTTCCTGGTAATTGAAGATTCTGGCACTGCACGTTCCAGTTTCTCCGCGAATGAGGGTGATGGCTCGCACGGTTTATTCCTACTAATTGTTCTCTCCTTTCCAGCCACAGAACATCCCCCTTTTTTGCTCCTTTTGTGTAAAATTTCCCCCTGCTCCCCCCCCCGACGGAGGTCAGTACCGCCCGCCCGTTTTCCCCTCACGTGGGTCCTTTTCCCTTTTTTTCAGAAAACGGTGGGCATTCGCAAAACGCCCCCCCTGCCCTCTTTCCTTTATCTACCTTCGACAGAGCTGGCTCCAAGACCCTATTCCCCCCAGCAGGTTGAGAGGAGGTTGACCCTCTCCATTGATGATCACTCCTTTTTGGCGACTCCTCCCCCCTTTTTTTTGACCTTTGGGGAGAACGCGAACCCCCCCCCCCCCCCCCCCACCCCCCCCCCAACCCCCCCCCCCCCCCTGCCGAGGTCTTCAGCGTGAGCTCTCCTTCCTTTTTTTCCTATTCAGCGTATCGGCGATTCTGGACTTCCTTCCTTTCCAAGCAGCTCCCCCGGACCACACCCATCTCGGATCGGGGAATCCAGGTTTTCCAGAGACCTCCCTTTCTGACTAAGCCCGGGTCCATACACGGTGTCAGCCGCACCCCCCGCTTTGGTCCCCTCCTTGAGTAACTGTCCGTTGAGTCATCGCCAGCACGTCCCCCCCGCGGCCCTCCCTCTCCTTTTTTTTTGCACGTGCCCGATCACCAGGTACTCCCCTTTTTGCTTTTCCTAGTGAGATCCACACCGCCGAAGCATAGCCTTTTTACCATTTTACTCTTTTTCCCCCCTAATTGGACGACCCCCGAATGCCTTCCTTCGAGAAGAGGTGCTCCCCACTCCCCTGTAAGAAAGTCCTCACCTCAAATCTCATCTCACCGAGCAGGTTTCGCCCTCTCCCCCTCCAGTTCCCCCTTCCGCGAAAGACAATCAACCGCAGCATCGTTCACGCCCCCGTCCCTGACCTTTTTCCCCTTCCCGGCCTTCTCGGCCGGGTCTCCTTTTGAGATCTCGAACATCCCCCGCGCCGGCCCGACACCAATCTTCCCACTCTTTCCCTTCCCGCATTCAACTACCCCCACGTCGCGAGCTCCGGTTTTTATTCAGAGGAATCTTTCTCCGTAACGGCGGCGACCCCTGCGCTCTCACCCCGGAAGCTTTCAGGAGCCTTTCCCTCTCTTCCCTTTGAGAGGCCTTCTTCCTCCCCCTGTTCCCCGACTTCTCGACGAAGAAGAGTACCTTCTTCCTTTCCCGAGAGTGAAACGTCCCTTTTCCAGAAATCCTTTTCTTCCTTTTTCCCTCCTCCATAAGGTACGCGCCGAGATGGGTTCCCTTCCCAAGTATCCTTTTTGGAGGGGAAAAGTAGTTGGACCCTCCCCCGTTCACGTCATCTTTTAAACCCCCCACCCCCCCAACCCCCCCCCCAAACCAAAAACCCCCCCCCCCCCCCCAAACCCCCCAAAAACAAACACCCCCACACCAACAAAACCCCCCCCACAACCCCCCCCCCCCCACCCCCAAATGTTGCTTTTTTTGTGTTTTTTTTTCCCCCAACCAAAACCTCTTTTTTTCAACCCTGTTCCCCAATTACTTTTTTTTTTTTTTTTTTTTTTCCCATTCAGAATCTGGGTGGCGATGACCTCGTTGGCTTTTTTCCTACCTTTGGAAATGGTCTTCCCCTTTCTTTCCCCAGCGGAGACATGCGAGTTTCGACCTCCTTCGTCAGCACACTTTAGCTATTTCCACTTCCTCTTTGTAGCACTTAAGAGTAGCAATCGCAAAGACTTAGATCCTTTTTTAGAAGTGATCCCGAGGAAGTTATGAACCCTCCCCCCCCCCGAGAGTTCCTCCTAGACCTTCCCCTCGAGTTTTCTGGGTTTTTCTTCTGACGTTTATCGTCCTCGCGGCAAGGACCTCCGTAGTTGCCTTTTCCCTGATGAACGCGGTTCAGCGCGGAAGTCGATCCGTCCTTCTGGTTTTCCAGCCCGGCCAACGAAGGATGAATCGCGCCCCTTCTCCCTAGACTCGTAGAACCAGCCTATTGCCCTCCTTCCCGTCTGCGACCTGTGCCCCATCCCTCCCCCGCAGAGGCATGTTGCCGCGCCCGTTTTTTTTATACGGCCGTCGTCGTCTCAACTACCTTTCCTCGTCAGCGTCGCCGGTCTTAGTTTTAGCTTTTGTTTTTTGTTTCGGGATCCAGTCTCGAGGGACTAACCTTGCCGATTTCCTCTACCTTTTTTTTTCCTCGAGGAGATAAGCCTTTAGTGCCCCAGCAGAGGTTCCTTGTCAAGAAGCCTCCGTTTCTATCCCTTGCTGTCCGGTTCTTCTCTTAGCTCTCAGAGAAGATCGCCCCCCCGTCCCGACTTATCGGGACGAGCCCCCCCTTCTCGCCGAGGTTATCACTACTACGGCCTGACTTCTTCCTTCTTTAGTACGAAGGAAGGACGTGCCCCTTGAATGAAGTCCAGGAGGGCGTTGATTCTCCCTTCACAATTTTTCTAAAAGGCGCGGCGGTCTTTTTTACAGGGCGTTGCCAGATTACGGCTTTAGGCTCGATAGATTTCTTTGGGAAAGGATTGCTCCAGGATTCAGTACTTTGTACGCTCGAGTATCCTTTCTTTTTTCCGCTTTAAAATGAGCTCGAAGTACGTCTCTGTTCATGTGTGTCTCTTCCTTTTTGACCTGAATGCAGAATATACTTTTTAGACGTCTTCCCTCGGGCTCTCCCGTGACCCCGCAGACTGACTCGATGGGACCCCCCTTGTGAAGGAAGACGACCTCTTTGGGCGCCAAGATTTTTCTCCCCTTCTTCTTTTTTTGGCCGAATTGTTATGGGAGCTTTTTTTAAGGTTTCGCTTTCAGGTGAACCCCGGCAGCTTCTGCGTGATGAACGCCTTTCCGGAGTCTTCTCATTTCGACGTCAAGAAGGAGGACCCCCCTTTAACTCCTTCTTAAAGAACAGTCGGGCACATAATAGATCCGATTTTCCTTTTTTATCAATACTTTGGACGTAGTAAGTAAACCCCCACCCTATTACTTCCCAAGAGTAGAATAGTACCCCACAGTTCCAAATCCTCCCTGGCCCCGACCTATGGTGAAGTAGTCCTTTATCCCCCCCCAGCGACCCTATGGAATTTTCCTTCGCTTTCTATGGTTATGTCTTGCTTGAATTTATTTTTCGGTGAATTGCTCGGCAGGGAGTTATCCTCCCTTAGGCTTTTAACCTCTGTAGTGGAAGGGCGCTGCCTCTTCCTTTTTGGGGGAAATTTCTCATCTCTGTTCGCTGACTTTTTTGTGATCGAGAGGCTTTTGAAGGTTCGTTTCTTTGTCGTTTTATTGACGACGTTTTCTGGACTTTTCGAGCGTCGAGCTTTGACGGTTTGGCTTTCGGTCTCCCTTTTTTGTCGCGGTACCCCCCATTGACCTTCTCCGGTAGGGCCCGTTGGAGCGTTTCAAACTTACCGATTTCCGGCAAGGTGAACCCTTCTTCCAAGTGTCTGCAAGGTGTGCCCCCTCCCGGTTATCGGGAAAGATCATTTTTTTTTTTTATTGCTTAGGGGAAGGGAATCACCTTTAGGTAATAGGGCGTACCCCTCTGTCGTTGTAGATGATATTTTGGGCTTTTTCTTTTTCCCTTTGTGGCGGATCACAGAAGTATAGTGTCTTGATGCGTCTTTCCTTTTTCCCCCGGTGATGGTAACGTCTCTCCCCGGTTTTCCTTTTATTCTGAGTGGGCCACGTGACCCGGTCCTTTCCTAGAGTCCTTTTTCCGTTAGAGAGGTCTCATCAGAATGACTTTGCGCTTTTCTTTGTTTCCTACCTCGTGACAGTTAATCAATACTCTTTTGCGGCGGGAACTCGGTCCGGCTTTATTACGGGTTATTTTTCTTTTTTGCTTCTTTCTTTTCCCTCTGTCGCGGGGGATGGGTGCCCTTGTACGAGGCTTTGTTCAAGGAAGTCCAGCCTCTGAAGTCTCCCCCACTGCTCTAGGCAACGACCAGACGGCCCCCCCCGATTTCTTCTCCCCCTTCTCCGAAGTAGCAACTTACGGGATGCGTGGTTTTCTTCAAAGACCTCTCCCTTTTTTATAAGGGGCAGCTGCTTACTTTGAGATAGGCCTTCCGATCTGTCGCACGCTGGTAGGTCCTTTTTGATGACCCCTTTACTCCTCCCCGTTTCCGGACGAGGGTATCAGATTTCCCTTCCATGCTGAACAATCTTCTCGACCGGGACTTATTTTTTCTCCCCTCTCCCCATAATCAGTTGTTTTTTTTTGGGTTGAGATATTCCTTTAGGACCCCCATCCCTTCATTCGGGTTGTGTTTTTTTTTTTTTTTTTTTTTTTTTTTTTTCAAGTAGGTCAGTCCCTTCTTAGAAGGTGAGAGTCATTTTACGGGCTTGAAGTAACGTTTGATTCCTTTTCTCCTTTCGAACTGCCCTGCCGATTAAGCGACCTTTTTTTAGTCCTTCCGAGGCAACCTGATCCAGTGGAGCTTCTCTCACTTTTTTCTCCTTTCGTTGAGACGTATGAACACGGAGATTTTTAGACCTCCTTCTGGCTCGAGAAGCGTGCGCCTCGGCGTCGTAATCGAATCCCCGATATGGCCTTCCTTTTCTCATTTTTCAATTTTCAATTCTTTTGTCCAGGGCTAGCCAGACCCTAAAAACTCCTTTTCTGAAGACCGGTCCCCCCCCCCTGTTCTTCAAGGATCCCCCCCTTTCCCATTCTAAGCCCCTAAATTTTTCTCAAAAGATGTTTTTGCCCATAAAGTTCCCCCTGTACCTGTTTATTCGCCAGCACCTCAGATTGATTAGCCCCCCCCTGCTACTTTCAAGTGAGAGCACCCCCTCAAAGTTTTTATTTTTTGCCCTTCCGCGCTACCAGCAAGCAAGCCTTTCTCCCTCTCCCTTCCCTCGACCTCCCAGGTGAAGAACGAGGAAGCCCGCAGAATTTCCAGATCCTCCCTCTACCCCCGAAAATGTCCTTTCCCCCAACCCCTCACTCCCTAAAACGAAAGCGCTGTGTTCCGCCGAGGGAACGGCTCCATCGCCGATCAATTCCTTTCAGCCCCCCCTTTTTTTTTGCAGAATAGTAACGATACTGCGTTGCACACCGGGCAGACGTTTCCCTTTTGGTGAAACCCCCTTTCCCCTATTTTTAGGTCTGGCTGGAGATATAGACAGCCCCGCCTTTTCCCCCCGACCAGCTGCATTTCATTCCCCCACAGAGAAACCTTTTGACCACCAGAACGCCCCCCAGCGCGTTCGAGCCTTTTCTTTTTCGTCGCTCTTCAGCGGCAGCCACTTCCCCCCAGCTCCTTCAGGAACACTTTTGCGCGTTAGACCTCCTTCAAGACGTAGCCCCTTTCAGGAATCCCTCTTCCCCGAAGACTGGATCCTCCTGAACCTCCCCCCGAGAACTAATGCACGACGGGAACAACCCCCCCTCCTTCACTACGACCTACCTTAAACGTCCTCCCCACGATCTCCTTCCCCGCCGAGATGGACACTCTCCTTCACCGAATGCAAAAAGTCCCCTTCAAGTTTGTATCGCCTTTTCTTTTTCTTCTGTTCCTACCGTTTCCGTCATCGTTTCGGGTTTTACCAGTTTCTTCTCCGCCTCGACCTAGTTGGAGTTTCCTCCTATGAGTGAACGCCCGACTCTGTACTGTATCTCCTTCGGATGAAATGCGCTTCCCCCTTTCCCCGATATCCTCCTCTCAGGAGGGAAGCCCCCTCGAGAGAGCCCCTCAGATTCTCCCCTCAGCACTATAATGTCCTTCTGACCTCCGGGAAGTTATGACGGCCAGATGGTTCGCAAAAACCTTCTTTCTTCCCCACCCCTGTCCATCAGTACCTAGGGGGTAAATTTTCTTTATCGCCACGTCTGACCGGTCAAGAAGTCAGCATTTCGACAACGTGCCCGCGGGGTTTAGAGTCTTTTCCCATACCGATTCCATGCTTTTTCTCCCACTATATCCTTTCACAGACGTTTTCTTCATCCTTGCGCAAGCCGGCGCAGTCCGCTTCCCCCCCCTTTAGCGTTGACCCGCAGAATGCTTCCTTCTTTACCTTTCTTTGAAATTGGAGCAGCATCCCATGAGAAACGCTATGACTTCTTTCCCGGCGTAGTCGTCTACTACCTCTAGTAGCGTCAGTTTGCCGGCCCTGCGTAGCCCGGGTGTTTTCGTAGAAGTCCCCTTTAGGAGATTTCGCGGCGCTGTAAAGCCCCGGACAAAACGTCCATTCAGATATTTCCTCCCGTGGGTGTGTTGAGATTTGAGAAAAAGTCCTTAAGGTTCTGCGCTTGACCCTCGCCCAGAAACCCTCTCCCGCTGTCGAGGGCTGAAGTCGGACTTCCCCCTTCCCTTAAACAGGTATAACTTTCCTGGACCAAGCCTTTCAGGGTACAGTAATAGGAATCTTGTGGAGTTCTCTTCCCCTCTACGAAAGGATTGTTCCCCTCGTACATTCCCCCCCCCAGAAAGGAAGGAGGTTCCTCCTGGGGCTCCACCTTCCCGGGCATGGGGGATTTAACCGACGTTTCCCCCCGAAAAGTTTTATTTTTTCCGGATAGGCCCTCCGACTGGAGACGATTTGCAAAGTAGGTTGGATAGATATCCCTCTGCCGGTTATGGAAGATAGACCCACCTCCTTTCGTGGTAGATGGACCAGGGGCTTTTGAAGTCCCCCTTCCTTATACGATCGGGAGACGCTTAGTGACCCCCGCGTAAGCTCTTGCCCCCAGGTAGAGTGCCTTCCTTCCCTCTTTTGGGCGGACAGCTCTTTTTCCTTTTTCTTTGCCCATCCAGGTATCCGTCAGCCTGGGAGATGGCGTCCGCTGAAGGGCTTTCCCTCCTGGTGACCTTCTTCTGCCCGGGCAAGAGGAGGCGATCTCCGTCTCTTTTTTGAAGGTAGAATAACTGGGACTAAGCCCCCTTCCTAAAGTATTTTCCTACCTTTTATTTTAACGCAACGATTTTCTCTTCCTTTGATTCTCCCATTTTTTTAAAAAAGAACCGATTTGAACGCGTTCGGAACCTTGTGACCCTCCTCTCCTCTCTCTTTTGTCTTTTGACCCTTAGGTTTGAAACGCGCTTCCCATCTCTGCGCGTTCTTTCCGGGCCCCTTTACGCCGTTAAGGTCTTCCTCTTATTATTGAGGTACGATCCCCTTATTCTAGGGGATTCTCTCCTTTTAATGTAGCGGGGGAACGTCGTTGACCTTCCTCCCTCGGGGAGACCTTCCCTTCCGCGGATGAAAGCGCTTTTAATTTTAAGGGGTCGCGGCGGGTCGACGCAGGGGACGCTGAACCCTCTCCCTTTCGAGGGGCCGGAGCGAGCTTCGTTAAGAGTTTTTTTTGGGGTAGAGGTTTTGTTCTTCCCCCTCACTCTTATGGGTCGGCAATTTCGTCTCCCATGCCCGGATAGTAGATAATGACGTGCTGTGAACCGGTCATTGCGAGGCCTCCCGCTTTCTCTTTTCTTTTTCTTTGGACTTGAGGGGAATTCGAGCTTTCGATTCTTAGGGATGGAAACTGCTTCGAGTAGTTTCTTTCTTTTTTTTGTCCAGGTCGTGGCTGGTATCAAAGAGTCCCTCTTCCGAGTTCTTTTTAGTAAAAGGTGGCTGCGTCCTCTCTGAACCGGGATTCCCTTTCCACGAAGTCTTGATCTGGACCAACAGGTATCCTGGTGATTCTCTTGTAGAATTGTGATCAGATGAAGCAGTCGATTTTTCTCTTGTCATTAATAAATAATTGACATTTACTCCTACTGGAGGGCACCCCCCCCCCCCCGGTTGAGGAGGCCTTTCTTCTATTGTACTGGTATCGTTTGGGAAGATAAACACTGGAGTCCTTTCCGTTGTATGGGTGAGGTCTTTTCCCTCCTCCTTTACGAGCTGATTGACCGCGCTTTCCTTAAGATCGCGACTCTTCCTTGGTTTTTTAAAACGAATACTCCTTTTCTCGAGGCCAACCCAGGGAGGTCTCCCCCCCGCTGTCGTATAAGTGAGTATCACCCATTTTGCTATCATGAGAGATGGCCACCCCCTCTAAGGTTCTTCTTTTCGATGAAGAAAAGATCGGTCTAGTGAGATCTTTCGGCATTCTCGCTGTCGGTTTTCCCACGCCTTACGTCAAGCGTTCCCCTTTTCTTCTCACCGGCCCCTGCCCTCCCGCCGGTTTTTTTCCTTCCCTCCTTTTTTAAGGTGTCACGAAGATGAAATTTTTGGTCTAGCCCTTTTTTTTTAATATAATAAGGTTGTTGTTTTTTCTCTCTTTCAAAAGGGGTCCATTCCACCATACCCTTCCCAAACTGGAAATGAGAGATGCGAAGTTTCCCTCCCGCCCGAACGTAGCCTCAAACGTTGTCCTTTCTCTTACTGCAACGGCGGCATTAGACCTCTCTCCCCAAGCCCTCTTCCTCCTGAGAAGTTGTCAGGAAGCGGCCCCCTCCCCCGAACCTTTGTCCCCCGATGAGTTTAAAAGATAATGATCTCTCCCGTAGTCTTTGTCTACTCCCTAGAGAAAGAGGGGTTGCTACAGACGGGAAGAGGTCCCTCGACATCTTTTCTCTGCATGAATTAATAGGTAAGAGGAATAGCGCTTTTCCCAATATCTGTTCAATTCCATTTGCTGGCGTCCCCCCCCCAATAGCCCCCCTCCCCCCTGGTTAGCGGAAAGCGATCACCCCTCCCTAACCTATCCCATAAAAAGTGTAAGCCCGCCCTGTTGCTGGACTTTCTCAATTTTCCCCTCGCATTCCAGCGCCGCGTACAGATGAAGGAATGCTTTCTGACAGTCCTCGTGAGAGATCCAATGTCCTCAAGGTTGTAAACGGTGGAAAGCTTCTTCCAACGCAGCATTCCAACTCCCCAAGGTTAATTCCCATGGCCCCCCGTCCCTTTACGCCGAGGCCAGAAGAAGTTCCCTATTTTTTTCTAAAGCCCCCACCCTTTTCCCGCAAGAAGCCCCGAAATCCTCGCCCTCGCTCGATTCCGACCGAGGAAAGTTCAAGTTAAGACCAATAAAAGAAGCCCCCCAACGCAACCGCCGAATAGATTCATCTGTGAACCCCTTTTCCTCTGCCTTTAACCTGCCAGCTCTCTCTCTAAGTGCTCTTGATGGAGATTCCTTCCCCAAAGAGCCCCCCCCCTCCAGAGCCTCCCATTGAACAATACACAGGAACACCCCTCCAAGTGAAACTTTTCCTAGTAGAGGAGATCTGCCGCCTTCGACCCCCCTGAGGTAATAGTTCCCCTCCCCCATACAACTGCGGAAGAAACCCCCCCGACACCGGAGCGTTTTTTCCCGGTCACAAACGCCCTTTTATCCCCCTTCCAATTTCCCCTCGTTGTCCCCGCAGACTGGCGACCCCCCCCCTTACGCGTACTTCAATCCTGCCAGAAGTGTCCCGGCCCCCGCATCCCTTTCCCTCCTTTTACTCCGCTTCCCGTCAAGTACCTGCTTTTCCTCGGGCCCTCCGTATACGAAAAGATGTTCCAGGTGTATAGCGGAGTCCCTGCGAAGCGTTCACTTTTCCTTTAAGTATTTATCAAGCCAGGTTTGCTTTTTCTTACTTTTCTGTGAAAGACCCGGTTTTCTTTGAAGACGTCGATGGGAACTTCTCTAATGAGTCCCTCCCTCTCCCCCGCGATAGCAGACGTGTGCGTCCCTCTTAGCCGCCTCCCCTCTAAGGAGAAATTATTTGTGCGCAAAGATCCTTGAAGATTCTCCTCCGAGGCATTTTCGGAAAAATTTCTGGGTTCACCTGCTGCAGGAAAAAGAGACCGCAAACGTAAAATCTACAGAGGGTTTCCGGTCCCCGATCTTCCCTTCAAGGACTTCAGTATTGAAATTGTAATCCCCAAGCTGCGGTTATACGTCGAGTCGATCTTCGAGTCAAGTCGCTCGGGATAATCGCCCCCCCTACGTGATTGCCCAGCGGTCGCATCCTCCTAGTTTTTGGGGAGAAAGCGAATGAGTGCCCTCTTTAAGAGCCATGTGTTTTTTCTTAACCGGACACTTCCCGGATTTCATTTTGCTGATGTCCATCCGCCCCGTCTTCTTTCTAAAAGGAACGCGATCTCGTCGTATTGGCCTCCGTATAGACTGCCTTTTTGAAGGTAGGAATTCCTCTTAGAGCCTCTGGACGAGGAGAGAGTTTCTTGGACGTATTTCAGCAACGAGAATTTAGTTTACCCCCTCAAAAGGGTCGATATATTTGTTTGGTTTTTGTTCGAGATGAAAAGTGAAAGGTACTTCAGCCGATCTCCGTTTCCTCCAGCTAAGCTAGACCTATGGGCTCGTGGAGACCCCTAACGTCTCCGATAAACCTACCCTGCCGTTCCAGAAGCATTCCCGCTTCCGGGTCGTTTAGACTACTTCTGTTGGTATACCTACGTTGAAGCGCTTGGTTCTCATTTCGTCTTGCAAAAGGTAGAAGGATCTTTCCAGAAGGCGTGAAGATTTTAGGCTCGGTACTGGCTAGATATTCAGAGGAGGAACGTCGGAGTTCTGCATCCCCTGTAAGTGCTCCTAACTTTTTTGGGGGAATTGTAATCGGTTCCGGACCTCTCTCCATTGGCTTAGATGAAAAGCAGATTAGGGGAAGAAGCTTATCAGGGAGAGAGAGTTTGACCCCCCGACAATTTACTCGAGTGGTTTCTGCCTAATCAGCTTCTCGCCAAGAACCCGTTCATAATCACCTTTATAAGGATCTCCATCCCTGATATGGGTCCTTGCGACGATGACACGCCCCCCTTTTTACGGCGAGCTCTTTTCAGAGGCAATCCGGCGATCTTTCCTTGGGCCTCTCATGCGAATACTCTATCTCCTTTCCTCGGGTAGGGCAAATCCCCTCCCATGCACGCCAAACGTCTTCCCCTAGCAACCCCTTTCTTCTCCTTTTAAGAGGTCCCCACGAACGAGGTCCTCTTTCTAAGTAGTCCTCAGTGTTCCCTTGGAAGCTGTTTCCACCCAATCGCTAAAAGAAGATGGGAAAGAGAGGAGTCTTTCGGGTAATGTCTTTTTCTTGTTTTTGGAATGAACGGTCGGGATCCTCAGCTCCTTTCGTTTTTAAGCTGGGCCAGGAGTTTTATCTCCCTGAGGCGCGCGTCTTGGGGTATCCCCAAACCCCTCTCTGAGGTTTCCCGCTTCACTGACCCTGCTCTGCGGGAAGTGACCTGTACGAGAAGGGAAACTCTTTTTTTCTCTCCGGCGTCTCTTTTCTCGCAGGGTATGCCCCAGATGAAAGAGGGAAGAACCCCTTCTTCGGCGAGAGAGAGTAAGCTGCGGAGGTAAGCTTGTTCTCCCTGGTCTCAACAATTGACATGAGCTTTCTTTTGCTCTGGGCCCTCAATCTTCCCATACAGGCCTTGCTAGTATCTTCCTTCCCTTTCCACCCAACTTCCTCCGCGAGGAAGTTGCCAGGGTGCATCTAGGGAAATATCTGCTTTTTTTTTTGCGGTTTTCCCCCTTGAGGGGTACCCGATCTTCCACACCTTATCTCGTACCAATGATCGTTCTCTGCGGTTCTTTTTTTCAGATTGCTGGAGGACCTTTCTTTGTCTGTTATAAACTAAACTTTCCCGGCTTTTTTCCTAGTAGTTAAAAGGTTCTTCTGCGAACCCTTCATTCTCGGGGTCGCGGCATCTTTCGAACTCGGTTTTCCCATTCCCCAGGTGAGGTTCTCTCGATCACGGGCATTTGGGCGAGAACACATCCTCAGATGGTCTTTCCTTCTTTCTATTCCCATGACAGTAATACAGGTAATGGCCTCTGTCACGCAACGCTTTCTTTTCGACACTTTCAGGATTATGAAGGGTTCTACACTTTCGGGTGATCGATGTCTTGAGTAACCTATCGTTTTTTGCGTGGTTGCATGTGTGGTGTTTGAAGAGAGTGATTGACCCTCCCTTTCCGTAAAGTACTTCCCTCTTTTTCCTCCTTTTTTCCGTTTAGATCTCATTTTAAACGAATACGTTTTCCCTGAGCTCACCAAAGAACTGGTTCCCGGCGTCTCCCTCTTTACGTGGTCGATAACGATCGTTTATAATAATGGAGCTGGCCTCCCACTGGATCAGGTGCTATAGGGGCCTCCTTCTCGCTCTCGTCCGAGGATTCCTATATGTCTCCCCGAGGGTGCGGCCCCCAGTACAAAACGTGCCCTCTACGGGATTTCTGGTACTGACGACTTTTCCATTTTACAGTTCCTGAAGATGAAAGAGACCTTTATTGTGATGGATTAGCCCCCCTCCATAATCCTTTGTTTGTTTATAGAGAGAAACGGGAGAGAAACTCCCCTTTCGAGGTAAGCTTCTTTCCGGAGAGATGAAGAAGTCAGTTTCACTCCTCCCGTAGAAGTTTTGTAAGGCCTTTTCGACAGAAACCCGGAGTTCTTTCCGCAAAATCCCCCTCGGAACGTTTCCTAAGAGAGGGTACGTCCTTCTCCCCCTAGGAAAGCACTTTTTTCGTTGCCCCCCTCTCCCCTTTTCCTCAAGTCTTCTTTGGCGACGTACACGGGAGACGCTCTGGGGGAGAAAGAGCCGCGGTCTTGGACCTCTTTGTCAGGGTTCCTCGCGAATACGGCTTTCTGGACTTCATTGTCCTTCCCCCGTTCAAGCAGCTAGTCCCTGTTCATCAAAAACACAATCTTACCCTCCCTATCGGGGACTCCTTCGAGTCCCCCCTCCCCTCTCCGACCACCATAATAGAAGTCCAAGGTGCCGCCTTCCCCTAGTTGAGTGAAAATCCTGATGGGATTTAACGCTACCCCCAGAAGTCCCTCTCCCCCCCCTCTTTCCCCTAACCCCTATATCATTTAAACAGTTTACTTTCCCAGAACACTTTTGGTAACATGGAAAGTTTTTAGAGTTCCCCCTCCCCGTTCCCAGAATCCCTTTTCCCCTTCCTCCAAGGTGACCCCACTCTTCCCAGACGCCCCCTAGACTCTGTTATTTTCCCAAAATTGTCCGACCAGATTCCCCACACTTTTCCAGAGAAGAGACCTACTGAGCAATGTGATGACTTGGAAGCTCGATTTCCCCGAAGCAAAAGACCCCCTCCTCCCCTGTAACGCCCTTCCCATGGAAAAGGAATATCATCCTTTTTCACCTCCCGGCAGCTTTTCTGAAAGGTTCCTGGCTTCTTTCGCCGGTCTAACACATAAAAGAAGGTAATTCCCCCCTCTCAACACCCCTTCCCCCGCTTCGCTTAAATAGAAAAGCTTTCCTATCTCTCCGGAAGACTTTTTAAGGTCAGTCTTCCCCCACCCCCTGAGAGATCACCCGAGACCTGTCGTAAGAAAGGCCACCGCGTGAAATATGGCGGAGACTAAAGTCTTTCCCCTCAGAATGGAGACTTCAGCCGCCGTCTTTTTCCTTTGAAAGAGCTTGATTTTAAACTCCCCATCCCCTCAGCCGACCTTCCAGGTCCTCCCCGCTCTCCCTTAAAGAAAAGAGGGGACCCCTCTTTATCAACGCTTATCCTCACCTTCTTGTACCTTAGTTGGTCTCCCCCCCCGAAGAGTCAAGTTCTGTGGACTTCACTTCCCAAGCCTTTCCAGTTTGGAAAGTTGGGTTTCTCTTCACGACCGGTGACTTTATGGGGAAAGTAGTCTCGTCCTTCGTCGAAATGCCCCTTCTATAGCCGCCGTCTTCTCTAGCCTCGATAGCAGTTCATTTGGCGCCCCCTTCAGTCCCAAGAGAAAAGATCCATTCCCCTTCCTATGAGCCTCCGTGAATTTCCCCAGCCCTGCTGGGTATTCAAAGTCCCCCGGAAAACCTACTATGTAAAACTGATAGACTCGTTTCGGTCTCTCTCCGCTACTCGGCCGGACTTTGTTCCCCAGAGAAGAATTTCCCTTTTCATCGACTCTGGGAAGTTCCGTTCCCAAATTACGCCTGACCAGCTCGGGATACACCGCACGTGATCCATGAGAAACTTTCCTCCTAGCCTTTTTCGACCAGGTATACCTGATCACTGATGGCACGCCTCTCCGGCTTCCTTAGGAGAGAAGGAACCAATTTCTCCTGTGTCCTGTTTTAGGCCTTCTTCTCCAGAAAGACCCTTTCTTTTCGTCTTTGCCTTCCCTCGAAGGGTGAGAGAACGCTTCTTACGGTCTTTTTTCTCTCCCTCCTTCGATTGGTTCCGAGTAAAGCTTTCCCTCGCCTGCCCTAAAAAAGGTTCAACTTTCTTTTTTTCCTCCTAATAGTTTTTTTTTTTTCGATATGCACCGTTCCCTTCAGTGCAGATGTTCGTGACATCTCCCATCAGATAGACTTGCTTTTCCTCGAGACCTGCCTACATGCCCCCCTAAAAAGGTATACTCCTTTCCTTCCAAGACGCTTCTACTCTTCCGTCGTGTCTCCTCCCCCTGCCTGGCCGGATGGACTTCCCTCCGGGCCGGTTTGTAGATTCTTTCTCGAAAAGTTCTTTCCGGACTTCTCCTCTCGGGGGTTCCCCTTTTGCTCGATAGGAGGATTTTCTTGATCCCAGTTGCCTTGTCTCTCGTATCAAGATTTTTTTTCGCGGTCCCATACGTTCAGCGGAAATACCTTGGCTATTTAATTCAAAAGAATTGCCTATCAGTACCCCGGCTCCTCCCTCTTCACATATTCGAGCATGGACCCCTTTTCGAGTTTTCCTGCCGGACGGCGTTGGGGCGCCCCTGCCCCCTTTCGGTTAGAATCCCGGCTACGAGCGCCCCCAGCCGAAATGATTTTTTCCTGCTGGAGAGACGCGTCTCTTCACGCTTCTTCCCGCCGGCCAATTCCCGCAGGAGCCTCCGGTAGCTCCTTCTCCTACAAGTTACAACATACAAGTATTTACATACTGGGAAACCCTCTCACCACAAAAGAGTATCTCCCAAAATGTCTTGTGGACTTCATTTCCACCTTCCCCAAGCTACGAGTTTCCCCCCCTAAGGTGAAATAAGAGTCTCCGGTGCTGTCCCTTTCAGGTTCCAAGCGCTGTCCCCTCCTTTTGGAAGATTCGGGTTTTCGGTACTGCTTTTGGGCGGCGGAGAATATATGATTTTCTGGGAATCCTCGTTATACGGTGCCGTTCTTCTGGAGAGGTCTCGGTAGCCAGGTTTAAGATGGAGCGGGCCGGTCTCCTCTAGGCCTTGTGGGAAACGGGTTTCAACCTCCTAAGTTGTTAGATTGAACCCCGAGTTTCGCAAGGGAAGGGGAGCCTCTTTGAAAGAATTATCCCTTATGAGGCAGCATCCCGAAGCGATTTCCCCCTCCCGAGTTTCCCTCCTTAGATGAGGGTTTTTGTTGTGTCGTCTTCCATACCTGCGAGGATTTTTTTTTACGCGGTCTTATGGGAGAGATCATAAATCCCTCCTTCTACCGGATAGTCCTTTCCTTTTAACAACTGTCCGCTTCTTCCCTTTTCAAGCATGGTATATTATCTCTTGGAGGTTGTGCCTTGGGGGATTAGAGCTTATGATGTAGGGCTGAACCTTTCCTGCCTCGGGCTTGGTGTCCCCTGATGATGTTTTTTATTTCTCCCTTATAGTGAATATCTTCTTTGGATTTCTCCCCACTTTCCCGGCTCTGACCCTGTCATAGGGTATTCCTTCGGTTCTGGAGAACTTCCGATGTCCCCCGGGACACCTGGGTTTGCCCTCCCCACTTTTTTTCCAGCTCCCTCCCGAAGATGGACTTTGCTGACGTTCTCTCAATCCTTGTGCTCTATAATGGATTCCAGCAACAGGTTTTTTTTTTATCTTTTCCTTTGGGTTAGGAGTCCCCCTCCCTGGGTAGGTGTCCCCGATACCGCTTTATTCCCCTTCATGGCTTGTATGGTCCCCTCCTTCCCCCCCCGATTGAACGAGAGGTGAAGTTCCTTCCCTCTCGCGAGTAGATTTACTTCTTTTCTAGAGTCCCGTAGCTTTGCGCCGCTGAGCGATCCTCGTCCGGATTCGCCATTCGTATATTGTTTCCTTTCCCTCCAAGCTTGATCCTCATTTTCTGCTTCTTTCCGGTGGCTGTCGGGGCAGATGCCCTTTCGTCTCTCTTCCAGGATGAGGTACGCGCTGGTGGCGATTTTTTTTTTGCAAAGTGACCTCCCCTTTTTCGTGCTTCTACCGCGACGGGCTGGCTTTCCCTTTTTCTTCCGAATTAGGAAGAGCTCTTTCCCCTTTTTCCACGACTCGATGGTGTTCTTTCTTCATTTTTTATTTTTACCCTACTCCCTTCCTTTTTTTGTGGAGAGATTGACCACCACCATCTTTTTTTAGTAAGTTAGTGTAACCTTTCTATGAAGAGCCCTTGTTCATTTGTCCGGTTCTCCCGTGCAGCAAACGGCCCAGCGCTCCCCCTGTGAAGGAAGATCTCCTCCTCTGTCGGAATCCCCCTTCGAGGAAAGCACCCTAGGCTGACCCAGCTCCCTGATGATTCTTCGTCGTTGTTTCAAAAAGGAGGAACGTTCCTTGTTCTGGGACTCCTTCTTTTTCGTCGTCGTGACCCCTATATTCATACTTGCGATTTCCTCCTTGACTTTACAATAGAGGATAAAGAAGCTCGTCCTTTTTTCCCCTCACACACAATCTCTCTGTTCCTCCCTTTCTGTCCGCGCTACGTTTCCCCCTGTGTCTGGCCGAACCACTCATACACTGTTCCGAAAAAGAGTTGCTTTTCCCCCCCCCCATCGGATTAACCTTAATAATACCATCCCCCCTTACCCCGTTGAATTCCTTCTGATATAGCTCTCCAAGTGAAAGTGAGAGATCACCCCCTCCCCCGTCTGGCCATGCGGCCCTTTCGACCCCTGATACCCCGACGCGTCTAGTAAAAGGCTCCGGTTCCTTGACCCTTTTTTTTTCCCTGACGCGGCCTCCTGCCCAGAATCGACGCTTTCACCCGCAAAGCACCCTTTTTCCCCCTCCCATGCGGCACCCCTTAGAAGATCCCCCCTTTTTCTGCATTCCTCCTTGTCCGGGTTTTTTCCTAAGATCTACTCTCAGAAAAAGAAAATCCCACGAAAGCCCTTTCCTGAGCTGCTCCTAAGTTAATGCGATTGAAGGGCCCTACTTGTCTCCGAAGGGATGCTTTTCTGGATTGCACCATCCCCCCCCCCCGACCCCATCCAGAGCATTCCAGCGCCCCCGCTCCCTTCAGAGAAAAGCTGAACTCGTCCCCCCCTCGTGGTCTCCTTCCCGCTCGCACTTTCCCCCCTAGTGTCCGCCGGGCCAGCCTGAGACCCGCTCCTCCGGAAGAGACTTCTTTCCGCCGTTCAGGTACCCACTGCCCCTGATCCCGGCAGCGCAAAGGCCTTCCGCATGTGCTCCCCTCTCCGCGCCGAAGACTTCCCCGGCCCGAGCTGGCCCCTTCCACTAGATGAGTAGTTACCGAACTACACCGCAAGCGAAAGGACCCCGCTCTCTTGACGAGAGTTTCTTTCCAAAAGTATCCGCACAGCTCCCTTCGTTCACCCGTCGTTTCTACTGCGACGAGTTTCTTTTTTGCAAATTCCCCCAGGCTCCAGTTGATTACTCTGGCTCATTACTTGAGAAAAGGTCAGAGGGGAACTGCGTTTCTTATATTTCGACCCTTCGAGACGTTATAGACTCAGAGTTTTTTTTTCCTCACGACCCCGTAACCGTTCCTTTTTCCAGTCGTCCTCCCCGATTTCTCATTAGACCTTTTCAAAGAACAGATGGGTTTTTCCTCCCCCCCAGCTGTCTCATCGACCGGTCCCCTCCCTTCTCGGTGGCACGGCTGCGCTCAGATCTCCGGACGGATCTCCCAGAAGTTAGTTTTTCCGAAAATTTCGGGGAAGTCGCTCTCTTCCCCCTCCCCCCCCAAACTGACTTGGCCGCTTTATAAGAGAGAAAGTCCCTTTCCTTTCGGACCCCCCCCCTTGCAGGCCCGCCGCTGACTCCTTGCGAACCGAACTGCCTCATCGTAAACGCCCCCTTTTTCCCTTTAATCACCAGCGAACTTTTTTTGATACCTCGGACGTTGTTTAGGTCCATAGGCCTAAAGAACCGTCTTGAGAAGTTCTCTGCAAGTTTCTTTGGTTATAGCAGAAGTGTCAGGCCTCCCGCCGTTTCCAGCCCCTCTCTTGATTTTTCTAACGAGAGAGATCAGTTTTTCCTTGGACAGTGCCCCCTTAATATCCCCCACTTAATCTTTTGTGTTGAGAGCTCTACGGTGGAAAGTTTCTATCTGTGACATCTCCACTCCTAAAGATAGCCCTTGGGCTTTCCGGGAAGTTTTTTGCCGTCCTCTCGATAAAAGGTCTCTCTCAGTACTTTCAATGACTGAGACCCCCTCGGACGGGTCTTTCCCTCTGACGACGGACCTTTTTTTCGACTTTCAATTACAGCAGAAGGCGTCCTTCTATCAAGCCCACCCGGCGGTGACGTCGGAGTTGAAAGAACTTGTTATACCCTTTCCTATAGGCTTTGCTCTTCAGGCAAGCGCAAGGATCTCACGTCGGTTCTCCGTATACCTCTCTTTTAGAGTATGCGACTGATTTTCCTCGCCCTTCCCAGCGCCGGGTCGATGATGGCATTTCGGAGCTATCCCCTTCTCTTTCGATTTTCGCAGCCTTTCGAGCATAGATGGGACGGTCGACTGTGCAGGTTCCCTTTGTCTCTACCCAGCGGCTCTTTTCTACTGCCCGGTCCTTTCGAGAGGAATCGTTCTACGGGCTTGGCCGACGTTGAAGCAGGCTGCCCGTTCTTCCTCATTTTTTGACAGACGGCCCCTCGGCGGCGATGAGCCTCGGTGGTCGACTCCTTCTCGACGCCATTCCTCGAGACCGGTCGGGGAACCTTTTAAAATGACTCTGTTAATAGCCCCCTTATAAAAGAAGGGGAAGTTAAACCAGCTTTTAAGCGGATTCGCTCAAAGAAGGGTTACCCCCCCTGGCCTGTTCACTTTTTTTGATCATCCTCTTTCCCATATAGGTCATATTGAAGGGAAGAGCTTCTTTCGTTCCTTTTTTTCCCCTTATTATATGATGGTTGTTCCTCGTCCTTTTTAGGAGGTTATCCGGCAGAAGGACTTCTCCCCCCCTTTCTGGTAGAAAGGCTGCGTTTTTGAGCGTCTTTTTTTCTCCTGATTTTGAAGGAGGGTGGGAACTTTTTTCCGCGCCGGCCGTTTTTTTCTGACGTTTCTTTCTCTTCTTGTCGTCCTTTTTTGCTGGAAGTGGACCGAAAGGAGAAAACCTCGGCCCGGATTTCGACGTCTCGGTGGACTCGTTCTTGAGATGAGGCTTTCCTCCGGGTTGTAGATGTAAAAGATGTGTCCATGGACTTTTCTGTTTTTTTGCGGTATTTTCTCCCAATACAGGACCTGTCTCGTACTTATCAACCCGGTCCCCATTATGCTCTTTATGTGTGCCCCCCCCTGGAAACGTAGCTTGTTTTTTCCCTTCCTTGTGTGTCCTTCTTAGATTTTAAAAAACGCCCTTGCTTGGGGTATCTTTTCCTTTGATGCTTCTTCTAGGTGGGGTCTCTTCTTTTTTTTCCAGGTTGAGTTTTTTTTTGATAACAGCGTCTATTTGATTGATGAGGATGGCCTATTCCCCCTTCCTCTTAAAGGATCTGAACCTTTATATCGGGTCGCTTCTTTGAGGTTACCTCTTCGGAGATGGCACCCCGACCTTACCTGGTTTCTCGCCTTTTCTCGCTTGGGGCATTCAGCATTTAGCTGGACGCTTCTTCGTGCTGGTTACTCACTCCCCGGTGACAGTAATCCCTCTTTGGCACGCAATTGCGTCTTCACCCCTTTTCCGGATTATGACGGGTTCTTTCGTCGGTTTTTTTGGATCGGTCCCCCTTATCCCCCGATCGGGTGTTTGATGGTGTGGTTTACGAGCTTCCCTCCCCCTCTCCGTCAAGGAAGTCCAGATCGTCTTTTTTTTACGTTTAAGTACCTGAGCGCACGCTGCGCTCTTCAAAGAACGCGGAAAGGCGGTTCCGGTCTTCTTCCCTACGTAGAACAACTTTTCTTTTTCTGCTCCCTTCTGAAGGTTCCCCCGCTAAACTGGATCAGGTGCTGTCTCTTGCCGACCCCCTTCCGATGTGAGATTCGCGTTCCCCCGATGTCCTTTTTTTTCCGGGGTGATGCAACCCTTACGTCAGCAGTACAAAGTGCTAAGTGCGGGGTCCCCCCCGGTACTGACCGGCCTTCTTGCATCTCAGGGTTTGTGTTTCGCCTCCACGAGTCTTTTTTGCTAGAAAGGTTGATACTTTTTCTCCCTCCTCTCCGTTTTTCTAAACGGGTCTCTCCCCATACCGTTAGCGGTCAGCTTTTTTTCTTCCCTCCGCGGACTCCTTCCCGTAACGCCGCCCGTTCCCTTCCCAAGAAAGTGGAAGGATTGACGTTCTTTGCAACCCAGGAGGTCTACCCCTTTTGACAGCAGCTGCCGGCCGACTCCTTCCTGAGCGTTCGTTCTGAGGCCCCTCATACCAGTGAGATGTGTTCCCTCTTCCATGTTTTTCCGTCGTCGTTTCTCTAACACGGAGACGACCCCTCTTTGTCGACCTTGGAAGAGTCTTGTCTAGCGTGCGCTCGTTAGGCTTTTTTCACGCTCTTCTCGCCTCTGTATTATGGAAGTCCTTGACGGCCCCTAGCAAAGTGAGATTTTCGCGCAAGACCCCTCCCCCCAGAAAGATCTTTCCCCAGCTTCCAGACGATCACCACGTGTCTTCCTCCCCTTATCCGGTGTCCTGACCAAAAGCGTTGCGTTTCACCCAGATTGGATAACTGTCACCCCCCTAGCCAGCACGTTTTTTCCTCCGCGTCAAGATCCCCCTTGCATGATCGCCGTGCCCGTTTTTATCACAAGGTAACTCTTGGTACCCTTCGTGCGCGCCCGGCGCGCCTTTTCGTACGACTCAGCGCTTTTACCAGCAAAGGTTCCAAGAACCCCCCCCCCCCCCCCTAGGCCCCCCCCCCACGCTCCACGAGCCTCTTTCTGAAAACGCCACCCCCCCTCCAGCAGATCACCGCACCGAGCGAAAAAAGCCCCTCGCCCGATGACCGGTCCTCATTCCAGTGAAGCATCTTTCAATTCCCCCGACCGCCCTCCCCCTTGAATCGTTCAGAATTTTTTACCGGAGTGAAAACCTGGAAGACATAATCTTCAAATTGCCAGTCTCTACGCTGGCTCCCTTTGGCTTCACAGACCCCGACCGGGGACGCCCCCCATCCAGAGACGCACTTACCCCAGCGACACCGCTACCCCCCCCCCCCGCCAGCGCAAACGACGAATTCCCATTCTTTAGCTCTATCGAAGTGATACGGCGTCCTCGAGGAACGCCCCGTACGTATTTAAGAGCCTCTAAACCCTAATTTTCCCAAATGTCGCGCTTTAAGTCATCCCCCTCCTAAAGAGACGGACCAAGGAAATCTAAAGAGTGCAAGGAAGACTGTCTCAATCGATCTCCCGCGTCCCCGGAGAAACTTCCTGCCCCTGCTTTTGACCGGAAAACCCTCATCCCTGGAGTTACGACCCTCTCTTCCCAGTACCGACTCCACGCTCTTTAAGTTTTTCACACTTAGGGTTATCACCTCCTTCCCCTTATCCGACACCAGCGGCCTTTTTTGGTTGGAACCTTCTTTTCTACGAGTGAAAGGTCATCGTTTCCTTTTTCCCTTACGTCCCCATTTTGAGAATTGTGCGCTTTTTTTTTCATGTTCGAGTGATGTCCCCTGTCGGAAGACGTCCTTTTTCCCCTTCTTCCTAGAATGAGGGCTTCTCTGAAGAGACAGGAGATAGCCCTTCTTTCTTCTTTTTTTCCCCCCGAGCTTCCTTTCCAAGTAAGAACTCAGCCCCTTTCCCTCCCCCCCCAGATCATGGCCTTTTCTTCGGCTCGCAGGAGAAAGGGAAGTTTGACCTTTGGCGACCACAGCGTTTCCCTTAAAATCTCACTGAATGAGCGCTTGGTTGGTAACTGTATCTCCTTGACAGAGGAGGACCTAGGATCGCGTGAAGAAGTTTTGTCATTCCTTC
>Ga0179593_1675884_pt1 | contig 23948 bp, 24 predicted proteins | sample CZODoug2_1_08_16_FD_185931 | JGI IMG/M metagenome (GOLD analysis project Ga0179593, IMG submission 185931) | Vadose zone soil fungal communities from Angelo Coast Range Reserve, California, USA - CZODoug2_1_08_16fungal (PacBio error correction) | ecosystem: Environmental > Terrestrial > Soil >... | reverse complement strand
CTTTCCCTTTCCCAAGCCCACACCTGTGATTTGATAACAGGTCGCCTTTCTTTCTTGGGAATACGCCTCGTCGCGTTTTTTCCCTGAACGCTACCGGGTCTCACTTATCGGTCCTTCCTTTTTTTTCCTTTTTTCGCTAGTCGTCGAGAACGGTTGTTCCTTTTTTTTAGTGAATGATCTTCGGATATTTTTTTTTTACGACAGCCTTCCCTTTTTCAGATGACGAGAGCTTTTGATGAGAAGACCAAGACCCTTCGTGGAAGGCCCCCTCCTTCCTTTCTTTGCTGGCTGGTTTTGGGGCCCGCTTATGCAGATCCTCCCGAGTTGGTCGAGACGTTACTGAGGAACTTTCCCAAGATGGGGGGTGTTCAGTAGTCCGATGTTCTCCCCCTTTTGTCTTCGAGCTTCCCCCTTGCCGGAGCGCACGTTTTGTGCTTCCGACGGCGTCCGCGGCCCTTTTTTTTTTTTTTTGCAATGCCCCCACGTCTTTTTCCAGAGAAGAGCCCATGCTCGTCCCCTTCCCCGCTCCCTCGTTTCTTCCCCCTGGCGCCACTGGCCCCTTCCCCTTCTTTGGCGCTGACGGAACGCGAGGATCTCGGTCGGGTCGGTGTCTTAGCTTTTTTGGGCGGGCCCGTTTCTTTAAACGCGTCTCGTGTTGATCGGCGTCTCTTAGCACCCTCTTTGGGAAGGAAATTCTCCCCAATAGGGCCTTTTAAGCGTCGGCTCTGACGCAGAAATTGGTCTGTAATCCAACTTTAGCCTTCGTCATCAGTTCACTCTCTTCCCCTTTTCTGTTGGAGCCTTCTCTCGGATGCGAATCGACAGATCTCATTTTTTTTTAGATCGAGGGGCGGCTTTTTTTTGTTTTCCCTGGCTGTTAGGCGTCCTAGCTTCTTCAGACCCCAGTCTCCTTTCACGGACTGTCCTTTCCTTCCTTGGACACGATCCTTTTTTCTCACCGCGGTCGACGGCACTCCCCTTTTTTACGGCCGGCACACCTCTTTCAGACACTCACTTCCCCCTGCAGTCATCTTTTGAAAGGATCCTTCCTCTTGTGGTCCTACGCTGCGTCTTCTTTCGAAACGATCTCGCATCTTCATTTTTTCTAGTTATTCCCGTCCTTCTTAGCCCACGGCAGTGGTTCTTTTCCAGATGCGAGCCTGCGAACTATCGCCTTTGCTTCGCCCCCTCCCTTAGCTCTGGGAGACTCCTCTTTTCCTTTTTCCTATTCGCAAGCTACAAGGCCGTGCTGCCCACGGACGGTTCCTTTAACAATTTCCCCTCGGACAATTTCATTGATAGTTCCCTCCCAGATGCACCATTTCTTTTCCTCCCTCGACAAGAGCAAGTGTTTTTTTTCCCCCCGATAAAGCCATGATCGTCTCCTCCCTTTGCGCCGCCCCGCCTCACCCCCCCTTTTCGTCCTTTTTTTTAAGTGGTTGCGGAATTGACCTTCTCCCTGACAACGCTCTGGTGTTTGGTCGCCGGGACGCCGCCTGAGAAAATCCTTTGATAGGCCTCATTCTTTCCTTTTTTTCCCCCCGATGCGATGACCTCTCCTTTTTTTTTTCAAGCCCCATGTACCGCGCTTCCCCCTCCATGGAAGCGACTGTCGCCTTTTCTTCTCTGTCTTCATCCTCCCCCTCTTCAATGTCCAATTCCCTCTTCTGCCGACTGAATGGCCACCCCCCTCATCTGGTACTTTGCTGTGAGCTTTCTTGCGAACTCGCGCCCTTTTAGTCCCTTTTTTAATCCGGCCTATCGCCGACGTCAAAGAGGTTCTTATCAGTTTTCACGCTTTTACCGGACCTGCCTACTAGTGACATCGTTCCGAATTCGGGCTCTGACGAGTCCGCGGACGTCCCCCCTGAATTGATTTCTCCCTCACTACATGCCGCTGCTTCAAGCGAACACCCGGCCCTTCTGAACCGGAGCATGCCGCCTCCGAACTCCACATTTTTTTTTTTTTTTTTTTTTTTTTTTTTTTTTTTTTTTTTTTTTTTCTTTTTCTGTCACGGAGCAGGGGTTCATATTTCTTCCGTTTTTCGGATAACCCCTTGGTAGCCCCCTTGCGTTCGCACGGCCTATTCTATTTTGAGTCTCCGGTAGCCCCGTTTGAGCCTTCTGCCACCTTCCCTAAAGCTTTCTCCTTTCCCCATGCTCGATTTTCCTCTTTTGGGAAAGGAACGCGATGAATCTTCTACCCCATAAGTGCAACCAGAGGCTCCACCTCTGCAAACCCCCCTCGATCCCCCTTGTTGCCTTTCCCCCCCCTTCTTGACGAAAGAAGTCAGATTTTCTGCGGAAGACCCCCCTTTGATGGATGCGGAAGTCAGTTAGGTTTTCTCTGAACAGCGAGATTACGACTCGAGTTGTGTGTTTTTGTTTCATTTCAGGAAGAGAAGGTCGCTCCTAGCAACCCAAAAAAAAAACACAAACATAACACAAACCCACCCCCCCACCACACCCCCCCCACCCCCCCCCCCCCCCCCCTACAATACCCACCCAAAACACCACCCTTGAACATCCCAGATAGACCATTGGTGCTGTTTCCTTCTCACCCGACATGATTTTTGAGTACACGCGGGTTTTTTTTCCCAAAGGCGGTGGACTCGACGCATGTATAGGCCCCTTCTTTAGTATGTTGTGCTCTCTGAGGTTAGAGAAGACTTCATTTGCCCTTTGCCATCGAGTGGAACAACTGACTTTTATTGTCCGCTTCGGGTCTTTTGGTTTAGGTAAATCACACCCCCCACCCCCCACACCCCCCCAAGTCTCTCCCAAGCGTTGAGAGTTGGCCTTTGCCCATATGGCGAACGTATACTAAAGAAACCGCCCCCTGTTTTGCTCGATCTCTTCGGACCCACCTAGCTTAAGTGTCCCTCTTTCAAAACGGCCGGAGTATTCTTCATGCTCTTAGCGCTGTTTCTCCAGGTTTTCGAAGTGGTGACGACAGCGAGCAGGTCTTATTCTTTGTCTAATGTAGGTTGCATCCCCCTTATGGTGTGTGAGCCCGCAGGTCGGCGATGTCCCGCTTAAATGGGCGTCGATACGCTGCTCGTTTTTTTTTATACTCTTTCTTGTTTTCCCATCGGCGACCCTCTCTTGCGAGGTCGAACATCTTTTCGGTCACTGTTTGCAAACCCCGGTGGCCAGGTATATTTTTCCCCCGGAGTTCGGTCAGCTCTGGCCGGTTCCATCTTCCTATCAACGTCCCGACCCCCCCCTCGGAGACCCAGCTTTTTTGCTTGTTTCTCCCTGAGCTTTAGGTACATGTTGTTCCGGCCCTGCTCCTTGCATCTACCCTTTCCATCGTTCCTCCCCCCTTCTTTTAAGAACCGCTCGGCGGCCCCTGATTCCGTTGAACTCGCGGTCCCTTCCCTCCCTTCCCCTACCCGGCACGTTCGCGTCCGTTTTGGTCATCCCGTTTTTTCATCCTCCTCCCTAGGTTCCCTTCTTTTTTTTCTTTTTCCGGACGAATGTAGGCGTAGCCCCCCCTGGTCGCGGCCCCCCCCTCGTGGCCGTACGCGTTAGTTCGGATTTTCCTTTTAGGTGACCACGCACTTCTTCTTCTATGTCCGCCCGGGTCGACTTCCTCCCCTTTTTTCCAGGAAACCTTTCTTGCTGTTTCCCCTTATACCGTCCCGCATCGTTATGAGAATCTTGCCTGCCTTCTTCTGTCCTCTCTTAGGTCTTACGTAGATTTCTCTCCGGTATTGAGTGGGCTCAAGTTTCTTGTTTTGATGAACTGCCTCCTTTCTCCTAAAGGAGAACTGTGCGGAGATGAGTTGGGCGCTTTGATCGAGTTCATGTATTCCCACCCCCCTTCTCTGATCTTGCTGCACATTTCCCTCTCTGCGAAGTTTCCCTTTCTGACCCGTCGCGACCGCGGGGTCTGGCTGCGTGAAGCTTTACAGACGTGTCCCCCCGCGGCAATTAAGCTTCTTGCCTGGTCTGAGCGTAGCGTTGACTTCTAAGAAAATTGCATCACTAACGCAACTTCGAAGATCTCTCCGGACTCGTCGGCCGAGCCTACGCTGCCTCCTTCTTGATCAGAACGTTTGCCTGATGACCCCAAACCGGAGTGAAGGCCTTGTCCCCCAGCCGTCTTGTCTTTACTTCGAAATTCGTGGCCGCGCTCCCCCGTCTGTCCTCGACCACTCTGACTCCTACTTCTGGTTCCATTCTGCAGCAGCTGGGTAGTAAGACGAGACTTCCTCCGTGCCCTGAACACCTCCGTCCGGAGCGCCGAGCAAGGTCAAAATGGACAACAGGACGACCCCCCCGAGTTATCCTCTTTCAGTCGCCCCCTCGCATCTCCGAGTTCCATCCGCGGAGAGTTCCTGCGAGCATGTGCGCGTTTTTTGTTTCCCCCATTTGCGCGTGAGTATGGCCTTTTCTTATCCTTTCAGTTCTTCTGGCTAGATGGCCTATTTTCTCACGTATACATTCGGCAGTTCCGAGTCCGCTGGTCAAGGTTTCCTGCTTCCCCACCCTCTTTTCCCCCTTCAATTTTTTCTTTTCCGAGCCAAACCGACAGGACGGTTGCTACGTGCGATGAGTTTCCGTCCTTACCGCCTCGATCATCGTTCTCCCTTGGTCCCTGATATCGCTTCTTCCATTTAGCCTTTCTTCTCCCAATGAGAGATTTCCTTCCGAGTGACTCTTGAGAAACAAAATCGTTTCCGGCCGAGTCCGGACGCGTGCAGTCCTTCTACAGGGCAGACCTCGACGCCTTTTTAAAAGGGTCCCCTCCCTGGTCCCACTCAGGTCCCAATACTGGTCCTTCCCTGCGTGCTACGGTGCTTCTTTCCAGGACTCTCTCTTTCTCCTCCTATTTGTGTTGTTTCTTTTGAATCCTGGGAGAAAAGCGGTTTAAAGCACCCCCTTTTTTTTTCCCCTTATGAGCCAGGCTTGGGTCGGGGTGTTTTCCTGGGTGTCCCGTTGACGGCGGTTCTCTCTTTCTTCCTTTCTTTTTTTTTTTTCCCTTGCTCACGGCCATGACCGCTGACCCTTTCGAGTGGCTCCCCTCCCCGTTTCAGTTTATATGACCTAGTCCGGGCCGAGACTCCCGTTCCCTCCTAGAGGGGTCCCCTCTTCTCCGAAAGTGAAGGAGAGGCGTCCCGCGCACGGGGCTCTGTTTTTGAGACGCTACGCGACTTGCCCTTGAGGTCGAGACTGACACTCTTTTCCATACTTGTTTTCTCTTTTGCGGGTCGACCCCGTGTGCAGCCGCGTCGAAATAGCCCTTTAATTTTTTGCCGACCCCGGAGTCACGGTGAAGTTTCAGTCGATAGCCGCGACCCAGGCCTAACTCCCCCGGTTCCCCTTTTATTCCGCCTCCCCATTATTCCTTCCCCCCTTTGCGGTTAGTTCAGGACCCGCCTTTCTCGCTAGCGAGCTGATCCCGCCTGGGTCGATTTCCACGTGTATTCGTACTGCGGCCCGGGGAGTCTTACAGCCTTTGCCCCTCTACTCGAATTGCTCGGCGTTTCCTTCCCTCCAGGAACTCTTCCGAGAGCCTTTTTGAGTTAGCTATGCAATTCCGGGCGTTCCCCCCAGAAGAGAGGTTTTTGTAGATGCCCTGAGTTTCATGACCCTGCCGGCTTTCGTCACCTCCCCCCTCTGCCTCGCCGAGTTACTTCTCCTGATTCTCTTTTCTGCGGGAGTCTCCTTTTTTCTGCACGAAGACGCGCGCCATTCCCCCCCTTGCGCTTTTCCCCTTAGTCATTTCCACGATTTCCCCTACCCCGCGGTCGCGACGGTCCACTCCTTGTCTCACTGTCACCCTCTCCCCCCTCACCGACTCGAATTTTTTCATTCCCGCTGAATGGTGGACGAAGCGTCTTTTTTCACGGAGGCCTCGCGTGACCGCCCCACCCTTTTCCGACTGCCTTCGGCGCGGGTTCTTTTTAGAACTCACCCAGGTAGACGTTCTTGGACCTTTCCCTTTTCATGCGGATACGCTCACTCCTCCCTCTCCTTTATAAAAACCCCCCCCCCCCCGATCTCCCCCGGAGTCGAGATCACGCTCGAGAAGGGAACCTTTTCTCCCGTCCCATTCCGTGTCCCCGCCAGTCCCCCCCCTTTTTCTCCCTTTGACCAGAGGAAATAGCCTTCTCCCCGTCCGCCAAATGTCCTCCTTTTCTTTTCTGAGAGACCTGCCTTCAAGTGAGACGCGTGATCCCTCGATGAGTTTTTTCGAATCCCTTGCCTTTAGACCCCTTGGCTGAACGCGAGACCCCCGGCAACTTCAGTTATGCCAAAAGTCAGTGGAATCTGAACCCCTTCTTTGCCGGGCCCTGGTGTGACTCCTCCTGATCCACGTGCCCCTCCTTCTATGGACGATTTCTGGTGCGCCGACGATCCACCCTTTCTAGGAATAGCACCGCGCCGTCATGTTAAACCTTTCCCCCCCGCCGCCTTACCAATTTGTCCTCAATGGGTGTGCTGTTTCTCGTTTTTTGAAAATTTCTACTCATGTCTTCTAATGAGCTGCCTTCAGTATATGGCCACGTCGGCTGTCTGTTCCCCCACCGATGGACAGCGGTGGCTACCTCTTCCCCACCTCTGTTCAGCCCTTTTCGAGGTTCTTCTTCCCTAGAGATCTTTTTTGCAACGCGGCGCTTTCCCCCGTAGTCGGCGACACGCGTACCCGTCTTCTGAAGGCCCATAAACCGGCCCCGAAACCGACGCTTTTACTCCCATAATAAATGAGAAGCTGTCAGAGACAGTCTCCCACACTTTGACGGAGCATGTTCTTCAACGTCACACGATTTTGCCCTGTACCTGTCGCTGGGTTCCTCTGTAAAGGCGTTACTTTTTTTTTAGGCAGGTGGGCCTTTTTTTTAGCTCGGCCGCCATCATCTTGTGTGGCAGGTATCGTCTTCTGTCCAGGACCGAAGTGTTACTTCTTTCCCCTCGCTTCGAATAACTGGACCCTCTATGGAGGAAGGGTCTGATTTCTCCCATAGGCTGTCAGAAAAACCCATTTTAATCCAGACGACTCCCTTTTTCGCGACATTTGCAAAACCCATTTTCCCCCGCACCTTGTTGCCTCCCCCCGATGTACGACCTTACCTCCTCTCGTGAGGAAGATAGAATTTGCATTACCACCCCAATCAGATTTTCTTTCCTTTTTGGATGTGGTTAGTGACCGCCGACTTATTCTCGTGTTTCCGTTGTTGTGTGTTCCTCTCCTCCTTCAGCTCCGCATAAACCGGAAATTCTTGTGGTTGTCTGCCGGCTCTCTGACCGTCATGAAGTGGCTTGTCCATGCGGGGCTCGGGGTATGCACATTGCCCTTTTTTTTTTGCCATCATTTTCTGCCTTGGCGTATGGTATTTTGTTTAACGCCGAAGGATTTAGAGCAGCCTATAGCGAGTATTTTCCCCTAGTGCGCCTCTCTATGGCCGGCGAGCTTGTTGAGCGGGAGCCTTGAACGTTGTTCAGACGATTCACACTGACGGATCTCCAGGTGCATTTGAGTTGGCGGCGACTCCCCCTCTTTTCCCCTTCTTTTGATTACGAACAGACCCCCCTAAGATTGAAGCTGTCCCCCCAGCGATTTGGCAATCTCCCCTGAGAAGAGAGGTTTTCCTAAGTAAGAGATGGAGTCGCTTTCGTTTTTCCGGCTTCATTTATTAATGAGTCGACCATTTGGAGGATGTCCCGATTTTTTGATCCTCAAGAAACGACGGCGTCTTCTCGTGTTAATCCCTCTGGGTAGTCGCTTTTTCCTCCAGTGCTTCGCTCGAGGACTAGCTGTTCTTTAGGTCGGCGACAATCTCTTTGTGGGTTCGCGAGTTTGCGCTTGCGACTCGTAAGCCTTTGAAGACCGCCTAAGATTGCCAGATACGTTCCTTGAATCTCGGCAGGATCGAGTTCATTCTTCCCGTGTCTATTTTTTTTTGTTTTCTTGAAGAAAGACGTCCTTTCCCACCAGCTAGGAAGCTTGTTTGCTTTCGTTTGGCGGTGGCTTTCCTCCCGGGTCTTGGAGATCCCCCCTGAATCTTCTCCCCCCCTCTTGTGCGAGACCACGTTTTCCGTCCCAGTTCGGTGCACGTTCTCGGCGTTTCCCGGCGCCAGCCCGTCCCCTCTCGCTGAGGTTCGGTCTTCCTTCCTTCTTCTAGTGATCCGCAACATACTTCCTTAGGGGGTTCTCGCGTTCAGACTTAAGTTTTTCTTCCGATGCAGTCCGGTGAGCAGGCACCCCCTTTCTTGTCGAGGCAGTAAACCGCCGATGGCTCGGTTTTATGTCTGCTCTTTCAAAACTCCCTCTATTGTCGCGGTTTTGACCCCGATTCTCCCGTCGCCGGCGACCTGGGGATTGGACAAAACTGCCTTTAGCGGGGAAGATGAGAAATTCCCTCAGTTCTCAGGTAGTTTTTGCAGGCGGGTGATCGCCATGGTCTGGCTCTGCCTCCTCATTTCTGGACGGTCCCCCCTTTTCTTTTCAGTAATGGGGTGAGTTGAGCGAAAGGTGTTCGAAGCTTCGTCTTCCTTTTTTTCGGGGACTTCGGGCGCGTTTTGAGGTCCTTTTCCCCGAAGGCCTTATCAGTCCGCTTCTCCCTTTCTAAGTAGTAGTTTTTTTCTGCTCGTCCGGCCGATCGCGTCAAAGAGAGGTCTTTTCCCGTTCTCCCCTGTCAGAAGCTTAAGATTTTTCTAAATGGTGCAGTTGCTTTTTTTAAAGACTCCTGGGTTGAGCAGAGCGTCATTTTTTCCAAGCTTAACCGAGAATCACCTTCTAGGAAGGCAACTGTCATTCGAGAAGGTTTTCCGCCTTAGAGAATAGGCCAATTTCCTCCATGAACCCAAAACCCCGGCCTTTAAGCCGATTGACACTCCGAATCTGGCTTATGGTTGAATCCAGCGTTTTTTCCTTCTCTGTGACCCTCTAATCGAGTCCAAGGGCCTCATTCCTCTTGACGGGAGGGCTTCCTTTTTTTTGAACGCAGAGCAATTGCAGATCTCCCCCTTCCTCTTACCCCCTTCACCCGGGCCTTCAGACCGACGCGAGCAGTCTCCGTCTCCACCTCTTTGATTTGAATAAAGCTAGCGTCCTTTTTCCTCGCGCCTCTCGTTCATTTAGGAACCCCCTCGCGGAGTCAAGGTGTTTAATCGCCGTGCGTCTTCTGTATATTCACAATGTCTGAGCCTGTTTCCTTGGAGAGTATCTTCCTTTGAAAACGTCTCGGCGTAGTTTGAATTTTACTCACCTGGCTGTCTGAGTCTCCCCCCAACCCCGATGGTTTCCATTCTGCTGTATCTGAAAATTCCCCTTGAAGTCGTCGTAGCTCCTTTTTGCCTAAACCCGCAGTTGGTTCGCCTTCGTTCCTCCCAACGTCCCCCGTCTCGCTCTTCGTCTCAATCTAGCGAGGAACTGAGGACTCTCCTCGGCCGTCAACTCCGTTCTCTGTCATGCCCTTCCCTGATAGAGTCTATCCCTCTCTCAGGAAGACTGCCCGTCAAACTTCGTTCGTCAAGAGGCCGACGCTTTGCAATTAGGTCGGTCCGGCGTCCTAGATCGCCCCCGAACCCTTAGGCTTTTTTTTTTCCCGACCCGCTGGCAGCAGTCCCCCGGTCTTCCTTGGTTTCTTGACATTCAACAGTGATTGTCCCTCCTCCTGGTCCGATAGGGGAAAGCGGTGTAAATCATCCTTTCCTTCCACCGTGATTCTCGTCCAGGGCTTGGTCGGCTTTTTTTTCTCTTTTTGTTCTCCTCTTCGAGGTTTTTCCACGTACTTTCACTGCATGGTGCGTCCGGACGCTGACGGCTTTTGATCAGTCCTTCTTAAACGGTTTGATACCCTGTACAGTGATCGCATGACTCTCGATTTTTCGGGTCGAGCACTCTTCGGACCCTATAGGTGACTCCCTCTTTTCGAGGACCGTGAAGGAGTTTTTTACCGCAGCGGCCAAGCGCATTTCTGCCGCGACGCGCTACGACGATTTCGCCGCCCCTCTGCTGACCTTGTCCGCTTTTTACTGCGCGGGGCGACCCCTCTTCTGACTGTTGAGTTTACTTCCCGACAGACGCGAGAGCACGTTTTTGGACTGAATTAGCGAGACCCTGACCCTTCATTGTCCCATCTGTTTGACCGAAGCCGCCCCCTTCTCTCTTTACCCCGCTCGCGAGTAGTCGGCTCACTGGCCTTCGCAAGGAGAGTTCTAGCCTTCTCCTCTGAAGCTTTGGTTGGGGGGGGGTTTGATCTGCCGGTGTCCAGGTGAGAGCTGGTTTCTTACTGGATGGTACACCCCCCCCCCCCGCAGTCATTTGTAGAGCCTGCCTCCGCCGCTCTCTTTAAATAGACGCAGTGATTTGCGACGCGGTCGCATCGGGCCCTTAGTTTATTTCCGACAGAGCGCGGCGATTATCGAATTCCTCCGTTTTCCCCAGCAGTCAGTCGAGGCGTGCAGCTTCCCTGCAGATCTCGATGAAAGGGCCCGTCCCTCCTCCGGGTCTGCGGGCGTCTTTGCTGTCCCTTCCCCAGAGCAGAACTCTTCCAGGCGCTTTGCCGTCCGTCCGTGCGAACTTCAGTAATGGGCCCCCCCTATATTCCCGTATTTTTTATAGACGGTACACTGCGTCCTTCTTGCCTCTTGCACGACATAGACTGGCGTTCCCTCCGGATCCGCGCCGTGACTGTGGACTTATAGAGTCCCCACGCGCCCCTACCCGATCCCTTTTTAACGTGCTGGCCTTCGTCTCTTTGTTCGTCCTCCCCTGAACGCCCCCCCCTCCATACCGTAAAGTTTTCCTTCCTCTTGGATCGGACGACCTCCCATCTGACACCCCTGCGCTCCGCCCTTAGTCCTTGTGTCGAGCCACGATGCGGCAGGTGCAGGCCCGGCAGGTTAAGGCGGCCACCTTTTGGCGGCCGACAGGTTGCTTCACCCCCCCTGAGAAGGTCCGCGACACTCTATGTTATGGTCCCCGAGCATTCAGACCATCGTCTACGCGGTGATTAACAAAGTGCCGCGCTAACCGGATGCGCTTCCGTACACTGACGAGAGACCCCCTTTATGGGATAAAAAAACCCGATGTTTCGGATGAAATGATCTTTCTTTTTTTGCAACGACGCCGCGTGCCGGGGAGACCTTTACTTCCGACCTCGTGACAAGAATGATGGGTTTTTCCCCGTCATTGCCCTATAAAGATGTCAGCAGCTCACTCCCCGCAGATTTTCTTTCTCACCTTTACCGCCGCCTTCCACACGGCCACACCCAGGCAGCAGAGGTGCTGTTCTTTTTCTTCCCCTGATCGCCTGGTCGGCCTGCCGCTGACTCCTGGCCAAATTCTGTTTCTTTAGTTCACCCTCTGCGCGAGCACTTGATGGTGGCGCCTTTTCGCTCACCCCTCCTGTTTTTCTTGAGGAAACCCTCCCTTTCCTTACAGTCGAGTCGCCCAGATGGCGCGCATGAAGAATTCTTTGACATCGCCGGCGTAAGGGCTCTGCGGGACTCATACACCCCTTACGCGCCAATCAGCCTGACGAAACTGCACCCCTGCTTTCCGACAGCCATCTTCCCCCTCCCAAGCCTGAACAGGAGGCGCATAACGTCCCCCCCCCGTTCAATAGGAAACTTCCAGCCGCGCCTGATTTCACTTAGGGCGATTATAAGGTCGGGCCCTTCCATTTTCGCCCCGGCCGTCGTTGCACAACTCGCCTGTCGAGACCCCCTTTTGCACCCCTTCTTTCACTAGCAATTCCTAGCGTTTTTAACCTGACCGCTCACCACGGACTCCGCCCCCGTTTTCTTTCTCCCCTGATACAAGCTGAGTCGATCGTTTAACCCGCAAAATACCCTTTGGCAACAGAGAATTCTGACTTTTGACGGCAAACCCAGCTCTTCCAAGACCCCACTCGAGTACTAACTGAACGATCTCGCGGATTCTCTCCGGGCCTGCCCCAAGCGCTTTTGAGGAATTTCCTTTTTCTGGGATCTTACCGCGCTTTCTTTCCTCCTTCTCCTGCGTTTTCTGAGCTAGAGGTCAGCTCTTTTCCTCCAATAACCGTCTTCGATTTTGCCGGGATCTGCAGCATTTTACTTTCAAGGGCATGGCGTAATCGATGTGGGGTGCACAGGAGATCTGATGGGTTTTCCCCGCCTAGGCCCAGGGCGTGTTTTCTGATTTCTTCTTTTTCGGTTTTAGGAAAGATCACGGCCTCCATTACTTTGTCCATCGAGGAGAATGATTTCTGGTTCTCGGGCTAGAAACGCTGTCGGGTCTTTCCCCAGCCAGAGTCCCTACGGGTCCCCCAATCGTCGAGTTTACGCGCTGGGCGAAGCCCCGATTTGGCGACCCCGACCTGTGACTCAAGACGGGAAACGCCCCTACAGTTTTACGGACCCCCCGTGTTTTCACGTGTGGCGGTCTTGTTCCCTGGTACTTCTTGGTGTTCGACTGTTCCTGCTACTCCGAATGTAGGTGTGTCATTGAAACGAGGTTCGGTTAGAGCTTTTTGGCATCGGCCCATACTTTATTTCTTGGAGGTTAATACAGTGTGGGTGCAGACCGAATGCCTCCGTTGCGCTCGCGATTCCGCCCCCTTTTCGTTTTCCTCACAAGGCGGTTTCGGTCGCCCAGACGGCGTTCTGTTTCCCACCTCTTTTGTTACCAGAGCATTGTTTCCCCCGTTCGGAAGTCTCGGCAGGTCCTTGGTTTTCTTATCGGCCAGTGACTCCCTCGTTTCCCAGAACGGCCCCAGCACCCCTGGCGACCGCGTTCCTAGCGGCTCAAAGGTTCGGGACGGCCAAAGGCCGCGCGTTCTTTTGATGCTTTTCCCTAGGTCCTCTCAGCCACAAGATAGGGGCCCCAGAGGCGCCAACTTCCCTCTTACAGGCGCAGGCGACTAACCCGTTCTCCCGATCTTGCCTGTGCTCCGCAACCCCATCCCCTTTTCCTTAGGGGTTAAGCCGGCAGTGTGGCGCCCGAGCCTTGGTCTGCCAACCCGTGCTCGTTTTGTCCCCCCTTCCCCTTGTACGTGTTCTCGGGTGATAGGTGACCACCTGAGCACTGGCGGCACTTCTCTTAGATTTCCCTTTCGGCGCGGGTGGAAGCGGCACTATTTTTTAGCGTTGGCGAAGTTCCCATCGGCTTCTCGACCCTATTTCCCGTCTGGATTCGCCGGATAGAAGGGAGTTCGGTTCTCTTTCAGGTAATTTGCCAGGTCTTGGCTACACTTCGTGGGTAGAAAGTAGATGGTGTTTAGTTCCCTGTGACGACTGCAGCCACTTTCCCGATAGGTGAAACTGTGCGGACGAGTGAGGAGGATTCCGGGATAGTTTTCAACTCGGCGCTTAGTGATTTTGATCCGTTCGATCGTTATCCTTTCGTGGCGGGTGTTCTCCTCGGGGAGTGGACTTCGATTTTCAGTCTCGATAGTTTTTAAATTCGCATCAGGAGGCCCTTGACGAGTATTCGGTTAAACATCCTTCTTTACGCCACAATCCCTCAGATCTTGTCGGCTTTTCGGACAGGCCGATCTTTGACCATCTTAGAGCCCTCGGATCCTTCAAGAACATTCGTATTCTCCTCGCCTGATCATGAGTCGCCTCCCCGCGGTCTTTTATGGGCCGTTTCCCCTCCCAGCTGCTCCTTCGGTTTATTAAGCCGTTCCTGCAGATTTGCGCCTCCCCGCGCTACCCGCGAATGGGAACAATACGGCCTCCCGACTGCCGATTCCCCCCTTGCCGTCCCCGCGTGTAAGTTCAGATTCCGTCTTAGCAACCCCGCGCTTCTAAGTCCCACGCCGGCGGAGACCCTTTTGCAGGTTTCGCAGTGTTCTGCTCTCGTATCACCGGTCTTCCCGCGACTTGACTTGCAGCCTTTTGATTGATTATTTCCGTACCGCTGTTAACGCGGCGTCGTAGGCTCTGACCTTTCTATTTCCCGGGCAATGTCCGCGGTTAGACCTTCCTCCTCCCCAGCTGTCAAGGATCAGTATCTGTCGTCCGACCCTGGCAATCTCGTCCGTCGTAGCGCAGACGTCCCCCTCCCCCCCTGCCGCCATATGGGCTACCGTTCTGAGTCCGCCGCTTCACGGTTCCGCTCCTTTTTCCCCCTCTCTTTGAGTGACCCCTGGTCCGCTTCTGCCTGCACCCTTTCCCCCTGAGATTAACTTCTCTCACTCCTGTTTTTCTCGCGCAAGAGGCGGACAGAGTCTTCCTCCTTTTCCCTAAACTTTACGTCCTGCAGCACTTTTTACGGGAGGACCGCCGGGACCTCCAGGCTGCACTCCCCGACCCCTCTGCTTCACCCACTGTGGACCTGGATTCTCTTGCTTTCACTTTTCTCTCTATCTTTTCCTCCGTTTTTTTTTTCTTTTCTGGATCCTTTTGTCACCTTTTCATCACCGTAGGACACCGTGATTTCGTTACATTCACCAGGCTCGGCGGTGTCTTTGTCAGTCGTGAGGGTTCCGCTTGTCGGCTTGTTCCCTTCCGATCGGCGTCCGGCCGCTGGAAGGCGCCTCTAAGGCCCCTTTTTCGAACGGCATAGTCCCCCTTCAGTGAATCATGACTCTCGGATTCTTGTAGAGCGATCCCCACCGAGAGGTGGACTATTTTTTATCTCTTCCACCTTCCCTTCTCCTGTAGGAATAGCCTTTTTTCCTCACAGCGAGTTTCCCGGCGCTTTTTTTGTACGACGATTGCCGCCGTCGGTGGTCGAGACTCCCCCGCTGTGGCATACGTTTGCCCTCGCTTTTTGTGCCTAAGGTTTTCGTCTCTCGCAACAGTCCTGTAGTCACCGGTGCCCGATGTACGGTTTGACCATTCGACCAAGGCGGCTACTTCCCCCATTTTTTGAACCCTTTTGTACGACTCATGATTCTGGAAAACCGGAGTTTTACGTCCGAACGGTTGCTCTTTTTTCGACGACGCGAGTTTGAATGCTCACCCATTGCCCCGGTGTACAGGTTGATTAGCCGCAGGCGCTCTTTGGATTTGATGGAAATGGAACGCTCCGGTGCTAGGCGTGTTCCCCTTCTCCGCGTCCTCCCCCTTCCCGGATTCTACCCCCTTCTTCCAGCTGGTCGAAGCGTTCGCCAGTTGCAATGAAGAGGGCGTCATTAGTAAGACCCAGAGCGGCGGCGAGGCTGAACCCTCTTATTCAAGCCCTGGTTCTCCTCTGCACTGGGCGCTCTTTAGGAAGGACAGGGGACTAGATCTTCTTTTCCTTCGGTTCTTTACCTTCTTTTCAACGCAGTCCGCTCCTATCAAGTGTGGTTCATCGCCTGTTCCCGTTCTTTACCCCCTCCCCTACGGTCGCGGACTTCACGCGTCCTCTACCCCTTCCCCCGATCGAGGCCGTCCCTACCTTACTGCGGCATCGAACGGTTGCGGTTGCTGTAGCCCGGAACCGGATGCCTCGATCACGCGCCGTCGCCCCCTCCCCCCGACAATTCCTCCTTCCCTTTCTCGTGGCTTTTGAAGTTAGTACCTGCTTTAACTTCTTCACTTCACCACCGATACCGATCCATGCGGTCGGGATACATACGCCCTAAAAAGCGGGATCCCGACCTGAGATCTATTCCCCTTTTCAGGAGCGCCTCAGGCGGGTTACGCTGCCCCCCTTTTTTTCTCTTCTGACCTCCTAAGAGAATCCGCTAAAAATGCTTTTGGTACCCTCTCCCCAAGCCGACCACTCCTCAGGTTCGCCCCCTCTCCCCGAATGGTGTGCGGCGATCCGGGACCTTTTCCCCCTAACGGCGGCGACCTACACCGGACCCGGGAAGTGATGTTGAGGACCTTCCCGGAGAACTACCTTTTTCAGTTCTGCGGCGGTCGCATCTTTTAGCAGAAGCGTCCTTTCCCCCCCCTACCTGCTCGGGGCCTCAGAGGTCGTCGTCACGATTTACACCTCTGTCATTCCATTCCCAGCCAGGCATCATTGGGGCCCTTTTAACAGCTTCCCAAGCAAGAATCTCTTCTAGACTATTTGATGGTAGAGTTCTTACCCCCCTTTTCTGAACGGAATAATCATTCTTCCTCCTGCCGTCAAGAACTTGTAAAGTATAGGCAGTCGGTATTTCGAGCTGGCAAACCCCTCTTCTCGACGCGAGCTCAATAGCCCCAGCTTTCTCCCCTCATTGCCCCCAAGAGGGGGACTCTCGAGAGCAACTGCGGCGGCTTCCCGCACCATTTCGCTCCCATCTCCGCCGCCTTGCTTCTCCCCTTCTCCCACAGCAGGCGCCCCCAGAGTTTGAGCCGTCCCTCCCTTCTCCTTCGCCCGTCACACCCTTCCCCCCTCTATGCAACTATGCTGACCAGCCCAGACCAGCACGGTCCATAGGGCAACCCTTCTTTTTTTTTTCCCGCATCTCCTTCGGGAGTTTATTTCGGCCACATTTTCCTTTTCTACTCGTCCTCCCCGCCCCACTCGAACGCTTGTGCCTTTAGCGGGGCCCGGTTGTCCTCTTATTCTTCGAAAGGCTAATTTTTCTCCCTTTCCCAACTCGCCTTTTTCTCCGCTCTCTTGACAAGGACGGCCGATGAAGTTTTTCCCCTCCGCCGCTTTCCCCGAAACATATCACTCTACGCACCTGGAAGAAATTGTTCCCCATCCAAAAGACCACATTCCTAATCCCCACCTCTTTAAGAATGACGGATCCCTCCCGTATCTCGTCCTGATCGAAGGTGAACCCCCCCCCCCAAAAGTATATCTTTTTCCGTTGGATGAGGACCCCGTTGATTTTTCCAATTCTCCGTTGTGTGTTTGAGAGAGCCCCTCGGTCCTCTCAAGACCCCTTCTTCCATCCCATTACTTTTTTTTGGGTCTTCTCTGCAGCCACTATGAGGGGTTACTTTTTTACAGGGCATTTCATCCCTCCGTTCTTCAGGACGTGATCCCCGTCCCGACCTTCCAGGACAGGGGATGCTCTTTTCCTCCTCCTCAGATTTAGGAGACAGTTCCCCTTTAAAATCTTTTTCTTCCCCTGCAGCCTTGTTGAGAGAATTTGAACGCTGATGATTCTTTCTACGGTCCGGAACGGATTAGACCCCTGTCTCTTTACTCCTGATCGCTGAGAACATAAATGTGATCGAAAGCAAACCCTTTTCCTGGATCTTCGACCCTCTTCCGTGTAAGTGACATTCCCCTTTGCCCTTATGGCTCCGGATTCCCGTGTAGCGTGAGCTTGTGTTCGCGCTGGCGTGCCTTAGGGCTTTTTTTCTCATCGTAGGGTCTTAGTCGGTTTTTGATGTACTCCACAGACGGAGGATCTCCCCCTGACAAGTTTGTCGTAGATTGAAGCACGCTCCCGCCCTTGACGACCGCCACCCGTCTCTTGGTTACGTACAAGCGAGTGGGGCCTTCTCTTTTAGCCCAGCAGTTCTCCCCTAGTTCCTCTTTTTTTTCCGCCAGCTCCAGCCGAGGTTCTTTGATACTGGACATCCATCTCTTGGGGCTCGGTGGACCGCCCCTCCAGCCCCCCGCTCCGTCTTTCCCACGACCAGCACCTCTCAGACCCTCTTTAAATTTCGGTTCGGTAACCTTTTTTACCTCCCGGACTTCGCGGGAAAGCTGACGCGGTTTTCTTCCTCAGACCCCGCTGAGGAACTTTCCAGGCTACGGTTCTCGTCGGTTTCCTTAGACGCCCTTCTCCACCACTTCCCCCTCCCCCTTGAGTGTTGACGATGGCAGCACCATCACTTCCCGGTCTCTCTTTTTTTGTCTAGAGTTTCCCACTAGGTCGCCGTAGGTCTTTTTTCGAGGGACAAACCTATAGTCTTCCGACCCTCGTCGAAGTTTGTTATTTTTCTCGTTTGACACTATTCTCTTTCGCGACTTATGGACAGCCCGGGTCCCCTTCCCCCTTGGGTTAGTTTCTCTCCTTGTTTTAGTCTCAGTTTGACGTATGATCGACCCGGATTAGGTCGGGTCTCTTTGATTCCCTGCCGTAGCGAGATCCTTTCATTTCAGGGATCGTGTCACCTTTTGGTGACACAGTATCGGTGTTCGGCCCCAGGAGACCCGCTGAGCCAGTTTCCCCTTTCCTTGAGATCGTACTGTCGTTTTGCTAGGCTCCGTGAACTGAGCTTCCCTTCCCCAGTCGAGTTCCTTTGAGTTCCCTGTCGTGCTGTCGCGAGTCCTGAAAGAGGTTTTTTTTCCTACCGCGTGATCCCTTCTTTCGCTAGTTTCGGAGTTTCAAGCGGGTAAACGGACTGTTTTTTTTTCGACTGCTACCTCTCCTTTGATCCGACGAAACTCTAAATCGTCGGGGGCCTCCTTCCTCTCTCGGCGAGGCAGCGCGACCCTTTCTCAAGGGCGAATTTAGTAGTGACTCGGCCGCCCTGATCCGCCCCCCCTTTTCCGCACCCTTCTTTTTTAACTTCCGAAAGCGTATCTCCCCTTGATCCTTCACAGCTCGTCGTTCCTGCGGCGGCCCCTCCTCCCCACGCCGATCCTCTCCGTTCCACAGCCCCCGGTTCCCCCTTGACAAGATCCGCTGTTTTTTGCTGCCCCACTACACAGGCCTGCAACCGCTGTGATTTCGAGTCCTCTTCTCGTCGGAGTCCTTCAGTGCGGACGTATTTCTCCCCGGTGCTTTGTTTGTTTTTCCTGTCGGGATTCCCGCTGTACCATGGAGCCGTTGTTCTTCGCTCTCGGACTCTTACTCCCTTTCCCCGGCGCGTTTCCTGGTAGTTCTTCCACCTTTCCTTAGGTTTCTTGCCCCCTCGCTTCCAAACACAGTTGGACAAGTCCCAGCAGCTTGGGAAATCTTCTGCCTCGTCCATTTTTTCCCTCCCACCCGCAGCTCCCCCAGTTCGCGCTGCGTTACAAGCTCCCCTTTTTTGTAAGCTACGTCTCCCCTCTTTCGTGTGCGGAGCGCTTTTTGCAGCGAACAATCCGGTGCCCTTCATGCTATACTTACATGACAGATTCCTCCCCCAACCCGTTCTCCTCGGACTCTGCACCGTCCTCCGTCAGCGTCGTACTGGTGCCTTTCCTTACGGACGCGCAGGCCCCTCGACTTAACAGCCGTGAACTGACATCCATAGTTACTTGGCTTTTCCGCCCTCACGTTGCTCGGGTGCTTCCTTCTTGATATCTCCTATTTTTTTTTCTTTAGATCCTTGGAAAAGCGGTGTCAATGGTCCTCCCTTTCCCCCCCCCTTTTGACGTACCTTTTTTGTCGGCGTTTCTTTTTTAAAGTAGCAGGTTCAGTCCCCCTCGTTCTTGTGATTCCGTTTTCAAGGGAGTTTACTGTCTTTAAGACGGCCGCCTCGTGCGCAGGATTGCGTTCTTATAGAACGTTCCATGCCTTTGACTCTCCTTCGAGTGGAGAGAACGATGCTGGAACTACGAGAGGTGTGCTTTCCTGAGCGAGACCGTTACGGAGACGGGTTCCCCCTCCCCCGCGCGGGACTAGCACAGCGCTCTTTTGGCTTCCTTCCCGAGAGATTTTTTACTCCTCTCTTATTAGTTTTTTTTTTGACCCCCCCCTGATGATATCCTTGACCCAGTGTTTTGTAACTCGGCAGAACTCTTGCAGAATTTATCTGTGCGTAGAACCCTTTTCCCCTCTCCTTTTCCCGAAGCAGGTTTATTAGTTGTGGGGTGGGTGACGTCTTCTTTGACAGGAGCTTCGCGACCCGCCCCTTCCAGTAAACGGACGATGGCCTTTTTTAGTCCGCTGCCTTCTCGCTGGACAAACCGCTCAGACCCCCTTTTCCTTCCTGTCTTCCGAGCGCGATTGCTCCTTCAGCAGATGATCACATCTGTCGCATTTGCGGGGATTCTCCTTTCTTTTGTTGGGCAATTGTCTGTGAAACAGAGGGCTTTTTTTTCTCCCAGGTGCTCCTTTTTTCTTGCGCCGCCGCCATTTTTTTCTTGATTATTCAAACTGACAGTCGGTTCTTTTCTCTTGGTCCTCGTTAGGCTTCATGATTTCTTTTTTGCACCCTTGTTACGTCTCCTCCGCCCCTCTGTAGCGCCGTACTCCGGGTCTGAAGCCGCTTCTACGTTCTTCTTGTCCCGAATCGCTTCCTTTTTTCCGACGATCTCCGGGGGGACTTTTTTTTTTTCCCTTTCTTTTCTTCGGCAGTACATTGACCACATTATGGGACGGCCGCTCCTTCACCGGAAAGTCATGGAAATATTTTTTCGACGGTCCCCTCCCCCTGTGGTACGAAGGCTTTCTTTTGAATCGACTTTCGGCAGATCGATTCTTCCCAATGGTGGACTACGCAGTCTTACAGTAGCCCTCTTCTCCCGCCCAGTTCTTGCGGGCATTAGTTTTTGGGATTCATTTCGGTTCCCACAGAGAGAACTTTCCCCACAGGATACTTTTCTCCACGAAGTGTTGACCGATTTTTTGGGACTCCTTCCTTTCTTATCCACCGGCGATCCCCGAATATCCTTTCACGATGCGTCCGGGCTCTGTTCCCCTACCAGGCCGGTCGTTCCCCCACAGGTGTTTTTTAATTTTCTACCTTAGACGTTTTTTTTCTCATTGCGTGGTCCTTGCCTTTCCCCCCTGACATCGATATTTTTTTTTGCAGGACCCTCGACACGAGCTGGGTTTTTGGAAAAGGTTCTTAGAAGACCCCTTTTCGGCTGACCTCCCTCTCCCCCACAATAGGAAAAGCCCCCACCCTTAAGTTCTTGCGGATTTAACCCCTTCAGGAGACCTCAACCGTTGTGCAGGGGTCTCCTTTCTGCTCCTTTCCTCCGCCAGAACCTTTTCCCTTTATCGGCCTCTAAGTTATGGTTATTCCACGTCCTTTAGAATTTAGGACCTAGCACTTGGTCGATTTTCCTGGCACACCCCCCCTCAAGGCAAGGTTGAAGCGCTGGTCGCTGTTTTCTTTGGCGTTCTTATATGCGAGCGCGGCACCGAGTTCCTATTGGAAATGACCTGACATGTATATGGACTTTTTTGATTTTTCTTCCAAAAGCTCCCCTCTGCGGCCTGGGGCGACCTCCCCCCGCTCTTGCTTGAAACCCCCCCGCCCCTTTTCGTTCCTCGAGCTTTTCGGCAAGCGGAGGCATTTTTTCGACTCCCAGTCATCTACAGCCGCCCTCTGTCTGCGATGCTTCTCCCACACTCCCGCGGACCTTTTTTTCCGAAGTTCTGCAGCACTGCACCCTTTACCTGCTCCCTCCCTTATTCCCCGCCCTTTAGACCCCGGCTCCCTTCGCAACGGTAGCCTGCGTCCCCCTTCCTTTTGAAGGCCGCGTGGGTCAACATCTGCGAGCCTTTCTTTCTTTTTTTTATCCTTTTGATGTCGCCATCGACCACGAGTCGAAATCGCCTGATTGTCGTCTCCCCCCTTTCTTGATTACTCTTCCGAAGACGACAGCTTTACCTGGCTCTCGGCTCGCCTGGGCTTTTTTTCTTCTTCCGAATGATCGATTTCCGCAACCCACCTCCTCTTTGATTCGACAGAGTCATCCGCGCCTCCCTTTCGAAATGATGGTCACCCATCCTAGTAAAGCCTTCCTACCCCCCCCCCGATGTACGCATGCCCGGGACCATGCCCTTTTTTCCGATAGTGCCCCCTCCCCCCCCCCCCCTGTCGATGTTCTTGCAGTTTGGGATGCTGAGATGACCTTCCTCTCTACTCTTCCCTGTTGTTGTTGCTATTCTTCCTCCAGATCCCCCCCCCCTTACTCCCCAGTCGACCATGGTTGGTGTTTTTCGAAGCACTCTGTCAGGAGGTTTCCGGGCTTCCCTTACATCGCGTTGGTCTCCGGGTGGAATTGGCGTTGTTTTGCCCAGCCTGGGTCTTTTTCTGGAGATCTTTTCTTGACAAGGATTTTAGGCGAAGCTTTCCCCGGCCTTACTTGCTTCTTCTTATCCCCCAAGTCGAGCCCTTTTTTTTTTTCGAGCTTGAGACTTGCAAGATTTCCGAGTTTCTGAAGACGCTCACATCCCTTGGTACCGTGATAGCAAAGCGTCCCTGTGACGTCTTGGCCCCTATGGCTCCATGTCTTCCCAAGGAAATTTCTATTCGGTTAGGAAAACTGCGAAGCTTCCCATTTCCCTATGGAAACTTTTCTGAGGAGGTGGCATGTCCCTTTGAGCGGGTGTTAGATTGATGCGGAATACAGAGAGATCAAGTTGTTCGGATCATGATTAGGTTCGTTGTCTTCTGTGTGATCTTTTTTATAGCCCCTAAGGGGATCATGGTTCCCTCCGTTCCATTTTATGCGCAGACCCGCGCGTCGGGTCGCTATACTACGCCGGTTTGGTGGACCCCTTATCCTCGAGTGGGGCGCCGGTGTAAATGGACTTTCTCTCATTCTCCGTTTTTTCCAGCTCCAAATGACAGGTTGAAAGAGAAGTGCAGGAGTTCGGCCGTTCGGGGTTTTAATAGCTCGAGGCGGCTTGAGAGAGCCAGCACCTTGGCGTCAACTCTCCGTCCTTTCTTGGACGAGGAAAACTGTTTTGGCGCGACCAAGACCCGCTTTCTATGTAATCCTCTGATTTCGGCTTCAGACTCCCGAGGACAACTCCTCATTATCCAACGGTTACGTCGGTTCGGTCGGCGCGGCCCAAAGGCACGCGAGCTTTTATGCTTTCCTCTTTTGCACTTTTGAACCCCTTCCTTTTCTAGGTGGTTTCTCAGCAGGACGTTTCGTTCGGGCCTATCCATTTCCTGTCTTCTTTAGCGGAAACCCGTGATAGTGTCCTGATTCAGTCAACGATATACTCTTTTTCTCTTGTATTTCTTTTCCCTAGAAGTGTTTTTGGATTCTTTCATGTACTCCCGTGTCGCCTTCTTGGTGCCGGGACGGCCTGGTCGGCCCCTCCTTTCCCAGTACAAAGTTCTTCTAGATAATTGAATCCGGATCGCCAGTAGAGGGCTCGATGCTGTCGTAGCTTTCGTGGTCTTCTCACTGCGTGTAGGTCTGGGGTGCGGCTTTTCCCCCGCATCAGCCCTTTCCAGGTACTGTGCGGAGATCGCCGGTCGGTGTGATCGGGTCCGTGCCTCCTTTTGTACAAGTCAGTTTATCTTCTGCCCGAGTCTGTGTCGTGACTGCATCGCTCTTATCTCGTAACTTGGTCTTTTTCTCGAGCTGGGGTAGAAGCGGCAAGTCTGGACGTTCGATGTTCTATGCGTACCAAGCGCCCATCTTACTTTGCTCGACTATCCCCCCCTTGAAGACGCGCAGCCCCTCCGATAGTTCCTGAGTTCAGTTTTCCGCTTCGGCGAACCCCCGCTGCCTCTGATCCGGAGGGATCGAACCGGCGATGCGTTTTTGCCGCGCTTCTTTTACTGCAGAGGGTGCGGCCCGCGATCCTTTTTCTTCCTCGACAGAGCTCCCAGGTCATTTTCATCAGTTTGGCCGGGCCTTTCCGACCCACACGCTTCAATCCGATCAGGGTCGAGGTTCACCCTCCCCGGGCCCGCGTGCATCGCAGATCATCACCTGGAAACTTCCTCCGTTGAACCCCCCCCAGAGATAGGCGAAGTTCCATTCCGGAACGACTCCTTCTCCTGTTCTGGACTTCGAGCATGTTCTGTTCTTTTCTTTCAATTCATGGCTTGCCGTTGAAGTATGCCTGGATCCTTCTTTATTACTCCGACCACCTTCCAGGCCTTGTCGGTCTCACGGCGAGTTACGCACCTGAGCCTCGGCAGGTCGCCCCGTGCCCTAGGGTCAAGTACCGCGCTTGGTCGTTTCTCGTAATCTCTTTCTTTTCGTCGTTAGCGAGCGCTGAAATTGATTATGGGATACCGTAGCCCGCTCCGCTTTCCAAGTCTCGCTCCTTATTCTTTCTCTGAGTGCCTGTTTACCTTGCGCCAAATATTTGTCCCATGAGAGCCCGGTCTAATCCTTTTCGACTTACTGACTCCTGTGCCGGCTTCCGTCATTCCTCCGCCGTGCATCCTTACTTTCCAAGCGGGGACCCCCGCCGAGACGGACACTCCAGGTCCCGCCGACTTTCCTTCCAGAAAACGGTTGCTTTTTTTATTTACCGATTTCACCA
>Ga0179593_1261400_pt1 | contig 23952 bp, 14 predicted proteins | sample CZODoug2_1_08_16_FD_185931 | JGI IMG/M metagenome (GOLD analysis project Ga0179593, IMG submission 185931) | Vadose zone soil fungal communities from Angelo Coast Range Reserve, California, USA - CZODoug2_1_08_16fungal (PacBio error correction) | ecosystem: Environmental > Terrestrial > Soil >... | reverse complement strand
CCGTTTTTGTCGGCTTTGCTTACTAGGGTCCCCGTTGTTCTGTTGAACTTATGAACGTTTTTAGGTCTGACGACGACTTCCCTTTTCTTTTCTTTTTTAAAAGCGTGCTTCTTTTCAGCAGTGTTCCCCTTCGTTTTTTCTTTATAGTACAGTTACTGGGCGTGCCCTGTTCCCTTTCTGCCGTGTCCCTGGCCTTCGACTCCTCTTGTTTGTCTTCCCTTGCGATTTTCTTCTCCCTCGGACATGATCTTGTAACCATTCCTGTCTCTGTGTCGACCTCGGAAAGCGGCACAGATGCGTCACCTTTTTCCTTCTAATGTTTCGGCTTCTGTCTTTGTGTAGTCGTCGAGGGATCATGCCGGGTTTTCCTGTGAGCCCTCTTCCTTTCTGCCCCCTTATAGAATTCCTGATATTTTGCAAAGGAGCCCCTTTAAATCGGTTCAGTTATTTTGAACCTGTTTACGCGCTGGATCAGTTTTCAGGAGACGGCTTTTTGCCCTTGCTCTTCCTTGAGCAGGCGCCAGCACCCCGCACCGCCCCCCCCCCTTAGACAAGAGCTAGATTCTTTAGGGTGTCCATGAAATTCGATTATCTCCTTTTTCGTTTGGGGGGCCTTTGATCCTCACCTGATTTCGGTCCTTCACCCTAGCTGAGCGTACCAAGTCTCTATTTTTTTGCGTCTCTTGTCGCCTTGCGCGTTTGTCTCTTACCGGTTTACCGGACCTCTCACCCTGCGCGTTTGGTGTTCTCCTCTCAGTATTAGCTATTTAGTTTTCCAAGGAACTCCCGGTACCGTAGGAAAGTGGCTGCCCCCTGTTAGAGGGACGGCCGGACCCTGGGCGAGAATCCAAGCCTGGTATGGGTCTGTGAGACCTGAATCGCGACTGACTCTTCCCCCCCAGACCGGAAACGCTTCCTGTCCACCCCCCCTCCCGGCAGGAAACTTATTCTTCATGCCCGTGCCCTCTCCCCTTTCTACGTGAGCAGCTGCTGGCCCTGTTCCGAATAGCTATTACGACCGCACTTTACTCTCCCCCGTACGTTGACCTACAACGGTGCTGAAATATTATGTGTTCATATAGTGTCGGTAGCAGTATCTGTGTGTGACTGGTCCCTCTAGGTGCTCTTCCCCTTTGACTAGCTATATAGAGAGTGACCCCTGATCCTCCTAGGGGGGAGGCGATTTTTTATCTTTCATTTTCTTATGGCTTCCCCCTCGTCCCTGGTGTTTCGTGGCCCTTCCATCGTCTGATCCGCGATTACCCTTTTTTCCTTGTGTGTGCAACAATCCCCAGCCTTTCCGCTTGAAGACGGTCCGCTTCCCAGCCTTCTATGGCCCAGGGGGAAAGCACTTTTTACCGTCCGCAGGAGGTCGTTCGTTATGAGAGACAAAGGGAGTAAAAAGCTGAGGTATTCCCTATACCGATGTTCCCGTCGGTAAAAGCCAAGTCCCCTTACCTCTGCCCCCGCTCTTTCGGCCCTTTCTTATATCGCTGCCATTGGTCTCTTTACATTGTGTGCCCCCTTTAACTGTCCCTTTCTGAGGGAAGAGGTACACTTTCCCCCTTCACTTGGCATGAACATGCTGGATCTAGGCCGCGCACTTCCCGTAGTTTCCCTGGAGCTTTTTCCCTGAAGCCGCGCCCCCCGTCAGTTTCCAATGAACAGGATGTGAGTCCTTTGGATCTTCTCCCGGGTCATACTCAGGTCTTTCTCTGTCCCAATAAGTAGTTGTGACTCTGGGGGTGCCCGAACATGCGTGGATCGTTCACCTTCCTCCTTCAGACCCAGGTGAGTCCCCCCTGCTCTTCTGCCTCCATAGAGGCAGGGGAATTTGCGTCGATGCTTGCTGGTAGTTGGTGGCGTTCATCCTCCTTCCGATATTGAGCGCCTAGGTGTCCCAAGGTCTGACGGTCCGTTCATGTGGAGAATCCAATCTGTTTTTTACTTTCCCTCGGTCGTGGGCGGTGAGTCTTCTTTAATATATCTTATTTTCCTCCTGTCTCTCATGTTTTGTGAGCTCTCCCCCTTCTACCTCACAAAAAGGGGGCAGCCTGATTCACTTGAAACAATATCTAGTCTGATTGGGGTCCTTCTCCCAGCGCCCTAATTTGGATGGCGCGGACCTTTTACCAGGCGACTAACGTTCTTTGGAGTCGCACCCCGCCACCGCCTCGGGAATCTTTTTGCTCCATGGCGATGGTCCGGGCTGTCTAAAAGTGTGTTCAAGGGCTGGGTCCTTTACATCGTTTCACCGCTTTATTTTCCCTTTCCGCACCCAGATCAACGGCACTGATTGTCTTATTGTTCTCGCCCGATCTCGGTTTCTGTTATCCTCTAAGAGAAAATCCTTCTTGTTAATCTAAAACTCTCAGGTGTGGGCGGAGCCCGTCTCCGGGCTTTCTGTATCCTAAGAGTACCCTTGTCACACTTCTGAGGAAGGTGCTCCAGGTTCGGATCCCATCGTAAGGATCTGCCCGCCGGTGTTAGTTTGGACCGGTAGCCCTCCGAGGAAGGCAAACATAGATTTCAAGTGCCACGGTAGTTCTATCCCCCCAGTGGGCAGAGGACTAAATCGCCCTTCTTTGTAGTGATACTATCATTATCCTTGCCTTTGAGACTGTTCCCCCTGCGGTACCAATGCATGGTTTCTTACTCAGATGGTGTCCTCGGTCGTGCATCGCTCGGGGCTCCTTGTTCCGGACATATCCCTATTAAGTCGTTACTCCCCTACGCCTTTGTCCGTTGTTTTTTCCACGGCAATGACCCAAAGAACAGTAGTTGTCTTCCTCCGGTGAGGCAGGACGCATCCCCCCCTGCGATAGAACTCAATCGCGCTGTCCTCCAACCTGCCCCAGCTAGGCGTCGTCCAATTTGTTTCTTTTCTCAGGGTAGATATTTTTTTCTTCCAGCCGTATTGATTTTTTCCCGTAAGAAGTCAGATCTGCTTGCGACCGATATGACTCTGGTCACCATGTTTCTGCTTCAACGGCAGGTCCCCCCACATTTAGCCTTTGCGGATAAGAAAGAATCTAAGAGCCTTAGCCCCCTTCCTACGACTGCGGAGTGCTGAGTGACATTTTTCTCTAGGGAATCGGTTATCTCCCGCCACTAGATGGTTCTGCCTTTTCCCCCTTACTTCACCGGTCTTCCTCCCTTGGTCCTTCGGCTGGGAGAACTCATTCGACCTATTCTTAAGAACCGGACGGTACGAGGTTTTTTTTTTTTTCCTCTAATTGAACCCACTTACCACCCCTGGTTTTTTACATTCTTTGGGTAAGACCTGCTAGTTTGCAGATAAGCTCGGGTTGGGGGGGGTTTTCCTTAGATGTGGAATTTGTCCGTTGTTTCCCTGGAAAACGACTGAATATACTCCACACTTCGATTTTAAACCTACTCTTGCTCCCCTGGGTCCCCCGCCTTCTCTTGTTATTGGTCTGGCCGTTCTTTTTGGGCTAAAATCGACCGCTGTGATCCGATAAGTTACCATTATTCTCGCCCCTTCTCACCCCTCAGGCCGACATCCCCTATTTTCACTTCCTTTCCCTTTTTAAAGGTGCGAGCGTTACCCCGAGCATGGGTCCTTATCTTTTTCGGGGCGATTTCCGCCCGTTTTCTCTTGAGTGCCGACGACTTTTTTTCAAAGGTTTTAATGTGAGACGCTTTCGAATCCCGACGCTACTAGTTTCCCTAGTAGTCCGTTCCCCGGAGAAGGAAAGATCTGGGTTTGTCGAGTTGTCCTCCAACGAGACAGGCCTCTCGCTTCAAGGGAGCTTACGTGGACTGGTCGATTATTCTTCAAGGGTCAGTTAAACCACTACTTACTATCTTTCCCTGGCCCCCAGGTCCGGTCTTGAACGCCCGGGGACCGTCCGTCTCCCCTTTTAAGAGGAATCTTCATTTAGACGACGCCATGTTTTTCCCTAGACAACGACTCGTGCTGATTACCTTTTTGCGCGTCGGCGTCCTACTGAAGTAATGACTTTAACGGTCTCCTTCTTCTACGGCTCACCCCCCTTCCGTTTTTCTATCTTTCCTAATAATCGTTGTGTTGGAGATATGGATGACGTTTGTACCTGGTTTTCGACCGGTAGGTCTTTTCTCTTCTGTTGAGTGTCAGGTACCTTTTTCTCGGCAGACCGAGGAAGTCCCCTCTTTTTCTTTTTTCGTCTTTTTCTTTTAGACGGTCTTCCCAGATCTGAACGATTCCCCTTTGGCCCTCTTACGAAGGGGACCTGGATTTCTATATCACTGCGGTTTGTTGACGCCCGCCCTCGATCATCGACCGCCAAGTATTCTTTTCCCACATGCCGGTCTGCGGTAGGTCGACCTACCTCTTCTTTCTTTCTTGTCCCGCGGTCCCCTCTGAAGTTCTCAGGATTTGCGGTCGTTTTTCGACTGCGGATGTATACCCCATGTTGTGCAGGTTCCCGTGCGCCCCCCCGCGCGACATTCTTTCCATGAGACCATCCATGGCCGAAATGCCCGCTCTTTTCTCCCTTGCAGAAGACTGGAGTACCCCTTAGGGAAGTGACTTACTAGGCAGGGTTGTTCCGTTTTTTTTCCATCATGTGTGTTTATTGTTGCCGGCTTGGCGACTTAGAGTACACTTTTTCTTGCCCCACCCACCCCCCGCCATCCCGCCGACTCCTGATGTCGTCCCGGGGAGCTTAGTTGGTCCTCACAATACCTATGGCGCTCTTCGTTTTCTGGGAAGAATGATGTTTTAATCGAACGGCACCCCGCGCTGATACGGAAAATGCTTCTGGCTCTCCCTCTTTTTTTCCTTCTCTACCATGTAGGTGGTTACGATTATTTCAACCTTTTTACGCTAGTCATGAAGTTGGGAGAGTCCCCTCCTTACTTTCTATTTTCGCAGACATTCTTCCCCGTTAGGGGACAGTGTCGCCCGTCTTCCGCGGATCAGGTTCCCTTCCGCAAATATAGGGTAAGGACTATCCTTTCTCACCGAGTCTAGAAAAACCTTTTTTTTTCATCAGCCCCAAGCGTTTCACATTCTTTCTTAATTGATATTTTTCCTATTTTTCTTAGCCGAGAAGTCTTTTTCGGCTTACTTGGCCGCCTAGCGTCTTCCTGGTCCCCCCATCTGGTACCGTCACTCCTCTACTCTTTTTTTTGCCTTTTTTTTAACCCTAGTTGTCTCATTCGTTCCTGTTATCTAAGAGAGGGTAGACGTGGGGGGCCATTCCCGATCTTCCCCTGCTCTTTTATCAGATCTGTTCCCCTGTGGATCTGGAAGTTTAACTTAGACCCCCCTTTTCATCCCTGTGTGAAATATTGGTGGTTTTATTCACACGAAAGTGCCCCTTGACGAAAGACGTACTTCCCCCCTATTGTATTCCTTCGTCTGTCCATGAACTAGAAAGCGGCCGCCATTTCGTAACCAGAGTCTTTAGGCGCAACCGTTAGTCAGCATCGGTAGATCCCTGTATCTTGATATGAGCCGGGTGACCGTTCTCCCGTAGGTCCATGGAACGGCGATCCTTCTCCCTCCCCATGTTTTCAGGCCCCCCCCCTATTAGTTTGCCCAGTTTCCGATTAGATGAGGTGACTGTCCACTGACCTCGCGTTCCTGCATCCCTTCTCTCAGATCCTTCCGTTCTAGCACAAACTTCATCGGCCCGTTATGCCTGTCGGAGCGTGTCTCTACTCATCCAGCCACGTAATTGGCGGTTTCCCCCCTGGCTTTTTTTGATATGTTCTACGAAGAAGGACCTTTCTCTTCCTGGAACCTCAGCCTTAGGAGTCTGTTCCCTCCCATGCTTTGAAAATTTCTTTCTTTCTCTTCACTGATCTTCTCCACTTTTGATCGAGGTCCATCTAGAAGGGTGATCATCGTTGTTCGTTAGGTAGTTGCTCAGATTTCTATCGTATCCAGTGGTGAAGGAAGAGTAAACTTTCCGCCCTTTTCCTGACTACCGCCATACCCGCCTCTTTGAAGGGCATCGCTACGTTTGAGTCAGGCTTTTACACCTTCTATTTTTTTTCCTCCCCCTTGCGTTTTTTTTGTTTTTCTGCTTCCCTGAAGACTACCCCCCCCCCCTGAATTTTGAGGCCAACAAGAGATATGATGGCTGTGGTGCCGACCCAAACACTGGCTTACTTGGAACGCGTATCCCCCCTTTCCTTCTATCGTCCTCGAGATCCCTGCACACACCGCTCAATCAGGTCCATGCTAAAATGAGACCGATTTTTTTCCGTCTCTTTCAATTTGTCATGCCCCTCCCTTTGTTTTGTGCGGGACAGAGGTTTCTCTCTGGTTCTTCCTACCTTCATCCTCGCAACGAATTTGCTTCGGTTGTATAGTCCGGACTATTGCGCTTCCACGAGCATAAACATTTTTAATCCGCACCTGGAAGTGTAGTTTTGCGTGTATTCTGCGTCAAAAGATACAAGTCGAAGGCCCTGGACGTTTCCGCCATTGTTCCTGAGATCTCGAGGAATGTGGGGCCGTTGTAAGGCGGATTTCCTTTTTCCATTCCTCCGCCATCACAGCTTCTTTTTGCAAAACATGACTTCGTCAAACTTCGAGTGAGTACGCCATTGGTCCAGCCGGATTAAAGATAGCCGCCGACTTCGCAGGATGTCATCCGCCTTCTTAATAGAAATGCTGTCCAGCATCCTTTTTTCTCCACCTCGACTTTTTGTGACTCTTTCGAGTGCCCGCTGCTCGGGTCTTTCCGTATTCCCGGCATCCCCCCGCTTGACGTTTGGAGATTCCCCTACTCAGTGCCCGGTTATTGCTCAAAACCCAGTCGGCCCCCCGATTCTATCGTTTTGCGAAGGTACCTTTTCTTCCCCGCTTCTTGGATCGAACTCCTTAATGGACTGACCACTCTTTCGGCGAACATGTGATTGTAAACGTGCGTCGATACCGACGGAGTTGCTTTTTGAGTTTTATACTTATTTGCCAGACGGAATTCTGCTTCCCCCATGTGGTTATCCCCTTCCCATTTCTTTGAGTTGTTCACGGGAATTGCTGCGGTTTGCGCAGGGTCGCGTTCCCACGTTCTCGTTGGCTCGAGAATCGCTGATTTTTGACTCGGGCGGTGACCTTTAGGAGGCCTGTCGGTCCAACTAGACGACTGGTCCTCCCCGTCCTTTCCCAAAGAGGATCTGATTTACGAATCCAAACTCCCTCTCCGTGGGGAAGAAAGATTTCGGTATGTTTCTTTTGGAGGCTGAGTCTGAGGTAGGTTGCTTTTTGGTTGTCTAGGATCGGGCTTGTCTTTTGTCCAACTTTCTGACGTTGTTTTGTGTTCCTCTTTTTGCTCGAGGCTGCGCTAGGTTGGTCCTTAGAGGGTGGGAGAGCCTCTCCGCTGGATTGTCTCACACCACGGTTTCTGCGCTTGTGAGAACGGGTGTTGGGACCTCGTTTGTGGGCTCCCCAGATGCCCCACTTAGGTGTCCTGATTTTTTCTTGTCTCCAGGAGTACGTAGGATGGTACTCTCAAGGGTGTGGATACTCGTGTTGGTTTTTTCTTCTTGGCATTTCAGGGTGTCTGCCATTTCCCGCGCTTGGTGGTGATCCTGCACTTTGCAGGTCCTACTTGCTCCCTTGTTTTCGGTCTTGCTTTTTTTTGTTCTCCAACCCCCCCCCCCCCCACACACACCAAGCGTCACAGACTCGCCCCCGCGCTCTCCAGAACCACCCAACCCAACCCCCCACCACCCCCCACCCCAACCCACGTGAGAAGAGAGATCCCCACCCATTTCCCTCCCACAGCGCAGCTTTACCCCACCTCAAACCCCAACCGCCCAGACGCAACACAAGAGAGAATCAGACACGTACGGCTGGTCGTTTGGGGAGTCGTCTCTGTCCTTCGAGGGCACATTTGTCCCTCCTCCGCACCTTTATGGGCGCATCCTTCGCGGAAGACACTTTTTGAAGGCCGTTCCTGTTCAATTTGCGCTGGTGACTTTTTCGTTTCCGGTCGAGACACGGCTTTCGCTGGCCCCACGTTCTCTTTCCGATCCTTGTCGGTTTTCCCCGCCCCGCTCGTACTTCCTGAAAGCGAAATACGATCCTTCGAAAAAATCCCTGTTCCCTCACGGGCCACTCCCTTTGTTAGAGGGCGATTTTCTACACCGATTTGAAGCAATGTCTTAATGCGTTTCGTCTTTCCTTGATAGTGGTCCTATTTTGCGTGTCGACACCACAGGAAAGAGTATTCAAACATCTCGTTAGAAGTTGCCTTTCAACTTCTTTTTTGATCGCCATGGCTAATCGCCAGGTTTCGTTTGTTAAGAGGATTTTAAGCCGTCACTGACTACTCCGTTTACTTTTTTCCTCACGAGTTTTTTCCTTTGTTTGACTTTATGAGAGGGCCGACATCAAGTTCGAGAAGGAAGTAGATCCACGGCCAGACCAAGATACCAGCTTCCTCTTTGCCCCCTTGGAATATCTCTTCTCTCGTACTTTGTTGTTGGCTCTCGGAAGGTTGTCGTTCAGGAGCTATGTCCGTTGACGGTCACGTATGGAAATGTTCTGGTCGGCGTGGCACAAATGAGGGCTTCCAAGAGTAGTTTTCGCCCATGTTTTTTTCTTGTGCCTTGTTCCATGCCGGGAGAGATGACTGTTTGTTTTTGTTTTTTTTTTTTTTTTTTTTTTCTTGCTTTTTCTTTCTTTTTTTTTTTTGGTTCCTTTACGCCGGTTCCCCTTCCCAAGTCTAGGACCTCTAGGTGTTTACAAGAAGAACCCATTGAGCTCGCTATGTTTATAGCTAGACGCCCCTGTATGACACTGATCGTCTCCATGCCGGTATAGTTCCTTTTACCCGACCCATCGCACAGCTTTTTTTTCCGTTCCTTGTACCATGAGAAGTTTCTTTCTTATTTTCCCTATCGGATTACATATCTACGTTTGATCACATGCCAGGGGGCAGGTAGTTTCTCCAGGCGCAAGTGTTTCCCGCTCCCCTACTGTGTATCGACAGAGGAAATGATCGGGGTCAAAGCTCACCTTAACCCCGGCTCTTTGTGAACTATTCCTTTCTTGTTCCTCAAATCCTTTGTTTTTTTTTTTTTTTTTTGCAGGAGTGCGAAACGGTTGCCATATAGATACAATTTTTTTCGCCGGAGTCACCGCCGTTATAGTTTACCAATTCCAATTCCTTAGCGAGATAACGGGCGAAAGAGGGTTCCATGAAATTTTTTTAGAGACTCCCTTGTGGGTCGGACGCTTGCATCCCATGATTTCCTTCGTCACTGTGTCCCCGAGATTGATTGTTCTCTGATACAAGAAGTCTTCTTGACATGGAATTGGAGCTTGGAAAAGGTGACGACCTCTCCCATTGCCATATTTTCTTATCCCCAGGGGTTTATTTTCAGTTTTCCAAGGAGTCGGCAACGAGGACATTGCCCATTGGATAGGGAAGGGCCAGGTATTATTCTTTTTCGTCGAGCTCCCCCTTCCACCAGACGCCAATGATCAGCCCCTCCGCAAATTTTCCTTCTGTCGCTCTTATATTTTATTATAAGAGCCGTAATCATTATGTTTCTCGTGGGAATTTCGCAGAATCCCTTATTCACCTGGTCAGTCTTTCCCCAGTACTCAGATATATGGGTGTCCGGGACTTCCTCTGTTGCTTGAATCCATTTTTACTGCATATCTAGGATCGGTGGCGAGCCCTAGTGTGGGAGACGGCGATTTTTCTCTTCAAATGATTAGGTCTCATGGCTCATGCTTGACTCTATTGGAAGTCGCCTGCGCGCTCGTAGGCATACCCTATTTGGTTGCAATTGGTTTGGCACCCACTCTGAATTGAATATGACACGCTTAAATAGTGTAGAGTATGTAAGGACACTTCCTCCAAGATCCATTCCCTGCCCCTTCCCGAAGTTGGAGGTCTGCGAACCAGGTTCGTGACATCGGAAGGTTCGACTAGCATTCCCTCCCTTCTCCAGGAACGGTAGTCCGCCTTCCCAGTTGATTTTTACATCAAGAGGCCAATGTCGTATTCCCTTTTGGTGACCCGGTAAATGTTTTTGTCCTGTTTGGGAATTCACATATGGAACTCCGTATGACAGAAACCTGCGTGGCGTCTTCCAGGCAAAGCTAGTAAACCTGCCCCTGCATCTTTACTGGCTTGTAGCCCCCTGAATCCGACCCTCCTCATTTTTGCTCTCTCCCTGATTTATCGGTTGTAGTCCATAAGGAAGGCCCCTTCGCCTCCGAACCAGTGTTAGGGAATTGTTTTTTCACGCCCATCTTAGTTACCTTCATTCGAAAATGGCGTGCCCCCCCAGTTTCGCTCTGCGTAAATAGCGCTTGTTGCCTTTCCTTTTGCTTTGAGTTTCTTCTGTCTCAGTCTCAGCGATTGAGAGCAGTTCCCGGGAGAGAAGAGTGGCAAGGCAGCATGTCATTTTCACCTTTGGCTCCAGACAAATTTTTTTTCTTTTGCCTTCTTGGTTTCCTTGGGTTTTGTTCCCTTTTATTCGACTCCCTTATGCAGAAGTGTGTTTGTTGTCTCTGAGCTTTCTAATTATCCGACTCACCCCTTTCCCCTTCTCCGGACACAAGATTCTGATTTTTCTCTTCCCCAGATTTCCGAATTTTGGGAATCGGGAAGTAAGACTTAGGATCGACTCTTCCCGATATAATACTGTATTGACTCTGACTTCTAACATTTTCTTTATGTGAAGTAAGAGAGACTTGGTCATCTCTGGGTCGGCGACGAGGGTCACGCTTTCGTCGCAACCAATATCAAGACTTTGCTCTTTCCTCGCTTTTGTCCTTTCCTCATTACCCCCTCTCCGATCCCGTCCGGGAGGACTCGCACGTTCCTTGGGCGGCGTCGCTTCGGGTCACCACTCCCTGGTTCACGGAAGAGTTTTTTAGTTGTGCTAGCTTTTTGCTATCGACGCATTTCTTTCTGTCCCGGGTCAATGGTGTACCCCCGAGCTTCCTAGCGAAGGGACAAAAGGCCCTTGTCGACCCCCCTTGTTGGACTCCCGGAAAAGTGGGCAGACGGACTCAGATGAGTCTCGACCGCCTGGCTTCCGTTGAGTGGTGATACCTGTTTGCGTGTGATCTGCGCACCTTGCTTTCGGACATGGTCTGTCTACAATCATTGCTTTTGACTCTAGTTTCTTTCCCTTCCCGTTTTCGTTCATGTTCAGTCCCATAACACATGGTCCGAGTCCCTTTTAAAAGTTACTGTCTTCCTGTTTTTTTTAAACAAATGATGCCCCCCCCCTTAGCCCGCTCTTCTAAGGACGGTCCCTTCAGTCCACCTTACTGAGACATTCGTGCCTACAGCGATCCTGGTGCCTACCCATTCGTCCGCCCCCTCTTTCTAGCCCTACTCTCGACTGATAAGGTTTCGTCACTGGGACAAGAGCCCGAGGCGTTCCTCCCCCTCGACTCTTAGGATACAGTATGTAATCTTGTAACTTCAGGATTCACTTGTAGAACGATCAAGCCCTCTCCCATCTGCTTTGCTATGTCTCCGCAAACTACGCGTCGAGCAGCAGTCATCTTGCTTTTGAGAAAATGGCTGAGTGAGGTGCTGTTTTTACTTAGTTGTTCTTATATGATCAAACTCTCTTGTGCTGCGCTTGTTTGGACAGTCAATATTGTGCTGTTACTGTTTCTCATGGCGCGTGGCGGTGCGCACGGACCTCTATACGGAATGGTTCCCAACCTTAATTTCTGAGGTATTGCCCCCGGCTTGACCAGCGGCCACGGCGCTGGTCACGATACGTTTGTGGACTAGATTTTGGGACTCTTTTTCAAGCTCGTCTGTGAGGCTTTTAGTTTCTTCAGGGATCACTCTGTGTTGCCTTGAAGGGGACGACCCCCCTCACGGATTCTCCCTCTTTGATGGAAAAATAAGGTATAACCGGTAGATAGCATTTTTCGGGGATGTTCGTGGTGGGCTTCTGTGCCTTCACCATGCCTTATCTATAAGTTGCCCTTCCTGTATGTCCGCACCTTTGCCCTTCCCTTCTGTCGTGTCCCTACTAGTGTTAAAGAGGAAGTCCTGGTTAAAGTGTGGAGGTTAAGAGCAGGGCTCGGTCGATTCCCGTTATGTTTTTTCTTTTGCCTTTTTAATACCTTCCCCCCCGGGAATGGAGCCCCTCTCCTTACTCAAGACTCCGACCTTGGATTTATCGTTTTCCCCCCTTGCTCTTCCTTTTATGTGAGAGGTAGAGGGTCGTACCCCGACCCTTTTTTTTTGTCAAGATCGTATCTGTTCTACTTTGTCGTGATTATATCTCTTCCGGTCTTCCACCCCTTGACTTTTCCCCCCTTCCCTGTCCAAGGCGTTCCTCGCCCTTTGGAATCAGGCCAGGCGATGTACTATGGCATCGTCTACCGACGCCGCGGGTTCACACTCTTGAACCTTAAGTATGTCCGCCTACTTTTTGGTCGGACTGGGCAGGAAATGAAGTCCCCGTGAACGACCTGCCGAGGTCGAGCCGCCAAAAACTCATGATCTATCTGTCCTCCTTCCTTTTTTTGTCGAGATTTTCCTGCCGTGCCTTCCAGGTTTCTAATACGATTCCGGCTTGTGAGTCCAATTATTACTCCGTTCTGTGCCTCCTTGGGCAAATTAGTTTTCTTCCAGCTTTGGTCAGCCCTGTTCTCCACGCTCTTCGTTGTAGACGGCTTTCCTAAAGAGCTTGCCCTTTTCTTGTGAGTCCCTTGGTTCTCTTTTCGTCCTTGCCGTCCCCCGTTCTCTATTTTCCTTCTGTCCATTGCGCGTTCCTCTCCCAATCGACGTCACAAGGTATTACATTGTATTCTCACATGCGGTGGTTCTCTACTTCGAACCGCGCCTATGAGTTTTGCCGTGCGTCACGATAGCTTTTCTTCTTCCTCTCTTTTCGTTAGGAGAGTCGAATCTCTTGGCTCCATTCCAGTTTGCCATGGTCTCTTTTCCTCCGCGACCTTTCCATCCCCAATTGTTTCCTTACATGTCGCGTGTAACCTTGAAAAATGGACGAGGACGGCCGGAAAATATGATATTTCGTCCCGCGATGATTCAATCATGTTTTCTTTTCTTCCGGACATTATCTCTTAGATGTTGTCTCACTACCGTTTCAGACACGAGAAAAGCAATGCCCCTGCCTACTATCGATTTCAGGGAGAGCTTCGGTTAAATGAATTGTGCTAGCCTCTCGGTGCGAGATGGCAGAAAATTTTTCTACCGCTTTCACACTCTCTTTATCTTCAAATTTCCGGTATACAAGAAGTTCCCTGTGTCCCCTTCAGTTTTTTCTCTTTAACCCCCGGTTCTTTTTTCTCAATTGCTTTCTTGTGATGTGCATACACTTATAGACTTATGCTCATCTCCTCTGTCGTCTTTGAACCTTGCGGCAATGCTCCCGTACGCTGGCCTTTTCAAGGTCCCTTTATGAGGTGAGTATTAGACTTCCTGCATGCCAAGTGTTCCCCGCCTAGCCCTCGAATTCTTCCTCCTTGCGTCTAGATTTCAGCTTTATCCTGTCTCCTTGTCTTCGGTAATGTGAGCAGCGTCTCCGAGTATCGGTCAGTTTCCTCCCTCTCCGAGGGGTGTCCGGGTGTCATCAATCTGTCTTTTTCTTCCCGTTCTCTCGTCCTCTTTCTCGGGGTAGTAATCCCAGGTGGGAGGCTCTTTACGTCGCCTTCTGTTCTCTCTCGTAAGGTGGTCTTTCTTCCCTGCGCCGTACTCAGAATCGTGTCATCCTTTTTGTTCCCCCACTCCGTGAAGATTTCAACGAGCTACCCTTGAAATCTTTTCTCTGGCGGGACCCTGAACGTCCCGAGCCGCGGTCTCCCCCCGGCTGACCCCGGATGTCTTGGTGATCTGTCTCCCCTCCCGGAAAGACTTTTGACTTACAGGCCTCGTATTCAGAGGTTCTCCTTCGTCTGACTGATTTGATCCTCTGCCCCTTGTTTTACTCCCCTTCATTTTCTGGTCCGACTGGTCTGTTGAATTCCTATTTTTTTGACAGTTAAATTGACCTGACGGTAAACTGACCCCGTGCTGCTATAATTGACCTCTCTCACTTTTCTACCTTTCCTTTACCTTTTTAGCTATGGGACTCCAATCCCCCTACTCCCACTCGTGTTTCAAAGGAGGTTCTGATAGAGGGATCTCCTTAAGGGACGCAGCTTCCTCCGAACCTCATTCACGTGTGTTCATTTGGGTGGGTCGTACATAGGTGAAATAGTTTTCCTCCCGCTCTTTCACCCCTTCTCTCGGATTCCATAATTCTCCTTTCAATGGGAGATGATGATCGATTTCTGCTCATGGCTCTTACTCATCTTGTCATAGCCTTTTAATTCCTCCGTCAAAAAGTCACGTTTGGCGAACCCCCCCATTCATTAGTCTTTTTTTTTTCTTTAGGTGACCTTGGGGGGTAGTAGGCTTGACTTCTTCCTCCTACTACTCCGTTTGTGTGTTTTTTTAGTATCCTACAAGTCCTACCGCCCCCAATTTTTCACTCTTGAAGGCAACAATCGCTTTTTCCTGGTGTATTCAAACTTCTGACTTGACCCCTTCCCTTACCAGGCGATGAAGCTTGAGTAATCTCTGGTTTTTTCTAATGAACTCCCGCAGCCCTCGTTGGGCCCTTAACGCTATGTAATCCTCTATAAGTTGTCATTTTCCTGGGTAGGCCGACGTTTCTTACCCTCTCTTTCGTGAAAACCAGATCGCGAAATTTCTGATTTTTTTTCGCGATTGTTCGGCCTTTTTCTTACGTCAATACATAGAGACCGCGTGTGTCTACCTTCCTTTGGCGGTCCTGATTCTGATCCAGAGATAACGGTTTTTCCCACTTTTTTTTTGGCCGAGGAATTTTTCGCGGTTTCATGATACTCGATCAGGGGACCCCGTAACGAGTCCTTTCCCCGATTCCGATCGCAGGACCCTTTAAAGTTGGCACTTAGCTCCCAGGGCTTGCGGATCAAGAATTCATCCCCGAAGCAAACAGGAGACGTCCTTGATCTCCGGCCTTGAATTCTTCTTCTTCGCAGAAGAGGGTTTTCCTGCCTACCTCATGCTGGTTCCCTCTTTGTTTTCCTGCTTTTTGCTTGTCTGTCCTTTTGCCCGCTCCTCATTAAAAGATGGACGAGTACTCTCTTTTTCCCCTTGCAAGTGATGTGTTCCCCATCCAATCTGGACCCCTTCTCCTCTCTCGGATACGTTTTCTTTGACATTATGACCCCTCGAGCTCGCCCTCCCCAGGAATGGACGAACCCTCTGACCCGCACTAGTCGTACGACCCGCCCTCTCAAGGTACCTCGCAAATTTGATCTCCCCGCGTGTTCCCTTCCCCCATAGAACTGGGTCTGTGTCATTTTCATCTTTTCCCTCCGATTCGTGACACCCCTTCCCGCGCAATTCTTTCCTTCTTTATACCTTTCCTCAACCTACCCCAAGCTGAATCTTTGGAGGAAGAATCCCCTACACTCCAAAGATTTTGACGTATGGGACTCTTCGTTGCTGTTTTGCATCTTCTTTTCTAGACGTACCCTATATTTCGGTCTGTCCCCGTTGTAGGTTTGGTTTTCTAACTCCTCCGTTGCAGTCTGACTTGTGAGCAAGAATGACCCTTGATGCTGCCAACGGAACTTTCCTTCGTTTTCCGAGTCCCTGTTCATCAGCGACACTGTCCATGTTTCGCTTTTGCGTTTGTTTTCGATCGTTTTTACTATATCCGTGGGGGCCGGTTAGAGGAATACGGGTGCATTCACTCCTACCCCCGTATCTCTCACGCTTGATGTTCCCCATCACGTCTCCCCTTTTTTCTCTCTCTTTCCCGGATGGTTGGATTTGGTGGCGAGCATTCTCCTTTTTCCTATAAGGGACAATGGAAGTACTCTACGCCCCATTTTTTATTTTACTGTCCCTGCTCGGAACTCCATCGAGTTCACGGTGCCCTTTTCCTTTTCCTTCCTTCCCACGATGAAGGAAGGTAGATAAGGACGGTTTTCTGGCAACGTTCGCGGCCGACAAATTCCGACCTTCCCCCCCGGGCTTTTTTGACCCGCTTTTCGCCTTCGCGCCTACCGTCGAAGGAGAAATATAGTTCCCGCACGAACGAAATTTGTCTGGGCTCGATTCCTCCGCATTCCTTTACCGTCCTTTTTCAATCTACTGGTTACATTGGTGCTATTTATTTCTGAAACTCTCCCCAAAACCCCCTTGATTTCCTCAGGACAAGGTCACGGACGGGAAATATCCTTTGCTCGGACGGCGCTGTACTATGGCCTCCGTACCTACTACCTCCTCTGGTTGACCTTGTTTCTGATCTCTTTCTACTACCTGAGTGACTTCGTTCACCTGCCTTTTACTCTTACTTGTCCTCCTGGTCCTAAAACCAGGAAGCTAGTAGTTCCTCCTCATCCGTTTGTTTTTTTTCTTCTCTATTGCGGTTGTCGGCTCGGCGTCATCGGTCCTTTTTTTCCGCCTCACGTTCTTGGCCTCACGGCACACTATTCTTTGTTCTGTGTTCATCCGGTCAGCAGGTTCTTTCTTTCCTGCTTCTCCGCTCCTTTCCGTTAAATGTTCTGCGTGAAGACCCATTGTGACTGCTGTCTACGATCAGCGGGGTTCCTCCCTTGCCGATATAGCGACAGCCACTTAGTTACTATATCACCCTGCGTTCTCATGCTGTTGTACAGTCCCTTTTTTCTCTCCAGATGATTTACATTGCGGGGGAGCGACAGAAGTTCTTTCTCGCTTGTCTTCTGAGTAGAGAGCGGGCTCAAGAAAGGGGGATGTTTCCCCTCAGCGAAAGTGGCCAGCGACCCACTTACTTTCTACTTCCACGTATAGTCCACCTTCTCAAGGGCCCGCTGGCGGAACTCGATGTTTTTCCTCTTGGCTTCTCATCATGTTAGTGCGCCGGTTTTGCAACCCTTCCGATAAATTTTTTTTTCTTTTTTTTTTTTTTTTTTTTTTTTTTTTTTGTTCTTTTTTTTTTTTTTTTTTTTTTTTTTTTTTTTTTTTTTTTTTTTTTTTTTTTTTTTTTTTTTTTTTTTCTTCCGTCACACCAAAGAAATCCAAGCCGACGCGAGCGACAGGGAGCCCTCGGTGTAAATACTTGTGCGAGGGTTCCCTTTTTTTTCGAAGTGGCCTCACCATTCGTCCTACTTCCTTCACCCCTCGTACGATTCAGACTGTTTCCCTGTCCCGCTCGTCGTGAAACGTGACTTTGTTGCCGACTGAACCCTTTGTTCCGATCGACCTTGGACGTTTTTTTTCATCTTTGATGAGCTCAGCGTCCTGTCCCTTTGGACCTGTGCGACCCTTCTTCTACTGTGCTAGGTTCGCCATCTCTTGTGTACTTAGAGAAGCCGTGCACAAGCCTCCAAGACTCAGCGTCCTCTCACCCTTTGATTCATTCTTTCTCATCTTTTCTTTCCTGAAGCAGATCCTTTTTTTTTTTTCTTGCACTTTGTCTGCCTCTTTTCGGTTACCCGACATATTTACAGGCAAGATAGATTTTTCAGTGAACTTCCATAGGTTGCTTGTTCCTTTGCGTCCTCTCTCTGCGGCGGGTCGACGCCTATGTGTTCGGTCTTCCTCCTCTGTTTCTCTCGCAGTCCTTTTAATATTTGGTCCCCCCTTCTTGCGTCCTCTAAGGCATCTTTGGTCATATTTTTTTCCACTCTTCGGTGCACTTTCAACGAGTTTTCGCACCCTTTTTCTAGGGAAGGGAAAGATGACTCTCGGAGCAAGATGGGGGTGTGCACATTTTGCGACCATGACCTGGATTGGTTTTGTTATGTGCTGACCATGTGTCTCTCAGCAGGTTCTAATCCAGGTGCAGAGATCGGGACGCCCTTCTGCGGAGATCTTGATCCCGCCTCCCATGTTTTTTTCTGTTTCGTAGCGACCTTGGTGCCGTTTGATGTTCTTCCCTTAGTTAATATTTAGAAATTGAACGGACCCCGTCCTACCCTTGATGAGATATCCATTACCCTTGACGCCTCCCAGTTCCGTACCTTTTGGAGCTTTGTTCGCCGAAGCGCCGCCCCGCTCTCTGGCTCATCACAGGAGGTCGATAGCGTTTTCCAGAAGTAAGGACCGCTCGTGCGAACCTCGCCCAGTGAGGTCGATTTGTTTTGACGACAGGGGTACGTCCTCTACTTTAATGCCCGGCTGCGCTGAAACAGTGATTCGTCTCACTAATGCGAAGTTTGCTAGGCTTCTTGGAGGTATTTCTCCTACTTTTACGATATTTATCTCGCTGGTGAATCCCCTCGTCCTATAGGTTTCCTAGCGTGTGTCTAATACCCACTCCTTGCTCTTTCCGGCAACGTTCCTTTGGTTAGCTTTTTTATCTCTTAGTTGTTCCCATCCCGTGTGTTTGATATTATTTCTTCACTCCGGACAACAAGGTACAAGAGTGGACAGGCTAACAAGCTTATCTTTTTCTTTACCACCCCTTATACCGTTGACCTTCCACTTCACGACGGCGCTCGCGGGATCGTCCATATATAGACAAATAACCGAAATTCGTCAGTCTCCGACTGATATCTGGCTCATAGCGCCCCCCCCATTTTGTCCTACCTGGGTCGGCTTCCGGAGGGTCCCCCCGCTTTTATGGGTAGGGCCAACCAGACGTTGAAAGTGCATGAGGACTTCCGCTTCGCCTCCCCACTTTGTAGATGATGCCTGACCCTTTTTCTGTGTTAATAGTCCCCTGAAGTGGGCGGATAGGTGACTCTCCCGGAGCCACAGCTAAATTAACTTATTGTTCATTGTGCTCTCCTTTATGATTCTCTTTCGCTGGTCCTTGCTGGACGGTCAAGTGGCCTAGCAACTAGCGAAGTTTTAACAATGGACGTGTTCAAGGTTTACCAGTGGAAGCGGATCAAGATTTTCTACCCGGAGACGGCCTGGAATTACCTCTGCTGTTCCCGGTCGAATGAGTTCGACCAGGGCGCCTAACTCCTTCCTGGGTGTGCCGCTTTTTGGGTACTCTGATCTGGCGTTCCTTATGTTTTCCCGTCCATTACCCCTCTTCCTGTGTACTAGTCAATTTAATCTTTGTTGTTCACCAACAAGATTTTGAACCCCTTTTCCCTATGTTTTGGCTGGTGCCGGGCCTGACCCGCGAGGGACACCTTGAGACCGCTCCCTTGGGAAGAACTTTCGCCTGCCACCTTCGTACTTCCCCCGCTCTTTGCGATCCTTGGTTCTCACACTGATCATTTTTGCGCCGGAGGATTGTCCCTAGAAAAAGAGACTTAGGTCCATTGACCTATGATCTGGGTAACTACGATCCGGCAACGTTGCCCCTAGTACCCTTCTCCTATCTGCTCTAAAGACTAATCGCAGCTCGTCCGAAAGATTTTCGGGTCTGTTTTTCGGTTGCTGCTGGGAATCGGCGTATCGAGGCCCGTCCCTTTTCTTTTTCGTCCCGCGTATGGTCTTAACTGACTCCTGTTCCTTTTTGGCTGTGAGGCCCACTTACTCTACTTATTGCCCGGAAGTTAGAGGGTCGTCAACCTGGGTCTCGCCCAAGGTTCCTTTTTTCCTGCTCCCCGTTTTTCGTGGAGCCTCTAGTGTAGCGATCATTACCTATTTTTGCCCCTGTTAGAGGACTCCTGGTTTTGTTCTTTCAATGCTACACCGCGATTTCCCTCACCGGTTATATCCCACTCCGGTATCACGGTTATCTCCCTTGTGCTTGGGAGTCTGTTTGTGTTAGCCTGTCGACAAGGTGATAGATATATGGCAAGGCCGTTACCCTCGGGAAGCCAGCGCGGACGACCTGCTTTCCCCCCTGCCGTTTTTTAGTTGTCTCCCCCCCCCCCGGTGACCCCGATTCTTGCCCGGTCGCCTCCATTATCGTTGTGGCCTTTGCCCAGTTCGAGGCGCGGACCTGCCCCTGTTCCTTTGCCCTCACGCTCGACTCACGACGCGACCTCCCCCCCTTCCGGCGACCCTCTCTTTTCCCATCACTTTTTTTTATTGGGACTCCTTCGAGGTCTACCGTCGCCTTCCTTTTCCAGCTAGGTTCCTACGTGGCCCCCGGTCGTCTGATTCGGAAAGGTGCTTAACAACGCGTTTGCGCGAGACAGCCACGGACTCGATCGCTGTGTTTTTTTTTTTTTCATTTAAATGACGCTACATTTTTCTGTCCTTTTTCTACGACCTGACCCGGGACCCATTTGACCTTTTTTGGCTTCCGACTCACCTTTGTCCTCTGGCTGACGAAATGCAGTATACGTGACCTAGGCTTTTGATCGCCGCCAAAAGCCTCTCTTCGTTCCTCCTCCTCTTTTTTTTTTCTGAGCTTTTTCCTTCAGGTCGATATTTTTTTTTTTTTTGTCATCTCCCCTTCTTTTGTTTCGACGGCACCAGGTAGTCGTGCCCCGCTTCTTTGTTGTCACTGCGCCGTCGTTTCGTAGATTCTTTTTTAAGCGCCCTGGCCTCTGCCCCTGGGGGATTTGGGGCATTTCCCTTTAGACGTATCTGTCCTTGTGTTTTCCTCCCTTTCCTCTATCATCTTTTTGTAGGACCCTTCTTTTGACCATGCCGGTCTCTGTGTCGATCTAGTTCACCCTGATTTTTGTTCGGGAACGATCAGTCTCCAGGATCTGTGAGGTCGAGTCGTAGTCGAGGCAGAGTTTCATGCCCGTGAGGCAGGTCCTTTTTCAGCGTGAAAGTGGCCAGGAGCCACCTTTCTACCCTTCAATGCTCGGTCTCCCCCTTTCGATGGACCCCCTCCATTTAGCCGTTTGAACTCTCTGTCTCCGGCCCTCTTTCTTCCATCATGTTTTGTGACCCGGAATTGAAATTAGCCGAGATCATGTTCAGGCGTACCAGTCCCCACCGCCATCCATAAGCCCTTTTTTTCTTGTTTTTCAGTCGCCGTATGCTGTACATGACTTTTGTTTTCCCTTCCCCCTGTTTGCTGCCTGTGAAAGACCCCTGACTCGACGTCCCCCCCTAGAGGGTTGTTGGTATGATCTCCACGTAGTTGTGCTTCCAGCTATCTGAAACTGCAGTTTTTGGCGGAACCGGTGAACGAACCGTTCTGGTTGGGCGTCCTCAGGATCTAGGGCGTGCCCCTTTCCGGCCCAGTCATTCCCGTATCCCAGGATTGTGGTTAGGTACAGGGGCAAGGAATGAACCTTCATTCTTTTCCTCTAGACTCCGATTGGCACAGCCTGAAAAGAATAAGCCCTCTTTGTCCATCTTTTCGTGACTGATAGGCTCTTAGATTTCTTCTTCTCTTCTTCGTTGTCTAGTTGCCTTTTTTTAATCAATACTTTAGTTAAAGAGTAATAGGTACAGTCCTCTATTTCTATTTTACTTTCCAACTTTATAGTTTGCTTATCCGTTTCGCTAACTTCTCTACGGAGGGTTTCGACGCCTAGGTGGGTCGGCGGAGGTTCGTCCATTATTCTTCCTCTGTACAGCTCCCTTTTCATATGACCCAGTTAGACGCGTAGAATACCCCGTTGTTCCCCCCCTTTTTTGTAACACTAGTGCACTTGTCCACGCGAGTAAATATTGTAGATGGCATTGAACATGAACGAAAAGAGCAGTCTGTCACTCCCTTCTTTTTCAAAATCTCTGGAGTTACTTAGGGCAAGCATTGCTCTCCGTAACGGAAGCGGATCCTTCTCCGTTATCAGGAGGAGGAGATATTGATCCTGATTTCCCGTCCGAGCCCTTTTTTCAAGGATTTTCCTTAGCTCTTCTCTAGTTCCTTCCCTTCATTCAATTCCCTGAGCCGAGACAGTTCAATTTAGCAATTCCTCCTTGCCTTGACTTCTATTGGAGCCTTTAAGCAGCAACCTCCCCCTTCCTTGCGTATGCGTCTTCTTTCTTTTCTAAGAATCATTCCTTATCGAGAACCTCAGATACTCCTTTGATTGGGTGTTTGCAGCCAGAGAGTCTTGACCTTTTCTCCCTCCCCCTGCGCTGAACTTTTTTTTCGTGGGCCTATTCGGGTGATCTCTCTTCTTGCTATGAGCTAGATCCAGATAGAGAGAAGGTGAATTCCTTCGTTTCTCGCTGTTGTAGATCCCAACCCTCGCTCTGTTCCTTTCCTCGTTTCCTTGGTTATATTTATTTCCTCTCTCCTTTTTTTGTTGTTCGAGATCAAAATCACCCTTCCTCCCAAGGTCAGGGCTTTTCAACAGAGATATGAGTGGGTCTCTTTTCGCCAAACGGCGATTCCGCGTGCCTTTTCACTTTTCGGTCTCTCGTCGATAGTCAAACTACGCCAGCATCTGTAGTAATGCGACGTCTTCTCCTCTCTCTTTTTTTTCAAGCGCCTGTTGTGCCTTTTACGAGGTCACGCTCTTGTCGTGCCCCCCAGATCCGCCCATTTGTGAGGTTTTTCGAGATCGCTTCTTGTCGGACCCTATCAGAACATCCTGTTAAGTTAGCCCATGGACGTCTTTTGATTCTATTCGTTCTTACAAAGCTCCAGTCCTCTCTTCCGTTGCTTCGAGGTCTTGTGCTGCTCGCGCAGGGTCGGCAGTTTTCCAGTTTTCCCCCGTTTTTACACAAACTTTTCAGCCGAAGCGAATTTCCATGTTAACTTGACCCCCCCCGTGGCCCTCTTCCCCAGGCGTTGGCAAGTCGGGATCCAAGATCGAAGCCCGACGGGTTGCTGCCCGGATCTCTTAATGTCAAGTTTCTCACATGATCGGTTGGGTTTTGGGAAATGGGGCCTTCAGTTTCCCTTCTTTGGTTCCTCCAGTGGTCGCTGACGCTCTCGGGCTTTTTTCTTCCTGCAAATCTCCCCTCTTCTAACGCGTCCTCGTTAAAGTTGCCTTTTCGTTGTTCACCCACCCCTTTCCCCCCCACGATGCCTATCCCCGCGGCGCCGGGGACGGCCCCCCCTCTCCACGTCCGCGATCGAACGCCTCCTGCTTGACTAACCTTTTTTTCCTAGGCGTCGACCCGCTTTAGCTTCTCCGTCATCGTAGTTCAAGCGAGTGATTGTCCCGGCACCTCGGATTGCTTCGACCTGGAATAGGGCACTTACCTTGATTTGTGTTTTTTTTTTTCACGGCCACGCCTCCCCGGGCTTTCTGTGATCGGAAAGAAAATCTAAGGAGCCGTGTCCTCAGCGACCTCTTTTTGGCTGATCCTTTCTTCTGGGAATCCTTCTTCTCTCTAAAAGAGATGTCTCCTTCTCCCTTTCCCCGGATAGGGGGGCTAAAGCCCCAAGGGTACGGGATGGATGCGAGAACTGAATAGACGCTTCTCTTATGCGCAACGTAAAGCGTACGAGGCGTCACTTTTCAATGCTCCACGGCCAGGGCTGGAGAAGCGTTTTCCCCTGGATAGTGGACCGTTCCTCTCCCTCCTTGTTGTCTTCGAGGCGAGAATCTTTTGTCTTTACGGCGACAACAGAGATATAGAACGACTGTATGTTTTTTTTCAACCTAAGTTTTACTTTCGATATTGCGCGGGGCTTTGGATTTTTAGTTGTTTTTTTTGGTTCCATGCCAAAGTTCCGATCAGGCAAGGAAGGGCGCCGAACACATTTAGTTTACTCTCTTCTTTTTTTCCCCAATCGACTTCTCCCCTGCCTGCCAGGTTCCGTTTCTGTTGACCCCGAGCCGGTCTTTTTCAGGAGTGGACGATTGAAAGTTAGAGGCGCAGCCCCTTCCCCCGTTCTGGAGTCCCTCAGCTAGATCCGAGCCGACCTTACGATCGGAGAACTTCTCGCGTCCGCCCTTTTCCTGTTGCAGCTTTCGATTTACCCCCGAGGACCGGCATGCGTAAGCATCAGTTCCTTTTTTGTCGTTCCTACTGGACCTGTGTCAACCGTTCTCTTTCTCCTTACCCCTTGTCCCGGCGGAATCCTTCCAGGGATATGGCCAGGAGATGTACGAGGAAGACGTCCCAGTCCCCTGACTCCTTAACCTGCTGACCACATCTTGGCCCCCCTACTCCCTTTTCCGCGGCGGCATATTCTCCGATTTTTTGATTTCCTCCTTGCAGACACAGCGGC
>Ga0179593_1518677_pt1 | contig 23956 bp, 29 predicted proteins | sample CZODoug2_1_08_16_FD_185931 | JGI IMG/M metagenome (GOLD analysis project Ga0179593, IMG submission 185931) | Vadose zone soil fungal communities from Angelo Coast Range Reserve, California, USA - CZODoug2_1_08_16fungal (PacBio error correction) | ecosystem: Environmental > Terrestrial > Soil >... | reverse complement strand
AGTACCCTGAACGTTTTTTTTTCCCCCTTCGACTGAGAGCCCCGTGCCTTTCAGTCGACCCGATGCGGCTCGTTTTTTTCTTCCGGGTTCATGAACGCTCCCACCCCCCCCTTTTCCCCCTTTTCCTCGCGGAGCTGCGCAGAGTCGACGATGTTCTTTGAGTTCTTACCCTGCCTCTCGACAGCCTTTTGTTCCCATCCGTCGCAAACTTTCCCCCCCCCCCTCGGTCGGCCCTATTCCGTTTGCCCCCCCCCCTCCGGAATTTCAAGCGAGTTCGACGCGATTGATGCCCGCTTTTTTTCCCCAGTATACCGTATCGGGACGCCCCTGCGTTTCTAAAGTCAGGCCAGCCCCCTGTTTTGTTTTCTCAGACCGCCTACCCTGTGTTCGTGCCCTCCGCCTCATTCTCTTGGTTCTTTATTTGGTTTGCGTATTCGTTATGTCGAGGCGCTCCCCTTTTTCTTTCTTGACGGCCGATCGAAACCTTAGTTTCTCGTCTTCAGACGCCAGTCGCGCTCACGTCCTTACGGCTTTTCGTTTGCTCCTTTTTCACTTCGGCGCATGGAGCTTCCACTCCGGCTTTTTTTTTTTCGCCTAAGTCTTTTTGCCCGTTTCCTCCCATTACCTCGCTGGATCATTAGGCACGTTCCAGAAGTATTGAATCGGCCCGCAGCACTACCTTCTGATCCCTTGTCTAGGTTTAACCTCGGCGATGACTGTCGGTTTTTACCGGCTCTGTCCCCCCACCCAACCTCTTGAAAGAACTTGGCAGACCCTTTTTTTAACACCCTCCCCCTCTCCTTGGGCTGTCATTCAGGCCCTCGTCGATTGTTTGCGTCCTTTCGCACGCAACCAGTTTTCCGACCGACCCTCGTCTTTGCTTCAGTTTCCCCCCTGGTCCTGTACCACGCTTCCTTCTGGTCCTCCCCCCTCCCCGAGAGCAAGCTCGCTCCCTATCCCTGTCTTACTACGCTTTTTTACCCAGATAAAATCCCCTCACATTTGTCGTTTTTCCTTTTTTATGATCGCGTCTTCTCCCTCCTTCCTCCCCCATGATTGCGGCCGAGTCGTGTGTATCTCCTTCCTCTCCTCACTACGGCGTCCTGCCACGCGTCGCCCGCTTTTTTGGCCAGTCAAAACCTTATTTGCTTTCTCTGCTTCCTCCCCCACGGTTCCCTTAAGCCCCAACAACCCAACTCCATCCTCTTGAGTATTTCCCCCGTTCTTTTTTGATCGCACCCAGACCCTTTTCCGCAGAAGGAGGCTGCCCACCAGCTCCTCGATTCAGTGCCCTTCTTTCTCTCTGTTGGCAAGCGCCTTTTGGTTCCCTTTTTTCTCGTTTCGCAGTCCCTTCACCTGTTGACTGCGCTCCCTACGTGCACCCCCCAGTGCCTGCCGCCAGGTAGGCCTATTGGTTTTCTTGGACTCCTGACCGTGGATCGCTGCGGCCGACCTTCGTTCCCCTTTAGAGTCCTCTCTTCCCCTTCCTCCGGTTTGTTCTTACTACTGTCCCTGTATGACTTGTATGCAGAACCATTCCCCTCCTTTTCCCAGTAGGAGTGCTTTTCCCCATCCCCGATTCCTTTGGTTGCAGGTGAGGTATCACCTGATGGTGTGTGGTGTCTTTCGCTGTTCTTTCACGCGGTGTTAGTCCTGGACGCCCCCCCCCCCCCTGGAGGGCCTACACCACCTCTCCGGTAAATGCTTTCCTTTTCTTCCTTTTTTTTCGCAATCTTTTCGGGGGCGTGATACGTGGGTGCGAAATCTCCCCCTTTTAACGTGTTCACCTCTTCTCGCTTGGCGCTTTTTTCCTTTTTTTTGGATGCTTTGGACAATTTCTCAGTTCCTTTCTTCTCCAAAGCGGTCCCTGTGTTAAAGGCATGGGTTACCTCCCTTCCGTTCTCGCTCCGTACCTCCTTAGGGATGCCGGTCCTCCCTCATCTTACGTTCTCCGGCCGAACGTCATGTCGGCTCTCTTGGCGAGAAACCATACGGCGACGCCCATCCGGTGTCTTTGGGCTTTTTTTTGCTGCTTTCCCCTCTCTCTCTAGGTTAACTAGTATTTTTTCTGCCTTTAGGTCCTTCCCGGTAAATTGCCCCTCTTTTCGTCCCCTTCAAACACTGATCTCTCTCAGGAGTCATCCCTTTTCTGGCTGGTGGTTCCCCCTTCTTTCACCCCCCCTTCTCCCTTGCAAGCAACGAAGGAGCGCTGAATGACTTCTTTTTCATAGCCTTCTGGAAGGACTTCTCCAAGTTTTACGACCCCTTCTCGTTTTTTCCCCCTTGAACACCCCCTAAGGACAGATGTCGCCTTTTGTCACTGTACCTGTTCATCGCCGAGTCCTCCCGTTCTTCACGTCGGTTTTCTTTGGTAAGATGTACGCTTTTCTTTCTCCCCCCTTCGAGGCCCCTTTTAGTAAGGAGTCCTGTTCGGCCCCATTGGGACATTTTCTTGCGCTAGTGGATTACCTTCCTCTGAAGTGAACCATTACTCCCTACCCCCGCGTTCCTTTCGCGCTTTTGCATACGGAAGTAGTCTGCCGCGCCCCTCCTTTTTCTTCCTTTTCTAGTGGATGAAAATAGCGTACCTGACCTCGATTCTCCCTAAACCTCCCCCCCCCCCTTCTCCGATCTTCTATCTCATTCCCACCCAACCGGGGGGGCTACGATTTTCCCTAACCTGAGATAATGTGTTTTTCTTCTGCTTTTTTCTCCCCTCTCCTTCCTGACCTCTGCGTTCCCATCCTTGCTCCCGAGGATCAGCCAGGACTCCCCGGTGTGAGCGCCATTTGTTCTGGTTCTTCTTCCTACTCTGTCTTTTTTTTTTCCGGTGAGAATAGGGTTGACTGTTTGCTGGCCAAACGGTTTACCCCTACTGTAAGTTTTTTTTTACCATCGGTTCTCTGTAAATCACCTGAAGGCGAAGCTTCGTTCCTTTCCCCCCTTCTCGCGCTGGAACATTTGGCGGTTTTTGATCCTTGAGCTCGCCAACGACTCTCAATCGAAATGGCGACGGATTCTTTTTCCGATTCTTTTCCCTTCATCAGTTATCGCGCCGGAGAAATATATTTCCCTTTTTCCCCTAGGAGGAATGTGACTTGGGCCTCCTACATTCTCCTTTTCCCTCCCCGTATGGAATCTTTTCTCCCCCTCCCTTTTTCCCGACAAAATTTTCCCAAGAGAATTTCCGTATTGCCTTCCCCTTTTAGACCTAGAAAAAATGATTTGACCCATCTCTCTACTTACCCAACATTTAGGATAGAAGACTCATGCCGAAGGGAACCCCTCTCGACCAGAACTTCTTTTTTTTTCCCCCTCGTCCCCTTTCCTCTGGCAAAGGAAAAGACCACCCCGCCTTCCCCTCTTTTTCTAACTTTCTCCCCCTCACATGAGACCCCTCCATCACGTCGAGTTCGTTACTTCGGTCATTCCTTTCTCCTGGTTCGGTCCTATTTCTTTTTAGAAGCAGTCTCGTCTCGGTGTTTCACCTTGCTCTCTTCGAAACATCTCTTCTCCTCCCTTTTCCTTGGTTGTGGTTTGAGCTCTTTTTTCTCGTGCAGTCAACACAGCCTCCTCTTACTGGGACTCTAAGTCCGTTTCTCTCTCCCTAATCTTCCCCCTTCTCGTCGGTGACGAACCGACTGATCAATTTTTTTTTTTCTACACTGAAATGTCCGTCAGGGGTGGGTGGCCGTTGGCCCCTCCCATTCTTCTGCTGGCTCCTGTCTGGAGACTACTGCGTCCAGTGGCCCGCTCCCCGGCTGTCTTTTTGTTTTGGTTCGTAACGGTCTTAGTTTTTCTTCTGTGGTTCAGTCTCAAATTAGTGGTCAGTGCTTTGCTTTTCCCCCGTTCTTCTTTTTTTTCCCCGGGATAAGACCCTGGTCTATCCCTTGCTTTTTTCTTTTTTTTCCCGTCACATTGGCAGTATTGATTTCGCCCTTTTCTTTTTTCGTCCCAAGGAGGTCTTTATTATGAACTGCGTGCCGAGTTTTCCTTCTTCGGTCCGAGGAATTTAGAGTCGGTCGACTCTCTTTCTGCCCGTCAAAGTGTGGAACACGTTGAACTTTTCTCCTTGGCCTCCCTTTTTTTTTCGAATCAATGGTGTTTTCCTATGCTTCGCGACTTCCTCCTTCGGTGTTTTCCTCCCCCTTCCCCAACGCTTTTTTCTTCCTCCCCCCCCAACCTCCCTCCTTAATGCCGAAGCCGAGTTCGACCAGCTCTCCGGACTTTTTGATCCCACCATCTATACGCTGAGTTTGATTCTTCCGTTCCCGGTTTCCAGGCCACTCTCTAAGTGAACGTCCAGCCATGATTCCCTTTCCTTACCACTCTCCCCGGATAGTGTCCAGATAGACGCGCTTTCGCCTTTTTTCTCCTTCGTGAAGATGGCCTAATGTCGTTTTTGCGTTTTAATCTCCATCTCTTTCGGAGTCCCCTTCCCTCCCCCCGCTCCCTTTCCGGTAAGAAGCGGTGCTGCGTTTCTCTTTCCCTTCTGAGAATGGCGTTTCTTCCCCTCGGCGGCTGTTTCTCTGTTCAAAATGTTTTTTTTTCTTTCCCAATTCGTTTCTGACCTTCGGAACCCTCCCCCCTCCCCTTTCCCTGAACGGAAATCTTACTTTATTTTTTAGTTCCCCTTTTTAGTTAATCTCTTTCCGTCACCCGCATAAGCAAGGCTGGCGAGTTGTGGTCCCCATCCTCTTCTTCTCCCAGGTCTCCCAGAACGTGGCCTGTTCTTTCCCTTTTTCCAGGCCCGATGACATCGTATTCCTTTTTTCTCATTTCTTTTTTGTTTTCCTCTCGACCTAGGCCCTCGCCGACCTCTTCGTCTCCTCTTCCTTTGTTGTTTGCCTGATTCAGGCCGACCGGTTCGTTGAACTTTTCTCTTTACCCTCTGAGCCTGGCATAGCATTCGAACTAGCGTCACCTACGCTATCCCCGACTCCCCCCCTTTTTTGCTTTCTCTTTTTCTTCTGATAGCGTCTTCCTTGCCGTTTTCCACCCCTTCTTCTCTCCTCGTACGCTAAGTTTTTCGATACCGCATCCATAGGTTTTCTCCATTTTGTTCTCCCCTCCAGGAGATGTAAGGTTTTCCGTACCCCGTTTTTTTCTAGCCCCTTTGGTTGCCCCGCTCCCCCCAAACCTCAATCGCTCTTCTTCAGCGTCTTATTCTTTCTTTTTTTTTTTCCACACGTTTTACCGGTGGATCTTTCGCCCCCCTTTTACTCCCCCCCGTGGAGACTATTTACTTGACCCCGAAGGATCGTCTCCCTTCCTGCTCCTAAGTAGATTTTTTTGTATTTCCCCCCCCTTCGCTTCCCCGTTCCCTTTTTTCGTCCAGCAACCACGCGGTGAAGCCTTCCCGTTCTGATAGCAGCATGCATCGGCGATGTGGCCTTTTTGGGACTTTTGACACGCTTTTTTTCCTAAGGCACGCTCCCCCCCTTTTCTTTGTCCTCCCCTTTTTAATTTCATAAGGGTTGTTGTTGTACCTCTGATCTTTTTTTGTTCCGTACCCCAAAATAATTTTCGAAGCTTTTTTCGTTTTACCCATTTCCCCCCTCCCCACGGTGCGACATTCTTTTCAGTCCTTCCCTATCAACGGTTGATGTGATGAAGGTTCGGGCCCTTTTTTCTTACCCCGGCGTCACGTTTGAAACCACGTGATTGTGCCCCCCCCAACATCTGCTTCTCCCCTGAGCTCCACTCTTTTGTTTGTTGAAGGCCATCTGCTTTTTTCTTTGATTCTGTTATTCTGTTCGTCGCCCTCTCCCCTTTCCCAACCTCATAGACTTCGATGACTTCGTTAGGTTTCCCTTGGTCTTTTTTCTTTGTTTTAAAACCGCGCGTTCGCCCTTCCCTTCTGGTGTGTCAAGGCGATCCGATCACCTTGCTGTATTTTCCCTCGATAGGAGTGGCCGCCTCTTGCTGCCCCGCCCCTCTTTCCCTGCAGTAATCGTCCATAGGAAGCTCCTTTCGAGACCCGCTGTTTGGGTACATCTTTTTTTCGACGAAAGCACACGACACGCTTTTGGGCTTTTTTTTGATAAAGCGTCTTCCTCTAGTGCCTCTTTATTCCCCTTTCTAGTCCCCGGCTCCTCAGTTCCCCACGTGTAACTTTCCCGATCGGACATGATCCTTTAGGCCCCCCCCCCACTCGAGAATTCATCATCTCGTCTTCGTTGTGGTCTTCACTTTTCTCCTCAATGTCCCCTCCTTGAGAGAAATGTCTCGAGCTTTCCGTGTTTTCTTTCCTCACACTGGGGCAAGTCGGCCTTCACCTTTTCCTTTGGGCTAAGCACCTCGTTTCGCATGCCCCCAAAATCAGTCGCTTGCTTTCGCGGTGCGGCCCGTACTTTTCTCCTTTCCAGCTGCTAGCCCTCTCCGACGTCATTCGGGCTTGCCCCTTTTTTTTCGATTGGCCGACGCTTTTGCCCGATGCCCTCGGTTCGTCATTCGCAATGGTCTTTCCATTGTACATTATCCCGGTAAGACTAACCCGCTGCTCTTTCCGGCTTTTCCCAGTGAACGCCCTCTCCCTTCTGCACCCGTTTTCGTAACGCATTTTTTTCGTACCCTTTACTTAACCCTGCCATAGAGTCACGTCATCCTTTTTTCCGGCGCAACTCGAACGGTTTCCTCCCCTTCCCTCTTCGTGAGGCCCGACTTCACTAATACGCCACCCTGCCCCTCTTTGTCCTCCTTTTCACCTAGCCCTCTTTCTCCTATTCTTTCCCCCGACTTTTCATCATGATTAGGTTGAATTTTCGGTTTGTCTTTTTCTTTTCCATTTTTGCCCATTTTTTCTGTTTCCCCCCCCCCCCCCCTTTTTCGAGTACTTCCCGTTTCTTCTTTTATTGCCCAAGCTGGAAGCTCCCCCTTTTTTTTCTCCCCCTTTCCTTCACCGAGTGTTTTTCCCGTTTGGTGCCCCCCTTTTTCCTCCGAAACCCTCGTTTTTTTCTGTGTGGCCCCCGGCTTTGACACGACTTTCGACCCCCTTTTTCCTGTTTAGCGGCGTGTTGATAACCTCCTTTTTCCTTCTACGATGCCACCTCTAAGAGATGGTCTTGTTACCCCTTTTTTTTCTTTACTTTCCAGGAGCCGTCCCGAAGAGGAAAGTTTTTTGGTTTTTCTTTATGCCGGCGCTCGTCTGGTCTTGCCTTTCATCAGTGACCGGTTTTTTTACCCTTTCCTCCCTATGCCATTACCCTCCGGGCGGTCATGTGACTTTCCGCCCCCCTTCCGCTCTAACCTGCCGACCGAAAGGATTCCATTCCCTTCTTCCCACAGAATCCGTTTTTTAGCTTGGCTTGCCTTCCCCCCTTGCCCCCCTTCCCATTGAGATACTCCTTTCATCCTTCCCGTACTAAGACCACCCTTATCAAGAGTGTCTGTCTCTCCTGGGCCCCTTTCTTGACTCAGTCCTTTCGAGGTTTTTCCTGAAAGTTCCCACGCCACCGCTTCCGAATCATTTTCTTCTCACGGGAGCCGCTGTTACCTTGCATTTGACTTCGTCCCCTTTCCGTTAGAACTTAAGTAGAAGTCTGATTCGCCGGGCTGACTACCTCGGCGAGCCTTTTTATTTTCGGTGTTCCCCTGCCTTGCCGATGACGGTCGATCCATCTAAGCATACTCGTTGTTTTGAGGAGATGTGAGGGGCTCCTCATTTTACCACGACCCTTCTCCTTGACTTATCTTTGACTCTTTCGCGGCTTTGTTATTTTTGACATTCCACCGACTGATCTTGAATTTTCATGTTCTTTTTTTTTTTTTTATGTCCCCCCAGGACGGAGTTGTCGTTCTGCCTCCATTTTCTTCCCCACCCTCTGGCGGTTTTTCCCCCGGTCCCCAGACATCCCCCACGCCTTCTTTTTTGCGGTTTTTTTCCGCCGGTCCTATCTCCGAGATTCTCAGTGCTTGGTTCCCTTACGTGGTAATATCTGCGTTTCCTTTTTTTTGTTTGCCAACGTTTGACGTTTCCTCCTTCAAATTGCAGTGCGGTCTTTCGACTCTCTTTCCTGCCGTCCCCTTCCTGGCAGTATTGAAGTCGGCACTCGTGCATCTGTTTTCCCCTTTGAGTTAAACTGATTTTTGGGTTTCCCTAAGGCTCCTGCCCTTTTCTCCGCAAATTTCTTTCTTTTCCCTTTCTCAGGCTACGTTTCGACTTCATTCACCTTTTTCCATTTTTTTTTTTTTCGCGTTTCGCTGTCGCATCAATGGTTTCTTACTTCCCCCTTCTCCCTCCGCAAGAAAGTACTTCTCGTCGTCAACTCCTTCGCAACGTCCGAGTGTCCCCCCTGGCAACACTTTCTCCCATCCAGCCGAAGTCTCCTTGCTCGCTGCGCCCGCTTGAGGTACTTGTTCCCCTCGCTTTCCTCTCCCGATACCAGTCGAGTCGGCGATGTTTGCCAGGCTTTTTCCTCCCCGTACGTTTCACCCTACTCCAGATATATCCTTGATTCCGTGCCCACTGACTCTCTTTTTTTTGGTCGTGCGCTGGCTCCCCAATCCTGTCGGGCAATTTTGCTTGCACGATACGTGAGGAGGTCGCGGCCATTATCATTTCTCCCACAGTCCCCTTTCCTCAAAAGCAAGGTTGTTTTTGTTTCTCCTTCTTCTTCTTTCACTTTTAGCTTCAAATCGCTTTTTGTTTTGTCGCCCTTATCATAAGTTTCCCCTTCCCCAGTAGATGAAGTCTGATGAGGAATTTCCCTCGTCGTCGCACCGAAAGCCCTTCTTTCATTAGAGTCTTTTCCGGTTCCCCTTTTACGTCGGCTACGGGCCGTAATCTTCTCCCCTTTTCTTGTGGGTTTTTTCTTGCTATACTCTTCCCTTTTTTCTCCTGGCCCCTTTTTCGTCTAACCCCTCCTCTCTTCCGGCGTCTTTTTTCGATTGCTCTCTCTGGGTAGAGGTTAGGCCAGTTCTCGGTTTAAATGATGACTCCCCCTCCCTTTCGCAGGGGTTGAAATGTTTTTTTTTTTCCCTTGAGTTTCTTCTCGTCGACACCGTCTCTCCCCCCTTAGCATACTCTTTTAACCTAGCGCCCCTATCTTTCCCCCACTCCTTGAACACCGGATTGTGGATGTTGAGTATGCTCTCCTTCTTAACTCTCCTTCATCCATGAGTCCTTTCTCTTTCATGCTTGGCGTCCGACTCCCCCTTCTTTACGCTTCCACCGAAATTCTTCTTCCTTTTGGGCCGCCTTTCCCCTCCTCTTGCCCCCTTCGGCCTTTGGTCCACCCTTAAGCAAAAACCATTAACCCCTCCCCCCCTTCCCTTCAGATTAGAGCTCATCTTGAACACGTTGCCTTTCCTCAGTACCAAGATAAACCCCCTCCGACGATTCGTTTTCCCTTTTTCTCGTCCCCCTTTTTTCCGTTCAGAGGAATCCTGTTGGTTTTAGGGCCCTCGACCCCTTTTTCCTCATCGTTGGAGTCCTTAACCCCTCACCCTTTTCCTCCTGCTCCTCCGCACCCCTGACCCGTGATCGCCGCCTGCCCTCGTTCTCTTTTTTAACGTTTGGATGGTGTATCTCTCCCGTTTTCCCTTCGACGGTAACTTTCGCAAGGCATCCTGTCTTTCCCCTTTTCTTTTCGTTGTTTCTTTTTATGATGTTTTGATAACCATGCCATTGGTCGAGAAATGATTTACTCCTTTAGGTGCGCTCAACAAGCCCTTCCCTTACAATAGTTCAATATGACCCAGGGGTCCATCACTTTTTTATCGTGCTTGCTGTCTCTTCCCCCCGCCCTTGTCAATGAAGACCCCCAGTTTGAGCCAGGTCCCACCATCTTGTTTCCCCCCCCAACATATCCCCGGTTCCTTCTCTTCGCGATCCTTATTGTGCAGGACTATGCGGTGGCTTTTTTGGTTCTTTGGTTGTCCTCCCTTCCCCCGTTTCATTTGTTAACCCTGCTTCCTTCTTTTCCCCGGTTCTGGAGATGGTTTACGTGGTTTCTTGGGCCCTCCTCGTAGAAATAGTTGCCGCAACCGGAGCTTGTCCTCTTTTCCCCCTATTTTTCTTGTTTTACGCCCGCTCGCGTTCTTTTACGACGTCGGTTTCCCCGCCCTTCTCACTGGAAAATGCCGGCACGGGCATGAGGATTTCGGTGTGCGGACCCTAAATTTGGCGTCCAGAAGCACCCCGCTTCCTTTTTCCTTTTATGATCTTACGCTTCTTTTAGTTCCTTCTTTCGGTTTTCTTTCCGTCAGCCCTTTTTTCAAAGTGCCCTCTCTAATTTTCAACAACACTGATCCGGATCCTCTGTCGGAGCTGGGTCCTTTTATGAATTCCCCGGGTCGAAATAGTCTAAGGATCTTTTTCCCTTCCTTCCTTCTTTTCATGGATCCCCAACTGGGCAAGTACGCCACCTCTTCCTTCTTCCCCCCTCTATTTCCCCTTTCCACTTTCCCCTCTAGTAGCCCGTTTACTTCTTCCCCTTTCTTCTTGAGGAGAGGTCCCTTAAATGAATCTAGGAACGTCGTGCTGCTTTTTTGCCTTTCAATCCTTTCCCTCTCTGTCGTCAGGCTATGTTGCCCCATTCCCTCTCATGAGGGTAAGCGGACACCGACCGGCCTTTCTTTAGCTCCAGGCCCGTGAACCACTCCTTTAACTCCCGACCTCCCCCCCTCCCCCCTACCGCATTTTTCGCTTTGACCCTTAAGTAGAAGCGTCTTCGCTCCCCTTGCTACGTTCCTGCACCTTCCTGCGACTTACTCTCCAGCCTGCATTACCCCTTCCGCGCGTTTAGATGTGGCACTTCCCCCTCCCTTCCTTCCACCCCTTTCCCTCTTGCTTCCCACTTACTCTCTCCCTTCCCTGCTTGGTTTCCCCATCTTCCCGGACTGAAATCTTTTTCTCGCCTCACGGCTTTGTCCAGGCCCCCCCCTGTGGAATTTTTTTGGTCTCCCTTCCTGTCTTCGCCTCCTTCTTTTTTTTTCGGTCCCCCTTCCCCGACCTCGTAGTGGGAAGTTTTTTTTTCTTCTCTACGAGCCGCTGCTTGTCTGCTCGGCCTTGTGTCGATGTACCATTATTCCCTCCAGTGAAGCTTCTCCACTGTCGCCCCTCGTTTTCCTCACTGGTGATCCGTAATGCAGCCTTTTTCTTCTGACCTATCCACTTTCACGGATGCCGCACGCTCGCGCCTTTGCACCTCCTTTAAGCGATTCACCGCCCCTTCCTCGCCCCCTTTTTCCCCTCCGCCTCTTAACTTTTGAAGGAGCGACTACCAGCGATACTTTCCTTCTTTTGCCGTTAACCCCCCTAACCTGTTTTTTCTTTCTCGAGTGATTGCATAACTTCCCCACTTTGAGCCGTCCCTCCTCTCCCCCTCGCTATCCTTCTATGACACCCTTAGGTTTTTTTTTTTTGATGATGAGGGTTCAACCCGACCTCGTCGCCAGCAACCTTTTTTTCCATCATGTCCTTCTCTTTCCCCTCCCCCCCCGAATCTCCTCAGGCCAGGTCTTCCCTCTTCTATTTCAAGATCTCTTGTTGTTTTTGAGCAGTAAGTGCCTTTTTGCGCTCCTTTAAAAGTCCGGTTTTTCCTCCCCTTTTTTTTTTTTTTTGCCCCCCCTCCCCTCTATCTCTTTTCATCATAATCTTTTTTTTGTTTCTCCTTTTTCCGTCTAGAAAGGCCCGTTTTTTTCACCCGTCCGTTTCTTCTGGGCCTTGGTTACATCTCCGTCAGGACCCTTTTCCATGGGATTTTCCGAGATGACGTCACCCCTCTTGCCCTTTTTTTTTTCTGCGTTTTCGCCCTGTGATAATGGTCTTCTTCCCTTTTTTGCCTCAGGTTCCCCTGTTCGTGAAGACAACCGCCGTTTTCTCCGTCTTTTCCCTCCTACCCCCCTCAGGATGCTTTTTTTTTTTGTTTTTTTCCTTTCCCCTGCTGGTGGTTATTCCACCTTTCTTCCCCATCTCTCGCGTAGTACGTTTGTCGGACCACTTTTCTTTTTTTCCTTTTCCGACCTTCCCTTTCCTGCGGTCGTTCTCAGTAGCGCTTTTTTTCAGCTTTTTTCACCCTTTGCCTGCTTGACCTTGCATATTTTCCTAGGTTTTCGTAAGGCCTCTAGTAACTTATGAACGGCGTGCTCAGTCTGATCGCCCTCTATGATCGTTTAGCGCGTCTTTTCTGACGAGTCTTGTTTTTTTTTTTTAACCCCCTCTTCCACCAGTGTGGAAAACCCCTTTTCCATTTTTCCTCCCCGAGTTAGTGGTAGCAATACCTTGATCACTTGACTTTCAGTGTTTTTTGGGTGTCGCCTCCCCTCTCTTGCCCCCTCCTTTTGGCTCAACCGTCCCCACTTTTTATAGAAGTTGACGTCCCCCCCCCCTTTTCGAAAATAGGACCTTCTGGAGCCGCTTCCGCCCTTCTGGTCTCTTGACTTTTTGGCTTCTCCACTCCCTTGTCCCTTCCCGCTATTTCAGTATGAGCTTTTCTAAATTGTAATCATCTCCCTCTCTCCTCCTCCCAGACCTCATTCTCTTCATTTGTTTACGATCCCCTTTTTTTCCCAGATTCAGAGAGGAAGAAGGTGGTGGAGTCTTTCGTCTCCTCTTTTGTTTCAACCCTTCCGGAGTTTGCAGGCAGATCGATCATCTTTTTGAGAGAGTAGTACTCTATTGCCTGGAGCGACCCCCCAGCCGCCCCTCGTTGATGTTTTTGTAGACTCGTTTGTTCCCTTCTTCTCTCTTCTTCGGTTGCGTCCTTGGGTAGCTACCCCCCATACTTTCCTTTTTCCTGGTGTCATCCCCTTGACCGAACTCGCTTTCCTTGCACTTTTCTCCTGTCTTCTTCCAACCTCGAACTTGAAGTGCCGCTTCGTTTTTTCTTTTCCCGCGTTTCCCTTGCCTTCATCGCTACGCGCAGATTTTCTTTGTCTGTTCCTCATTCCTTCCCAGTCTTGAAGCCTTCTCCTCCCTTTTGTGATTTTCCCTTTCCCCTGATTGTTTAGTGCACTCTCTCGTAGTCTGATGTTTTTGGTTTCTTTCCCCCCCGGCAAAAGCGAATCCAGATCATGACTCCGTTCGACGCATTTTGTCTCTGCCTTCCCCCTCTTTCCCCGTTCTTTAAGTAATAGTAGGCGCTCTCCCTCGTCCTTTTTTCTCTTGGACTCCTACGCAAAGCCCCGACCAACTTTTCTGGTTTCCCTTCCCGCTATTTCAGTGTCGATCGTTCTGACTCCTCCATGACTTTTTTCCCCTTTCCCGAGCTCTTCCTTGTACCCCGCATTCCCTACACGAGATTCACCTTTCTTTACCGGGGGTTTTTTCCCTCCGTTTTGGCGGAGTGCCTTTCGGCTCAAACAGCGCACGCAAAACATCGCCAATCCTCTTTCTCTTAGAGTTTGTTGAACATTTTTGTCTTTTTATCCGTATCCTCTCCGAGCAGATGGCATGCACCCGGATTCCGCCCCTCTTAGATTGGTGTAGGTTAGCTCGTTGTCAACGGGACGCGTGTCTTTTTTACCCTCCAGTTTCCTTTTTGAGTCCCAAGCCTACTCTTCTCTCCTGTCCTTTCTGTGTCCAAGTGGCGGGGATTTTTCTTCTTTTTCTGAGCTGGTCCCATAGTCCCTTGCCCTTATTTTCCTTTATTCCTATGATTTCCGACTCTTTGTTGTTGTTGTTATATTGACTTTCCTTTTACCCCTTGGTCGCGAATTAATGACTGTGACAGCGTTTGGGCGAGACCCCACCGAAAACGGCCTTACTCCCCTTAGTTTTTCGGACCAGCGGGTCAGATGAAGCTTAAGTGATCAACCGTTCCCTTTGATTTCTCGGTTTCACACCCCGGACGGCTGTTTGCAACCCCTCTTGAATTATACGTTGTCCCTTCTATCTATGTTTTCCTTCCCAATCTTTCTGTGTCTTTTTGTAATTATGGTTTCTTTCCCTTCCACCTTCCCTGGTTACCACTTTTCGCTCGCTTCTTCCGGAGGATTTCCCCTGTTTGCTTTGGGACCCCAACCCTCCGCGGCCCTCTTTTTACTGAGCCCCTTTTCGGATTTAAAGCCATACCACCTGACGGTTGTTTTTGCGCTTTCGTATGTTCATTCCCGGTAAGAAAAGCCTGAAGCTCTCCTTACCTCCCTCCTTTACTTGGGTAATATTTCACGCGAGGGCGGACACTTCAGTTCCCCTCGTCCCCCTTCCCAGCCCTTTAGGGGGCTTTTGCGTCTGTGTCTGCTCTGTTTTTTTTACTGGTTCTCCCATTGATCTTTTTTGGGCGACGTTCTCAGTCCTTCTCCCCTTTCCCCTTCGGGCCTGATCAATTCCCCCCCACCCTGCTGATTCTCTTCTATCTTTTTTTTTGCATATTCTTTTTTTTTTCCTTACCTCCTCCCCAACGGTCACCCTCCCTGACGAAGGAGACACCCCTGTTCCTTCTCTGCATCGATCCGTGTTCTGGGACTAACACTCAAGTCCCCCTCTATCGCCTGATTTCCCTTCAAAAAATCATTCTGTTTTTTTTACGTCCGTACATGTCCTTCTCGTTTCCCAGAGACGTCCGACCTCCCTTCACTTCGTTTTTTTGTTTCTCGCCGCTCTCGTGCACGATGCCCCCCCCCCTATTTTCTTTCATTGAGGACATTGCCCCACCGACTTATGACCCTGGCCCCCCCGACCCTCTCGTATTTTCGGGGTACTCTCCATGCGTTTTTCCCCTTTCCCCAGAGAGCCCCCCCCCAAGCGCCTGCTCCCAAGCATTTTGAGAGCGTGCCCCTTAAGTCTACTCTTTCACTCATCGGCCTCAAAGCCCTGGCCCCTCACAGCGATTGCCCCCGCGGACAGACCTCTACGCCCACCCCCCTTCCCTGTGCCCATTCCTTCCCTCTTTTTTTCCCCCCCCCGCTCTCTTTCTCTCGAGGATCTTTTCTTCAACAGTCCCCTCGGGCCCCCCAAGTTCGGCTAGGCTCCCCCCGGCCCCTTTTCTGAAGCGTCGCGCCGTTGCTTTCCCCCAGGTGGATCATCAGTCCTCCTCTTTTGGCTGGAAGCGACTTTTTTTTCGCCTGTCATTAGGAGAGTGGTCGTTTTTTTTTTTTTTTCGCGGTTTGACTCCTCCCCGTCGTTTTTGACGGGTTTGGACAACGCTTTTCAGACGACTATTCGATTCTCGGCGTAGAGACCCTCACCATTTCTCCCGAGGCGAGGCGAGGGCGTCCCTCTTGAACCCTCCCCGTTATGAAGTTACGCAGACATCTTCTTTTTTTTTCCCTCCTTTCTTCCGATTATGCAGGCGATAGAGACTCGGTCCCCTCCTTCTCGAAATCTCGCTCGGCCCCTCCCCCCCCGAGGCCCTCCTCCACTTGAATTTTGATTTCGTACCCGCATTCCCCTTTCCCGCCGGATTTTACCACCGACCCATTGTTGTCCGGACCGAGGCGAGATTCTTCCCCCCCCCCCCTTGACCTCGCCCCCAAAGCCCTGACGCACCCTTTTCTAGGACCCCCTACGAAGACACCCCCCCCCCCCCTCCAGCTTGTGTGCGGGGTTTTTTTTTTTTTTTTTTTTTTTTTTTTTTCCGACCCTTTCGCCAATGCTTTTTCCCCGGAATTCTCCAACTTCACACGCAACCGCCGTCTCACGGCCTTTTCTCCTCTTTACTCAATATCGATTTCTCTTACTTCCTCCAGTTTTGTGACTTCCAGGCGAGCGATTTTCTCCCTTTCCCCCCTTTGTTAATGAATTGCCCGATCCTTCTTCCCGAGCCCGACATTTTATCCCTTCCTACCTTTTTCTCTCGATAGGATAGTCATACGTCATCTTTCAGGCATTACACATTTCTTTGCCCCCGCGTTACAGTCCTACCCGGCTATCGACAGGCCCTCCTTGGAATGCTTCTTGAATTTTAAGGTCTGCGTGCGCCTTCCTTCTTTCCTTTGGCGTGGCCAGTGGCATCCTTCCTTTTCTTCTCTCCCTTTTTTGTCCTCTTTTTCGTTCCCCTGCAGCATCCCCCCCCCTTTCCCTGAATTTTTTTTCTCGTAAACCTCTATCGCCGATCTCCCCCCCGGTTTTTTTTTCCGACTTCCCCCTCAGTGGTATTTTTTATCTCGAGCGTCTTTTCGTTGGTTCAACTCCTCCTTTCCCATCAGTGTCAGTTCCGACTTCTCCTTTTCGTCCGCCAGTCACATTTCGGCCTGTCTGAGTACGGCCTCTTTCCCCCTCCCCCTCTTTTTTCTTGGAGCTTTAGTCTTTTTCCTTTTGCCTCTCTTGTGATTTCCGTAGCCCCCTATGCCTAGCGGCTCTTTTTCCCGACTTCCCCTTCACGTCTCACCTGTGTGAGAACCCCCCGTCCTTTTTCTGCGTCTAGCTGTCGCCTCCCTGGTTCTTACCTTTTTCCATTACGACCGTCTCCTTCGTCGTGTCAAACGCTTTCCCTCCCCCCCCACGTTTCGGTCCTTTTCGTTCTTGGTTTTTCCCGCACACCCCCCCTCCCCCCCCTCCTTTCCTCTTTCGAGTCGAACAGCTTTTTCTTTGCTCCACGTTCTTTCTCTGGTCTCTCCTGTGACTCCTTCCCCCTCGATTTAATCGGTTCTTTCTCCGCTTCCGACAGACACGTAATGCGACGCATTCTTCTGTTTCTTTCACATCACATCGATATCGGGTTTTTGTCCCCCACTCTGTTCGACTGGTGGTTTTTATTAGTTTTCGTTCCTTTTTCCCCCTTTTTTTTCCCGGTCCTTTGACGTTGAATTTTCCCGATCAGATCACCTGTCCTCGTCTTTTCCATATGAAGCGCCCGCTCTTCCACCGCTTTCCTTCGTTTGTCGCCTCTTTGTTCTTCCTTACCTTGCGGCCTTCTTTGTATATTGCCCAATGGTGTTCCCCTTGAAGTAATTCGGGTTGACGTCGTGGCATCGTCACCCCTCCCTGACTTTTTCCTTTAGGCTTTTCCCTTTTGAAAAGTACGGGCCTTCCTTCCTTGGTTGTCCGTTTGTCACCCTTTCCTATTCGTATTTTCGCTTAATGGCACTTTTTTCTTCTACAGGAAACGTACTCACTTCCTTCCTCCTATAATTCTTCGATTTTGCGTGGGCGTCGATGCTTTTTCCCGTCCCTCCCCCCCAAGTCCTCGACAGAGATGTATTCCCTCCTTTTTTCCCCTCGATCAGGGACGACTGCAGGAGAACCCTCTTGCCCCCTTTCCCACTGATGCCCTTTTCTCCCTCCCCCCTTCACAGCCCAGAATCCCCAGCCAAAGACAAACGGTCGTTTTTTTTTTCGTTTTTACTTGTTCGCCGTTCGCTCTCCTCCCATGAAAAGTGCTTCCGCTTTTTTCATTCTCCTCCCCGGTTCTTACCAAGCAGTGCGAGGTTTCCCCGCCAGGATGATGTCCTTTTTGGGCCCCCACCTCCGTCTTGGCGGCATTCGTCCCATGTGGTCCACTTTTTACCCCACGCAGCCCCCTAAAAAAATCGCCCCCTTTCTCTTCTCCCCTAGTTTTTTTTCAAAACGTTTTTTGGGGATCTTTCGCCCCCTTCCTTAGCCGAAGATCAGATGGACTGACCCACAGTCCTTCCTTCTTTCCCCTTTTCAAGGGCAGTAGGTGGGTTAGGCAAAAGCGCCTTTTTTTCAATTTACTTTTTTTTCGTCTTTCCCCCAATGCACGTTGATTCCGCCCCTGCCCCCCTATACCCCCCGCTGTTGATCGCAGCCCGTCTTCTTTTAGTTTTGCTCCCCCCGTGGGGTCTGGTCCTTTGTACCCTCGCCGTAGGAGAATTTGGCCCACTTTTTGTAGTTCTTTTTCCCATAATACGTTTTTTTCTGCCGACTTATGCAAATTTGTTCTACCTTCCCCTTCGGCCCCCCTAAGCTTGTAGGATTTTTTTTTTGACAATCCCGCACCCCCTTCAAACATCTTATGAGGTGTCTTTCTTCCTGCATAAATTCCTTGTCTTATTTTTTTCTGCTTTTTTATTCCCGTTTTTTTTCTTTATAATTAGCTGCCTCGACCGGAGTGGTTGGCCATACCCCCTATACTTTCTCTTCTTAGGAACGCGTTCTCATTATTATGGTGAATCCCCTCCATTCATCCTATTCCCATGGGGGAGACTCCTCCCCCTTCAAATTTTTTCCGAATTATTGCTACGATGATTCTTGCTTTTTCAAGTGTTTTTTTGGGTGACCCATTTCTTTTCCTCTAAGGCGCCATAAAATAGAGGTTCTCACCTTGGGATCGTCCAAATCCTAATGGATGGTGTTCCGCTTTGGCGTGTTTATCTGGATGCTTTGCCTCCAGAGTCAAAGAGGAACTAGTTCTTCCCCTTTTCCCCCCCCCCTTCGCTTGCTTGTCCGTCGCGAGAAGCCCAACAGCAACCTCCCCTTCTTAGGAGGTTTTGCTTTGATGATTCCCTCCTTCCTGTGCTTTTTCCGTTATGTATCCAATATAGTGTTTTCCCGTTCTCCCCCAAACTTGAGGCTCCCGGACTTTCCCTTGCCTGTCAAACCCCTCTCTTAGTTGCATTCTCTTGGCGGTTGGTGGCCTCTTCTTTCCCTTTCCAAGGTCCCCTTTTTCATCCGAGTTTCCTTACGTCATGGGGTTCTTTTTCTGACTTCCCCCAACTGGGCAAAGTATTCACCTGTTCTCTTTTTGGGCCGAAATCGATTCTCAACTTCCACCCTCTCCTTTTCCGAAATACCTTTAATCGCGATTTCCCCCCAGTTACGTCGTTTCTTTCGGTGGCGATTTTGCCTCTTTATTTTTTCTCACATCGTCCGGTCGTCATTTTTTTCAGTCCCCCCCCCCATTTTTTTGTCCTTGACCTTCTTTTCCCGTTTTCGGCACTGAGAGTTTTATTACTACCCGGTTAGACCAATTTACGGCGACAAACCTCCGTTTCCTGTTTCTCTCTCTTCATTCTTTCCCCCCCGTCCGACGCTTTTTTCTTTCTTCTGTTTTTGTTTTTGTTTGCAGAGATTTTGCCGCCCGTCCCAGAAACGCCACCTTTTTCCTAGTCTCTTTCGATCTCTTCCTGGTCCAACAGGCGATTCATGTCGTTCGTGCCCAGTCAGTTACTCGTTTTTTTTTTCCTTTGAACCTGTTCGCCCCGTTGGTCTGAACAAATCGCGTCTCCCGCACCTCCCTGTCTCTTTCGCAGGATTGTTTGAATAGACAGCCGGTCGAAATCCCCTTTTTCCGTGCGTTCGCTAGAAAAGACCTCGTTTTCTTTTTCCAACTCTTCACGTCCCCTTCCCTCCTGTCGTTTTCTTTCTTTTTTGTTGATTTCCCCCCCTTGATTCTTCCCCGCCCCCTCTCCCACGGAGGACCTTTTTTTTTTTTGAGACGTTCTTTTTCTACCCCTTGGAGTAGTAGACCCTCCTCTCCTTCCATTTCCTCATTCCCGGCTTAGGACGTCTTTTTCCTTTCGTCTCCTCCCTCGATGCCAGCTCTGCGACCTTCCGGTTTTTTGGGAAACTTCCCTTGCTTACGGAGTGTCCGAATCCATCCTCTAACGTTTTTTTCCTCAGGCTTTCCCAACGACGTGTCAACTTGATCCGCTCCCCCCTTTGATCCCCTGCCATTACAATTTTTCCTCTCACAACGCCCTTCCTAACCCTTTCTCTTTATTTTTAAGAAGCCAACCACCGGTCCTTTAGTTCTTGCTGGGTTTTCCCCCCCTCTCTTCAGGGGTTCCTTCCCCCCATGGATGCAACAGGGCAACCCCCCGCCCTCCTCTCAGGTCCCAGCTTCCCACCTTGCGCCCGAAGTCCCCTTGCATTCTTTTTTAATCAGAAGGCCGTCCCTTAGTGCGATTAGCCTGTTCCTGGAGAGCGATGATTTTCCCTTCCTATAGGTGTGACTGCATTCCCTATCATTAGTTCCCTATCCCTCCCTCATCTATCTTTTCCTAATCATACGTTTTGAGATCTCCTTTTTTGGCTTATCCGGCAAGCACCCCGCCTCGGCCTTGTTCCTTTCTACTCTCTTTGCAGTTTTTGCTTTTCTACCTAGCAGGTTTACTAAATTGACAGTTTCCCGATCTCTTTCACGAACCTCTTTGATCGGGCGACCCGTTCTTGTGCTGATCTGACTTTGGCTTTTGCCTTTTCCCGGTCCTTTATGCCACCTCCTTTTACAGATGGCCTTTTTCTTTTTTGCCTTCTCCGGCCTTTTGAGATGGGTTTTGGGTCTTCTCCTTAGTTTTTCCCAGTAAGTTCTTGTTTCTCTTCCCCCAACTTGTTCAGTGCAATCGCTCTCGAAGGTTTTTTCCTCGTCCACCCCAATTCTTCCCGGTGGTAAACTTCCCCCTGCTTCTTTCGCACGTAGCGCTGCTTGTGGCCTCTTCACATGCCGGTTTCTGAATGCGGAATCTCTTCTTTTTTTTCTTCTGATTTTTTGTCACTTTTCGACCGCCTGATCGTCTCCACTCTCATCGATTGTTCTCTGTTGTTACTCGCTTTTCCCTCGAACGTCATTCACCCTTTTGATTTCAACTTTATGGCCTTGGTCCCCTCTCCCTCACTGTGAGGTACATAGAAACGAGCGACTTCTTTCCTCGGTTCGTAGTGTAAGCGGCGAATCCCCCCCGTCACCTTTTTTTTTCTAAAAGGAAACCTAGCCCCCCCCCCCCCCCCCTTCTTTCCCCCCCTCGTAGAGATGGCGCTTCCCGCTGGCAGGTTGCTGATCACCTCTTGCTCACGTTCCGCCTGCGCTTTTGTTTTCGTTTTTTCCCGTTCTCGAACCTTACTGCCCGACTCCTGTCGTTTTTTCCAGATACTTCGATCTGGCTCTCCCGCTCGCGGAGCTTTCGGTTGGCGTCCTTTTTCGGGCCTTTTTCGACAATCCTCGATTGTAGTGAGGTCCTCAGTTCCTTCCCTCTCCCTAATCACCCACCCACACACCCAAACCGGCAGGCGCTTTTTCCTCTTCCCTCAGCTCCACAGGGAGTTTGAACCTCTTCTTGTTCGCCTTTCTTGGTTCAACTTCTTCTCCTTATCTCTCTTTTTTTTTTTTTTTTTTTTTACAGTTTCCCTGAAAAAATTTTTTCCTCCCATCTCTGCTCCCCCGATTTTGGCACGAACTTCTTGCCGGCCCACGTCCCGACCTTCCTTTTCCTATTTTTCGTTCGGTTTTTGAAACTAGGAGATGTCCCAAAGGTACTTGCTTCCCCCCCTACCGCCTGGACGGAGTGTGTCTCTCTTTTTCTCCCCAAAGAATTGGCAGAGCCCTTTGTCGTCTCAGGACCTTCCCTTTTTCCCCTTGACGTCAGTCAGCTCTCTTCCCGATTGTTCTGTAGTTCACCCCTGCAGCGCATCCTTCCCCACCCCCTCTTACAGTCTACGAATGGTTGAACTGCCTGATCAGGCGACACATTTTTTCCCTGTTCGTTCGCAAACGAGCCCCTGCGCATACTGTAACCTCTCGTACTTTTTTTCTTTTTTCCTACCCAGCCAGAACACGCGTTCGTGGGATTGTCTTCTCCCCTGCCAGAATTCGATCCCCCATGACTTGTTTCGCTGTTCGGTATCGTCCTTTCACCGGCATACGGCGTATCACTAGCGGCGCGAACCCTCCAGGTGATCCCCCGGGCCCACGCCTTTTACCTCCGAGTTGGCTGCATGCATGCTGTCGCGGTTTCCCCCGCAGCAAACCTCCATGCAACCATCGCACCTGACGATCAAGAGGAGACTCCTTTTGTTCCCTTTTTTTTTTTCCTCTCGAGACAGATCCTTTTTTTTTCCCCCCTCCGCCTATGGTCTCCCCATTTGGAATCGCTTTGCCAGTGCCGAAAGCCTCTTCTTTTTTGGCACCAGAGACGGTTGTCCAGACGCCGTTGGCTTCATTCCCCCAAAAACCCCCCTTCACAGCGGTTGAAGCCTTAGCCCCCAGCAGCCCAGGTGATAGCCGGCCCGCAGGTCTTTCTTGCCGCCCCCTGGTTTTTTTTTGCCTCTCAAGTGATTGGACCTGAATTCATTTTCGCTCCCCTGCATTATATCTCTTTAATATCATCCGTTGTTTTTTGAGCTCGGAATATAAGCCTATGCCCTTTGTCTTTAATTCATTCGAACCCTAGCGCGTTACCCTTGGCCCCCGCCACGGTTCGCCCCTTCGCCTTCTTGCGTGTCCCTCGAGCACGCTGGTTTCGTTTGCTTCTTACGACTTTCCCCGCCATTTAAACGGAGCCGTTTTCCCCCCTTCGTCTGTTGTCATCGACGGCCTTTGGAAAGTATAGGCCCATGCGGCCTTGCCAGGTCGCGCTCTGTGATCTTGGTACTTCTTTTTTTTTCTCCTCCTGGTTCCAAGTGTCCAACCACTGATGTCTCCTTGTTCTTTGGCCCGATTTTTAAAGTGGGTTTCTTTTTTTACCCCCCAGCGCTACTTCATTCATGCCTCCGGATTGGGTTCCCCAGTTTTCTTCCCTCCTTGTTTCGGCTTTTTTCCTCCGATTTCGGTCCTCCAACTCTGACTCAAGTTTCCCCATCCGGCAGCCACTGGTCATTTTCTTCACTTCCCAATATCTGAGCAGACGAACCCCCCGACACGCTTTTTCGGGGCTTTGATGCTCTCACGTTCCTCTCGGTTCCTTTCGGCTCTTTTGGGGCTCAAGCAGAACTGTACATGCCCCCCCTTTTCAAAACAACCATTCTCCGAGACGGAGTCTCTGTCTCTCTGGCGCTGCTTTCCCTCCTCGGCCTTGCAAGCAATCTCCGAAGTCGCCTCATGACGACTCTTGAATCGAGTGATCACAATTTGCACGTCCTTCTTGACTGTTTTTTTTCTCTGTTCGCCCCGACACCAACTCCGTTCAGCTGCGGTTTCCGGCCGTCCCTTTCACCCCGTTTTACCCTCGCCGACCCAGTGCGCAAATTTTGCTGCGATGCCGACTGAGTTTCGTTCCCGTCTTACATCTCTTTTTTTTTCCTCTAATGGAGTACACACATTTGGGGCCCACGACGGTCTTTTTACTCGCGAGTTGAAAGCTCCCATCTCGACCTGAAGGACCACAAGAAACCGCGGTTCTTACATTGGCCCCTTGCTTGTAATATTAAGGGGCTATCCACCCACTCTTTATCGTATCTTCCAACTCTCTTTCTCACTTGAATTGGGCCCTCCTTGCACGACCGATCCCCGCCTCCGTGTTTACGACGTGGCACGAGCCCGCTCTCTAGTGTTAACCGAAAATCCATCCATTTCACATCGGGGGCGCGTGCTGCTGGGGTGCTTGGTTCGCCCGCGTCAGGCTCCCCTAGTCGCCCACCTAAAGTTATTTTCCCCCGCAAAGACGTGGAAGAGGAAAGAGTTTTTTTCCCTCCTCTCGGCACCAGTTACGTTGGTGACCGGTTCTCCCCCCCTCCGGCGGACTGGTTGTGGACCAATTCTTTCATCCTTCTTTCGTGGTGTCGCTCGGCCCCGTGTCTATGTCCTAAACAGGAGCGAGCTGCGCACACCTTCCCCTAAGAGATGCCGTTGTTCCCCTGGTGCTGAGTTCATGCAGACCCGGAGCTCGTCGTAGCCTCTCCCTCTTCTACGGGCGACGGATGCGAGCTTCCCGAAGTTTTCAGTTTAAGAGCCCGACAAATTTTCCTCTCCGCTTGGCCGACAAGGGCCCGTAATGCTGACTTCGGCCGACCCGTCCCTCCCCCCTTCCCCTCGACCCCGCACGGGGAATTAGGAAGCTTAAAAACCGAAATGCCATTGTACTACTCTCTCTTGACACCCACTAATTTGAGACTCGAAACACAGCCTGATGCCCTCTCTTCCCCCCCTTACTGAATCCACCCAACCGTGGATCGCAGCCTTCGATTGTTGGGGGGGGAGGTCCCCCTCCCTTTCCGCACGGCGTTGGTTCAGGACACTGATTGATGCCAGGCCACGCAACCGCGCCGTCCGTTCACAGGCCTCCTACCCTTGCCTGATCGTCTTTCGGCCGGAGCTATAGCTGCGATTAGCCGGGCGACTTTTTCTTTTAGAATTTCCCAGTCCTCGTTCGGTGTTGAGATTGCCGATGAGTTAGG
>Ga0179593_1478941_pt1 | contig 23967 bp, 31 predicted proteins | sample CZODoug2_1_08_16_FD_185931 | JGI IMG/M metagenome (GOLD analysis project Ga0179593, IMG submission 185931) | Vadose zone soil fungal communities from Angelo Coast Range Reserve, California, USA - CZODoug2_1_08_16fungal (PacBio error correction) | ecosystem: Environmental > Terrestrial > Soil >... | reverse complement strand
GAACCCCACTAGAGCCCTTTACTACAGCACCCTTACCGCTGTCCCTGGCTGTTTTGGGAGTTGTGTCCCCTTTTCTTTTCCTCTTTTATGGACGCCGAGGACCCCCCTTTCCCGGAGAGTTAGCCCCTTCTGCTCTCGCGTCCCCTCGTATTTATTTTTCCCAGTTCAAAAGATCCCCCCCCTTCTTGTGCGCAGTGCGACACCACATTCTTAATGGTTTTTTTTTCCCGTCCTGCGAACAGAAGAAAACAGCCCCCCTCTCCACCGAGCGAGCCTTCTTTTCTGAAGAAAAGAGACCCCCTGGACACTAGCACGAGCGGAGACATAGTATCTGATACCTTTTTATAAAGAGCTCATAGCCGAGCTGAGTCTGTCCCTTCCCTTGTCTCCCTCTTCTCTCCCTTACCTTTCTCCCCGTTTCCTTCTCTTTCTTCCCGAAAGCGACTTCTTATTCGGGATTCTTTCCAGTTAACTCTCCCACGGCAGCCAGCGGGGTCCGCTCCGCAGGCAGTGTCCCTCCTACGTGCTGATTGAAATCAACGTTAACGACCTTTTTCCCCCCCCCCCAAGGTGCGCGGGGACACCCGTTATGCTCCCTTTTGCTATCCTCCTCGTTTTCCTACGGAAAGACACATTGGTAACGCTCTTTTCCTGCCAGCTCTATTACTTGCCCCGTGGTTTGACCGGATGCCTCTTCTTCTATTCAGATCTCTTCTTCCTGCCCTGAGCTTGCATTTCGATTTGATATGGACGTCAGGTTTTCACGCCTTCTCTCGTTCTTTTTTGAAAAGAGAGGGTTCTCCTCCTCCTCGCACCTTTCTTTCCTCGATGGTCAAACGATTTCCCCACTTTTTCATTCTTCAGTTTCCCCGCAGAAATAGTTTCCTTCGTTTTGGAGTCTGATCCTTCCCCCCTTTGGCTGTGTTGTCCTTTTCCGCCGGTCCGATAAACAGCGGACCCCTCGTGAGTTTCCCTTTTCCTCTTCTCCTTTCGTTACCAATTTTTTTGGCGTTCTTCCTTCCTGGAAAAGCGGCTCCTTTTTTCCGTATAGGTATAGTCTTTCTTTTTTCTTCTTCGTGCTGACGGACTTGCGAAGGCGCCGTTGAAACATTCTCAAGTTCTCTGTGGACGGCCCGACTTTTGTTGTAGTTTGAGCTCTCAACTACTCTTTTCTTTACTTTTTTCCGCTGAGTTGGTTTCCTCATGTGAGCCCCCCCGCCTTGACCTGCGCTGAGTCGTCCGCCCCGGTTTTTTCGCCTTGCAATGAGAACTGTTCCCTCGAGCCTTTCTTCCCCTGCCGGCCGCCGCTGCTGTGCCCATTTTTCTTCCCTTCGCTACACGTCGTCCGATCCCCCTTCGTAGTGTCGTCGATTGCCTTGTTTTCCTCCTGTCTATCTCCCCGTTTCTCTCCTTTTGGTTTTTTTTGTATAGTATAGACAGTTTCCCTCCTTGACACTACGCGAAGTTTTCCTCTCATGCCTCCAAGCTGCCGGTCCTCGGCACTCCCTCCTTGGCTCTCACACTGATGCCTTCGCTGGACGCGGTATTTTCAGCTCTGCCTTTTTCTGATCGACCTCTCCCTTTCCTTTTGCGTATCCCGCTGAAGCTATAGGAGTATCTTCCCGGCGTGTGATTCAACCCTTTCCCCCCGTTCTTCGTTCCGTCCCGCTCCACCTATTGTCTCCCCTCGGTTCGCCTTAGCAAGCCGTGTTCCCAATCCCTTCAAAAGAGACCGCTTTCCCTATGCTTTTCCTTGGGACCGCTGTTCCATTCTTTTTGAGAACCCCCCCCCCTTCTAACCCTTGTTGCCGAGTCTCCTTTCCCCCCCTTTGAACCCTCAACAGGTCCCCCTTTCGGTCCCCCGGCTAAAATCTTAAACAACCTTTTTTCCTTTTCCCGAAAAGCAAGCCGCTCCACTCCAGCGGCTGCACTCCCTTTGGCTGTCACGAGATGTTACAGACTTTCGTGGTTGCATTTTTTTTTACTTCACTTTAGCTTCTTCCCTAAAGACGAGGAACTCGCAGTAATAACTCCTTTTTTCTCCAGAACAAGGAGCTCTCCCGAAATTTCGTTTCAAGACCCGGTCCCCCCCCAGTCCCTTTTTTAAGGAGAAGGAGTGATCGTCGTTCTCAACACCAACACCCCCCCCCCCCCACCAAACCCCAACCTTTCCCCCCCCACCACTCCACACACCCCAACCCCTCCTGCCCCACCACCACAAAGCCCTGGACCCCCCCTGAACACAAACGAAAACCCCCCCCAAACCCCCACCCCCCCCCTCACAATCAAGAACTAACCAAACACACCAAACCCCTCCCACAAACCCCCCCCCTACCTCAAAACATCCAGCCCCTTCAGACCACACCCCAGGTTCAGATATCTCTGGCGTTCCTCCCTTGCGCAAGGTCCCCTGTTTTTGCGGGCCTTATCCCCTCCCAGACCGAGCCTTTCCGGCATCAGCAGATTCTTTCCCTCGCCCTGTGTCAAAGCAAAATGGTCTTGCTCTCTCCCCTCACTTCTGCGCCGTCTCTCGGGCGTTTAACCCCCCATTTTATTTTTTTTTTTCCCCGTGCCCCCTTTGGAAAATTAACCGCCTAGCCGTCCTGCTGTTTTATGCCCGAGACACTTCTACCTTTAAGTTTGTTACTCCGACGACGCTCCCTTCGGCCTCTCTCTTATAACCTATCTGATCTCTGTGCGCTCTTTCCTTCTCCCTGGCTATTTTCTTCTCCACGACCTTTTTCTTTTTGAAACGGCCTATTTTCTTTGTAGCATTATTTGTTCCCACTATCAGTGTTTTTCACTGCTCCCCCCCTTTGTTTTGAAACCCCTTGGCTTTCGTTCTGGACTAAAAAGCGGTTCGCTAGAGCAAGGCCCAGTCTTAAATCTTAGAATTCACCTCTTACTATGCCTCCCACTCCTCCGAGAGACTACCCCGACCCAGAGACCCTCCCAGTCGGTCTATTTCTTTTCCCCGATCTTTTTACCTTTTCTTTCATCTTTGGTAATCTTTGGAGTTAACTCTTCCCCTCTTAGGTCTAGATCAAAGATATACCCATCAGACCTTCCCCCTTTCAAGAATAATTGCCGAATTTGCTACTCTCTTCCTTCGACCTTGCCCCCCCCTACCCAGAGAAGATTTCCTAATTTCTTCCGTCTTATCGTGAGTCTCAGTAGTAGCCTTTTTCCCAGACTCGCGGTGTAGGCGGTTCCTGGTAATTGAAGTGTCCCTATCCTATCCCCCTCCCCTCTTTCTCCCTTGCGATATCCCCTAGGAGAGGATCCCCCCTGACCGGAGGGCCCTTCGAGTCCTTCCGTCTATGGGAGGTTTTTTTTCTAATTATTATATGTAATCCTCCTCCTTTTTTTTTTGCTGAGTATTCGAGGATTCTGACTCTCCTTTGGACCTTCCTGCTACCTTCTTTCGTTTGCCCCAATAGAGAGTAATAGAAAGGGTTATTCCCTTCCCGCGGACTTCTTCTTTTATGCTTTTTTTTCTTTCACTGCAGCATTCTCGATTTTTTCGTCGTCAGCCTTACTGCCGGTCACTCTCCTTCTGAAATGAGGACTACCGGAGAGAGTTGTATGGGTGTGGCTTGAGCCGACATTCGTACCCCTAGTCTCTCTCCCTTCCCGCCCTTCCCCGGTCTCCCCCCGTTCGATGCTTTTGAAGTGCTGAGTTTAGTATCTCATTGTGATAAGAGGTCCCTGGTTAGAAACGAGTAAATCCCTATAATAGTAGAGTTACTCCTCCAATATAACATCCTCTCTTGGTTAAGATTGAGGTGGTGGTTGTGTTCGGGGGGTTTGGGGCTGGTTTTTGGTTTTTGGGGTGGGTTTTGGGGGGGGGGGGTTTTGTTTTGGGTGGAGTGTGGTTGGGGTTGTTGGGGGGTTTATCCGGGGGGGGGGGGTTTTGTGGGGTGGTTGTGGGGTGGGTGGGGTGGTTGGGTCTTTTTTGGGTGGGGTTGTGGGTGGTGGGGGGGGGGGGTCTTTCTTGGGGTTTTGGTTTTGAGTTTTTCTAGCTCGAGGGACGCCTAGATAACTAGTGCAGGAGGTCGACTTTTTCCCCCGGATTCCTCGCTCACTCCTTCCCCTCTCCGCAGGTGCCCCCCCCCAATTTTACTTCTTCCCCCCCTCTGATTGGGAGACATTTCTTAAACACCTTATTCCTTTTTCCCCCCCCCTTCGCAAGACCAGTGACTTCTTTCTTTTTCCCCTCGACAGTGTGCACTTCTTCTCCTTGTAGTGGTGATTCCCCAATAGACCCACGTCCCTGATCCTCGTCCTCGAGATAAGCGATTCTTGGTCTTCAAGAAGTTTCAGATGCGGTACCTCCTTTCCCCTTTCTCTTTTCATACTTTCGTAGATTGTACCTCATTTTTTTGGGCATCCCCCCCCCCTGCCGCTCGTCGTTTTCCTGAATTTTCCCCAGTTCTCCACATGTATAAAAGGTTTTAGACCCCTGAAATCTGACGCCTTCATTTTCCCCCGAAGTTGTTTGTTCTTACTTCAAGACCCGTGCTGTCCCAAGGTGCGTCTTGCAATGATAGCAGTTATACTTCCGCGATTCTCTTCTTAAGACACCCTTGTATGTTTTTTTCTTGACGCATCTGTTCGGCCCCCCGTTTTCTGGACGGCTTTGAATCGACTCGACTCGACTATCCCCATGCTTATCTTTCTTCTTTTCCCTCCTATGTAAGCTGGTCAGGCCGCGGGACGTCGCCTCTTCCCCCCGTTGGAACAGCTTTCTATTCCTCCCCTCGTTGTCCGATTTGAGACCCTCTCAATTTACCGTTTCTGGTCAAAGAGGTTCGGTCTGGCACTCTCTCTACGTGACGCACTCTTCTTCTCTCTTTTTGTAGTCTTGTGTCTCTCCCTTTCACGGGGTCTTGTGTTCTTTTTTCCTTAGACGATCAACATCTGCTCTTGAGGTTCAGGGTTCTTACACCTTCGCCTCGGTCCAATTTTTTTCATTTTTGTTTTGTTCGCAGCATTTAACCACCTACTTTCCCTCAAGGGCTCTTCCCTATCTTTCTCGTTAGAGATTTCTTTGGACTATTCTCTTGAACGTTGGCCTAAGGCGACCTCCCCTATATTTCGCGTTCCGTAAGTCTTTCGGTTTAGTGGAGTTTTCCTCCTAGTCGCTTCCCTCTCTTCAGTTTCTTTCCGCTGTTTAGAAAGAACAGTAACGGGTTCTTAGATCGACAAGTCGCCGCTGATCTCCTCCACCCTCCCTTTCCGTGCAATAAGGCCGCGTATTTTTTATGACTGAAGGATCCCAGTCCTCCTTACCTTCTGTGGCCTGTTTTTCCTTGTTTTTATTCTCTCTTTTACTCCTCCTTTTTTTAGAATTCGACAGTCGAAGCCCCCCCCCCCTTCTCACATACGCCGAGTGTCGGACTCTTCCCTGACGCCGTCTTTCCCCTGCGACTTCTTTGTGAGTTTCCAAATGCTGGCGCTTTTTTTTTCTTCACTGCTACCGTTCTTTTCGATTCTACTTTAAGCGCGTCCGGGTCGTGCTCCTGGCTTCTCTTATCTTCAGATCCTCTCTTCCGGTGCTCCCCCAACCTGACCCAACAAGACGTCCTTTTCCACTCCACTTAGCAGCTTTCTCTTTCTGCACAATGCCGTCAGCGAAGGTCGTCCCCCCCCCTTTTTACCGAGAACTATGCCCCCCTTTTCCCTCCCCAGTTTCTTTGCCCGCTGTCCAGTCGGCTCACTGCCCCCCCCTGTTCACCTGCTCTGAGGGCCCTCAGTCACACCGGGAACCCTTTTTCCTTTTGATAGTCTCCGTGCGAAACTGGAAACAATGTGTCGACCTGACTCCCTCCCCCGAACCAGCTTAGAAAATAGTGGTCCTCCTCTCCGGACTAAAATCTTTCCCTCCGTGTTGGTTACCAAGCGTTTCTCGGGGGGGAACCCTGACGGTACCTGTGCGTCGTCTTCCAGACTGAGACCTAGCGTTCCTCCCTTTGTTTCTCTCCCACTTAGCGACGCCCGCGACTATACTTCACCTGATTATCGGACGTCCCCCCCCATATCAGGGCAGGAGCCTCGTGTCGTCCCTGTCGATGCTTTAGAAGAACTTCGACACCCCCTTTTCCTTCAAGAGCGACTTTCGTCCCCTCAACGCTTGCCCTATTTCTTGGATCGACAGCGATTCGAGGCCTCTGACGGCAGCCCCGTCTTTTCCACCAAGCAGCACCTTTTTTCTACCGCAAATTTTTCTCCGCTATATCTATTTCTCACCTAGCGTCCTCGGTCTGTTAACACACGGGTCTACCCTTTTATGGACCCTAACGCCTCAGAAGCTTTATCTTTTCTTCTGTTTACCTTCTTCCACGTCCCTACCTTTTTGACCGAACGTAAGTCCATCCCCTCGGCCGGATAGATTTTAAAAATAGCTCTCCGTCTGTTCAAGATCTTCTCCCTGTTCCTGGCAGTTTCTTCTTCTTACTTTCCCAGACACTACTAGCGATTTCTTTTAACGTTAGAGTTCGTCATGGTCTCCATTCTCGTGATTCATGAACTGGGGTTGGTTGTACACTTTCAGCAATAAGTTAGTTACGATATTGTTCTAGTCCCCTAATCTTTCCTCCGAGTGGAGTCAGAGAGCCCTCCCCCCCTTTCGAACGTTCTCCCCACGATTCTCTTTTACCTCGAGGCCTCCTTTCGCAACGCCCAGTGACCGATCAATTGCGCGTCTAGGTGATTCGTCAGCTGACTCTGGTTAGGTTTCTTTACCAGTTACCTCAATTATAAGAGCGGGGAGAGCACGCAGATAATTGGCCCACCCCGATCCCTTCTACCAGGTGAACTTCCTTTCTTGGCTATGTGCCCGCCCCAGGCAGCACCCTCCACCCAAATCCCTTTTCGCCTCTACTATTGTCTTTGTTTAAAGCTTTCTCGGGTTTCTCTTTTTTCTTGGGCAGTAGCAGACCCGAATTTGTCGATCCACCCCCGTCCCCAGTCTTCTCGTAAGTCAAGATTGAGGCTCCTTTCCCTCACCGGTCGTTCGGCCTCTAAGTAACCTCTATTCTTCTTATCCTCGCCATCTCTTCCTCGTTTCCCCATCAGGCGTGTTGAGACGATCTTTTGGATTTTTTGTTTGAAGATGCTCTAGCGGGACTTACATCGCAGACCCTCCGGCGCTCTTCCCCTCAGATCTGATCTCGCCATTTTATCCGAGAGTCCCGCATTTTTCTCGCCCTCTTTCTTACTGTCCCCTCCCCCTTAAATCGCGGTGTTATTAAGCCGATAAGGGTGGGTTTGTTTTCCTTTCTTCCCTGCCAACGCTCCCAGATCCCCCCCCTGATCTCGGAGCTTTTTGGGTGGACTTTCTTTAGTTTTCCACCTTTCTCTGAGGCGCTTCCCTGGAGCTGGTCCTCTTGGGTTTGCAGCCTCTGTTCGATCGCCTTTTAGTGATCAGGATTCTTCCCCAGTCCTTGAACCCTCTCCCCAAGAAGTGCGCTTGAAGACTCCCCCCCCAGAGCCCGTTATCGGGTCGCTCGTTTAGTTGTTCCCTTATGCGAAGGCCTTTCCCCCTTAGGAACCGTGCCGATGAGAAGTTTTTGGCCCGCTTTTTTCCGCGCTTCCCAGATCCTTACGGAGTTTTCCGGATATTAATACCCCCTGCGGGGCGACCCAGAGCACTCCTGGCTTACTGCGTCCCATCTAAACCTCAGCCGTCTTCCACTATCGACGTTTCCTTTATGAATACCCCCCCTTGAGACCGGCCGATCCGGCCATGTAGAGGCTAACTTTTCGACTATCCCTTCGCTGTCTAAAAGCTATTTCTCTCTTTTTGATGAATTATTTTGACTCTATTCGATTTTTGACTTTGATAGGTTCTTTCATAACATCGCATCGCGTCTGATTTCCTTTCTACTTTCCCGAGTACCCCCCCCGGTCGCCACCCGTCTGTGTGTTAAGCCTCCGATGAATGCTTCGACGCCCTTCGATGCTCGCTCCATACTTTTTGAGGGACAAACCTTTGTTGGGATCCTTCACCCGACTCTCCTCTGCTTTACTCGCTCTACCAGAACAAACGTTTCCTGCTCGTGGTCAGAATTCATCTTCGGCACCCCCCTTTTGTACTGACGGACTTGCCATACGACGCTGAGCAATAGGATCACATCCTTCCCTCACTTTCTCCCTTTTTTCTTTTCAGAGAGTATTTTTCTAAACTGTGAGAGGCGAAAACGCTTCTCACGCGATTTTTCGTCTCTTCGCTTTGCAGCCTCCGCTTACTGCTTATCTACCAAGAGTTTTCCGTTGGGCCCCTTTCACGTCCCCCCAGGGTTTCCACCGCCCCTCGTGCGACGCTGTTTTTAGGCGGAGTTTTCTGGTCGCCCTTGTTTTTTTTTTTGTCCTTTTCGCCTGGCTCCAGATAAAAAGGCCTCCCCCTTGTTTGGTTAGACTCTTTCCGGTCCAATTGTGCTAGTTCTCCTTCTTTCCCGCGGTCCTTCCCGGGGCTTTCCAGCATAGGCTCTCGAGAGCTTTCTTCCTTTCGGAATTGGCAGTCCCTCTGCTTCTTTCCGGACACTACTTTCTCCTTTTGGTCTAGAACCGCTTAGGCTTGATATCTAATAGGCCGAGCTTTCTCCCTCTTGAGCCCTGGACTTTATAGATAGCACGATGTTCGAGAAAGATTCCCGAGAGGCATTTTCCCTCTTCCCTTCTTTCTTACCGATGACTAGGCTTTTCCTGAGTAAGACCCTTTTTAGTGTCGGCGAGGCTTCCTCCGTCTCCCCTCTCTCTTTTCTCATCCCATCCGGTGTTTTTTTTATATCGCTCTCTTCCTCATAGACGACCCCTTGTTTCCTCTTTCGGACGAATGGAAATTTCCCCAAGCCAGTCAATTTCCAACCATTTCCTGCTTGCCACTGAGGCCCTCTGGGACGCTTTCTCTTTTCGACGTTTGCTTCATCGATCATTTTTCCCCGTTCTTCAACCCACGCGTTCCCTCCCCCTTATATAAGATCCTCCTCGTTTTCCTTTACCAAAACTCCCCGACGTAGTTTCTTCCCCCCCTCTGAGCAGTTCGGTTTAGCCTGCGCCATGCCCCCCCTTTCTTTTAAGCAAGTTGACAAAGAGCCTACGAACGACTCTTGTTTCCTCCCAGGGAGGGTTCCCCCTCTCCTCGGCGAACGCCCAACCCCTGAAACTTTCCTCTGGAGAAGGTCTACACGTTGCCCCCTCAAGATGGCCGCTGTGATCGTTTTCCCTTTAAGGGTAACCAACAGCCCCCTTTGTTAGACCATCACGCCTTTCCGCATCCCCCCGCGAGTCTTCCAAACGGTTCCCGAGATCGTAACGCCCGAACTGGTGCCCCTCGACCATAGACCGGTACTTCCCTCTTCTTTTTCATCGCGGCACCTCTTTAAAAAGCTGCCTGCAGAGCCCCCCCCTTTCTCCTCAAGATCCTGACTGTCTTGTCCATCTTTGCCCTTAAGGTTAATGTCGGAGAGTTTCTTTTTTCGTCGCTTCCCCCTAAGTCAGACACCTTTTGCGTCCTCAGCGGATTTAATCCCTCGCCCAGGTCGTTTCCTTCCGGTCCTCGTCCTCGCCAGTCGATTTTCTTTGGCAGGGACGTGCCTTGCTTACCCATTCCTTTGTCAGCCCCTGTTTATTGCCTCCTGCACGTCGGCCTCCGAGTCCCGCTTTTTTCCACCTTTCTTCAACACGCGTGGAGACCTTTTTTTGACCCCCTTAGCCAGACTCACTCTAGGTAGTCTCCTCACGTATCAGTCTTACCGAGTTTCCACAGATTCACAGACTTTTCCTCCATCAATCAGCGTTTCTCGGGTTCACCCCCCTCTGTTTTACTTCTAGAGGGCCCCTTTAGTGCCTTTATCTTGTATCAGACTCCACCTAGTAGAGATTTGCAACGTTTTCTTCTTGTTAGCATACTGTTCCTTTGCCACACGGTTTGCCCCGCCCGCATTCTTTCTTTTTTCCTATTTTTGTCATTACTCCTCGGGTGATTCTGAAGACTGGTGAGCCTTCTAATGACCCGCTTTCTCCTTAGTAATAGCGCGTTTATCTTTTCCCAACCCACATCTACCAGATACCTGCGGTAATTTCCGTCATCAGCATATGATTTCGATGTCTCCTCTTGTCCCATTGAGTTTACCTGATTTTTCCCCTCTGAGATCAAGCCTCATGCACCCAACCTTTCCCTCATAAGTGACTCTCCTCTTCTTTTTGACACCGAGTTTCTCCAATGTCACCCCAACCCCAGACCTCTGCCTATCATCATGGATATGCTTCTCATTTAGTCAAGGCCCTGGGCCCCTATACCCCTCTGTTGGCATGGCGGGGCATTCTCCTAATCCTTGCGTTCCCTCACGACTCGATGCTAAACTTTTCAGCCCAACGATCTTTGTCGATACACTTCCCTGATTTAGTAGTTTCCAGCCCCCTGAGCCTCGGACCTTATACTAGCCCCCCCTCTCTATTTTCATAACATCCCGTTGTTCGTTTTTGCGTTTTCAGCTGTAGAGTCCCTCGACCTCTAGGGTTCCCTTCAGAGAAAGTTAAGATTTTTCTCTTTTTTATAAACTCGGAGGATCTGAGTTCCTGAGAGTATTATTTTTTCCTCCCCCCCCTGATTATGTCTCTTAAAGACCAATCAACGTTTATTTTATAGTACGCCGCCCACTGATAAGGCTTTGACGCAACACTCTCCCAATGAGCCTATTTTCTCTAGTCGTCTGTTGTTTTGTTTGGCAGGGACTATTTTAGTCACTCTCAATTTATTGCTATTACAAGGTGCAGGGATCTTGGTTTGCCGTGGGTTCTAATAGCCGATATGGATTCTGTCACTTGTGCCAAATAGAGTCTTCCCTTTTTCCCCTTTTTTTAATTCACCTCGGCACACGCATCGTGTCTTCCTTTTCCCCTTGTTTCTTCCTCTCGAGTTGAAGCCGTTTCCCTTTCCGGCAGACCTTTCGCCCGTGTATCTTTGCTCCCCCTTTTCGTCTCCTTCCATCTCCACTCTATTACATAATTTTCTTGGGAGAAGTGCTCAACCTTTTCTTCAAGGGTTCACCGCTTCGACCCATACCCCCCGAAAGTTTGCCCCCTTCTACTTATGTTATTGGCTTGAGTAAAATGCGCCCTCTCGACCCCTTCCCCGAGCGGGCCTTCTTTCCGACGCTATTTGATCTCTTCTCGCCGCGTTTTGATCCTGAATGCTGGACTATTTTCGTTTTCTTGTTAGTGACGTGCTTTTGCTCTTCCTAAAGCGATCCTCGGGGCTTCTTTTCCCTTTCAGATTCCAATTTTCTCACCAATGTTTTTACCGCGGCCCTGCGGCTTTTTTTCGCCGCCCGCTTCTCCCTGACCCATTGTTCCCCCAAAAATGGCATGGGGACGTCTTCCCGTATCCGCCCCCCTATTTCTCGTTCGCTTCAAGACCACTGTACTGGATAGCTGTTTCGCCAGATTCTCTTGACACGGTTGTATGAAGTCCGCGATCTCGACGAGCACGCTCTCTCTAGGGACACCCTCCTTCCCCTATGGTGACATTCAGTCGGTGGGCCTCTTCTGGCCCGCTGGCGCTTAATTCCGCTTCCTCTTCCCTGAGACGCTCGCCATTACTTCTATTTTTTTCAAAGCGGCCGTTAGATGTCATTCTTTACTATTAATACTTTCCCCACCCAGTTGCTCCCGCTGTTCTCTGGTCTCGGATTTAGGTCTCCAGAAAAAGGGTGGCTTGTGTTCCCTTTGGAGACGATCAACAGCTCACACTTTGAGGGTTCCCGGCTCCTCTTACCCCTGCCCCTTTTTTTTTTCAGTTTTGGTCTTCCTCTCTCCTCCTTGTCCCCGCATGTCCTAAAGGTTTGAGTGAACATTATATTCCTCTCTCTTTTTCCCTCTTGATTCGCGTACGTCCAGTTCTCCTCTCAGGACTAAATTCCCCTTATCTTTCCTTCCCTCAGTTAGTTCTTTTCTGAAAAGACATTAGTTCCTTGTCTTCAGAGATAGGCGCTGCTTTTTCCCTCCATGAACGCGCTGTTCGTCTCTCCGGTCGCGGTCTAGACGCTTCCAGTCTCTGTTCCTCGGCGAGATTTTTTTTTTCCCTCTGGCAGGTTCTTTGTACCCACTCTTAGATAAGATCACCTCGGACTTAGTTTTTTTGTATTCTAAGATGTCTATCTCTCTCCTTTTCTTCCTTTTTGTTGGTTTTCTCTCTCTCAATCCTGTGTTGTCCTTCTTCCTTCCACACTACGCAGGGTTGATCTCCTGGTTTGACAATGGAAATGACAGCCTTTCTCTCACTTGATTCCTGCTTTGCACATGGGGCCGTTTTGTGTTTGTGTCTTTTTTCTTTTCCCCGAGTATATAATCAGCTCGACTCTTTCCTGCGCCGAAGGGAGTTTCTCTCCCATCTTTTTTTCTCCCCTGAGCAAGATACTACCTTTTGATTTCCCCACTTCCACCCCGCTCGTCTCTTTGCTAACAAATGAGCTTGTTTCTCTTCCTTCTCCAATGCACGTCATCGAAGCATTGTACCTGTTTCCTCGTAGGACGTTTTTCGTTCTTGAACTCTGCCCCGGTCGGCGAACTGCCCCCCCTCCCTGGAAAGTAGGCGAAGTTCGACTTTTTTCCACCCCCCTCTTGCGGTGTCTTTTTTCTTATACAGCTCCAAGGAAAAAACATCACCCCGTGTTGCGATCAGATTTCCTACAAGAAAAAGCGGCCTTCCCCGAGTGCGGCACTTAATTTTCATTGATTTTTGTCCCCCTTTACCCCCATCTACTCCCTCCGCTCTTCGTAGCAATAAGCCTTGCCAGAGAGTTTTAAATCCAGAGGTTCCCTTTGCCCCTTCGCGGAAGCCCTTTCCTGTCTTTTTTTAATATTTTTCTGACTTCCCCTCCCGTTCCTTCATCGAGTCTGTTCTCTCCTGACTGCCATCCGTCAGCCCCAGGTGAAGAATTCGCTGTTCTCCCTTTCCCAGGTACCCTGTTGGTTGGCCCTACCTCAAGATTTTTTATCCGGTTGCGCGAGAGTCCCAAGAAGAACTTTTTTTCCCGCCTTTCTTGCTCGTTTTCCATAAGCCCGTCTTGCGAAGCTTTATGCTGGGAACAAGCTGGAGGCAAAAAGTGGTTTTACATTTTCCCTTCCCCAACTCCCTCTTCCCGAGGCTTGAGGATGCCGAGTTCCCTTTTTCCAGAGACGATCGCCCGTTCCTTCATAACACCTCAATTCCTCCCCCTCCGCGCGTATAAAAAGAGGACCTTTTCCTTGGAACTCCTTTTTCTTTTCTAGTCCGAACAGACATTTCTCTAGGTGGACCTAACCTTATCGTGGTCTTCCCTCCTTCCCCTTGACCCTTTGAAGAAGGTTTTGTTCGCATCGCCATTTATGTAGGGACTGATCTGCTTCTTGCGGATCCTCTTTATCGAGAATAGGGGCGAAAGTATTGCCCCCTATTTTTTCTCCTCCCTGGCGTCCTAGATCCGCCGCACACCCACCCTTTCCCCACCCGATACAGTTCTTATTGTTTATCTCCTTGATATCTTTGTGCCTTTTCTTAATCGATCAAGATCGGTAGCTTCTTCTCAGCATAACTGCACACCCGAACAAGCCCTTGATCCTTTTCTTCCCGAGTTGATATGATCCCTGCCCAAAACCCAAAAACCCAACACCCCCACCCACCCGAAACTCCTGCCTCTTCCTAATGTCTTTTGCGTTCTTTTCTTTGTGAGACTGCGGAAGAGAAATTTTTCAATTGAGGGAGGTCGGCAGCAAGCACGGTTAATTACCATTCTTCCTTATAAAGGTCTATGACCACGCCGTTAGGCGATCCACAGCCAGGACCTTTAGGATTTCTGCAGTAAAGAGAGAGGAAGGGCCGTCCTCCCGAGTATATTTCTACTCGTTTCTTTTAGAGAGGATGCTTCACTTCCTCTATCTTTTCTCACACTACTCCCTACTGGTCTTGTCCCTCACAATAAGAGTCTGATATCTAGCATGGGCGTCAGCTATGCTCGTCTTTCAGACCTTCTTCTTCCTTCCCCCCTTCCCCTCATTTTTTCGCTCTTTCCCTGTATATAATATCCCCTTTCATCATCATGAGGATTTATCGGTCCTGTGTTCTTGGTAAGTTTTTTCCTACTTCTCGTCACCCCCTAGTCACAGAGTTTTCCTGTCCTATCTCCTTGAAGTCTTGAGTCCCTGATTTGTCACGCTCAGCCCGTCCGTTATAAGGATGTAAACACCATTTTTTCCACTACGAGCAGGTTTATCTTTTTTTCTTCCGATTCACCTTCTACACTCAACGGTTCGGGTTGTGGGCTTTGGTTTCGGCTATCGCGGCTAGCGAGTCTTTAATGACGTCCTTTAGCTCGCGCACCCAGCCCCGGTCTTCTCCCCACTTGCTTTTCCCACGATCCTCCCTCCCTCTTTCTTTCGCAATTTGTTCCACATTCCCCCTGTCCCCCTTCATTCTAGTTCCCCCCCTTTTATGACCGTGAAAAGCTCTGCCTTTGTCTTGGATGACGCCCGCTTCCCTGCTTTTGCTATGCGTGCCTCGATATAAGCCTGTTCTTAGACCTCTTTTCAGTCATAGTGCGGGATGAATTTAGTATTTTAGATCGTCGCGTTAATACTTTATCTCGCCTCCCTAAAGCGAGGCAGAGTCGAGGGCGTTTTACGGTTCACCGATTTCCTTTCGCCCCCCCAGGCTTCCGAGAAAGCTTACTCCGTAGACGACGGGCTCTATCAAAACACTCGGTTCCAAATTCTTGGTCCCTCTGCGCGTATTCCCTCGCGCAGCGGGACGAGCGACCGACAAAAAGGTCGATCTTTGCTCAGAAAGCCTCCTTTGCCCAGTTGGTCTTACGGCTTCATGATCGTACGATATCACTTGTCTTCCTTACCATTTTTAGTTCCTTTTCCCTCGACTTGCTCTCATATCTGGGAGTAGCTTGCGAAGTGAACGCCTTTATTTTCCGAGAGGGCCTTTTTTGTTGACTCCAGAATATTTGCCCCCTACGTTCCATATGTCTATTGTACTTTTTCATATTACATATACTTGAAGCCCTAGTGAGCAATGCTTTTTCTTGTAGGCGGCTTTTTTATCTAAACAGGGTCTGTGTTTTACTTTTCGGAGCCGTAAACCCTGTTTTCAGTTTAGTCCGGTCAAGTTTATTCGGTTGCGTTCGACCATTGTACCCATCGGTCCTAAAGGTTTTAACGAAGTATGTCTTATTACTCCTGTTCGCTTTAAGGCATTTTTCTACCCTAACATGGCCCCTAGGTGATGGGACGTCCCCCTCAGTCGGTGTTCAGTTTCGCTCAACGACCTTTCTGATTGCTTTTCTAGCTTACGCGTGAGCAAGCCCCACCGAGTAGTATCGAACTTTCTCCTTTTATTTTCGGTACTCGTCAAGCTCCATCGCCATCATTCCGTCATAGGGATGCGATTAAGGCCAGGCTCTCGGTCTCTTCCTTTACGTTATACACCTAGGAATCTGTTGTCTTCGCTTCTTACTCCATTATGAGATCTCCCTTTCCTCTTTTTTTTTTTGGAGTGAGCCCGTAGACCTTTCTAGCCTCTACTACCCCATACTTTCCGTCGTTCCTTTCACCTTTACCTCCCGAAGGCCTTTACTCCCTGCGCTCTGGAAAAGATGACTCCCGCTGGACGTTTTCTCCAGTTTTTGTGACCGTTCGCTTGACTCGTTCTGGTCGTGCTACCCTTTCTTCTCCCTTGTCCTCATCCCTCAGCGGCGGTGCTCTCCAAACATGCCCAACAGTACGTCGTGCCCTCCCGCTCCATATGAGAATTTTCTGGGTTTGTTGTTCCATGCCTTCCTACGGGCCTCAGCTCCCCCTGATCTTCCTCTAAATAGGCGTTTTTGAGGACCTCGTGTGCCGCGGCGCACTGAAAAAACCTACCCAGTGGCCTTTTCTACAGGGAACCACTTTAACTGAGGGCCGCTTTCTTTTTTTCCCTTTCCTGGAAAAACCAGAATTGTTTCTGACTCCGCCTTACACAAGAAACATCCGGTTTCCGAGGGCTTCACCGGAGATCGTAATCTCACTAAAGTTTTTGCTTTGACCTCGTCCTGTTTCCCTGGATAGGGTCCGCAGCCGCGGCTTGTTAACCAGCGTTTTCTTATTCTTTTGTCAAGGAGTGCGTTTTCCCCCCTTTCACTTACTTTCCCCTCTTCATCCCTTTTCCAAATAGGTCATTACCTTTGCTAGGAGTCGATCTTTTTCACTCCCTTCCGCAACAGGCTTTCCGACTCTGCTGGCGTCGCCCGCGACCAGGACCTGTTTCTCTTTCTGTCCTCGCCCCTCCCGCCGGCGATCCTCCGGATCCCTGATCGTCCCCCCTCCCATTTGACCGACCACCCAGTTTTCTGCCTTTTACAGCACGCGCGGAAGCTTCACGCGGTCCGTTGTAAACACCCGTGTGCTTCCGGGCCTCGTGGCCCCCTTCCCGAAATAGACGCCGGTGGATGTTTGCACGTATCCTCCTACGATCGCCGAATGACCTCACCCGCAAGCCTTCTTCGCTGGTTTAGAAACTTTTGTCATCGACGAGGGCACGACTCAGGGTATCCACTTCTCCTTTACCTTAATCCACTCATTTAAGAGTTTGCCACAGGTAGGTGGTGGTTGGTCTGAATCGTCTCCTGGCCCCACCGGTGTTGCCGCCCAAGGAGCCTCGTAGGGAATCATTGGTCGCATGAAGGTTCGTGGCTCCGCGTGCCCCGCAAGAGAGAAAGTCTTTTTCCTGCTTATTGATTATTAATCTCTTTTTGCCGAACACGCCAAGAGAAAAGAACTTGTCTTATGTGCTCCGTCTGCACTTTTGAATCGAGGATTTCGCCAAGATGGATTTTACCTTTATACCCATCGGTTCTTCTTCCTACAGCCACCCCCCCCTCACTCTACCGTCCGGTTGAAGGCCCTATTGATCTATTACGACTACGCTCCGACCCCACCCCAATACATCTTCCGACTTTCTTTCTCTTTCTAGTTTCATTTCCTTTTTTTTGTGTGTGATGACGAGACCTTCCCGGTGCATTTGAGGGCCGTTCCTACCGCATTGGTTCTCCACCCTCTCCTCTATTCTCCTGGAGTAGCACGCTCGGAGCTTTTCCCTCCAAATCCAAGGCTTGTCTCGACTTGTCATTCACGAGCCTTCTCGGGGCATCCTTATCCTCTTAACTTTTTTGATCCTGATGATGTGCTATTTTTCGATGAAGATATCTCTTGTTGAATTTTTACACTCGGGAGGATGGTGGACCCTACCTAGATATATTCACTGTAAGCCGTTTTTTGCTTGAGTGCTCCTCCTCCCTTCGTTCCGTCACTTTCTGACAGTACACCAGCTCGGTTTCCGAATATAAGGAATGGACGACTGACTATTCCTATCCCCCCTTGGATCTCTTATAGTTTGGTTGGGACAGGTCCTATTTAAGTATGTAAACTCGTATTTCCTGATGGCGCCCCCGGTCCTGCTTTCTATTTGCGGTGAAGATGCTGTATGCTTCGACAAGAATTGCTGCTTTAAAGCAAAGGTTTCTTCCCCCTCCTTTTTCCCCATGAGGAGTATTTTTTCTTCTTAGAAAGTCCTTAATTTCTCGTTGTTATTTGACTGCCCTTTTGTAGGTACGAATTACTATTTCAGGTAGTAAGTTCGCCCGGATGAGCGCGAGGCATTTTTTCTGCAACGGCGAACCCATTGAATACATTATTTCGCATTGCCAAAAATATCGGGTAAAAGTACAGCCCCCGAAGTCCCCCGACCTACTCTACGACTCGTCGGTTTCGAAGAACCCGACCCCCCTTTAGAATGTCAGAGAGGGACCAATCTTCTCCTGTTTTGGTACTTATGATCGCCGAGCTGCCGGCGATGGTTACGTTATCTGCGCTCTAGAGGTTAGACTTGATCGGGCTCTTCTCCCATCTCGGGTCTATTTCTTTCACTTGGTCCTAGTATGAGCACGAGGGGTGTGCGAAATAGTCTTTCGCGTTCTGATTTTCTTTCCCTCACTGTGTCGATTTCCCCCCCCCCCTGATCGGCCCTTCCCGACAGGTACAGCCCTCTCTTCTATTTAATTTGATGTAGTTCCCAGCCCACCATTTCCCCGTCTTGTGACTCCAGCGTCTTTCCCGCGTTTGTGTTTTCGATTGCATCTCTCGGAGATTCTCCCTATTCTCAGCCCTGATCTCTTTTTTACAGTCCGCTTCCTTCAGTTCATTATCTTTGAGTGTCCCTTTCTGAAGACACCTCTTTCGAAAGAGAGTTAAGCTGTCTTCTCTCATTTACCGTCGTCGTCAACGCGGTGGCCCGTAGGGCATCCTTACTTCTTTCTTCAAAGAACCAGTTTTTCAGACTTTCTGTTTTGTAGCTGCTTTTCCTTCTATCCGCCGATTCTCTTTTTGTTACTTTGCCGGAAACGCTTCAAAGTCGGCCATCTTTGGGGTTCCAGTTCGTAGACCTCGAAGGGTTAATGTTTTGGATTTTCGTCCGTTGTGAAACGCGTTTCCTCCTTTTTCTTTTCCCTTATAGTTCTCTTTCGTCTTGTTTGCTTGCTAGGCATTTGCTAAGGCAACCTAAACTGCATATTTTTGATCTTTACGGTGCATCGCGCGTGTCTCTTGAGTATCACCTCCGAGTTCTTTATTTAAGTCATATACTTACATTGGAGACACACGCCTGAACCATGATGCTTATTCGATCGCACCTCCCCAGATTCGAGGAAAGCTTTTTTTTCCCCTGCAGCCTTTTTTCCTTTGAAGCAGACCGCCTTTTCTCCCGGTTTTTCCGGTTTTCTGTCCAGTCGTCGAAAACATGATTAGTTTTCGGCGAGGCCCTACTGTCCCTCATTCTATATTTACTCTCACCTCAAGTTGTTGTTTTTATTTCTCTGTACCTTAAATCATCGCCTTCCTCTCATAGGTGATCGGTAAACTACTGGACCTACCCAAGCCTTAACCGCTCTTGGGCTTTTGACTGCTTTTCACATATGCTTTTTCTTTTTATCAAGACCCCTCCTCCTCCTACCAGCGCCTTCTTTAGTTTAACTGAGCCTCTGGAATCATACTCCCTTTTCCTTGATATAACACCACTTCCCACGATTTCCTTTCCTGTTCCCTCTCAACATGTCGCCTTAGTTCGCCTTCTCCACCTCTTCCCCCAACGGATTGGGCCCTGGCACAGTAGATCTACGGTAGACCTTATTCTGCCAGCAACCGTTCTTCAACCTCTTTTTTCTAACCCCCATTCCCTCCCCGATCTGCGAACCCCGCCTGAACCCCTCCACGTATTGTCTCCTCCGCGAAAAGTGACCCCCGAACAGTGGGATCTCAAAGACGTTCCCTCTCCACGAACAAAGAGGTTCACTTGTTTTTTTTGTGCACTCTCCTTCAAGATGCACGAAACGTGGCACCCGTTGCCCCTCCGAGCGTAAATGGCGCGGCGTCTGCCTAATTGGCAAAGTATAGTATCAGAGGTTCGAAGTACGCACTCTTCCCGGCCTCTGGGAAATGATGCATGACTAGCCCCATCGTCAGAGCACTTGGCATCCTCTTTTAACCCTTCCCCCCCCTGGTAATGAGCCGGTCCTTCGTCTATGCTTCACCTTCAAACTTCCCCCCTTTTTTTCCTAAGTATTTCTTCAGAACGAGTCCATTTACCCGTTTGTCGGACTTAATCGTAGTTGAGAGACTTCGCCTAGCTTCCACCTTCCCCCTACCGCCACGTGAGTCTTTCTACTTCAAGTAGGTAGGACTCTTCTAAGATGCCTTTTTCCACCCTCCTTCTCCCCGTGTCATTTTTTTCAAAGCCCTCTTTCCCTCTTAGTAGATACTCTCCCTTCTACCACTTTCCTATTTCACTCCCGTAAGTAATACCCCTAACGTCCGGGTTCTTCTACCCAAGGATTTTCTCTGTTACACTCTTTTCCGGTCTCCTTTTAGGGTATAATATAACCTAATCCTTAGAGGTTTCTCACTGTCTCTTTCCAGTATTTTTCCGCGGTGAACCTGGCCTATTTCGAGCATGCTCATAATGTAAGTTGAAGAATTTGTCGCTTTTTTTGCGCATCTCACGGTTTTTCCAGCCTGCGAAGTACCTAAGATTCCCTCCGGCGTTTCTTGCTTCATTTTCTAACAACGACACCCTCCCTGATAAATTTAGGTATTCGTCTCGCATCTGGTCATGATTCCTCTGTTTCCCCTCAGGACCCCCTTTTTTGCGTCTCTAAAGTATCCCTTTTTTCCCCACAGAACCTTCGCCGCACTCACTTTTTTTCTTAAACTTTCTCTTGAAGCTTTCTCTAATTACACCCCCCCTCCCTTTTTTTTCCTCTCCTCATGGTTCATTGATAGTTTTCTCTCCAGTCTAGCGGAGGAAGAGAAACTCTCGTTTCCTTTTGCGGGCAAGGAGAATGAAGCTGTAGACACCCCTCCCCCCCCCCTCGCTACTGTATCCCCTAGCACGATAGGAGTGCTTCCCCCCCCCCCCCACGCCCGGAGGAGTCCCTGATTCCTTTCCCCTTTAGTTTTCAGTCGGATAATAGACACTTATCTTCCTCCTTCTTTGGTTTCAGGGAGATGGCCCCCCTAGGGGGAAGCACCTATCGGGGACTTCCCCCCTCGACCGAAGGGAGGTTCTATTTTTGCATCTCGACTTCTTTTATCCTTCGTCGAGGTTCCTATTCCTGAACGCATGACACTGACAGGTCTAGTAAGACGCCTAAGTAGGCTTTTTTCCCACAGATCACAGATCCTGAGTTTCTTCCTTTTTTTTTTTGTTCTTAGTATCGTCGTAACCTAGAGCACGAGGACGCTCTTTTCGGTTATATGGTCGGGTGTTTTCAGTTTTGATGCGTATCTCTCCCTCCTTAACAGGATTTTAACGACCATGAGCTCACCTAGCTCGACGTAGCGCACTGACCCTCCCATCTTCACCGCCTTCTGGTTCGCGTGTTTTAGTGCGGACCCAGCGCTAGGCCGCAGAGGAACTTATTTGCTTCCTGGTCTTCTTCCTCTCTCCGCCCTTTTTCTCCTGAAGTTTTAAAACCGTTATTCATCTTTGGAGCAAGTGCGCACCTTCTTAAGTGGTCTCTGCAGCAAACAGACTGTGTTAACCCCCTTTCCACCTTTTCCCCCTCTCCTGATGTAGTGGTTGACTTTCGAGCCCTTCCCTCAAGGAAACAGGCGAGTCCCCCCCTTTTCTCCCTACTCGATTTCCCCCCCCCTCCTATCGAAGGAGAATTCGTTCTTTGGCGATCGTAGCTCTCCCCTTGTAGGGACCTCCTGACCTCCTAGGTCAGTTAGTAGTGATTTCCCTTTTCCCTCTTCCCTTTGCCACGCGGCGTGTTACCTTCACGCTTGTTTTAAAGATTACTCTCTTCTCCTCTTCACCGACCCTGTGGAGGTCCAAGGGAGGGGAAGCTCCTTTCCGTATCCACCCCCTCGCAGGTTTAGGCCCCTTCCTTGTTATGTTACTCCTTTTTTTTTTCTCCCCCCCAGAGCCTTCATTTATGGTGTCCACGGATGAAGCTCTCCCCTCCGACGAGCACTCGGATTTTTTTCTCTTTTTCCGTCCGATGAACGATGTTTCCTTCTTTTCCTTTCTTTTGTTCCTCTTTGAACCGATTTCGAGGGCCTCGTTGAGTCCGGCCTTCGACATTTTCCACCTTCCTCTTTTCCACGAGTTTCCGTTTCCCTTTAGCTTTACGATCTCGGTGATATTTTTCCCTGTTGCGTCCCCTTTCTTCAGGTTCGTCTTGGATCGCCACAGGGTTCTTTTTTTTTCCTTCTTTCTTTCTAAGCGATCAAAACATCGTTCCTTTAGTGTTTCCAGGTTTTTTTCTCGACTGTCCAATGGTTCAGGGTTGCGTTGCCTTTTGAACGGTCTCCCCTTTGCCTTTCCCCCTTTTCTGAGCTTATGGCCTTTTCTTGACACCCGGCATTGGCGAAGGCAGACCCCCCCTTTCCCACTGTCTCATAGGTGCTTTGCGTTCCCCTTTACGTCGTTGGCCGTGTTGTTTAGCACCCCGAGGATTATCGATCTCCTCACGTTCCGAGGTTGATCCCTTCCCCGTACTTTTTAGTCAGATAGCCAAGGTACCTCCTTTCTCTCCCCCGAGTCTGAGCATCGTGACCCACTCCATTCCGTTATCCCTTTTCGGTCTTACACGCTTTCCTGCTTTCTTGTCCGTTGTCCCTCCCCCATGCTAGTAGGGTATGGAGTCTTTCTTTTTTTTTCTTCTCATATCTATTTAGAACCTTCCTTTTTCTAGTTGAAGATCTTAGAACCTTCCGGAATCTCGTTTAACACTAATTTGACCTCTTTCTCTTACTGATTCCCGTTCTTTTCTTTCCGTCATTGTTCCCCTTTTTTGTTTGCGGCACAATGCTCTTGTACTTAAAGTCTACCGTGTAGATCGATCAGCTCCCCCTGTTCGTTCTTCTCTGAAGATCTTTTTTTTTTCAGTCTCCTTTCGCGTTCCCTCCACCCCCCCCCTCCCCCAATACCGTTTTTTTCCCCTCCCTCACTATGAGCAGTTTCGTAGAATTGCCTGAACGTACTCGAAAAGAGTTCCAAAGTATATCAGATACTATGCCGTGCCAGAAAACTTTATGGCCATTTTTCCCTTTGTAGCCACCCTCTTCCCCCCCCCCCTTTTCCTCGTCGAAGGAGGAAAAACTTAACCAAAAACTAGGGTCCTATTCTTCTCCAGTATCTGCGCACGCTTACAACCCACCGAAAGTGGTCTCCTCCCACGCCTCCTAATCCCCGCTTACGCAACGAGGGTTCAAGCGATAGTAAATACTTTGCCAGTACGTTTTTTCACGCTTTGAACTAGTATTTCCTTCTGAGCTTTACCCTTTTCTTTTTCCTTACCGCGGAACTATTTAATAAGGGTTAAGCCTCTCAATTCTTAAATCAGTCTACTTACTTGCCCCGTAATTTAGAATGGTGACTCTCTTTCTTCTCTATTTCTTTCTGTGTCGATCGTCTCTCAGAACCAGACACCTGTTCCTCCCGAGAGATTCCTTCAGCCCTCTCCCACAACCTTTTGGTATTTTTATCCTCACTTTCTCTCTCTAGAGGGCGAGACGGGTTTTATCCTAAAATGCGACCCTGGCCCAGCCCCCAACGGGTATTGGTCAGAGACCGACCCTCTTTTCATACTCTCCCTCCCTTGGGAAGAGATAACAAATGAGTGGATACTTTTATAGCGTAACTTCAACTCAATAGTAGAATATCGTTTAGTTCTCTCCTTTGAGCAAGTATACCCCGGTTCCTCTCTCCGACTGCATTCCCTGCCCTGGCCAGATCGACCCCCCCTATAGATCTTCCCTCTTTTCCCCTCTGGCCGGTCGTATTTTCCCCACCGAAATCTTCTAGTCTTTTTCCCAGGTATCTTTTTCCTGTTAGCAGCGGTGACCCCTTTTTTTTCTTCCTTTTGTTGCCAATTCCCCCTAGTTAGGGAGACTTTTTCCTCACGTGCAGGCGCTGCTTTCGCGCCTTATCAGCCTGGCTCACTTCAACTCCCTCCTTCTGGCGTCAACCTGAGAGCCGCCCACCCCAAGACAAAAGCGACCCCACCCCGTCGGTCTATTTTATTCTTCCTTTCTTTGACTATGGCTAGACTTTTCAATCTTTCGTTTCCTTCCCGAGCGTGTCGCCCTCGACCCAGCTCCTCCCAAACAATCCCCTCCTCCCCCCCCGACTACGGTGCCTCTCCCCCCCCTCGTGCTCGAGTGAAGAATCTCCAAAGCCCACCCCTGCCCGCGCAGATATCACCTTTTCTTGCCTCGTGCGTAGTACAAGTAAGTAGCGTGAGCACTCGTATTGTGTCCCTGGTGGCCTGAGAATCTCTTGTTAGACTCTAGCATCTGCACTCGATCTCCCTTTTCGGAGGATCCACAGCCGGACTTTTCCCTTAGATTGAAGCTCCCGAAGAGGCGGAATTTTTCATCTTC
>Ga0179593_1642547_pt1 | contig 23968 bp, 32 predicted proteins | sample CZODoug2_1_08_16_FD_185931 | JGI IMG/M metagenome (GOLD analysis project Ga0179593, IMG submission 185931) | Vadose zone soil fungal communities from Angelo Coast Range Reserve, California, USA - CZODoug2_1_08_16fungal (PacBio error correction) | ecosystem: Environmental > Terrestrial > Soil >... | reverse complement strand
CTCCGCTCCCCCTGCCCGGCTCACACTCGGCCCTTCTCCCATAAAGATGAGGTTAGTAATCTGAAATCTTACAATCGTCTTTTCCCTAACCAATTACGCACTCTGTTATTCCTTCAGTTTACTTAAAACTCCACTTTCCCCCACTCTTCCACTATCCTTTTTCAGCCCTTCCCCGAGGTGCACAATGGACTTCTCTTTGGAAAAACCTGTGTTTCTCCCCCCTACGTAGTCCGAACTTCTCCCCCTGACCAAGCCCTGGCCTTCCTTGATCCCACACTTCCGTTGCCTGCCTCTTCTGCTTAGAACCCTATTTGTTTTTCAACGTCACATCTTTGAAGATGTACGTTCGTCCATCGCCTTCGTCTTGCACCTTCCCACAACTTTTTTTATGTTGCCCAATTCTTCCCAAGTCTGTCCCTTAAAAGCATGTACTTTCAAATTTCCCCCCTTACACGCTCCCCTCTTAAGACGGTCCCTTTAATCCCCCCCTTGTGCTTCCGGTGAACCTTGCCCTCCTCTTATCCTCGAGCATGAGATACCTCTGGGCAACTTTACTACATGTTTCCTCACTTGCACTCCGTTTTGCCCCCTGCATTTTGCACTCGTACCCTTCGTGGTAATGATCAACCTTTTCCCCAAGGGCCATCATTACGCCCTTTATAACCCTGCGTCTCTTGGCTTGTATGAGATTTCCCTCTACCGTTGAAGGACGTGTGAGCTGCTTTGCACTGCCCGTGTCCCTCGCCCTTCCCAACCCCCCCGCGTCCTTTCCATCATTTTTTTTGAACAACCGATTGATTTCTCGTGAGAATTTCAAGACGCTCTTTCCGTTTGAGCGTTCTTTGGTCCGTAGTCGCGTTCTTTCCTTTTCAACTCCCAATTAAGACCTCTTCATTTTGACCTGTCGATTCCTTACCCCTATAACCTCAATCCAACTTCCGCTTCCGTGGTGTTTTCCCCCAAAACGTTCCCATCTTGAAAAGACATCTTCCGGCGTCAACCGGATGTACTGGGTCCCCTCTGGCTCTGGCCCCTCTTAATGAATTCTTCCTTTTTTTTCTTTCTCCCTCCTTTCAGCGAAGAGCTTCACTTTGCGGCACTGCAACCCATTTTCCCTCAACTTTGACTTCCGTCCGTCCTTTGTAGTAACACCACCTACAAACCTACTCCCCCCACGCGATCGTCCCCCCCCTTCCAAGATGAGTAACCTCCGTCGTTGAGCACAACGACCATGATGCAGCCGTTTTTTTGTTTTTTTTTTTTCTTTTACACGTACGACAAGCTTACACAGAGACTTCCTTCTGCGGCCCCTTTATATGGCCCCCAGGGCTGAGAAACCCCCCCTCTTTTCTGTTCCACACCCCTTTTGTTTTCCTTGAATTTTCCTTCCCACTCCGTTAATGAATATGTCATGTCGTTCTCGGCCTAATAACGCGGAGACGTTTTCCTCCAGGATTGCCACTCCCCCTAGCGTTTAACCCAAGGTTTGTTTTTCCCTTTACTAGTTCACTTAGCTTTGTTTTATCGTCCAACCGCGGATAGCATTTTGCCCTTTTTCTTCAGCTGAAAGAGGAGCTCATCCTTCTGTCCATGCTCAAATCCTTCTTCTCTTTTCCTAATCCCCTTTGTTTTTCTCTCTCATTCTTGACCTCTGTCTGTACGAACTTTCGTGTCTTGCATCTGAGAACTTCGGTTTGTCTCGCTGTTTTTGTTCATGAACCCAAAGCTCTCTAACTCATTCATTTAACCTATGGAACGCCTATTTATCTTCCTGGCAATAAGCCTGTGCCCGTTCGTATTTGCCCGCCTGCCTCCCGACGCCCCTTGATCGTCGTCGTTGGCTCCGTCCCCCCCTTTTTTTTTTACAAATTGTTGTTTGGGCTGCTGCCAAGCTTCCCACACCCACCAAACCCCCCCCCAAACCTCTGATCTGCAGTGGTGCTGTTTCACCCTTTACTCTCCCCGATTTTTTCCTTGTGTTAAGCTCATCTTACCCCGGAAGACCAAACCATTCTCCTGGTCTCCTTCTTTCTTCGTCCCCGCTTTTCTCCTAAGGTTGACCCCTCTTGAAGCTTTCTCCCTCCCCCGACCTCGCAGCACCCCCCCCCCCGACGTACCTTCCCCCGTTTTCCCCGGCCTGTAACTTCACCCTCGTCGGCCCCACGACACCCCCCACCTTGTTGCGAGGACCCCCCCCCCCCACCCCCCTTTGACTTCTGCTCTTTCCCCCTTCTTCACCCCTCCCCATGCCCTCACCCTCCTTTCTCGCTCCCTCGTCCAACACCCGTCCCCCCGGGGGTCCCCCCCCATCGATTGATCCGGGGGTCCCCCCCTATGCTTCAGCACCAAGCCCGAAATCCCCCGACGCCTTTCCCCCCCGTGATGGTCCCCCCCCCCCCCGTTTCCCCCCCGATGGAAGTTCGGTTGTGAATTTGCTCGTTTCCCCCCTTCCACACCAGTTTTCGTTAGCTTGATGACTTTGCGTTATCGTTTTTTCTTTAATCTCCTTTTTCAACGCGTTTTGATTGTCATTTGACTTTTCACACAATTTGACGGTGACTTCGTCCCCCTCCGGGAAAATCCGTTCTGATTGTATTTGCGTTAGCGCCATTCAATGATTTTTGAAAGCCCCCCCTTCTGAGACTTTAGTGGATCCCTCCTTTTGATGTATTAGCTCCCTCTCGGTTTGCAACCATCATCCTCTCTTCCATTCGTCCCCATCCCCCTTTTTTTTTTTTTTTTTCGTGGGTTTTTTTTTTGGGGGGGGGACCTCTTGATAATTCCTTTTCCTTCTTGACGTCTGAAAGGGTTGATAAGACTACTCGGGGTTTCTGACGTGTCCCCCGTGAGGTTCTCAAGTAGTAAAGGGACGTTGCCCCCCCGCCTCGTCTCGAAGATGGACCCAACTTTGGAACGTCGCAGCGCCGTCCTATGGGTTACTTTTCCTCCGTCCCTCAGCTTTACTTTTCTGAATTGTCCTGGTTTGCATTGTGATAGTGGTCTCCATTGACCTCTCTGCCAATTTGGTGCATCGGTACTAAACCCCCCTGTTTGATTTTTGGTTATGCCGCGTTGGAACTTGGTCTTGGCTCCCCTCCCGTGATGACTTTGAACATCTTTTTCTTCTCTCGGTTTTCTTTTCCTCCGCGCATCAGGCACCCGCAGGTTTGTTCCCTCCACTCCTGATGAATTCTTCCTTACATTCTCCTCCCTTCTTGAACCAAACGCGTGGTTGACCCTGAGATCCTCAGTTCATCTTAGCACCCTCGTCCCTTTTTCTACTTAAATATTGATCTCCATGTTTCCCTTGCAGTTATTATGTCAGGATTCTTCAGTCAGAGTTTTTTCAGTTTTCCTTTCCGGTATTCATTTACTATGTTCCCCCTATCCTATGATTGATGGGATGCAGAGTTTTTCGAGCTTACTCTCTCTCTTCCTCCTCCTCTTGTTTCTCTCTCTCTCCCCCCTCTCGGTCCCCCCTGCCATACCTTTTAAGTAATTATCCCTTATCCTCATTACCCCTGAGCCTCTGACTTTTCTTCCCATCAATCATAACTTACTTTCCCACTCTAAACATTTATCTTTTCAATATCCTATCCTTCCTTTGATTTAAGCTCCGCGTTTCCTTGGGTGCAACACGTTTTCCTCCATGTAGAGTGACTTCAGGACCCTTCCCCTTTTAGTGGTTTGGATTGACTTTGATTCTTTTTTTGCGGTGTCCTCCCCAAACCTCTTTGACCCCCCAGTGTTCAAAGTCCCCGCTTTGGATACGGATTCTTTTAGACCATTCGCAGCGCCCAATACCCCCCCTTCTCTAATCAGAACCACCTCGTCGATAGACTCTATACGAACTATACAAGGCCCAGTAAAAGGCCTTTTCTCCGTCTTTTCCCCCTTGAGTGTTCACTTGCTGCAGATTCCCCAGGGTCCCCCTCCATTTTTTCCATTCCTTCCCGTAAAGATCCCCTGAATTGGAACAACGCTCACCCCTTTACCTCCATTCCCCCCCAGCACGCAGGCCCTTTTTCTTAAACCGGCGTCAATTCCCCCATGGTCCCTTATAAAATTGCCTTATTAACCCATTTTCTTCCCTCCAGTTTACGATGAGATTTGCGACGACGTTTCCCCAGTTCGAAGTACTGGTTTCCCCCCCCCAAAAGCCTCTCCTTCTCATTGACAAACTTCCTTCATCAACACCGAGTTCCCTTTCCATTCAGGGTTGACACCAATGTTGAGGCTCGGCTAACTGTCCATATCCCTCCCCCGTGGTGTCAGCTGAGCGCCCCTTTCCGCAAGGGTACTCACATGTTGCCCCCCTCAATATTACTGAGGCATCATGAACGAGTAGAAATCGAATGCCCCCCCCCCTCCCCCTCCCCCAAAAGGGTCACGATACCCGCTATGACATGGTTTTTTAATTACCGCCAAGGTCAACCGACCCCCCCCCTCTCTGACATGTGCCCATGAAGTTTGTCGAGTGCCCACATGATTCTTTTTTTCAGAAAGGCAATTTGTCTTCCAAATCATCATATTTTGGTTCGGAGGAGCCTACATTTTTGATATGGGGGCCAAAGCTTTGCCTGACCAGCTTCGCACCGAACCTGTATTTCGGTGCCTTCAGTTGTTACAATAACTTTGGAGTCCCCAATCATCTTTCCCCCCTTCTACAGAAAGGCCCCTCTTTTGGTCTTCACCGACGATGCTTGGGCAACTGACAGGATTTCCCTCCTGTTACCGACCATCTTAACGTTTTTCCTCCCCGACCCTTCCCCTTCCCTTTCCCGTTCGCGAATTCCCGTTGGGGGTACTACTCATTTGTGAGAACCCCTTGGCGGATGCCTGCTCAATCATTGCTTTTCTCCCCTTCCCAACGTCCAGAAGCATCCTAGAGGCCTTGCCCGTTCTGTCCCCCTCCCCTCTTCCCACTCCCCCCGTTCCTGTAACGTTCTTCCAGCAAACCCAATCCCCCCCTTCCCTCCTTCCCACTTTTTCTCCTTTGTTGGCAAGGATTTTTTTCTTTGGGTCTGTTTCACATCTTCCCCCCTGGCAGTCGCCCTCGGACCACGCCCTTCCGTCTCTTTTCCGACCAGATTTTTCTTGACCATCTTCTACCCTTACAGTTGTTTTGGAGATTTCTCTTTTTTCCCTTAGAACCTCGCTCACCCGGCTGTCCGCGCGAAGTCCTCTTCCAACTGCCCCCTATTCAGCAACTATCCCCCAACCGTTTAGAGGGAAAAGGATTATTTCGGGTGCCACCCATTGGTTAAGAGATCTAGTTTTTCCTTTTTCCATCGTGCGATCCCCTGTAGTCCTCTATTGCCGAGGACGGGTCCCCTTTTCATTGAGGCATTTGCTTCTGTCTTTTTTTTTTAGCGTCAAGCACCTTAGCCCCTTTTCCCTCCCTTTGAGCCTGACCTCCCAGTTGGCGCAGCCTGCAGCCATTTTCCCCACCTTATTCGGTTGGGCTGGTGATTCCTTTTCCAAGTAGATATTTCGACCCTCTGCCGCCCCCTTCTGGTCCCCCCCCTCTTTCTTTTGTACCTTAGGCATCCTGTTTTTTGCTCCCTATGGTGACGACAATTCTTGCCGTGCGGGAGAGCGCGCCGGTCTTTCATCTATTGTCGTCCCCATTCGTAACCTGACCTCTTCCCCGCCCCGTCAGTTGAGATAACCTTTCCGACCGTGCCGCGACCTTTTTTCTCCTGTTTAAAAGACTCTCGCCCGCTAAATTTCTTTGTTTCCCCCCCTTTCCCTCCCCACTGAATGAGGCCCCGTCCCTCCAGGACTCCTTCCCCACCCGTATAGTATTTGTGTCTCATTCGGGTGAATGGCTTCTTCCCCACCCACAATTTCACGGCCAAGATGTTTGGTTTATTTTTGCAGCTTAATCGACAGGTAATACTTTCTACGACTGGACTTACTTTTTTCCTTTCTAAACCCTAGGCCGAATCCCCTACTTCTAAACTGATAAAGAATTGCGGATATTTTGAAGCTCCCCCTCCCCTTTTTACCCCAATACTTTAGGTCTTCCGGTGCTCCTATCCGGACGATGGCATCCCCCCCCCCCCCCCGCCCCGTTGAAAAAAAGGCATGTTCCTCTTCACTATTAGACCAGCCCTGTCCTCCCTACAGCGACGCGTTTGTTATCGTGCGTCTTGATGCGCTCAGTTTTACTTTTACCGAAACGGTTGTTGATGACGCGTGCAACATGCCGGGGGCATAGTGAGTCACCTTTCCCCGGTTTCCCGTCCGCCCCCCCCTCTATGATCACCCTTTTCCGGAGCCCTCTTTCCGGTGGATTGACAAGCTCCTTCCTTTTCCGAATATGGTGGCTTGTTCGTGATGTTCTCCTACCAATGACCTCTTCCTCCCAAGTTTTTTGATCTGCCACACCGTGTTGATTTTGTTAGAGGAGAGAACTCGTCCGGCCACCACTGGATGATTTCCAACCCTCCTCTGGATTTTTTTTTTTGACCCCGCAGCCGCCCCGCAAGCAGGCAGGACTTGTTTTTCCAGAAGCCAAGCAGATTGCTTTTACACATGATCTCAAATCACTTTCACCTAGTATTGACAAACCCTGGACCCCCCTCCCCCCTCTTTTTCCCCTAGGTAATAGTACCAAACTCGTAAATTATTTTTTTTTTTTTTTTTTCTTCTTTTTTTTTTTTTTTTTTTTTTTTTTTTTTCTTTTTTTTTTCTTTTTTTTTTTTTTTTTTTTTTTTTTTTTTTTTTTTTTTTTTTTTTTTTTTTTAGTAAATATTGTTCTCTTTTCTTCAACTGGCAATCCTGTGTTTTCTGGCATCTTTGTCGCAGGTTCGTCACCCCCCCTAAAAAAGTGACTTTTTTAATCCCCAATATTGCTTCGTTTCTTATTCGTTTAGATTTCCTCCTCTTCTAGATTCGTCCCCCCCCTCCTCTTTGTGGTGAGAGAGACCTCCCCTCCCACTCGCAGCAATATTCGTTTTTTTAGTAAAAAATATTTTCCTCTAGTTGACCTCTCCTATTTTACGAACCCTGCCTCACCTTCCCCCCTCTTCTTCAGAAATCTTCCCAATCCTTGCAGTTTACTTACAACCTCCCCCATTTATCTAACTATTTACTTTTCGCTTTGCTTGTAGACTGACCCGAAGGGCGAGCGGTGCCCCCTCACCATTCTAATTGAGGAGTTGCTCCCTGGTCCCTCCCCTTGTCCATCTCTCCTTGGCTTCGTTTTTGCTCCGACCCCTTCTTGCTTGCTTTGCGGCCTTTTTTTCAAAAAGTAGCCTTCTTTTTTTTTTTCCACTTTCACCACCTGGTGCAGGTCGACCCTCGTTCTCCATAGCCCGTATCTTCCCAATATCACGTTGTTCGAACTCAGTCGCCCCACCCGTCTATGTTGTTTCCCTCTCCAGACTCCCCAATGATGGCCCCCCCTCCAAGGCGAGCCTTCTCGAGTTTTCCAATCCCCGGTTGAATTATTCCCAGACCTTTTTTTTTCTTAATTTTTTCGATCAGAGCCTGGGCAAAGGATGGACCCTTTCCTCTCCCGACACAGCAGATTTTGCCCGGTCGTCCCCCCAGAGCAAGATCCCCTCCCCCTTCTTCGTCCCCCCTTTATAACACTCTTCCTTGATTCTTTCCTACGTTCCTGAGTTGATTTGCGTTGAAAGACGCGTCTAACGACTTCCATTCCTTCCTCACCCCTCTCCCCCCCCCAGTTTCAACAACCGTTTCTGGCTCGGACCCGAATTTCCAGATTCAGCTCCAGGTGCTTCCCCTTTGAGAGACCAAGTTCTCCAAGGGGATCCTGCATTAATCCGCTTTTTCCCGCCCTCTAATAGATCCAACCTCCCAACAACTGATACACTGACCCCCCCCCCTCCCTCTACCCGACGTTTTTAAGTCACTCTTCCGACAGAGGAAAATTCCCGCCAATTTAACGTTACATTCTCCCAGGCTTCCTTTACCCAGCACTGGCGATTGGAAACGAATTCTTTGATGATTCCTACTTCATTTTCTTGACAGTCTTTGGATCAACACCTTTTATCGCCCCCTTCCCCCCCTGTCTGTCTCAGGTGGCCGTCTGGTCTGACCTCCCCTTTGCCCCTCATCATATGCGATATCCCTTAAAGATTTAGGAAGTTTTTCGTTAGCCTCCCTTTCTTCAGAAGCATTCCCTGGCTTTTTGTCCCCCTGTCTTCCTCTTATAGGAAAGATTCATCAAGTCCCCCAGAGAGAATTACCCTGTTTTTGTTACCTGCCCCCCCTCCCCCTTCTTTCTTCCCCAAATTTGACTTTTCGTCCGGTTTGACGCTCAACTTTTAATCTCTTTTCCACGGCTTCAAACTCCCTCGCGCAATTTCATGAATACGTTCCTTTCCCGTCCCGACTTTTTTCCCCATGGACCGGATTAAAGACAAACAATATAGCTCCCTCCCCACTGTTGACGTTTCAATTTTTTTCATAGTGAACCTTTGATGGTTGATAGTTTACAAGAGTCCGAATTCCTGACAGATTCTAGTCCCTTTCCTTTTTGCCCCTCGGTCCCCCCTCTTCTTTTCCAGAGCCCCAAATCCTCCTTCTTCCTACTAATTTTTTTTCTCTCTCTTCTGCTTATTGTTGTCTCAACGGCAGGCTGTTTTTGACTTATCGGGAGAAACTTTTATCCGATGGTTTGAAACGATTCCCCCCTGAGCTATTCCCCTATAAGCCGGAAACATTGGGTTCTATCATCGCCTTTCTTTTGTCTTATATTCTCTAACCCCCCCCCCCCCCCCCCCCCCCCACCACTCCCCCCCCACACCTCTCCTCCCCCCCCCCCCACCCCCCCCCCCCCCCCCCCCCCAACACACCCCATTTCCCCCACCCCCCCCCACACCCCCCCCCCCCTACCCCCCCCCCCCCCCCCCCCCCCCCCCCAACCCCCCCCCCCCCCCCCCCCCCTCCCCCCCCCCCCCCCCCCCCCCCCCCCCCCCCCCCCCCCCCCCCCCCCCCCCCCCCCCCCCCCCCCCCCCACCCCCCCCCCCCCCCCCCCCCCCCCCCCCCCCCCCCCCCCCCCCCCCCCCCCCCCCCCCCCCCCCCCCCCCCCCCCCCCCACCCACCCCCACCCCCACCCCACCCCCCCCCCCCGTTTGTAGTTTATATGGCCGGGGGGGTCCTCCCTTTTTCTTTCCCTGCGTCTTTCTTCCTTTCCCGAACACTAAAAGGAGAGGACATTAAGACTGGGACCTGTGCCCTGCAACAGGGTTGAAGCACTCTCTTTTTTTTCCCTGCCACCCACCCGGTATTAGAGAGCTGGACTGTAGATCTGGTCGCTTTTCCCCTCCTTACCCTGCACCCCTTGGCTCCTGTAAAGTCGTCCCTTAATGTTACTGTTGACCCCCCCCTTTGTGAAGTCAAGTCTGCAGGTATTTCGATCCGATGAATTAGGAGTTGTTCCCCCATGGTGATTTTCCAGACGCGACCTCCCCCCCTGTGGATTGAGAAAACTTTTTGGAATTTGCCAGACCCCCCGGGAATCTCTTGTCGACCCACTCCACATCCAATCTGCCCCCCTCAGCCACAAAGAACTGCATGCGTCCGCCGTGCCCTTTTGCCACACTTGACTCGGAACCCCTTTTAGGTTCTGAGTACCTACTGTTTCGTGTTCTTTTTATCCTTGACAAAAAACACACTTCGTACCGCGGCTGTCTTTTTCGTTCTCTTTTCCAGGTGTCCATCCTCAGGTAAATCCGCTTCCCTGGTATTTTCCCTTTCCCAATACATGTGAGTCAGATCTCCGCTCCCGAGTTTTCCCCTACTCCCCAGACTCTTATTCTGGAATGAGGGTCTTGCCCTTTCCCCTCCTTTCCCCCAATCATGAGGATACTTTTCTTGTGTTTATGTTTCCTAACTTGTCGTTTGACCATTTCGTACCATTCTAATCATCATCTGACCCTCCTCTCCTGAAGAAGGTGTCCCTTGCGTCGTGTGCTTCTTTTTTTGACACTTGACTACTTGTTTTCGTCCCTTTTCCCCCCCACCTGCGTTGCGCGTCCGTGTGAATTGGAGTCACTTGACCAAGATTTCTCTTGTCGACTCTTTCGGACCTCCCTCCCCCTTTCCCCTTCTTTCGGTTTATTACACGCCCTTGAACTCCCCTTTCTCCGCTTGTCCATTGTTTATTGTCTTCTGTCCCTCCATTGATCGACAAGTGCCTCCCCCTTCCTCAAAAACTTCTCCTTGGCATTCCGAAGGATCTTGTGAAAGAGGTCTGCCTCCCCGTTCTTGAACCCCCGGGCCCAGGTCTTTTCCCCCCCGGTTTTGCTCCCCCCCCCCCTCTGCAAACGGGCAGGCCCCCTTCCATTCGCAAAGCCCCCTCCCCTTATAGAATTGCCCTTTTTCTATCCAACCTGACCTCCACCCCTTTGGTGACCCCCCCAGCGTTTTCTGCTTTCCCTCCCCCATGCAAAGGTACCTTTTCTCCTTTTTTCAACTATTTCGTCGGTTAGCCGCCAAGTTATTCTTCAGGATTGTCCTGGTTTCCGAGTTTAGTCAGGTTATCACCCTCCGGTGATAATTATTTTCTATCCTTGCTTTCTTTTTTCTGTTCCGAGCGGACCCTTTCCTCCCTTTTTTTTTCGAAGATCGCACTCCCCTCCCCTCTTGCATCTATTCGTTTTAAAATAGTTACTTTTTTGAACTTCATTAACATTTTTTTAACTGTCTTCCCTTTCCGATCCTTCCCCTAAATCCTGAAATGAAGTTTACTCCCCCCCCCCCCCCAATTATCATATGTACGCTGTGCATGTAAGATTTCCTGTTTCCTTTCTTACTTGGAAACCTGTTTTTTCTCTTTCAAGATTTTGAGAGCCCTCCCCCATTCAAAGATGTCCGATGGCTTCTTTGGCTCATGTGCCCTGTCTCTTTCTTTCTTTTCACCTATGTGACCTCCTTTTTTTCAAAATTACCGGTGGTTGACTAGTTAGTCCCTTCCCTCTTTAGCTTCCACCACCTTTCGTTTTATGAAATCTCCCTACAAATGGGTATTTTCCCTTTTCCCCTCCCCCAACGAATAATTTTTCCAATGTGACCCCACATTACAACGGCCGTCTCCCCTTTTAGTTCTCTTCAATTCAAATATTCTGAAGCGCTTAACGGCCGCGTGTGTGGTGATCATCGTCCCCCTCTAAGATTCACTCTGGTGCAACGCTGACCTGTTAAACGCACATTTCCCAGATCTCAAGGGGTTTTCTTTTTTTTCTTATCCCTATTTATTCCCCCAGGAGTGCCGAGAGCCCCCGCGCCCAGATCTTTTTGGCCCTCTCACTCAGATATACCAAAAAGGCGGTCGCTCAATTTTCGTATGCGATCAAAGTCCCTTGTCATCTTTCTGAGGGTGAATGTTTCTCTAAGCCATTTAGATCCCCCTCCAACCCCATTCTCTTCCTTCTCCACCCCCTCCCCAAAATTCCATACCTAGGGTGAACCCTTTCTGGAAGTCCCCGTCCTTTCCAAATCTCCCTCCAGGGACTGTTCTCAACCTGGTTAGAGTCCCCAGTAGCCGCCCAAGTGCTATTCCCGACCAGTGCAACCACTCCATAGCTAGACCTTTCCCCCAGAGAGGAGTACCCCTGAGGGCAACCCCCCCGAGAAAGCCCACCAACTTACCTTACGAAATTTGTGTGGACTGCCCAAAAACTTCGCCAAACGCCATTACATAGTAGACACTCACCAAGGTTTTAACACCGGAGGTAAAAGTCCTTGCAAAGCACCTTTTTGTCCCTCCACCTAGTATGAATAGTTAGGTCCGTCTATTCTGATAGCTACTGTGCTCCCTCCACCCCCGGTTCTCACCGCCCCAAACGGGGAGGGCGGGTTGCTTTTCCCAGGGGACCATCATGCGCGCTTGATCAGACCCCCTTTTTTCCTTCAGTGAGATAAAAGCATTTCCTACATTATGCCGACGTTACGACTCCCTATTTTCACGTTTGGCTTCAAATACATGAAGCTCCCCTGATTTCCCCTCCTTTTTATACCCTTTTTCCCTTCCTGCAGGTGAGAAACCCTTGCGTTTTTAGGCTCAAGTCTTCTTTACATTGCATTGCCGTTCCCGGATCCACCTCCCTAATGACTACGAAGGTATCTCTCGCCCTAATAAACGCGGACGACCAGTTTTTTTCTTCTTTACCGCAAAGCCCAATGTACCCTCTTGTCACCATTACTGGTTGACTCCATGAGGAATTGGCCAGGACGCTTTGGGTTCCGTCCACCTCGTCTTACTCCCTTTTTTTCCCCCTTCTTCCTCGGAAGCGGAAGGTGGCCTAGGAGTTCCAGATGCGCAAATATATTTCCTCCCTTCCCCCGTTGTTTTTGAGCTTTTGACCTGATTGTCCCCTCCGATTTGTAGAGATCCTCAGGGTATAACTGCCCGCTCCATCCTTTGAAACACCCTTCGGAACACCCCCCCCCCCGCGATCCCCCCGCACCGCTTACCAGGCAGGCCCCTTGGTAAGTTTTCTTTCTTCCTATTTATTTTTCTTTTTTTTGAAAACCGGGTCACTCTATTATGGATTCCGAGAACTTCCTGTTGATTGATCTTCCCCTTCTTTCCTTGGCTGCTTCTCCCGGAAATTTGATCTTTCTTTTTGCCTGAAGTCCTCCCCCTCAGGTTCAGGTAACCACCCAACCCCTTGTATGAGATGACTAACCCGTCAATGGTTGCGTAATGTCGGCGGCACCCCCTTTTCCAACTTTTCTTTCCTCCCTTTCCGGTCCTGTTCTTTGCTCCCGCAGAGTGTGACTGACCCTGCCCTTTTGCCACAGTGTACCACTTATGAGGTAACCGTCGTTCCCCCCCGACCCCCTATTCGCCCCGCCCTCCCAGTTTTCTCCCTTCCTACCTTTTCTGCCGCCGCAAAGGAATTTGATCCGACTTCGCATCCCCCCCTGAACCCTCGTCTCCTCTGATTATCGGGCCACTCCCCTCCTTTTTCCCTTGCGGCGCACCTTGCGGTTGCGCCGGAACCGTTATGGTTGTCATATGCTTCTTTTAATTCCGCATTCAGGACCCCCCCCCTTCCCGGTCTGTTGCCGTGCTGGCGGTTATTTGTTTCAGGACCCGCCAGGTACTTCACTCCCTGGAGACTTCTCCTTATTTCAATGGTCCCTCCCATTTGATGGCGACTTTCGCGAATTTTCCCAGCCGCCATGGCCTCATATTTGACCTTCTGTCCTTTACAACCCCTATTGTGTTTAACATTGGAATATCACTTTTTATGAACGTACTGCCTCTCGATCTTCGTTGCAACCTCTCCTACTCTCAACTATTCGAAACTTCCCTGACTCCCGCGAAGAAGTTTTTTCCCCAGTTGAGTAGGAGGTTGCATTTTCACTTTGCTAACTCCGGGGCTCCTACAGTGTTCACGCTGTTGCGTTGCCACAGTGAGTACACTTGTCCTAAGTTGCCCCTTTCTAACTATGATCCCCACGTTTTTGTGACTCTGCGCTTCCCTTAAGGGGGATTTCCCAATCCTTCCCTTTCCCGGTGCTTTGTATTGTATTCGTTTCTTTTCGACCAAGCGATCGAACCAGTTTTGGCGCACCCGATCAGGTCGAAACCTGTGTTTTTTGTCCTACCTGAAGAACTTGTCGAACGAATCCTTTTCCCCAGGCACTGTGCCCGACTAGGTCTCAATTTTCTGAGCCGCACCACGAGTACTTCCACTGTCGGCCCACGCAGCATCTCCCTCTTCTTTTCCTTCCCTGCTATCCTCCCCTTGGATATGAACCAAAGATGTTTTTCCCCCACCACGCCCGTCCTCATTTCCCATCAACTGTTACAGATCGTAAATATTAGATCCCTTTAGTACTTTTCGTCAAATGTAACCTCTTTCCCCTATTTGTCAGGCATCTGTCATTTCTTTTCTTTTTTTTTTTCTTTTCCAAACATCTTAAGTCCACAAGTGATTAATTTCCTTTCCCCCCCCTAACGAATTGTACCCGTGTTCGATTCGAGCGGTCTCTATATCCTCGTTGTTAGAGCTCCGCTGCCCCTCTCACCTTTCCTTCTCCCATACAAGCCAATTTTCGTAACTAGCATATCAATTTGATTCTTACCTTTCCCCCCCTCCCTCTTCCTTTTCACGAAATCTTTGGTCCCCTGCATTTACTTCCCCACCTAAAATTAAATATTACGCTGTTCCTTTTCCTCCCCCTTTAGCTTTGGGGCCAACCCTTTTTTTTGTTTCAATCATTCTTTCAAGTTGGAGTTTCCTTTTTCAAATTCCCTTTCCAGCTTCTGAGTGTGCGCAAAATTGCATGCTTGTGTGTGCTGCGTCTCACCACGATCTAACTATTCGGGTTCACACCTTAATCACGTCTTTCTTCCTGAGTAGAACACGAATAGTAGCACAATAAAACCTTTGTTCTGTCCGATCTCCCCCTGGTAGATCCTCTTTTAGATAACCCCCGCCGAAACAATGAACCACCCCCCTTACCCCTTCCCCCCTGTTAGAGCCTTTTCCCGGCCTTCCCTGCTCTCCTTTAACCTTTTTCCTTTTCCTCCCCTTCGCGAGTCACGGATTCCCCCGGTCATCCAATAAAGCCCCCTAGTTATTTCCCCCCCCCTCGTTTTTTCCAACATTTCTTATGTCCCTCTTTCAACTCGTTCTAACACAGTCCGGTCTTCTTGTACGAGGAGCTTGCTAAGAGTTCCGAGTGAGCCGTTCTGGTTTTTTCCCCCCCTCTGCGTCTCTAAACCCTCTTTCCTTTCCTCACACACCGATAACTAGTACATCCTTTTTCACAAAAGTCTTCGGTCCTAATTACAGATCACCCTCCCTCTTGGATTTCCCTTTGAGCTACCGGTCCTCCCCCCCCCATGGCGTTAACCGTGCAAATTCCACCTTCCTGCTGATGAAAGCTTATTACATTTAGATTAACCCAAAGATTTTTTACTCCACATCCCCGGGCCATCCTCTTTCCTGTTTTTGTTCTGACATTTCATACCGAAATAAATATCCTACCCCCTACCCCCCCCCCAGTTTTAACGGTGCGTTCAACCTGGATTTGTACTGAACCTTCTTCCCCTTTTCCCACTCCCAATCCTCCTTTTGAGGACCCCCCGTCTTGAATTCGTTGATTCATCAAAGGGGCCGTTTTTATAGAAACGTACTTTCGTTGAGGGGGAGAGGGTTGTCTCCCCACCCTTTTTAAACCTCATCTTCATTCGCGCGCCCCTCCAGGCAAGCTTGGTTTGCCCGCCTCCGGGATACCTTTAACGGATGAAGAACTTAATACCTACCCTACCCCCGTTGTTCGCGACCCAGACGTTAACCTTCCCCTTCTCCCCCTTTTTTGTTGTACCTCACCACTGAAGGCTGCGCAAACGTGCTTTGCGGCAGTCAACCGTCTTCAAGGTGCATTGACGTGCTTTCCCTTCCCTTCCGGACGAATGAATAATTGTCCCCTTCTTCCCTTCCCACGCTTTCCTTTCCCCGTTTTCATGCCTCCCTTAGACCTACCCCCCATACAAATTCACCCCTTCCCCAAGTTTGAATGGCCCTCTTTGCAAGAGCTCTTTTTCTCACCCACAGTTTCTAGGACAGTCCCTTAAATGACCTTGCGCGGACATTCCCCCTTCCGGCTCCAGATCTGCACCCCTCTCTCTTTTCCCTCATCAGTTGTTGGTGTTGTTTTGCTTTCTTTTCCCTTACATCATGCTGTCACCCTTAATATTTCTCAGAACTGAACCTTCCAGATTTTCGTTGAACCTCTCCCCCCCCCCCCCCAACTCTTTCAACTTACCTTCCGGTCCCAACTTGGGTTCCGGATGTGATCTTCCTTTTCTTTGCATCCTCTTGCGATGTGACAATCCGAGTTTATGGATTCCCCTCGCCTTGCGCGAGTGCTTCGTTCTGCCGGAGAAACTTCCCTTTGACATTGAGAGTTCAGCCCGGTTCCTCTGTTACGCAAGCAAAGGTTGAGACCCTTTTCCCTGTGGTTGAAGGCCACCACCTTATTCTGCTACCTTCTCAGATTCCTCTCCCACAATGGGAACCCTCGTTTCTTCAAGTTCTCTCCCGGGTTGATAAAGAAGATTATTCGCCAAGTTCGGTACGTTGATTAGCCTCTTTCCAGAGATTTTTGTACCAGACTTCGTATTCCCCTACAACGTTTGCGTCGATACCCCCCCCTTTTCCTTTTTCCCCCTCGCCGGTAATGCTAAAATTCCCGAGCGCAGCAACTTTAAATATTGATCCTTGTCCCCATCGTGAATGGAGGCAACTGTACCACCATTTCTTTTGCACCCTTTATTCTAGAGATGGAAGTTCTTCTGCGATTTTCGGACACCCCCCCCCCTGACTCTTTACGCTGGACCTTATTTGTTTTTTGCAAGGACTTAATCTCCCTTCCTCAGAGTTCTCCTTATTGATTTCATTTGCCACTGTTACGTGTTAAGGTGCTTTCCATCCGATTTCGCGCCGCTGAAACTCATTTTTCGTCCTTTTCTCGCCCTTTCGTTCAGAGCCCTCGATTGTTTTCCCGATCTTTCCGGTTCCGGTTGTTTGATGTAGCGAGTTGTAGAGAGACCTATTCTTTTCAAACAGGACCCGTCCCTTTTACTCTTCCCGCAAAGCCCCGGACAGCCCCCCTTTCCCGTCCCGACAGGTTTTCTCCCCCTTTGCCTTATTAGCTATGCCCGGTGCCACTTTTTCCTTATCGGTGGTAGAAACCCTTATTTTTGGATGGAGATTTTTCAATGCAGGGGGAAATTAAGTGTGAAGCATTTCGTCTCGGACGCTTTCCATCAACACTCTTGACAGGCGTGTGCTTGCAGTAATGATTGAAAAAGATGACCATACGTTGTCGACGTGTAAATGTTTCAATTGTTTCCTTCGTATCGAAAAACTTTGATCTCCCTTTGTGCTCACCGGTCGCAATCAACAAACAATTTTGATTATTTTCCCCATTCCCGGGTTTTCCCGATTTTTACGCGGTGGTCAGGATTCCCTTGACTTTCGGTATCCGGAAGTGAACCTGCCTAGTTAGTTTTTTTTGTAGCCAGCCCTTCCCCCCCAAGTCTCACGGGCTTTCCTCGCCCAAAGGCATTAGAGCTCCCCCCCCTATGGTCCCTGCGTGTAAACTTTTTCTAAAAAATTTTTTCACCCTCCTCCCCCCCTCAGTTCCACTTCCCCCCCCTTTGCTTACCTTTTTAAATATTTCCCTTGAGTTGAGCCCATTCCAAGTTCTCCGTCTTCTTCGTCAGTTGCTCTTCAGAGTTCGTCAGGTACCCCATATTTTAGTGATCATTACTATCTCTGAGTTATGGATGATTTTTGATGTTTTCCCTATATTCTTTCCTCCCCCCCCCTTTTTTTTTGGTTGAGGTGAGATCCCTCTTCCACCATCTCCCCCCCCTTTCTTCCTCCATACCCTCCCCCCCGGTTACCTAGTTCCTTCCCATTTGTTAATTACATATTTTCTCCCCGACGAACTCTGACAGATTTCAGAAGTGTCCCCTCCTCCATAATTTGAACTTTCTTTTACTTACCCCCCCTTTCTCTCAATATTAATATTTCCAGAGTTGAATCTCTTGAGCGCGTTGTTTGCCCCTTTATTGTTTCAATACATTATTTTACCTTTCTTAAGCATTAAGACCACTTGCACCCTTCTCCTTGTTCTCTTGTCCTCCTCCATTTCCTGTTCTTTCCCCGCGTCCCCGATGTCCAATGAGGTGTTACACCATGGCCGGAAGAATCGTTAGACTTAATCAGTATTCGCTCCCCCATCCCCCACTTTTGGGTTCTGCCCAGATAGCCCCAGCTGAAGTTTATATACCTCAACATCCCCCAACCCCTCCCTTGACCGGAGAGACCTTGACGTTTCCGAGGGGTTTCCCCCCTCCCCCTGACGGTTCGGACTCCCCTGGCGTGTTTTTATTTTTCAGAGTAAGTCCGTTCTGACATCTGGGGTCCCCCATTTTACAACATGGCAACTTTCCCCCCACATACCTTTTTCTCTTCCCCTTTCCCCCTTTGATCAAACTGGACCCCGTCCCCAATCCCTTCCCTCTTCCAACGGCTCCCGCGGGCTATGAGTTCTTTTACCTTGGAAGAGTTAGTTTTTCCTTCCTCCCTTTCCCCACCCCTCCTTTTTATACCCCCCCCTTGAGACTATTACATAATCTGCCCCCCCCCCCAACTGCTTTTGTCTTCAAGATCTCCCACCGTTTTTCGAAGAGGTATCCGCAAGGGCTTATCTCCCATTTTCCCCCCCCCCCCCTAAATTTCCCTCTTGAACGCTCCCCGTCGATCCAACCCCCCCCCTCTGATAACTCCAAATCTTCCACTCCGAAGGGAAATTTTTTGTGTGTACTTTCAAATTCTTCACCCGAACTAAGATCGACCCCGTCCCATTCCCCCCTTTCCCCCCTTTTTTTTACGGCATGTCCTGTCGCAGACCAGGCAAGGAGTAACCTCCTTTTTATGTCGGTTCATTCGTTGGAATTATCACCTCTGTCCCCTTTTTGCACTTTCAACCGCAACCTCGGGATTTAACCGACAGTAGGTCTTGTTCCACATGGGCCCCACAACCCCCTACTTTTATGAGATATCACTCCAAGACTGCACCTCCTAGCTTCTTTGACTCCAACCACATGCCTAATTTCCTCCCTCCCCTTTGGAAACCTTTTTGTGAGACCTTTACGCTTCCCCCTCCAGACGTTCCCAGTTCCTTCCTCTGAAGAAAGTTGGGTCCACCCTCAGTTTCTCCCCCACCCCTTGCTTTTTCTCTTGAATTTTTTGTTTTCCCACCCTGATGACAGAAGGTGGCTTCCGTGTTTCCCTGACCTCCCCCAAGAAAAGAAGGAATATACGCCCCGATGCCGTTATCGGCTAATTCCCCTTCACTTCACCCGTTTCACGGTTGCAACAGAACAAAAATCACTTTTTAATAAGTCCCCACCATGTCTTGCCTGCCTGGTTTTTATCTTTTTGCACTTTTCGGTTTGTTATCGTTTAACCCCTCTTATCGGGTCCCGGCATTCGCGCCCGGCCAATTTTTTCCCCGACGGTCATTTGACCCTCCTTTATGCGCCCCTCTCTCTCTTTTCAATTTCTCTGTTTTTGCTGCCTCTGGACCCTTCTTTTCCCCCCTTTTCCCGGATGTCAGGCCTATCTTTCGGGTCCTCGAATTCCATCTCCCTCCCTTTCAACCGACAAAGCGCTTGAAACGATTACCCGGCCTGCCATTGTTACGGGTCGACGCTACCTTTTCTCCCACCAGTGCGGCAGAAACCACCTTAGTCCCCTTTCCTTGTGTCAGTGGTCCTCTTATGGAATGATTTTTTGTGGATGCCTTCTCCCCCCCTTTTCCATACCTTCTAGTAACGTGAGCCTTCCGCCAGCAATTTTTAATATGCCGTTTTCCCTAAACCAATGTTTTTTTTCCTGTGTAGTCTTCTTTTCCGTTCCTTTTTTGACCAAAAGTGGAACCCTATTTTTTAACGTTCGGCATCCTGTTAGTACCCTCTCAGGCCCTGTTGACGCAAGATTGCTGGTCTCGAGACTCCGCCCTCAGTGGTCCCTTCTTTTTACTGCCCCAAACGCCCCAACGGTTTTTTTTTAGTTCAAAGGTTTCTTTTTCTCCGACCGGGAATAGTCCCCCCCCCCCTTCGAGAATCCCCCTCCGTCCTATCTGATGTCTTTTCTCAAATAGAAGTGATGCGCCCCCCCCCGTAAATCGGGTTTCCCCCCCTTTTATTTTTGGTACCTATGGAAGTTAGTGTGCCTGCGACTTTTCAGACAAACACCATTTCCCCCCCCTTTTTACGGATTTTTTCTAGTCCGCCCCGGTTTCCTCTCTTTTTCATCTCTATTTATTTTCATACCCTTTTCTTTCCCCTTATATTCAAGCGGGACTCTCCGCACGTGAACCTTTCTTTCGGTTCCATGGTTCCTACACCCAACCCGGCTTCTTCGAGAGGTGGTTGATCCCCCTAGCCTTCCCTCGCCGTTACACGTCCTCTCCCCCCCATTTTCCTATCTAACTCACGTATTCGCCCTTTCGGCCTCCTCTTATCCCCTGGTGTTTATCAATTATTCCTCTTGCCAGGTTTCACAAATAGGGCCGTCCGTGCCCTTTTGATGATCCCTTTCTCCCTTGTTTGAACCCTTCCCCCAGCCCTGATCGACGAACCTTTTTCCGTTAAGCATGGCAAGCTTCGGGGATTTTTTTTTCCCAACCGCGGAAAGCCTTCTCTTTCTCTTTTGTCATTCTGTTTCTCGACCCGCTCCCAAGTTGGTTCTCTTTCAGAACCAACTTGTTCCCCTCGAACGAGTTCTTCTCCCTCGGATTCCACCCCCCGGGATTGACTTTGCCACCCGAATCTTTTCCCGGGTTTGCTGCCTCCAAGACAGGCCACTAAGTGTCCGCCCCCCCTCCTGCAAGCTCTGATCACCTTTCTTTCCTGCTCTCCTACTTTCCCCCTCCTTTCCCACTACATGTTGCCACCCATCCCGCCTTTTCCTTTTTCACCATGCCCCCCCTTCAATTAGTAAAGATTTAGATAAAAGGAGTTTTCACCACGCCCCCATTTCTGTCAGGCTTTAGGAATGCTGTCTTAATTATTTAATTCCTCCCCCCACCCCCTCTATTACTATTTCCCCCCGCCTATTGCTTTGCTGGATGCCGTAGTGTTCGCGAGGCTTTCTCCTCCTTTCCGCCTTTTTTTGAGAAGTCAACACCGCCCCCTCCTGACCTCCCCCCCAGATATTAGGCGTACCCCCTTAGTCACTTTTGACACTCTTTTTTCTACAACTCGTGCCCCCCCTCCCTTACATTCCTGACTCCCTCCTCTTAAGACTTTCAGTACACTTCTTTCCCCTATTCTAAATATTTCCTCTAATTCGGACGCGATTGCATTTGGTACTATGCCCCTTATTTCTCTTTTTTTGGTTGTTAATCCGTGTCTGCCCCGCGCTTAGGAGGATCATGTTCCCTCCCCTTGACCCCGATTCTCTCTTGATTCTTTGCGACACTTCCGTGCCTGATTTTTCCCCCTTTTTTCTCGCGATGCCAATAGGGTTCACATCGGGATGCCTTTCCCCCTCCTCTCCCCCCCTAGTCATCGATGCCCCCCCCTCCCACCACCTTTGTTCTGACCCCCCCCTCCCTGAACACTTCGACGTTTCCATTACCCTCCAGCAAACTTCCAACAGGGCGACCGGCTCCGACTTTTTCCTAAATAGGCTTCCGTGATTCTTCTCCCGTTGTTCCCCCATTGATTGACATTGAACGGATGCCTTACCCTACTCCCGTCAGGTTTTTTTTTCCCTGAGTACCCCACCGAGTTACTCAACCTGCCCCTCCCTGAAAGCGTCAATTCCCCCCCGGGCTGACCCGCTGAGTTCTTTCCTCCTCCTTCGTTAGTGAGAAGGCTTTGGTTCAAAGAAGTTCCCTCCTCCCATTCTCGTTTCATCCCCCCCCTCTTCCCTTTACTCATCGGGTTGAACCCACATTGATGGCTCGGACCCGCATTTTGACCCCCTTTTTTTTTTTCGTTTCCCGCGACTTCGCCGCCCCTGGTATAGACATGCCCCAAAGTCAGAATCCTTTCGATTGTCACGCGTCACTTAGATTAAGAAAAAACTATCCCGCCCCACCATCCCTGGCCAGCTACCGACGGACCTTTTTTCCCCCCACCGACTTCATATAGAGTACCATACGGTTCTTTTCTTTTCCCCCGATTACCCTTTTTTCCCAGAGGCACGGCTCTTTGCCGATCAGATTCTGTTGCTTTTCTCCCCTCCATTCGTGGCTCAGATGGGCCTCCCCTTTCTCCTACCCTTTTGGTGAGGAGGTTTTCACGAGGTTACACAGGGGTACAACCCTCCCCCCCTTAGACGTCGAACGCAGGCCGTTGGTCCCCCCGACGCTCGCGGAGAAAACCCAAAAAGGATGTGACGTGGAATTAGGGCCCCCTTTTTCCCCGAAAAGGGAACTCATATCAGCGCTCCCCTCTTTTCCCCTTTTGGGTCTGTCCCCCCATCTGCTCCCCCTGGGGGCGCGGCTAACTTTTTCCCCTCTTTTCAGTTCTGCTCTTGATCCCAAGACTCCTCTTTGTAAGGCTGCCCTCTCAACGCTTAACTACCCCTTTTTTTTTCCTGAGTTTTACCCTTCTGCACCCCAAAGGTCCCAACAACCCCAAACCTTTTTTTTCATCCGAAACCCTTGGTGCCCTTTGGGATTTTCCTGTTTCCGTCGCTTTGTTAACAGCGTTTCTGCCCGGAATTTCTTCCCTCCTGATCTTTCCCATCCGGCTGTAGGACAAGCAGCCGTAAATTTCTTTTTCCCCCCCCCTCCTTTTCTCGAGCTCTTTCTCCATTTCTTGTGAAATATTTTTTTTGCTCCGCCGGTAGTCTCTCCATTGACCGGAGCGACACTGAAGGGCCTCCCCTCTTGAAGCTCAGCGTTTTTTTTCCCCAGTTCACTGGTTTGAGGAATTGGGTCTTTATTTCTCTCATTAGGGTGTCCTTTTTCATCCGTGCCGCATGAAAACCGGTTAGTCCCCTTTTTATGTGCTGAACAATTGTTTCGGAATGTGTCGTTCAAGTGAGCGATTGTCAACTTGAGAGACAGTGATTTGTCCTCCCCCCCAACCACGGGGAACACATGGGTTTCCCAGTTGCCTCCCCCCCGTACGATCTCACTTTATATGTTCTGGACCCCCCCCCCCTTGGTTTGTAATGTACGCGTCCACCTTGGGTCCTTTGTCGTCCGCTCCCTTCGGTTTCCCCTTCGCTCTTTGACGCAAAGCTCCTGCGGTGAGCCGAGATGAAGTATTGGAGTTTTCCTTCTTGACAGACCTTCTTTTCCCCCTCACCTGTTTTTTCCCCCTGTTGTCCCAAAGGTGGTCTCGTTTCCACTTCTCACTACTCAGCCGGCCCCCCCCTCCCGAATCTGATGATAGGTTTCCCCCGCCTTTTCCTTGGGCCCCTTTCCATCTTTGCCCCCTTGTATGGTTTTTCCCCCCCGGACCAGTTAGTTGTTACTAGGACCCACACCTTGCCCCTTCCCCTTCTTTTCCTTGGAGTTCGTTGTTGAGGCTCTACAGGTAAACGCTTTCTCCTTTTTTTCTTGATCCTTTTCTTTGAATTTCGCTCCCCCCCGTTTTTGAGGGAAAGCCCCGCTTGAGTGGATCTGTTCTCTTTTCCCTATCCCCAGTGTTTAAACAAGATGATGGAATTTGTCTCGGTTGATGAACCTCAGTTCCTTTTTTGAATAGCTCCGACCCGTTAACTATTAAGCTGAAAAAGATCCGAGGAGCAGAAGCCCCCCCTTTCATCCCGTGTTTCTTCGTTGAAAGGTTGCTCCTTGAAATAACTCTTTGGTGAGCAAGTCTTGTCACCCCCTTCTGGGTATTTTCAATGAGTAAAGTGATGTCCCCCCTTTTGCAACATTTTCTCTCGGATTGTCTTCTCAACGTTACTGTTTCCATGAATCATCGGACGGCCCGAGGTTTCTCCCACCGACGTGCCGCCGGTCTTCGCCGTTTAATGTTCGATGCCCCGGACAACTTTCTCCAGAGTTGGTTTGCGCGGTCGAAACCTTGTTTCTTTCTTCTCCAAGGCGATTTACTCTCCTCCTTGCCACCTTGTCTCTCCACCTGAATAGGTTCCTTGCTCACCAACTCCCTCCTTCACCTTCTCTTTTTTTAGCTCCCCCGAAGACAGCTCTCTGCCTTTGGAAAAGCTCTACCTGAACCCCCCCTCCCCTTTTTCAACCCCCAACGCTTTCCCCCAATCCCCCCCGAGCATCCTAATATTTTCCTCGCCCGTAATTATCGTTTCTTGATAAATTTTTAGTTTGTCAGGACCCTTTTTCCCCCCTATTTTATGTAAGTCTTTCTTCATCTGTAATTTTTTTTCCTAGTGTTCTTTACCAGTTAAGTCCATTCAAAGTCTATTACTAATTTTCCATTTCTTTATCCCTCCTTTTTAATGCAGTT
>Ga0179593_1416187_pt1 | contig 23970 bp, 24 predicted proteins | sample CZODoug2_1_08_16_FD_185931 | JGI IMG/M metagenome (GOLD analysis project Ga0179593, IMG submission 185931) | Vadose zone soil fungal communities from Angelo Coast Range Reserve, California, USA - CZODoug2_1_08_16fungal (PacBio error correction) | ecosystem: Environmental > Terrestrial > Soil >... | reverse complement strand
ACGCCGCGTTATTCTAGCGGAAACGGTTTTCCGATTGAAACGGAAATGATGGCGCGGCTAACAAAGGTTCGAAGGATGTACAGGACGACGTGCCGTCTCGCCTCAAGGACCCCTTGTGCGGGCTAGGCTCTTCTTCCCAAGTACATATGCTGCTTCCGGCTACAAGAGGCCTTGACCCTCAGACCCCCAAATCTTTGACCTGGACGGGGAGCTATATCTCCCCGTGAGCCCTTGTCTTTTTGGATTGCTTCCATCCTTGTCTTCTTCCGTTGCCCCTTGTCGTCCCGACATTACTTCTCGTGTACTTGTTTCCCCCCCTCTCTGTTCTGAGCCTTTTGGCGATGAAAGCTTCAATCGCTGTATTGATTTGAGGTCCGTTGGATGTGGGTATCGAAGTAACGGTCTACCTTGTGAACCCCCTCCCTTCCGGTGTGGTACTCGTCGATTTTTACAGTTGAAGTTAGGAGTGCCACAGACCCCTTTCTCATGATGAATCCATGCATTGCTTACATCCCACCGGGTTTCAGGTCCTGGTATCCGTGCATTACTCACCCTTCTTCTTCGTCCCCCCTTCATGACAGATGCCGGTGAGTCCGGCCGGTTACTTAAGCCGCAGAGGGTCGGCCCCCGTTTGACCAGCCTTCTAGTCACGGTTCTTCTCTTTTTTTGCCCTTGCCCCTTCTCCCCTCCCCCCCTGAGCCCCCGGCAAAGACTGGGGCAAAAGAATTATGCTTTTGACTTTCCCCGATAGGGTCAAGAAAGTTGTCACTGTACCCGCTGTCTCAACGCAATACCCGTCTGGTGTAATTACCCTGTCGTTTCCTCTCTCTTGGGTGATCTTTTTGAAGCCACCGTAGTGACCTACGGATAGGAGGTGCGCCCCGATCGTCATTCTCTGTCGCCCGGCCGTTCTACTTTTGGGCTCCTGTACTCCGATTAGTGGCTGTCAAACTCGCTCCGCTATGCGCACCCAATTCTCCTGGAGGCTCTTAAAGACCACCTTTTTGGCCCTCGGGCCAGAAGGTATGCCGGGCTGCGAGTTGCTTGGGAGGATGTCTTTCTTTCTCTCCCCTTGAGCATGACGAGCGGCCTTATGGGGTGGAATGTTCTAAGGGTCGTCACGCCCCCTGAAGAGGTCTTTTGGCGCAGCGAAAGCTTCGCGTCGCCTTTGCTCTTTTCCGAGCACGATGCTTTCTTTCGTTTCCCCCCTTTCCCCCCAACGTTTGTCTCTCTTTGTGGTTTACGGCGAAGGTGTGCATGAATGTTTGACCATCATTCGTTGTTCACGAGTACCTCCGCCGTTGAACCGGATCTTTCATTCGTCTTCGTTCTTGCTCTACTTCTGTTGATCCTTGCCGGTCACCCATTGTCTCAAAAAAGATTTCACGTTTTCGCCCATCCTTAAAGTGCACGATGTTAGTTTACTCTGTGATTCTTCTAAAAAGAAGGTTTTCCTTTTGCTGACTTTCGAGGAATGCAGGAAAGAACTTGACCCTTTAGAGTTTTCGTGTCGGCCGGGATGGCTTTCCTTTCCCTTGATGGTTCCCGGTGCCTTCGGGCTAATCTGGCCCTTTCCTTTTAGTTTTTCTTAAGTCCTTTGACCCCCTTTAAGTGAAGTAGGAAAGGCCCTTCTCTGAGGAACCGGCAGAGTCCTCCCCAAATCGTTTTGCCTCGTCGTGACGCAGGTGAGCTTTTCGAGTGGTCTTTTCCCTCCTTCCCGTCCCATCTCTAGCCAGCCGCAAGAAAAGAGAAGAAGCTGCCGAGGTTCTAGGAGGATCCGCTCCTCCCGCACCCTCGGCATTCTTTTAGGCTTTGACTGGCGACCGCGGGAATCCTGCAGGCCGGCCTTCCCCCCTTCTCCTGCCGGTCCGGAAGCCCCGGCATAGCACGCGCAGAGGTCTTTTGACCAGGGCAAGAACTTCGGGGACCTTGACGTTTTCTTCGCGAGTACTTTTCGCTTTTCCCTTTTTTTTCCCCCTAGAGACGACCATGAGAGGAGGGCGCCGGAGTTATGTCCTTTTCGCGAGGAAGTGACATAGATGTCCGGATCCACGCCGCGGTCTCCGGTTTGAGAGGCGCCCACCCCTCAGCGGTGGTTTACCCCTTTTATCTTCTAGGAACCATGCTGGCGTAGGTTCCATAAGAGCAGGAGATCCCTTTACCGTTGCACAGGTAAATACCCTCTTGCTGACTATCTCACACCTTCCCCAGCCGGTCCCATTTCCTTTCGACGAGATATCTTCTAGACTGAAAGTGTTGAGCCAGATCGTTCATGCTCGACGGAAAGGGCTCGCCTACGAGACAGACTGGAGTTATCCCCCTTTTTTGAAGGCACACGTTGAGTGATGTAAGAACCGCCCGCAAGCGGTCACGGGGGCTTCTCCCTTAGGCAAAGTCCCCTTCTGAGCGCGATTTCGTGGGAATCAGTCGGCGGCCTTGTGAATTTAGTCCCACCCCTCCTCCTGTTAGTCAGCCTTCCCATTTCTACAGCTTTCCCTTCCCCCCCCCCCCCGACGACGCTACCTACGTAAGACCAGTTATGAGTGTCTTGTTTGCAACTGCTGGCCTTCACCTTGAACACATCATGTCGTGCTGACTTTAGAAGCCCTCTTTCCTTTGATAGTCACTGGTGTACGTTCTTTTCTAGAGGCTTCCCTTGGCCCGCGAGTCGCGGGCCATACTTCCTGCCTGTTTCTGTGATCCGGGTTTTTTTAGTGAGTACGTTTCGAAGGGGTTATCAAAAAGGGCTAGGTTAGTCACTGTCAAACCGAAGAGTACTTGCGTTCTATCTCCCCTCTTTCTGTGTCGAGACGGCTTCACGACTTGTCTCGGTTGCCGTGATCATGATCTGAGCATCCCGTCTCTCGCCTTCTTCTCTTGCCCGCCACGTCTTTTGAGAGTGTGAAGCCCTGTATTGAAGGGGAAGCTTATGCAACCTGATGATCCGTCAGGAATGGGCGCACTGTGCTGCCCTCTTTCCCTCCTCCTCCGTTTTTGTTGTTTCTCTCTCTTTATCAGAACAACACAGACCATTTCAGAACGGAGCAATGGGAATAGCTCGTCCGGACAAGACCCTGTATGCACGGACTTCTTCCCCTCTTTTTTCACACATGAGAGCCCTCCTCAATGTTGTTATCACGATCATAACTTTAAACGCGAGCCACGCTGTTTGCCGCCCGCAGCTACTCGTCAGTTGCGAGACAATCTCCCCACGTACGGCGGTTTACGTTCCTAGACCTATCCCCGTTTTTTGTCTTTGTTATTGAAACACTCTGCCTCCCCTCCCCCCCACCCTTACCGCAACCAAGGAGGAAGGATCCTCCCCCCTCGCCGAAGCTTTCAGTCAGCCGAGCTCTTCTCCTGAAAAGGGCGCATAAAGAATCCATAAAAGAATAGCACAGGAATGGCTTCCACGATCAGCGTCACATGTCCTGTTCTCCCCTCCTCCTTCCCGTACTTCGGATCGTCAGTCGTGGTGTTATGCCTTGTAACCCTTGGCCGGTATTCCGACTCTCGATTTAGAGAATACGCCAGCCTCTTCCCGTCAAAAAAAGGGTGGCATATCGCGCCAGCCATCGCCATTTTTAACTCGCTAGAAAAATTTTCCGGTCGGCGGCGTGCAGGGAAAACCCTCAACCCCTCGATCGGAAGCCACCCCGGCGAACGCCTTTGTCTCTCGATCCCTCTTCCCAGGGCCTATGGCGAGAAGTTAGGAAAATGATCGTTTTTGACGAACGGTCAAGGTCCTTGATTTCGATTCAGAGCTTCTACTCATTTCATTTTCAGGTTTGGTAAGGCTGTCTCGCGCGTTCTGGGGACTGTCCTGTAGCTCGGCCTGCGGGTTTCGGCCCTCCCCCCCGTCCTCCTTTTTTCCTCGGGATGCACTAAAGGGTAAAACCCCTCGTAGTGTGAACCACATAACGGCGCCCGCGTCGTGCGACTTCCCTCCAGCAGAATTCTCATTCTTCCTTGAACAGACCATTGGTAGAACACGCATTCTTTCTACAAGTTTCTTCCAGGAGGAACGCCTGGTCACCGGCGCTATACCGCCGACGACGTCACTTTCCTTCCCCCCCCCCACCCCCCCCCCCCCTCGCTAGGAATCTTAACTCTCAGTTTTACTCGGCTCGATGCGGTTGTGAGGCTTTCTTCCCTCCTGCTTGTGGACGCGGACAAGGATTTAAAAGGAGGTCTCAAAGTCACCGCACCGGGCCGCGCACGGCGCTTTCTCGCGGTCCCCTTCGGCCGCACCTATTTTTCTTTTCCTTCATTGCTAGAGGTTTTTTCGATGGAAATAGTAGCGACGCCAGCAAGTACCACTCACCAGCCACCTCGCGGCCATTCCCTCCTGCCTTAAGCTGGATTAGTAATGTCTCAGCGCATGGGTCCCGTCCGGAGGTCCAACCGTCCCCCGGTGCCGGCAAATGATGAACACGACCCTTCCCCTGATGCTGATCCCAGACCGCACAGCCCTGATTTAGTAATTGCTCCCGTGTCCACCGTGGTGACACATTTTTGCCCTGCCTTTTCTTTTGATCGCAATGACGAGGCTATGCTTGCAACCACGTTCCCAGTCCGAACCATTTCTGCTCCATCCACAGCGTACCCTCCCGACTTTGCCTTTGCTCATCTGGCGACAAGTTATCGGTTTTCCCCCCAATTTGTGGACATTCCGTCACCTTCAATGGGTCCTACAAGCCGGACTGCCGCTCCTTCCCTTAAGGTATTTGTTCCTCTGAAAATACTGACCTTCTGGCCCACACAGGGCACGGCACTTACGTTCGCCTTTTGACCACCCAGCGCGCACGTTGGTTCCCGAGCGCAGCCTCTTGGCGCTCAAGTCCCCCTTCTTTGGAAAGTGATAAGGGCTTTTCCAAGTCGAAATTAGGACGGCGATTACTTTTCGTTACAGGCACCACGATCCTCCCGCTGTTCATCTTTTATTTCCAATCCTTTCCCCCCTCCCCAACGCACCTTTTCTATCCCCCTTGAAGGACAATGGTCCGGGTTTGGAGCCCCTAATCTTCTTGAACTTCTTTGGAAAGCATCCGGCTTCGTTTTCATTCCGAGCGACTTGCCAGGCCCACCTTTCCTGGCGTCCATCCTGTCAGATCGTCTCCCTTTGATGAAAGACAAGAAACCTTGAGCCCTCTAACGCTACCTTCGTGTCTATCACCCGCCCCCCGGTTTTTGAGCTCGAGAACTACACAGTTGCAATTCACCGCGTGTTGCTGTTCACCGCCCTTTTCCTTCGATTCTTTAGGCAAAGGTCTTGAAATGTACGGAACGGAACACTAACTACTTCTGGGTCCAGGCTTGCCGGTTTTTTGGTTCCTGGGCGCTTCTGCTCGCGGTTTTGCGAACACTTGCGACACTTTTGCCCATCAACCCCCCTTCCAAGGAGTGAGCGGGAAGCCCCTACTGCGCGGGCTGAGGCCGGGGCAAAGTCAGGATTATTCCCTTAACCTATCGGCCTATACCCGGTGACGACATGCGCCTCTTTTGTTTTCTGCACGTCTCCATGATAGGGAACAAATTTCTGTAACCCCTCCTCCTTCCGGATGGATCCGCGAGGCGTCCTTCGGGGGACCGCGCGACGCGACGTTTCACCTTGGTCCTTAAGGAAACTCTTTCCTTTCCCCCGGTCCCTCCGGTTAGACTAGGGAGACTTAAGTAGATAACCCCAAATCCCCCCCCGCCCTCCTGCTAAGCCCGAGGGGTTTCCCTTCTGCCAAGCAACCGCCTTGCTCTGCCATGCGATGCAGCCCTTCTTAAAGCTACAAGTAGGAAAGACAAGGTACCACGTGATTTCCTCAAGGAATGGGCCGTTCACCTCCAAAGCCGGGCCCCTCTGGCCAAGCCTTTGTGCCAAAGTCCAAATTAATAACTTGGTGGGTTCTCTTTCATGTCATGACGGTACTTTGCAGCACGACCCGTGGTCTTGGCTTCAATCTCTAGCCCCCCAGCGGGTCCTTTTCTTGATCTGAGAGGCAGACGTCTTCCTGTTCACGCCCCGCGCACCCTGTGGTGAGCTTCCTTGCCCCATTGACACTTTACTGGACCGAAGGCGGTCCTCCCCCGAGAAGACCGTCGTTTGCGTACTCCTCCCTATCTTTTGTTGTTTTTCTAGCTCTAAGAAAGGGTATTATAGAGGACCGACTCTCTCTTTGGACCTTCATTATGGCGCGATCCACCACCGGGGTAGACGCGTAAAAGTTTTTTTTCCCCGTCTTTCAAGTTCCGCCTTCGCCAAGGACCCCGGGTGCGTCTTCTAGGCTGGCTGCCCCCGACCCACTCTTTAGGCTTTCCCCGCCTTCTTATGCACCCCAAAATTCTGAATTGGAATTGTGAGCCTGAAGTGCTGCCCAGCTGAATTTTGTTGGGGAGGAAGGCCCTCCTTTTTATCAAGTGTTGGTCTCGACGGGTCGTCCGACATTGCCTGAGAGTGACGCCGGGCTGCCATTTTGGTCCGTTTTTTTGGACTATTACAGCGAGGGATCTGATGATGTATGTTAGGGCTCTGGTAGCTGAAGCCCTTCTCCCAGGTTCAAAAGCCGCCCGTGTGTTAATTCGCGAGTTCCTTCATGACCTTACAGTTCCGTCTTAGAGTTCCCCCGAACTGTCCTCTGATAAGACGATCAGGTCCCTCCCAGGTGTCCCTTCGGGTCTTCGTGAAGGAAGAAACCCTTGGTTCATTATTAAGCTCCGGTGATTTCTCGGCCTGCGGGGCCCCCGTCCTGAGCCCGTTTTCATTGCAAGCGTTCCCCCCTGGCCCCGATACGCCCCCCGGAGGCCCGGTGACGAACCTTTTCGGAAAGTGTCCCCCCTAGAGCCACCGCCCAATTGAGCCCCCCCGGCAAGCCGTTCATCTGTCTTTTTACTTTTACGTACTAAGGTTCAATACGTTGAATAGATATTCCCCGATTGACTATCCCTCCCAAGAGGGGTTTTCCAAACTTTTCTTTCTCGCCGACCCCCACCAACCCCTCAACCCACCCACCCCACCCCCCCCCCCCAACCCCCCAAAAACCCCCCACCGGATCGGTGGAGTACCGGTGGACCGAAGCGTTATTGCGGTGCGCTGTGGAGTAATAGGTATCTTTTTTTCTGAAAGTCAACGTTCGTATCTTCCATGGTTATCCGCTGTCCTGGGGTCTGGCAGCTTCGCTCCTCTTTCCACAAAAACGGATCCGGAGGCTTTTCAGAAAGGCGGATCCACCCTCCGAAGGTCTTGCCGGGGCTGTTTCCTTGTCGTATTTCTGTCACTGAAATGGCTCCTGATGATCGTTTTGGTTCTCTGGGTTTGGCCCTTTGTTCCGCCCTTATCTGCCTTAGATTTTTTTTTCAGGGCGAACTGAGTCCCTTTTATTCGTAATAATGGGGGTTAGCGTCCGATTGCGTGCGATCGTTAAACAACGTGCGCGATGTTTTTTCGTCTCCTTAAGTGAGTGCCTGCCGTTGTCCATCAGGGTGTATTTGGTCCACGCGTTAAACGCCATTAAGTTCACCCGAGAGGCAGACTCTCTTTAGGAATCTCACATTATGTGCCCGCCATGTCAAAAACCCACCTTATGTAAAAGCTGACTTGTGTAGCCCCAATCTCACGCCATTTCCATCCGTAGTGAACTAGGTTCCGTCGCAAAAGTGTGACAGTGGTTGTACAGGATTATTGAGGATTGCTTTACTGCTCCCCGCCGGTTCTGCATCTCTTGTACAGTGTTACACGGTGAGGAAGGGTAAGTCCCATGTGCGGTTGTGGGCCTTACTCTGCAGTCTACCCTGTCTTTTCGTCATGTCTTCGGCACGGTTACAGTTAGCTGTCGGCCTCCCGCTGCTTTTTTTTTTTTCACCTTGTCCCTGATCCCAGAGTTCCAGGGTGAGTGGGATGACGACGGTTGAGAGGGGCTCTGGTTCTGATGATTTCATTTGTTTTAACTATTGCGAGCCAGCGCCAGGCCACGCCTCAGTTTAGCAGTCAAATAGTTTCGACCGAGGAGGCGAAGAAGTTGTACTCATCATGGTGATTATTTTCTACCTAAGTGTAATCCTTATTCCTTTTGACTACAATCGAAGGGGCCGTCCGGTTCCACCCCTTAATTCCTTTTTTTCTCCCCGAGAAGAGGCCCGGGCCCCCCGTCTACTTTGAAGTGACCCCTTTCGTCTTCGCTGTACTGTATCTGTTTCCCTCTGGTCGCCGCTACCTGATCAGGTAGTGTGGTGCCCGGAGATTTTTCCTGTTTCGCGACTATTCCGAATTTTTGTGGAGGACCACGCCTCGGGCCATTTTGTTTTAGTGGTAACCCTCCGAGGATTTCGTAGCACATGGGCATTCCTTCGATAACCCCGGCGCGTTTTCTTAGGCTGGACATAAGGTCCGGAGAGTACTGACCGGCAGAACGCGCTGCTGACGTCCCACCTGCCTAAGGCCATGAGTTCTCCCGTTGGAGGTTGATAGTAATCAGACCTGACCTCTTCTGACGCACGATCACTGTTCTTATCGCAAGCGGACTTTTTTTTTGGTTTTTTTGGGGACAAGAGCTGACACTCAAGCTGAGTTAGTGTGTTTTTGCGGGCAAACCCCCTTTGATTCGTCCAACTCAAAGCCCGGAACGGGGGTCTTCGCGGAGCTTACAGTCGGCTGCCGCATTTTCTCCCCTTTGAAATAAGGCCTTTTTAGCAAATGCCTCGTTTCACTCGATCTGTCGACTTACCCCCCAAATTGGATACCGGCTGGCATCACCACGCGGACGACGATCCGCCAGACGTTTTTTTTCAAAGAATGATTCTCCACTGCACTGCAAACGCGTATGGAAACACTGGCGCTGTTTTTTGCTCTGTTGTTGATTCCAATGTGGCCCGTCCTTTTAGTGATACGCTCGGGCCGCTCGGCGGCGTTTCTTTCTCCTGAGGCCTGTTTTGAGATTTAAGGGTTTTTTTCGTAGATAAGGTCAACACCTGCTGCTCGTTGGCTAACGCGCCGCAGTTACTTGGCTTGCTCGCTTGATGTTATCGACGCTGCGTGCGGCCAAGCCGTGGCTCGCGGTGGAGATCCTTCTGAATCCCTATCGGCCGGCTGAATTTCGGCGGGTGGAAAGGTGAATGTCCTGTCAAGGGTCTGGGCCTGTTCCTATTTTTTCTCCGTTTTTGTTCAATTTTGGCTGGTGTCGGCATCCTCTCTTCCTCTCTCCCTTTTTGTTTTCTGACCCGCCAACGCCCCTCTCCCCGGCAGGTTGCCTTTGCCCCGGCCCAGTCCAAGGCTTCCTTCCTTCTGTAAATCCTGTGCGTCCCAACCCAAAAGGCCAGAAGTCCGGTCCGGGCTGCAGTTTGATAGGAATCCTGAAAAGAGAGAACCGGGCTTTCCAGCCCCCACGCCCCACTCGAAGAGACCGCCCCTCTGAGCACCCTGCCACCACCTGACTGTCGTTACGGCCGAGCCCGACTGTGGGATGGGAACCCTGCCCCCACCCCCAAGTACGCGTAAGCCAGGACGGAAGGAGTCTACAGCGATCCCCCTACCTAGAAGCGTCGTCATTCACCCAGTGCCGATCAACGCAGCTCTCCGCCCTCAGAACGCCTGTTATTTTTCTCCCCATCCTAGAGGGACATCTTTTTTTGTCGACAGCATCTGTCTTAGTACTTTTCTGATCTTTCCTTTTCGCCGTGGTTGCTGCCAGCTCCAATTGGCCTTTTTTTTGACAGAGCCTATTTATCCTGAATCAGCCAGCAGATGAATTGACTTCCCCGGGGAGATCCCTCGTCAGCCTGTAGCCTAGTTCTCTCCTCCCCCCTTTTCCCCGGCTGCTGCGTGTTTTAAGGAAAGCAACGGGTGTGTTCCCAGTCCGGAACGCCGCGTGTTCTCGTGCCCCCTTTCAGCTTGTCGTATCATGAAACCGGCCTCCTTGTCCTGCCCCCCGGTCAAGGTCCGTCTTGCGATCAGCCGCGTGCAAAGAATTGGCAGGATGTTGTTGCCTTTTGTCGGATTCAGTAATCAACCTTATGAGGTTCCCCTTCCGCTTCCTTGTCCTTACTTTCCTACCCCACTCGTCGGTTCTCCGCTTAAACATTTTTACACCAAAGAGGGTGAAATATCCCCCGCCCGCGGAGTGGATCCGCCTCTCTTCCTCCCTTCGTCCTCGCGGAACAGGACCATATACGTTGTAGAAAACGCCGCATCCAGGATAGGTGGCTCGAACCCTGCATTCCGGCTCCGCTACCTAACGCGAAGAACGTCACGTAGTTCGTTTTGGCACTAGACCTCCCGCCCGCCCGCTCGATTGTTTCCTTTTTTCCTTTGTGGTGAAGAAGGCAAGATTACCCGGCTGTCGGCCCCCGTTTTCCATTCAAATTTTTTCCCTAGACCCTGCGGCTGAGCGCGCCGGCGCCACCGAGTATATTTTGAGGGTTCTGAGTGGATCGCAATCCGTCCAGCAAGCCAGCCCATCGACACGTCCAGGTCCGCAACAGGAAGTTGTTAAGGTATTCTCGGTTTCCCCTTTGCGCCATCGACTTTGAAGATGAACCTCTTGGTTTTTTCCCCCGGGTTACCTGAAGAACACCGATTCCCACACCGCGCCCCGCAAGGACCCCCCCACCGCACACCGATTTCTTTCCCAGGTCCCTGCCACCAGTGCGTCCAAATACCCCGACAAAGATTTTTCTGAAAAGGCCCCCGCGGTTCCCTACCCCCCATGCCAATGCCTCTGCGATGACGGAACCACGTCGCAACTGTGTTCCCCTCAACTCACAGAGTTTTCTAACTGAGGGAATCTTATACAGTCCCCCCTCTTTTGATACAGTTTTTTTTTTTCCTACCCCGGCATTGCTCGTCCTACAAGCCGCCTCCCCGCTCCGTACCTTTTTTCCCGGATGTTCCTCCCCGGTGAAAAATACCTACATTGTCTTCCCCAACAGGAAGGAAATCAGCCCAGTCCCCTGAACCCACACGCTCGCACGTTGGGTACACGGAGCGACTCAGCAGCGGGGGAACTCCACCTCCCTTTTTCTTTCAGAGAGACCTCCACCTACACTATTAGTTCACGGTCTCTCCCGTTCGTGACTTTGCACCCCCTATTGCAGTTTTCCCCCCCTTTTCCTGCACAGCTTCATATTCCAATTTCCCTTCCCCTGCACGCCACCTCGTCCGCCCTTTTCCCCCTTGGTCCTACTTTTATCCCCTTTCGGGAAGTTTGAAAGCATCCGGGATCCCCTGTGCGTAGCGCGCTTCTTCCCTTGGACCCAGTTCCTACCCTCTCCATCCCTCCGATAGCGAACGTTTTTACAGCGACTTGCCGAGACGTAAGCAAAAGCGCCTCCCTACCGCCGTCCCCCGTTTGTCTTCTCCCCCCCCTATCCCGGGATCGCGATCCCACAACCGGTGAAATTCAACCCTCGTGTATTGTTTGAGTCAAGATGAATTTTTCTACTCGTCCTTTTCTTTCCCACATGATGCCCCCTTTACATCCCACCAGATCGCTGGGGGCCCCGCTTGCCGGTGGTTTTCTTTTGGGTATTTTTTCTTTTGAAATCCGAAAGGGAGTGACTCACTCTCTCCCCTCCGCTGCTGGTCGGGGCCGCCCCTTCCTTGCGCGGCTGAAGGCCGGTGTTTTTAACCTCCCTTAAGAGCTCAACGTAATAGGAAAACCTGAGACGACTTCCGGCCCCTCACTTTTACCCGGATCTCTTGGACACCGTTACTTGTACCCGCTCGGCGGCGGGATCAGCGATCGTTTGCTCTGGATTGTTAGACTACCCGAAGAAGTTTAAATTTGGTAATTAAGTGAACTTTCTACAATGCCCCCACACCCACTTTTTGGAAGCTGTTTTTTCGCTGCCCTTTCCAGCCCCAACATCACCAAGACAAGAATTCTAAGCAGCGGTCTTACCAGCCATGTTGTCCATGCGGCCACCGCCTTTCTTTCCATCCTCGGCACTGCCCGCACCCACCTCTTCTTAACATTTCCTTCCTAAGTCCCATGTCCGAGTCCCACCTTATCCTCCAGTCTTTGCCCTCCTCCCCCCCTTCACTGTTAGCCTAGGCAGAGGAGGAGCAACGTCCCATCCCCGGAATGGTGGTTTTGCTTGAAGGCATTCGTTACGGCAGCCGAATCTTTGTTGTTCTGTTGGTGAAGACTCTAGACCCCCCAGAAAAATTGGTCTCTTCTATAGAAGAGTTACCTTTTCCTGTACAGCAGTCTCCACTTTTTTTTTCTTCCTAGGCGCCATCCTTGCCGTCCAAAGGTCTCCTCGCATTCCCTTAGTCTCCGAAGACCCGTGGGGGTAGGAGTTCGTATTTTCTCTTTTTTCCTTTCACAATTTTGTTGTTGCTCTACTACTCAGTTGACTGTTATCTCGCGAGTCCCGCCGGCGATCCCTGGACCCTCTGAGGAGACGATGCAATTTCGAAGGCGGCCCCCTTAGGAATTTTACCAATGAGTTCGATTCCTCCACTTACATTTTGCTTCCTACTCGCTAAGTCTGCCCCCCCAGACACGATGTTCGGCGCGGTCCCTCAAGTTAATGATAGAAAAAACTTCTTCTGGAAGGTTTCGACTTCCTTGATTTCCCATAGATCCCGTTATTTGGGAGTCCATGGGCCTCTGGACCCCCTTTGGTAGACCTTTTGTAGTACGGAATGGAGGATTTTCCCGATGGATGACCATCCTTCTGTCGGATCAAGGCGGTTTTTCCGCTTCCCACATGCGATCCCTAGCTTCTTAATTTTTCCGGTGATGTGGGTAGTACTTTCCCCGGTGCCCGGATGAAAAAGTCCGCCTTGTTTTTTTCCAGCTCTGCAGAGTTCCTTTCAGGCCGTTTAACGTCTAGTTTTCTTTTTTTTTTTTCTTATATGACCCGCCCATACATAGATGTACCGCCGCCGCGCTTTTACCTCCCCGGTGCCTCTCCGGGATATTTGCAGGCCTAACAGGGGAGTACTCATTGTATTGGAAATGAAGGTTTACGGACTGCGGTGCCCCTGAATTTCATCACCGTCCTCCAGCGGGATTGGACCGAATCCCCGCAGAGAAGGTTGGCGCCTTCTCCCACCTTGGCTTCTCTCCCCCCGTCTAATACCCCGACCCCAGGCCCCCTTCATGGCAATTATGCTTTCATTTCCGTAATACATGAACGTTGCCTCTACCGGTTACCCCCCCTTTGACTACCCTCCCTCCCCTCTTGGTTTCCTTTACCTGGTAGTTTCTTCCCTCCGGGGAGCGGTGCCGACCAACTTGACATGCAGAGTAGGAGGTGCTCTTTGGAGACTTCCTTCGTCTAGATGGATCCCCTGACTTCTCTCCTTCCGCTTCTTTACTGAATCTGACGTGGGCTTTTTGCCCTCCGCGCATCCCTCGCAAAAAAGGAATACTCGATTTCTCCGCCTTGGCGTCTTCCCCAAGGGACGTCCAGAAGTTTCTGGGGCGTGAGTTTTACAGGTCGATTGAAGCAGCTGGAGACTGAAGAGAGGACCATATTGTGTTCCATGTGTCCGAACGGAGAGCGACGCATGAAGAGTTCGTATGGATAGGAGAAGCAGACGCTCTCGTTTTTCCCCCTGGGCCTATTTGCGGATTTGCTGGTGCCATGTTACCCACCCAAAGTTCTGCGCTTTTGGTTGTTTCTCTTTGAGTAATGACGTTGCCTGAGTGAAATACGTTCTCTATATTTTTCGCGCCCTCACTGCGGGACCGTTTTTCGATGGATTATAGGGGGAAGAGCACTCCTCTTTTTGACTGGTCCCCTGGAACCCCCCCAAAAATTGAGCCACCTCGGAATTTTTTCTCCAAATTCACGCATTTCAGAATTGATGAAAGCGGGTTAGTCATGACACCTTTTATTAGGTGGTCCCGATAATACGAGCTTCTTTACTTACTGCAACCCCCGGCAGGTGAACGAGTTTTTCGACGGACAAGGGTTGCTCAGTTTCCCCTGCTCTTTTTTCTTTAGGCTGGATCTCCTCGTCTGTCGGTCGGTTATTATTTAGAGGCAAAGGATAAGGTTTCCGCCTTGTGGAACTCCTCTTGCCGTGTAGAACCAGAGTTCACGGGACGCGGCTTTTCTTCGGGCCGCTTTCGAGTGGGGATGATTAAGCTGATTGAGATCAGCTCCCTCATCCCCCCCTCTTCCCTCTTCCTCATACGTTGCGGCGAGCCTCCTTTCAGAGACCCGTGCTAGGCGAATTTCGCAATTGGAAGAACTTCCGTTTGGTTCTCTGTGTGCAGGCTTTCACCATCGACGGGGACGTGGTTTTAAAATAACCGTCTCCTTCGAGAAGAGTCTTTCGACCAAGATGAATGCCCATACGGTGCCCCGTGCCGTCGGAGCGGTATTTTTTGAATGGGGTTCGAAGAACATTTACGGAATTCGTTTTTTTCTACCCGGAGATGGGTTCCTGTCGTCTTTGACCCGTCGACCTTCTTCTGGCGGATCTCCGGGCTCTGCGCTTTTACCCCCCGACGCGGTGTGACCAACCCCCTTGTCTGGCGTCTGGCAGTGACCAGGGCGTTGTCTTTGGAATCAGGCCTTGCAGCGGACCTTCCCGCAAGGCAAAGAGGGAAGCGACAAACATGAAAGCCTTCCCTGCGTTTCTACTCTATGTCGGCAATATGACTTTCTTGCGAGCACCCAGTTTTCCTTCTTAGCCGAGGAATGGTTGCCGCGCCATATATCCCTATTGTTATCTTTTTTTTTGCCGGCACCACCCGTTTCTTGGTGTCCTGCCTCAGAAGAGAAGGGCAAGGGTTGGTTTGCTTACATTCGGTTCGAGCTTCTCCTTCAACGTGGGGAATCTTCATCCTTCCGGTGGGGAATTAGTCTCCTCAGTCTACGCAGCCCCACTTTTTTTATAACCGCTTCCAAAATAAGGCCTGAAGATAAGACCCCCGGAAGAACAGCAATCATTTGGACTCCACCTTATGTTCAATGGATTCTGACCATACTTTAGTTAGTTTTTTCCTCACCGCTTGATCTTTAGACATTGTGTGCCCTCTCTAATCTCCTTCTTCTTTTCTTTCCTCTCCGGTCTTTTTGGCGCTCTGCCGTCCTGGGTCGGCTCCCGGGTTGTCGATGAGTCAGTGCAGGAGGTTTTAATCCCCCCCCTTGATATATCCGGTAAAGACTCAGCCTTCCTTGGAGTGTGATCTCCCTTTCTCTTTCCTTCTTGTTCTTGCAAGCTTTTTCTCGCTTTGTGACGTTATACATGATTCCCCATACCGGTTAGTGCCATAGGATGACATTTTTTCGCCCTTCTGGGGGCCGCCCCCCCCCCTCCCCCCCCCCCCCCGCCCCCCCCCCCCCCCCCCCCCCCCCCCCCCCCCCCCCCCCCCCCCCCCCCCCCCCCCCCCCCCCCCCCCTCCCCCCCCCCCCCCCCCCCCCCCCCCCCCCCCCCCCCCCCCCCCCCCCCACCCCCCCCCACCCCCCCCAACCCCCCACCCCCCCCCACCCCCCCCCCCCCCCCCCCCCCCCCCCACACCCCACCCCTCCCCCCCCCCCCCCCCCCCCAACCCCCCCCCCCCACACCCCCCCCCCCCCCCACCCCCCCCCCCCCCCCCCCCCCCCCCCCCCCCCCCCCCCCCCCCCCCCCCCCCCCCCCCCCCCCCCCCCCCCCCCCCCCCCCCCCCCCCCCCCCCCCCCCCCCCCCCCCCCCCCCCCCCCCCCCCCCCCCCCCCCCCCCCCCCCCCCCCCCCCCCCCCCCCCCCCCCCCCCCCCCCCCCCGCTATGTGACTGCGGGTTATGGGCGGTTCCGGTATTGCAAATTGCCCTGTATCCGGGGCGTTCGGCTTTAACCCCCTCTTGTTGTGTCTCAGCTGCAGCCCCCTAGGAAACTTTCCTCCCCGTCAGCATGGCCGGTCCCCTTAGCTACCCCTGAGGAAAGAATTGACATCGTCCCCCCCCAAAACCCCATTCCGCCCTTCCGTGCTTTCCGGGGATTGCCAGATCTAAGCCCCACGAGCCGGCGTCCAACCCCTGCGCAAGCCCTCCCTCCCTCCCAGCGAGCCCCCCCCCCCGTCAGTGTTGGCGATTTTCCCCTGCCGTCAGCATCGTTCTTGATGTAACAACCACGTCACCGCCACACCACCGCGCCATGAACACTGACGTTCCTTTATCGTCCACCGCCGTATCCCTTTTCCGATAAGAGGACTTGCTCCAACCCTGAGACCAATTCCCGATCTTCGTGAACGAACCTCAGTCAGGATTGTTCACAGATCCTTGGGCCGTCGTGTCTCCCCCATTCCTTCCTTCGTCGTCGTTTCGGATGGAAGGTTTTTTATTTTTGGGTAAAGCGGTAATTTCACAATTGTGTCCTGTGTGCCCTACCCCTAGATCTGATTCCTGAATTTTTCAGCCTCCTGCCGGTTTCTGACTTTTCTCCACCTGTTTTGAGGCATCTCAGCGTCCCGCCGTACTTTATATGTACGAGACCGACCCCGTTTTTGACCGTCCCGTCTTGTGCGACCTAAAAGACAGGGTTTCCCCCCCCCCCCCACCCATGTAGACCCCCTCCCCCTTTTCTATAGGATAGGCGAGGAAGGTTCCAAAACCGCTTTGCCCTCTCACTTCCCTGCCGTTTTTTGAAGACACGTTTCAAGGGTCAGATTGCCTCGACTTTTTTCTAGCCAACTTAATGGAACCTCGTTCCGGTTTTTCCTATTCAGCTTTCCGCATTTAAGTTTTTTTTTTTTGTTCTACTCTCGGCCTTAGTTCAGAACCCTTTTCGATCCTCCCCCAGAAGCACATGTGGATAAAACCAGTACTTCTTACCCCCTCGCACCCCTTATGAACGAGGCTTGATCCGCCAGAAATCGTACAGGAAACGTGGTCCCCTTATTCCTGTTCTGTTAGCACCCCTACGTTGATAAAATGTCCTCCGTTCCGGCAAAAGAATCTACAAGCATAAATTTCCCACCTCGAACTGCAGTAACGGTTAAGCGTTGCGGCCCTGGAGACCCTACGAGAGGAGGCTCAGCGATTGAACTTCTTAGAAGGACCGGAACCTTACGATGTTACTCCTGGTCCCTCCCGGATACCAGGTGCTTCCCCGACATAACCTTCTTCGAGCCTGCCAGGAGGAAGAGCGCCTAGCCCCCCCTCAGTCTTAGCCGATCATAGATGTTTCTTTCCTGTTATCTTTCTCGCCACTAGTTAGTGAGAATCCTTTCCCCAACTCCTCACCCCCCTCTACAATTTCTGTCACGACCCCTCCATGCCCGGGAACTGGGATTAGCGGTTGAAGCAGCGCGGCTCCCTCTTTCCCCTCGCCGGTTCCGAGTCATTCCGCGAACACGACCGAGACTTAGGAGAAGCCCAAGCACCGCAACCCCCCCTCCCTGCGGTCCCCCCTTTCTTTTCCACCTTCCGACAAACCTGCGCTGGTGAACCTGAAGGGTCTGGACCGCGATATCAATGCCTCTTTTGAGCTGTCTTCAACAACGCCTGACATGTTGAGAAGATACAAGCGTAATTTACCCTTTTACATGTTCCTTTGGCTACCACAAGTTACACTCCTCTGCCCCCCAGTTTTTGGTGCCATGCCAGGCCAATCGGACTCAGTCCCCCCAATACTTAATGCAGCACTTCGGCTTGGTTGTGCTTAACCTTCCCTGCTGGCTTGATGTCTGCACACTGTGATTCGCTTCACCACCACAGAGTGCAGTGTTTCCAGGAATCCGCCCGCTCAGTACTTTCCTTCAATGCATTTTGACGACGCCTTCCCAGAAAGAATCAGTTTTAAGGAGGCCCGCTCCCTCGGACCTGTCCCAGCGTTCCTCCCCCCGCTTCTTCATGTAAGGGCCCTTCAATCATAAGAACCACTAGCAACCCCTTCCTCCCTTCTGGTCCCCTCCCGGGTTTAGTTCCCCCCCCCCTTTTTAGGGGCCAGAAGCTATAGTCTTCTCGTTTTTTCGAACGCAGCCGAATCTTGCAGAAAACGCCCCTCGGCGCCCTCCCATGCCGTCTTAGCGAAGTTGCGGTCCTCCCTCCTGAGTACTGAGTCCGCCACTCTGTCCCCCTCCTTCCCTGCTTCACCCGTTTTATGAAACGCCTCCCCGGAGTGCGAGAAACTACACCGCACTCCCCCGCTTTTTTCTTCGTTTTCTGTGCCCAGCGAGCCTAAGTGATAGAGTTCCATTTCTTCCTGATGAAGCAGACCACGTTTAAGAATGATTGCCAGGATTGCGGGTTCTTCATTGGGACGGTTTGCTTCCCTAGTTTTTTTCCTACAATCCTCCCTCCTTAACCCCGGTTCGTTCAGCTTGAGTCGGGGCGCTTCCTCCTCGTGCTGAAGGACGGGACCGCAGTCCCCTCTCCCACGTTTAATCTTCCAATACGGTGCAGAAATCCGCCGTTCGTCTTCCATGTCTTCCCCTTCTTTTACACCCTTTTGAGTCCCACGATCTCAGAGGGGTCTGAGGGAAGGGATGGTCGTCCGACGAGTCCCCCCTTCCCTTTCATGAAGGACACTTCTCCGCTTCCCCCCAATTTCCCTTTTCAGCTGAGACGTGACTTCTAAACAAAATAAACGTCCCAGTCCCTCTCTCCCTCTATTTTTCCCGATGGGCCCACAAGACTTGCCTTTCTGCCATTATGGCTGGCAGAAAGGCCCCAGGAAAGCTCATTCCATGTCGGAATAACCGGTTCTCGTGACCCCCCCCCCCTGACCTTTTCATCCCTTCTTTTCCTTCCCCCAAAATCTGGCCGATGGGCAGCGGGAGGAGAATTGGTCCTTACCAGTAACGGTGTTTGCTACTTCTTAAGAGGTTTTGACGTCGCGCCCATCGTGTGTATTTGGGCACCCCCTCGCCTATCCCCAATCCCCGTTTTCTTTGAGCCCTCTACGCCTTTGATTCCTTCCGTCTTTTCCTCGACGGGTTTTTATTTGCATAGGAGACGCTTCCCGTTCCTGATCGCCTGAGGCGGTCCGCGTATTCCTTCCCTGTAGTTTCCCCTTCTCTTTTTTTTTTTCCCCTCCAATCATTTTCTTTTTGTAGAGGCGCCCCTCCTCTTCTTCTCGGTGAAGAGGCGAAATATTTCAAGGAAAATTTAGGCGCCGGACTCACACGGGTTCTCCTTCCTGGAACCCAGTCCCCTTCTTCCCCGCCTTCGTGATAGCCCACCTTCCCTTTGTGCGCCGCTCTTCTCTGGATGCCACCAAGACCACGTTGTCCAACGAGGATGCACTCGACCCCCCCACCATCTGGAAGTGGACTTATCCCGTTGCCGTTTTGCCTTGTCACTTTTTCTTTCTTTTGAGGACCTCCATCCTTTCGAATCGTGTCGAAATGGTCGTTCAATTTAAGCGAGATCCGGGCCATCGCTGGCAGATCACGGGGTGGCAGATCCCTTTATCCCCTCGTGATCCCCTTCTTGTACTTTTTGGAGAAGTCAATCGTACTCCAAAGGTCTGAAACGGTCCCGGTTTATCTTCAGAGTAATTCCTGAAATTCACCGTTCTAGTCGGATCGGGACCCCATGCAGCTCACGCCGCCGAGAGTCACAGTCCCTCTCCTGTGAGAATTTTCTGGCCCCTCCACCAGTTCTTCTAGTAACCGTTTTTCCTTCCCCTATGACGGTTCTTCCTCCTGGCCTAGGGGCATTAACGCGAAGGAAGATGCGGTTGATCGACGGCGTGAGCCTTTGCGTGTGTCTCAGTGTCCTGAAACCTTCTCAGACCTCCCCCCCATGCTCCAACCTGCCTCCTTGGGCACCCCCCCTCCCTCTGCACTTTCAAGTCATAATGGTCCACCGAAAGTGCTCTCACCTTCCCCCTTCACTCCACGCCAGACCTGTCTTTTTTACTTCCTTGCTTTTTTCGCTCTTTTTCCTCTGGTGATCTCAAACTTGCCTAAGCAGGAGTTAGATTTTGGCTGAAGTCACCGTGTTTCCTTAAAGTCCCTGTTTTTGTTCTTTTTCGAGGGGTCTTTTTCTGGACATCTCGCTATTCACAGGATTCGAGGCCAGGGATTTCAAAGGTTGCGGCTCCCCCGGAGGCCTACTTTTCCCGGGGCTTCCCGTCTATTTTCGTGCTGTTAATATTGAACTTTTCTGCCGAGCGGATCTGGCCCTGTAAGCCTTTTGTGCTCGACCCCCGCTGATCGGGATGCTGTGCTAGTGAGCCTACTTTTGATTTCCCTCCGGGCCTCCTTTTCCCTCTAACGATGCTGCCAAGTTCAAACACACGTGGCCTGGGTTTTGGTGTCCTCCTAGGTACGGCGTTTGCCTTTGCCCCCTCTCCACGGTAGGATTTTTCCCGTTACCCGCGTAACCTTAGAGTGGAACTCGGCTTGTAGCCCCGATTGTGCCTTTCCCAGGTCACACCCTCGCCCCCTGCTGTACTTTTCCACAATTCCACACTAGGCACGAATAGTGAAGCGGGGGATCGCTCCCACGCCTGTGAGGCGGGGTGCCTCTCATCGAAGGATTGTATAACGGCCGGTGACACCGCGTTGTCCTCCGTGGCCCCGGGGCTCCCTGGAAACTCCGAGGTTGACCTGTGCTTTGGTTTTAATGGCACGGTAGTAGTGTTAGGCATGGAAAGGGCTAATGGATACTGGTGCCGTTTCTCCCCCCCCCCCAAGTGAGAGGAGGCCCATGTCAGCTCAGACCCCCAGCAGTAAAATCAGGTCTCCCCCGCAGGTGCGCTGGTCGAGTGTTTTGTTCTACATACTCCTTCTCTCCAGAGCCCCCCGACCGTAGGCAGCGGATACTTTTCCCTGTCCCTGAGGCCGCTCCGCCTACGTGATCTTCCCGAATTATTACTGGAAAACGAGTGTTTTTTATACTTTCTGAACGTTGTCCCATCTCCTGGTCCGTGTCTTGAGAATCTTCAAGGCATGAGAATCCCTAGTGTCAAATCCAGACCTAGGGCGGACGTCGATTCCCTTCTTGCGAGGACTTTTTTTTTCCCTCCGCGGATCGGGAGGGTTTACGAACCTTCGTCTTTCTTCTCATCTTCCCGTCTATATTTGGAGGATTTCCCCCGAAGAGTTAAATTTGTTTTTCGAGTTACTGACTTTAACAAGTTAGGATGGATTCTTTTTCTTTTTCCAAAGGAGCTGTTTTCTTTTTTGGCAATCCCCGAAGTACGCTGGCCTTTCTTCCTCCCGAGATGATAAAACCCGCACTGTTCCCTCGCTGATTCTCCGCCTCTTCCTGACCTTTGCTTTCTCCTTGATCAGGTCCTATTCCCCCTCAGAATTTTGCCTTCTTTTGCTCTCTCTCACGAGGATTAGCCTGGGTTGGAGAAAAAAGTGAGTTTCCGTCTACGCCGCGCCCTGGGCGGTGGCTCCCTTGTTATCCCTCTTCTGCTTCTTTTATATTCAAACTCAGGAAATTTTGTTGCGGATTTCGTCAATCGTCTTCGAACTTCCCCCCCCCCACTTTCTTTACCGCTGAACACGCTGACTTTTTTCCTATTAAGCCCAGACGACGGCCCTGCAGCTTCCCCCATGCCGGGCGGATCCCATATGGTTGATGCTGTGTTCCCTGCTTGCGTATAGTGCTGAAGATGAGCCGCTTCTGGCTAGAAAAGCCAGGATCAGTTAGCCCTCCTGCCGGAAGGGTCGTCGGCGTCCTTGTTGTGGTTGTCCTTTTTTCCTTGTTTTTCCAACTACCACCCCTTTAAGGCTCAGGTAAAGAGCCTTTACTTCTGCCCCCCCCCTTTTGACGCGGCGTTCGTAGATGCCGGTTCGTCCCTCTTCGGATCTCCCTTTGACGTGATTTTCCTAGGTACCCGTTAGGCCTCCTTGTGCATTTGCTCTCGTGACACTTTCGTCCTGAAATGGTATGGCATGAAGCGTACCGCAATGAAGGTGAATTTTCGAGTGTTCGGGCCTCCCTCTCTTTTACTCCTCCTCTTTTTTTTGAGCTCTTCTGACCCAAACCCTCCACAGACCGGAAGTTAGGTTATACGCGTGCCCTCCCCAGACCCCTGGCCAGGACAGGGCCTTTTTCCCCCTCTGCGTTCCCCCCCCAAGTAAGCCCCGGACCGGTAGGTCCATCATGATCAGCCCTCTAGCACTTTGCCTTCCCTGCAGCTCTTTAATTCCCCCCCTCCCAATTCACAGTAGGAGTCGTCCGGGCCGTTTAGACCGCCCCCCCCCCCTTTTTGGGCATGAACCGTTCTCCCTCCGAACCAACCAAGGTACCTCCAAGGCCGGACTCTGTGTGACGCCCCCTCCTGCTTCGCTTCTCTTTTTTTAGACGACCTTCACCATTTTACAAAAGAAAAGCGGAGACCGCAGCACTCCAGTATTTCAAGATCTCTTGTTCCAGCCCTGTTTGTCTCAACTACTTATGTAGTATTAGTCGGATTTCCCGCGATTTTTTTTTTTCCCGGCCGGTTTAAAAAGGACGGGTCTTCGCCAGCCGTCTTGATACGAACTCTTGGAGTTATTACGGTTACCTGAAAAATGTCTATAAAGAAGACTACTGCCCGCTCTCGCGATCCTTGCCCTCTTTTCATGGAAGGCCCCTAACGTTTTTTCCCCCTTTTGCCCCCAGTTCTGACGCCGCGGTATAGTAGCAGTCATCTGACACGCACTTTGGATAGACCCTTTGAACCCTTTACCAGGGAAGAACTAGATTGGAAGATCCCCTTAGGCCTCATCTTGAAGGTTTCATATATCCCCTGGCCCTTTTGCTTTTATCCTAGACTGTTGCTTTCCCTCCCTCCAAAGGAATGTTTAGAAGCAGATCCACTTTGTCCCCCCCCACCCGTTCGGTGTCCCACTCTCACCCGTCTTTGGTTCCCCCTCACCTCTAGAGGTTCTCAAGGCCAAAATAAGTGGTCGAAAACCCGCGGTCCCCTTTGCTCCCAGGCTCGGATGTTCATCCAGATATACACCCCCCTCCGCAGCTTTAACACTTGTAAAAGTCTTTGGCCCAACTCTTTTCTAACCCACAAAGGGACTGTTAGCGACAGGCTCCCCCATTTGGCCTTAAGGAATAATTTGGACTGGAAGGTCCCCCCATCCATCACATTTTCCGGCACGGCGGAGGCGCGAACCCCAGGCGACTGCTTACTTTGCCCCCCCTTGGAGGTAGTGTGGTCGCACTTGGTCAAGTCCATCCCACCACCTAACTCCCCCCTTGCGTAGCCCCGGTTTTTCAGCCTTTCATATAGATTTAACGGTGAATCGAACTTCCTACGTACACAGGTTGGCCCTTCCTTTGAAGAAACCCTCCCTCCAGAGGCAATCCCTCACCCTCACCTCGTCCTAAAAGTTTCCTTTTGGAAACAAGCTGCACCCGTCCGGGGATGGCGCTCCCCGCTCCGTTCTCCCCCCATTCCATCGTCGGGGTACGGCCCTCCAAAGCTGTTTTTCACAACCTTCTGGCCTGCTCTATATTGAAAAATTTACCCTTGTTGTAAAGGTTTTGGGGTGCCAAATGACTGACCATAAGGTCTTCTCCTCAAGCCGTCCCCCGCTCCTAAGTGCTTGGTAATTTTTGGGACCCCCCCGCCCTTGTTGTCCCCTGCAATTCCCATAATTCCCCCTCTTCTCCTTCAACCCCGCTAGGGGTTTACACCCCGTTCTTTTTTCCAAGAAGGGGACTTAAAATGATGTACCCTTATCCGGTTTTGATAGCAGCCTCCAGTTAGGTTTTGCGTCCTTTAGTGACCCTGCCCCCCCCCCTTCGAACTTCTAGCTGATCCCCCTGGTTTCATTATTCTCCCTAAGCATTCCTTTTTCTTCCTCCAGCAGACCTTCTTGGCCTAGTTAGCCTTCCGGGAAAAGTCAAAAGTATCCTTTTTACGTTGGCTAGCGCCGCTTTTTGGTACCTCCCACCTTTTCGGTTTTCACTCCCCTTCCGATACGCCCTGTGGCGTCCATGAAGCGTAAGCCCACCCTAGTACACCTCCTCCCTTTAAGGTCCCCTTTTTCTCTCCCGCTCTGTTGTCCCCCCCATCGTGAACCACTAAATGTTCCACACTTTGAGTGAATTCCATTTTCTACATTTTCGAGGCGCAACGCTCCT
>Ga0179593_1420253_pt1 | contig 23972 bp, 28 predicted proteins | sample CZODoug2_1_08_16_FD_185931 | JGI IMG/M metagenome (GOLD analysis project Ga0179593, IMG submission 185931) | Vadose zone soil fungal communities from Angelo Coast Range Reserve, California, USA - CZODoug2_1_08_16fungal (PacBio error correction) | ecosystem: Environmental > Terrestrial > Soil >... | reverse complement strand
CCCTAAGCTCCCCCCCCCTTTTTTTTGGCTTGGTTTCCCGGTGGCCCGTTTTTTCCTTTGTCATTCCTAATAGGGGTTATTGAGGGTTTAACCTTTTATTGCCCTAGTTGGTTTATACGCTTCCTTTTTGCTTGACCCTGTTTTTCAATAGATCATGATTATTAGGGGAAGCCAGATGTCTCAACTTTTACCCCTCTTCGGTTTTTCCTTTCCCAACTAGCGTTCACTTTTTTTTGGGAGGGAATTTGTTTGGTTTTTCATTCGTTTCTCCGGCGAATTTGTGTGGGTTTTTCGTGCCCGGATGGTCCTCTCCTTATGGGGCATACTGTTTTTTTTTCTTTTTTTGGAATTGAGTGACCAAATTTGGTACGATCTAGAAGATCGGTGACGGTTTTTTTTTTCTTTCTTCTGAACGTTCTTGTGGTCTTCAATATAAAGTCCAACCCACGTTTTCCTTTCACTTCTTTCTTTCCCCGGCGAAAAGTTCGTCGGCCTTCTTATGGTGAGTTGAACGTCCCTTTGGGTTCTCTCCCCTATCGCTTTTATCTCGTTTCACATCAGTGAGAGGTTCTTTGTCTAGAAACTGGGGAAACTCGAGGCCACCCCTCTTCCCTTTTTCTCCCCTTGTTTTCGCCCACAACCCATATTGTGAGAGTAACTGGCTTGGTGGGGGACGTTTGACGAATTTCCCCATGTCTTTTTCCATTTTCAGCCTCCCACTCTGCGGCACTCCTTTTTCTTCCGCTTTTTTTAAACTCTTCATCGGGGCCTCTCTACACCCGTCGTGGATGGCTAATTTCTGATTTATCATTCTTCCACTAGTATTCCCTCCTCGACCACTAAATTTTACCCTTGCTTTAGAAAGTTTGGATGCTTCACCCCCCGACAATGTACCCCCTGCGTCCTTTCCATCTTAAGTGTTTCTTCAGTCGATTTTTTTCCTTTGACGTTTGCCAGCTGTTTAGAGGGACAAACCGAATTTCTTTTCCTTAATGCGCTGGTTATGATTTTTTATTCTTCCCTTTGGGACCTCTTTGACATCATCTCTTTTGGCAGGATTTTTTCGATTTGGCCCTGACCCTTTTTGTTGTATCAGGATTTCCTTCTTTGGCCTCACAACTCTTCACCTTTTCTTTTCAAAGAAATACTCCCAAACTTCCTCGCTTTTTCCGGCCATCTCCCCTTTAGACTTTTCTGAAGAGCATTGCGTGGTAACAAATGAAGACCCTTTTCACCGTTTTAAACAAACATCTCCACTTCTCCTGGGGCCTTCCCAGGTTACTTGGTACCTTTCCAGCGACTTTTGGCTGCCGACCTCCTCATCTTACCCTTCCCCTCCTGTGGCCTGAGGATTCTTCCTTTCCAGATCTTCTTAAAAACATCCCTCCCCCCGAACATTTGACACCCACCCGCCGGCCCCTTTCGGTCACCCCCTTTTCCCCCTCGGTTCTTTCGGAATTTTGTCCCTTTTAATGTCCCGACTTCCCATGGTGGAGCTGTTTGACAAGGTGTGGAAATGGGCCATTGACCCAAATACCATTACCCATCCCCCGCCTCTGTCCTTCTATGTTTTTTTTTGACCAAAACGTTTTTTCCATAACAACAAAGGAATTTGTCAGTCACAATTGTTCCCCCCACTTACTTTCCTCACCCCCGATAGGCTGTAGTGCTTATTCCGCCCTACCCCTCCCAGAGGATAGTACAAGCACCCTGATTGGAAACCACGAGAACTAATCTTCCCTTTTCCAAGATGGGGTTCGTCTGCCTTTCGACCTTCCATGAACCAAACTTTGTTGTCCCCCTTGCTTCTTTTCTTGTCCCCCCAATGCCTTCCCCCACCATTTATCGGGATTTTACCCGAGCCAACTGTGGGGCAAACTAACACTCCCCCCCCCTGTTTCCCGCCACCTGGCCCCTTCTTTCAACAGTTGCCCTCAGGCCCTTCAGTTTGGTACCTTGACCTGCAGCAAAACCGGGAACCAAACTCAAACCCTTCTGGAGATTTCCCCTCCAGGCAAACACTTACTCCACGCCCCGACCTGCAGGATTGCGGACCACCCCATCAGCTCACGATTGTGGTGGACGCCCTTTTTTTCTCAATCCTTTTTTTCAGCTGTCCTCCTGCTATAAACCGTTCTTTCCCCCAAACAGGTGTGGGAAAACCCCCTCTCCCTTCCGGTTTGGTCCCCATTCTCGTTGGTGGCAAGGTTCCCGAGGACGATGTTCCCTCCCGTCCCCGGGGCCCCACCACGTTCCACACGATGTCCCAGGAAAACCTCCTAGGCTCCTTATGGGAGGACCCCTCCCCGAACAGTATCTGTTTGAACCTTCCCATTGGTCTGTTTTTTGTTTCGTCCCGTCAACCAATTAGAGATGCGATCCACGACGGCCCCACCTCCTCCCCTCTTAGCTTGCTTGGCCACGGAGGTCCCCCTTGAAGTTTCCCCTCAAAGAACTTCCCCGCCTAGCCCCTTTTTATGACTCCCCCCTCGCGTGGTTTCTGGGTGTTTTCCCCCATTTCCGAGAGTCGAAACATGAACTGCGCTGGGCAAACAAACTTTTTTTTTCGTTCACGGCGCCCCTTTTTTCCCTGCCCCAATGTCCGGTTTTCACTCCTGTTAGACAGCCTTCTTCTCGGTAATGGTACACTCGTACTTTAGTGAAACTGCAACCAGTCCTGCTTTTACCCCTTTAAGTGGTTTTTCACTTTTGGGTTTTCTTCCTCCGTTGGGTTCTCCGAGATTATACTTGATGTCCATTAGTCAAAGTTCTTTGCTGGTAACTCCCGGTCCCCACCTATTTCTCTTGGTTTTCTCCCCCCCTAAGGATTTAATTTTCCTGCTGAACGTCATCTACGGTCTTTAGGACGTTTATTTCATCCCCGGAATTCTCTCTCCCCAAATTGCCGGAGCTTTGACCCGTAGTTCTTCTGCACCCCGATTTTGGTTCCTAAGCGGACTTTTTGTGCGTTTATGAGATTCCAATCCAACAGAGTTCCTTCAAAACCTTCTGTTATTTCTTTACCCTCTCGTGGCATTTTTTGAACCAAGTGGACCAATCCACAATTTGCCCTTTTTCCTGGGCCTTGGATGGTGTTGCCGGGCCCCCCCTTGTTAGCCTCTACCTTTGTGGCTCTTGTAAAGCTGGAGTCCAGAAGTTGGAACTTCGTTCGGTCCCCCTCCCCCAGAACCCGATTTTTCCGCGTTGTGTTTGGCCACATTGTTGGGTTATTTCCCAGGCCCCCGTTTTTACTGCACTACAACCCATTTAACGTTCCCCTATTTGCTGTGACCTTTTCCGTGTGTTTTTTCTTCCCCCTGGTTTTTCCCTTGGATGGACCCGAGTTCGTTTTGGGATATCCTTTCCTCTTGAACTTTGCTTTGTTTGCACAAAACCTTTTTGTAAGAACTAACTTCCAAGCACCAACCTCAAAACCTTTTCCCGGACGTCGACTTTCTTTTCAAACTCTCCACCGGGGGATACTTCCACTTTGATCTTTTAACATAGCCTTCTTTTGTTTGGGAAGTATTGCTCTTCTCTCACATTTCCAGGATTTACTGGTCCCAACTTACCCATTCTGGCGAAGGAAAAGCTTTTAATCCTAGTTTTGGTTTCTTTCTTCTTCGTTGACGCTTCCCCTCCCCCTCTTTCAGGTCATCTTACTTCCGGGGCGACACGCCATGTACTTTTCCAGGCTCCGAAGACACTTTTTTTGCAATTACCCATCCGCCTCCCGTTTCTTTTCGCCCCCCGTAATTTGTTGCAATTTTATTTACTGGGCCAATCCCCCATTAGAGTATTGTCCCCGCCCTTTTCGTCGAGCTTCCCCTTGGCCTCTTCAAGCCCTCGGGGGACTTCCCGTTTGCACTATAAAAGAAAAATCGGCTTTTGAGGCATATTGGCCACTTTCTATAAACCACAATGCTTTGTTATGTTCCCAGTGATTGTCCTTTTTAAATTTTTGCCCCAATCTGTAATCCTTTCTCCCGGCTCCAACCACAAGGAAATCTGTCTTCCCCCCAACTCGGGCCCTTCCTTTTCTTTGGGCTTTCTCTTACTCCCCCCCCTTAACTGCGGTAGCTGTCGTGATTCCGGGCTATGTGGCAACCCCCACTTTTTTGGTTCCTTCACCACTCCCTTTGTTTAAAAACGTATGTGGGGGAATTTTTCACCGTTTCCAAAGGTCCCTGGTCTCTGTCCTGTGGGTTCCCCTTTTCACCTGACTTTGAGCCGAAGTTCTTCAACCTTGTACCCCAACAACTGATTCTTCTACGCCCAATCGGGTTAAGCTCGTCAACCCGTTGTTGTTCTCTGGATTTGTTAGTGACTTTCCTTTAAAAGACACCAGTTTTGAAATCTTTCCTTTTTTTTTTTTCCTTTCTGACTCTTTTCGTTTTAGTGGAGACCATATCTTTCTAAGGGTCGGGACTTTACCGTCCTGTGTTTAACACATCTCGACCCCCATGATGGCCATATTTTTTCAAAACTTTGGGGGACAAGACCCTCTAGTCTGCCAGGTCTACCGTTCCAGGGCCTTTCCTTTTTGGCTCCCTTAATCTTCTGATTGTTTTCCCCCAAAGTATTTGTGCCCTGTGCCCCAAATTGTTACTTTTTTTGTATTCCTCTCTCTTCCAGATTACTTCTTTTTTTTTCTGTGATACCGGGGTTGGCTTTCTCCACCCATTGTAGTTTGGTGGATTCACAACGTGTGTTTCCCTTGGCTTTTTCTTTATGATTTTGCAAATACAGTCTGGGGACCCCGCTCGGGCTTTTCTTGGGATTTGTTTTCGGCCTGTCTGCTGTAGTTGAAGTCCAACCACTGGGGCGCAAATCTCCCCAAGCCCATCCTGGTCACTTTCCCGCACTTCCTTAAGTCTTATTTTCAGTTAGAGGTAGCCTTGGGGGCCTTTTTTGATAGGGACCCCTCTTTTTGCTCCCGTTAACATACGGTTCCACCAGTTTTTAAAGATTAGGTCTGGTGGCTTACTGTTTTTGCCCATAATTTTCCCACTGGATTTATTTTTTTCTCTTTTGCTTCAAATCGTTCCCTTGCGTTCCTGGGGAATTATCCTTGGTTGTACCTCATTCTCCCACCCAAACTCGTTCCTTTTGGAGGTTTCTGAAATTCCGTTTTGGGGTATGGATGCTTGGCTTCTTTCTTACTTAACTCTCTTTGTTTTTCTGACTTTTTGCTTTCTTCCACTTTTTCTTTAATTTTCTGGAAGGCCCAGCTTTGGTGGCGGGCCCTTTCCTTCTGGTTCCCAACCATTTGAAATTTTTCTAGGAGTTTATTCCGCCTTAATTCTCCCTGAAGGAGTTTGACCGTACCTTGTTCCCTCACCTAACCAACCCCCACGTGGGAATAGTTCCCCCGAGAAGGGCACGGAGTTCCCTTGAATATTTCGTTAACGTTGTTTGCTCTCACGGTCTTGAGTGGTCACTATTCGAGGTGTGATCTCTTGCCTATGAATACTCGCTCAGAAAAGCAGTAGGTGAGAAATTTTTAAGCGGCATTCCTGGTTTGTGTTTTTATTTTCTTTTTCATGGGAGGGTCCCCCTTCCGTTTTTCGTTCTTGATTTTATACACCCACCACCCCCCCCCATAGCCCTGCGCTCGGGATTCCAGGGGGAGAATACAGGTGCCTAATTTGTTCTTTTACCACAATGTCTTTTCTCCTTTCGGCCTTTCTTTTCTTCTCCGGTTCCCTTTTTGTAGGTTTGAGTTGCGCGGAACGAGTTTTGCGGTTCCCCTTTTCCCCCTTTCGTCTGGCGTGTTTATCTATTCTCATGTTCCTCTGTTCTTCTGAGGATTGTTCCTTCGGTCGGCCCCCCATGTTTTTTTCCTTTCCTTTTCCAGCCATCACAAGTCCGATTCAAGCCGAAGTAGGGAGAAAAGGTCTTTTTTGTACGGTTCCGTGGCAAAGCTTTCCCCCCCCTGCTTGTCCCTCCCTTTGATTTTCCCTCCTTGAATTGGGTCCCCCAGCGTCGTACAGGTGCCTTTCTTCATTTATGTTATTGAGTTCCCTTTTACTAGGGAAGTCACTCGCGGCTGTTTTTCCTAAGCTTTTTCTTGAGACGTGTCGGGTGTGTGTTCGAGGAGATTTAAGTCGAACATCTTGTATGTTTTTCCCCTTAGTCCATTTGTGCTCTGCCCCTAAGTGCACCACGGCCGGGAGCATTTTTATACCGCAAAACCACTGGAAGGAACTGGGTCTTCACCTTCTCCTACAAGCCTTCCGTCCGTTTTGCTCCCTTTCTCTTGAAAATGTGTCCCCGCAGAGGTCCTTCTCCCACAGCTTTCCCCCTCTTGGATTTCCTTCTTTCATATTCTTGGTTCTTGATATTATCCGCCCCTAAAACCTTTTTCAATCCTGACCCTTCTGCTCCCTCCGCTTTCTTCCCTTTCGCCTTCAACCGTTCCTCCTTCAAGTGGTGGACTTTTTTCTCTTTCAGTTCTAGGGTACCCATCCCTTCTTTTTTCCCTACTCTTTCCTTCCTGGCCACTGCGCCTCCTTGGACGGCTGGGATTTTTTTCTTTGGGAAAATGTTAGGGCTGCTCTTTTTCACGGTCACCCGTCCTCTCTTTCTCTTTGTTTTTTTTTTTCACCCTCCGACTCACCAGGAGTTTTTTTCATTGTTGCCCAAGCCTACATCCCCCCCTCTCCCCGGTTCTGTTCTCTTGCTTCCCCCGCTAGATTGACCCCATTCTGGGTAACCACCAACAATTTTTCCCTTCCTAGGTCGCTGCTTGCCAGGAGTTCAGTAAGTCTGAAACCCCCCGTGGTTTTTCTTTCCTGAGTATCTTGCCCACCCGTCAACAGGTTGTAGAAATGCGACTTTCTTACCAGAAAAACGCCCTTTTCCCCTCCCCTTCACAGCATCCATTATTTTAAGTCGCCGTTGAAAACAGCACCCCCCCCCCATTTTCACGTCTCCTCCTGAAGCCCCCCCCTCCCCCCCCGCATCTCCCCACTACCTTCTTCCTTTTTGGTAAGATTTTCCAAACGTCACGATAGGCTCAGGCCCTTTTGGTTACCTTCTTCCGCTGTAAGAACTCCAGTTTTTCGCCCTTTCGTTAAACCTTTCGTGCAAGGCTCGGTGGCGCCTTTTTCCCCCCCTGCTTTGATGTTCGGGAGTTTCCTTTTTTGAGGATTTTTTCCTAATGGAAAAACCTTTTTGCCCAAACGTCACCCCCCCTAGGACAAGGGACCCCACGTCCTTGGGTTTCCAGTGCGGTCAGCGACAAAGGTCTTTTGGGGGGCCACTCAAAGTTTTGGTATGCTTTCAATTCGCCCCCGGCCCTGCCTCCCTTTCTCTCCAAACACCAACCACATGATCACACGCTCCTTACGTTACCCCGCACGGCCTCCTGCCCCCGAACCCCGGGTCCCCCAAAGACGCCCACTTCAAACTGGCCCGCCGTATAACCAACCCCCTTGTCCTCCACCCGGTCGCGCCATTTTATTTGTGGAACTCCAGCTGCCGAGCTTTACTCCACGCCCTTGCTCTTTTTTACCAACAATACGCTTTCTAGCTCTGCCACCTTCCACCCGTCCCACTTTTGGCAAGGCCGCGGTTTCTTAACACATTTTGTGAATGCCGATTCCCAATTGCGGCGCCACACCCTCCTTGCGTTTCACTTGTTTGGAATGGACTTGGGTGCAGATTTCACCGGCTGGTTGGCAGATACTCTTTTCCCCCGGTTCCTTTTTCCTTTTTACTGCCACAGTGCCTTGCGGGAAAATATTTACCCCCCCCTTTGTTTCTTTCACCTCGTTCTTTTCTGTTGTTCAGTCTTTTTTTTTGCTTTTCCGTGAGTTGGAGTCCTGCCAATTTTTGCCTTCCTCCCGAGACGTATGACTACAGTTTTCTGGGTTTCTTCAGTTAGCTAAGTCTTCCAGGTTTTTTTTTCTTCTTTTTCATTTTGCACAAACTTGTTTTTTCCAACCCCCCATGGGTTGATCTTTTCCCTTCTCGCGTTTAAACCCCCCTTCTTCCCACTTCCCCCTTCATTGTTTCCAGTTTATTGTTTCTTTTTTAACTTTTGTAAAATAGGTACGGGCCTCCCCGACGGGGCCTTCACGATTTTACCTTTGAGTCCACTCCCTCCCAAGGTGTTTGTCTCGCATTCTTTGTTTTTTGTCCCCAAAGAAAAGATGCCTTTACTTGTCCGTTTGCCAAAACCTTTTCCACGTGATGCATTTTTTTCCCCCTTTCAACTTTTCGCTGATTTTTCCATATGGTCTTACCCCACGGAAGGGGCGATTCCGGATTCCTTTCTCCCTCTTCACTATTTTTGCGGCCACTTTTTTAAGGGTTTGCCAAGAAACCTTCACCCTGTTGTAGCCGTTCCTTTATTCCTCCCCCGGTCCCCCCTTTTCAGCTCAACCTGTAAGCGATCTCTTTGTGTTTTTCAGAGAATTTCTTGGGGATTTTATTGGTACCGGCGTGCTCCCATTCAGGGTTTCACACCACTTTTTTCATGGTGATTTTTTTTTCTCTTTCCATCCGCCTGTGTGTTGTGGGCGACTTATTCCCCGTGCCGGGCCTTTTCGTATCTTTTTTTTTCTCCAATTTCCTTTTCCCCAACCGCCCAAGCTTTCCTGGCCCCCCAACAACACCACCCTTGGGAGGTACCGGATTCAAGTCTGCCCTTTTTTCTTTTTTGGCAATAAGGTCGCCTTTTCCCCCTGCAACACTTTTTTCTTTTCCTTTTTTTCGTTACTTATTTTTAGTTCTGCACCCCGTTTCACGAGTTTTATAACCATTCCTCAGGACCTGCTGGCCTTCGCCACTCACGGATGTTCCATTTTTTTGCAAGAATTTAGCTAAAAAAAACTACGGTAATTGTTTACCCCATTTCCTCGAGTTTTGTCCCGTGGAAAGTTCCAGGGCGCATTAGGATTTCCCCCAACAAACACACTCCACTGTACTTCATTGTCTCCAACCCGCGCCTGACTAGGTTTGTCTTTTTACTCATTCCTTCCGTGCTCCCTCGGCTTCGGAATCTTTCGGATGCCTTACCTTTTGCGGGTGGTGTTGTTTGCTCGCCAAAAAACCAAGCCAAGTACCTGGTTTCCAAAACTTTGGACACATTGGCCAAGACCGTTTATCGAGAGTGAAAAGGCTCACCATGGCCGTTCCCTGTCCTGTGAATCTCAATCCCCAAAGGCCTTTTTTCCTGACATTTTGTCCGACCCACAGGAAATTAACACGGTTGGGGTTGACAATCCTCTTTCCTTACAACCAGGCACCAATCTCTCCCACCGGTCCTTCCTCAAGTGGGTATGAAGTGGATTTTGTCTTGTTCCCCATCTTCCGAGATTTGTTTTTTCATTTTTCCCCTCCTTCCGGTTCGGGGTCAGACTCGCCCCACCTTTTTAGGGAGATTATTCCCGAGTTCACCCTTGTTCAATTCCTGTCCCCCCCTTATAGTTCCCAGACAAATTCAGCGGCAGGGAGTCTTTTTGGATTTCACGTTTTGTCGCATTGGTAATATTATTTTTTTTTCGTGCCTCCCCCCCCAAGTTTCTCCTTAGTTGTGAAACACTTTTTAGTTAATTGGGTGGGCTCCTTTTTACTTTCATCCTTTTTTGTCAGAGGCTTTTTTGGTAGGGAAATGGGGCCCAGTTGATTCCAACCCTTGTACTTTTACCTCTTAGGTTGTATTAAGTAATTTGGCGGTTTGCCCTTTTTGGTTGTTCTTTCTTGTTCTTTTGAAAGGTTATTCTTGACTTATCTCTTTGGATTCTTTTTTTTTTTTTGAGCGTTTCATCGACTTTAAGTTTTTCCCGTTGAGATTACTTATAACTTTCTTGGCCCCTCTAATTGCAAATTAACTTTTTTCGTACCCCACCCTTTTTGCCAGATCCTTACTATCCCCCCCCATGACCTGGGTGCATCTTTGTATGTTGCCCTTATCTTTTTTTTGCTTTTCGCACCTTAGGGATTTCCTCGTGGGTTTTTCCCGACTCCTCTCTTCGTGCTTTGTCCCCCTCTTTGTTTCAACTTCCAGTTATTTTTTTAGCTGTTTAAGTCCCTTTTCTTGGGATTCCTCGGTCGGTTTTTCCTCTTTAACCCCACTTTCTCTCGTTTACCTCTCTGTTATTGGGGTTTTATTGCTCGAGGGAAGGTTTGTATGTTTTTTCTGGCTTGTCCGATGTGATCACCTTCTTCCTTTGGGGTCCTTTTGATTAGGGTTCTTTGGCACCCGGTATTTGCGGCCCAATTTGTACGTCCCTTCTACACCGTTCCTTAGTGGCTTCTTTCCCTTTCTGTGGGCCCTTGACGATATCCCAACAAGAGGGTTGGTTACGGTTTAAATTTGCTTCCCTCCTCGCCCCTTCCCTCCTGGCCTGTTGACAGTTTCGGTCCCATTGTCCCCCCTTGACCTTTTTTCTCTACTGATTGAAAAAAAGAATTTGCTCGTTTGTGATTCTATTTCTCCGCTTTGTCCCAGCGGCGAACCCTCCTTTGGCGGTTGGATGGTTTTCCCCCCCCAAAACCACATTATTGGCCGGCTATGTTGGAATGGGCCTTTCCCTGGGATGTAACTGCTTTGAAGCCAGTTTTTTCTAACCACTGCTCTGCGTTTGCTCCTTGGCTCTCCTCCTCTTCCTTTTGGTATGTTTCGTATGAATTCTCGGTTTTGGTTGGATTGTTTTAGGTATTAAGTCTGAAAGGCGCTCCCACTCGGAATTGCTTTCTTCCCCCCTTTATGTTGTCGGCCTGTGTCTCTGGTCTGTCTAGGCCCCCATCCTGGATCTCGGGCCCCTGCCCTGTCTATCGTCGTGGACTCTGGTTTCAGTCCGATTTTTCTCCTCCCCCCCGTTTTGGCCCCACCCTGGAGTTTTTTTGATCCTCTTGACCGACAGACGGTTTTTTCCGCCTTCTCGGTGAGTCTGATTCTGGGTCCGGCCCTTGTTTGAATCATCTCGTTGGATGTGCCCTCTCTAGCCTCATAATTTTTTTTCTCGCCGACTCCCAAGCTCGCTCTTCGTACAACTAGATTTAAGGAAGCAGTCCCGCGGTCTTTCCCCACCCCTCTTTGACGGTTCTCCTTCGCATGTCACTGTTTAACTGTGCTTTTTCTTCGGACCGCACAAACCTCTCCCACCCTTTGCACCCTACAGGCTTTTTTTTTACTCCGTTTTCATGGTTTTTCCAAGTACTGCCCTAGGTTCATTTCACAGGCGGACCCTTTCGTTGCTTTTCCTTTTCCTTATCCCCCCCTCCCGACCCAACCGGTGTAACGAGAATTTTTTTTCCCTCCCTCGGGTGCGGCGCTTCCCCTTGCCGCCTTCTTCCCTTTTCCCCCCCGTCTTCTTACAACCTTCCGATGGTGATGTTCCCTTCAATGCCCCCCCCCTGCGAGACGTGTTTCTCAACCTTCGGAAACATTTTCAATTTTTTACATCGTTGTCCTTCCCCCCCATTGTTTCCAGCGAACCGAACGTTTTACAGGCCGACTCCCTTGCTTCTTAACAGCCACGTGATTTTTTCCACAATTCCTTCAGATGACGTGGGAGGTCCAATGACTGTTGAAACACAAACGGTGTTCTTTTTTTCGGGGGTAAGCTTTTTTTTCAGGGACCCACTGTTACTTGTGTCTGGTTCCGATTTGGCGTTCATTTGGGTCCCCTCCACGGAGGGGACCAACCTCAGTAAACCCAGGGTGACACACCCCCTGGGGACCTGTTACGGCCCAGCGGAGTTGGCCAATTACCTTCCCCCCCCATCTTGGTATTCCCTTTTGGGGGTCCCAACCACTCATTTTTTTTTTTGAAACCAATTTGTGATCCAAGAAACGACACTTCCCAGACACCCATCCCAAGGAAGGGCATACTCACAAACACTCTCACACTGCAACGGAGTTGTTTTAATGGGACCCACTCCCCCTCTTAGCAGGTTGTCATATTACCTTTTTTGCGGTGAGGAGTTTTCCCCCGGAAGGACATTTTTAGTAGAACCGGCGTCGCCCATAACTTGGGTTATGAAATTTCAACTTTGTCCGGGGTGGGGAAACCCCGTTGAGTCTGCGTCGCCAATCGCCCGCTAGGCCAAGCTTTGATCGTAACCCTCACCTCCTCCCCTACGAAATACCCCCAGAACACACCCCTCCCAAGTCTCCTCACCCCCTTTGCATTTTGCCCAGGTCATCCCTACCATCTCATTCATTTCACAGTCAACTCACTCTGGGGGATTCTAAAGCCGTACACCCCCCCACAACACCAATGACAGTTTCACCCGCCCGATTCCCCCAAATTAAAAACTCCCCTCTCCACCCCCCTTCTCCGTCAACAGTAAAAAAACACCTCTATCTCCAGAAACGAACTCTACCCCCCCAAAACTCCCTCCCCACAACAGGCCCCTCATATAAGAACAAAGTCCCATCCCCTTCCCATACCTCCTCCCCACCACCCTTTTATCCCCCTTTTTGCCCCCACCAACACACAAACAACTTCCTACTCCCCCCTGCAAAAGCACCCCAAAACCAAGACTATATCCCCCCTTCATCTCTTCCTAAACTAACCTGCCCACACACAAAACAAAATACTCAAACCGTCCTACTCACCCCGCACACCCACTCCCCACCTTCTCGCACCTAACCCCCCACCTAATAACACGAGGTCTCATCCCGCAACCAACACATTCATTTACCAACTCTATTACTTTCATCCTCCTCTTCTCCCCCATCCAAAAGCCACTCTCCACTGAACCCCTCAACTACCTACCTCCCTACACCCCCCACTTTACTCCATCACAACCCTTAACACCCCACCCTCCCCTTTACCTCCCCCTCCATTCACAAACTCTCCCTCCAATCTACCCCACAAAAACCTCCAATCCCCCCCACAACCCTTTCAACTTCATCCTCTTTCATTGCGCTGCGGACCACTTCCAGTTTGCACAAAAACCAAAACACTTTTTCCCCCCCCCCACGGACCATTTACAAACAAGGGAGGGAGGGCTCCGGCCCTGAGGGCCCCTCCTCCTTTTTTGCCGTTATTCTTGGGCACCCCGCAAGTTCTTTCTGCTTTAACGCTCATGCCTATAGACACCCCCCCCAACCCAACCCCAAGCATTCCTTCTCGTCACGAGTCCAGGTACGGAAGCCTTTCCCTTTTCCCCCTGAATGATAAACTCGCAGTTTTTCCCAAAAGTGTGAAAGGCCCCCCCGGTCGTTTTCCAGCTGTGGGAACCGCCTGAAAGACCGAACGACCTTTTTCTTTCGCTTGCAAACCAACCCCCTTAATAGCCTCATGATTTTGCCCCCCCCCCCCCCAGCTGCCCCTTTTTTCCGGCATCGGCCGGGCTCCACCCGTTGTCCTCCTTGATCAGCGTTATGCTTTCCTCAAAGCAACGTTTTTGTTTCCTTTGGGGAAGGTGTGGTGTGGTTTTCCTCATATTATGGTCTTAGTGGCCCCCCCCCAGGATTTTGATAAGGTTCCCTTTGTGCTCTTATGAACTGCCCATTCCCTTTATTTAAATTCCTGAAACCACTTCCGACATTCCCTCCTACCCCCCCCCGCCAATGCTTCCCGCTTCCTATTTTGAAACCTTTTGGGATAGTGCCTTTTCGAACACGTCCCCCCATCCTCGTAGAGCCGGTTTTTTCAGTTATTTTTCCCTTCTATGTAAGAAACGTGTTGTTCCGGGTTGCACCCCAGTGCCTTTTCCCCTTCCCCCTTTTGCGCTTTTTCCCTATCTCTTCCCGAGACAAATCCCCGGTTTTGACTGGGGGTTGATTGCTGATTTTTTTTATTCGCCCAAAGTTTTTCCCCCAAGAGCTGCATTGGTGATTTTTCTGGCGACGTATGATTCTGTCCCCTTTTCCGCAAGGTCGCGTGTTTTAAAAGCCCCCCACCATTTTTTGGTTGTGGAGAAACAAGACTTGTAATATGGGGAACATACTTTTCCCCTATTGTAATGGGTACATTACCATTTAAGCTGGGACCTTTTGACCTGCCCATTCAAACTCCTTCTTCGTGGTCTTTAATGTCAGTTGCCTTCATTTTCCTAGTGCCTTGCTTGGCCGCCTGGGCCCAAACTTTCGTTTTTAATCACCCCCAGGTGACACCCCCCCCCCCTTTCCTTTGTCCCTGCCGTCTTCGGGAAAATTTGCCATACTGTCTCTTTCCTCTAAAACAGGCATATGGGTGGATGGGGTTTTTTGTGTGGGAGATTTCCCTTTTTTCTGTCAACCCCGTTCCAGGGAAGGGCGCAGATAATCTTTTTCCATGCAGATCTCGTCCCTTTCGCCCCTACTCCTTTTGTTTGTATTCTTGTAGATTTCTTCCCCCGGTTCCGGCATAGTACTTTTTACGGGTGGTTTCTCCCTAAGCCAGGAAAAGAACTTTTTTTCCCTCCCGACCAAAACCCCCCCCCATCTCCTTACTGTGGACCTTCCCGCTTACGGCTGAAGGGGTATTCAAAGGACCATTCTTCTTCCCGGTTCCCCCCCCAAAATTGTTCTTTTAGCTCTCCTCGGTCATCTTTTGTAGCTTAAGCTTTGGGACCCTTTGCCCGTTCGCGGTATTCTTCCCAAACACCATTTCTTCCCTTGTGGTCTTTTTTATCTTGACCACCCCTTTTTTTTCCCCAGTCCTCCCAAAACCTGTTTAACATGGTACCCTTCCTCTTTGAACATTTTTCCCCGGCGGTCCCTTGAATGATTTGTGCCCCCTTGGTTTGCTTCCCAACGCCCCGTTCCCAGTTTTCCCCCACGCAGCCTTGGCGGGCGGGTTTCTTTTAAATTCCTTGCCCTCTTCTCTCGTTTGCAGGTCCGTTTTCCAACCTTTTTGTTAGAAAAAAAACAAAAAAGTCGGTAAAACCTTGTATGGTTGGACTTTTCCTTTGGTTTCGATTTTTTTCGTAAGTTGGCATTCGTTCCCCCCCTTTTCGGGCCATTATGTACATGACCACCCCCCACCCTTCTTCTTGCGTAAGGGGTTCAGTCCTTCAACCGGTATCACTATTGGGTTTTACTTCTCCATTCAACGCCCTTCCTTCTCCCCCTACCCTGCCTTTCCTTCTATCGCTGAAATGGCCGTTTAGGACCCCCCCACTTGATTAGCCTTGGTTCCCCCCAGGCCGGGTGCGTGTTCCCTATCAGGCGTTTACCCAATTGGCCAAGAGTTATACAGGGTTGAAACTCCTTCACCCTGACTCCCCCTGAGTGTCAGTCCTTAACCCCCTACCAATTGAACCCGTATGAGGACCCCGGCCCTTACCCCCCCTTACCTAGTTGGTGTTTAGGGCCACCCCGTGTCTGCTGGGTGACGGCGCTATTCCTTCATTTCCCCGGAGAACTTTTTTTGCTATAAGTCCCTTTGGCCCCCCCCCCCCGTTTTCTATCGCCATTTTTCTCGTCGGTTTTAACCCCTGTACCTTTAACCAATACGAGTGTGGCAACTTGACGGTCGGCCTTTTGGCTTTTTGAGGGAAAATTTTTTGTTTTTTTCTTTTCCTTTCAGTTTTTTTTTTAGTTTGCTGCGTCCCCTATCTTTTTTGACTATCAATAAAGAATCCCCCCACAAATAAAGGTAATCGCCCCTTCCTCTATCGACCCTCCCCCACCTTTTTGGGGAATCTCTTGCCATGGGGTGGACCCGTTCCTGCTTTCTATTGGATAAAATTCCGGCTTTATAAAAGTCTTCCCGAAGTTTTCTCGGTTCTGTTCTCCTTTTTTTTCCTCATTTTTTCCTGGATTACGCGGGGGAAGACTGTTTTTTTTTGGGAGGGTACCAGGGCCTTTTAATTTTGCTTTCAATAACAAACCCCCTCTTTTCCTTCTTTATTGGGGTGTGAGAAGGTTTCTTGTTGTTTTTGGCTTTATGGGATGGGTGTTGCTTTTCTTGGGGATTTGTGCGCTTCTTTCGGTGGTCCAATAGGATTTCTTTTGTCCCCATTTTCGCGTTTTGTATTGCAAGGGATTCGTACAAACCTTCACCCCTCTGAGCTAAAGCCCTTTTCCCTTTTTGGATGGTGGACTACACTGTCCCAACACTTTTTCTCCCGTAATTTTGCGACAGGCTTCTTCCCCAATTACCCCCTGATCTTCCTTTTGTCTTTTTTCCCCTTTAAATTGTGATTTTTTCCTCTTATTCTGGCCTTTATCGCTAGAAATTTTTCAGTTTTACTGTTGAGTCTTCTTTCTTGTCCCAGTTTCTGTCGCACCCCTCTCTTCGTTTTTCGGGTTTTGACCAATCCGGTGCCCCAACCTCGGGGCCATTCCTTAGTCTTTTGGGGAATGGTCTTTCATTGTTTCGCATGGCTTTTCTTGAAAACCTCCCCCCATGTCTTTCCTGGCCTCTCCTTTAGGAACATTGCAGAAGAGTTGAATCCGGGATGTCCCATGTAAACCTATCTGGGTATTCCCTCCTCCGTCTGCAGCTGGAGGGTTTTCGGACACTCTACCTGCCACTGCGAGGCAACTTTTTGTTTTCTTGTCCCTTATCCCCCAAACGTTGACGCGGTAAATGCGGCCTGGTCGGTCAAATTAGTAGTGTTGATCTTTACTTAATTTGTACAGGGTCCCCCCCCCCAAATTGTCCCCCCCCTTTTTTCTCTACGTATTTCCTCCCCTCCCATTGGTGGACGCGGGAATTTGCGGAATCTTCGAGTTCCTTCCCGAACCCTTTTTGTCTTTCTCCTTTTTCTTTGGTCTCCCCTTTTCTTCTTTTCCCTTCCTTCCCTTGTTGGGTGTGCGGGTCTGATCGGGCCGATATTTAAATCAGTCCCCAATTTGTGCTCGCCCTCCCTCCCCTTTCCCTCTCCGGCGGCTTTTTCTTTTCTTTCTTTTTCGAATGTCAAGTCTTTGAAAACCTGAATCCCTCCCCTTCGTTAACTTTCCCACTACGAATGTAACCCTACACCTGGCGTGCTTGGCCTAGATTTGTGTCTTGAAGATCCCTGGACCTTTCCAATCCTTTCCCTGCTTATCCATTATTTTTTCCGACTTTTTCGTGCTTTCTGACTTGACCCGGTGAAATGGCCCTTACAAGACGGTTTTTTTCTCGAGGTTCAAAAAGGAGATTGTGGTGCTTAGTTCTGGAGGATTTCGAACGCGGCCGACTGAAATTTCCCCGTTCTTCTCGTGTTTGGGGCGATTTTGGTAAAGAATAGGGCCCCATTGTATTATAATTCCCCCTTTTTCCCATTCCGGCCCCTCTTCCTACTGTGTGTTTTCAAACCCTTGCCGACCTACCACGGAATTTTGTGACCTTCCAACGTTTCAGAACGACTTTTCACGTTCCTCCCCCCCGAGGTAGGCTGGGATGGTTTCCGATCCCAGCCCCAGAGGACAGACCACGTGAGGTTTTGACCAACCCCAACGCTGCCAGGGTAAGGTCGGGCTGGGCTACCGAGGGGATTCGGGGCAGCTTCCCACCCCAACTATAGTCACAAAAAAGTGGGGGGTAGACTGTGAGATCTTCTGAAGCCCCCCTCCGGCACTAAACTTACCCTATCCCCCTGGGACTTCCCTCTATCATCGAGTTGAGTTTCACTTTGTGGTAACGCCCCCGGTAAGGCTGCTAAATATCACCACTCATCCTCCCCACAAAAGGTTGCCCAACCTGCCCCAGTCAGGACAGTTGGGACCTAATCAGTCAGTCAGGGGAACTCTTTCAACAACCCACAGAACAACTTTTCCTGACCTTTTACGTGGACCAAGGCAATCCGCAAACCCCCCTTTATTACACAGTGGAGATTTTTTCGTAATGCGTCAAAAATTCCCCCCTCTTCTACCCTTTAGCCTTCCCCTTTTAAGGTGGCTTCCATTTTAGCATGGTGAGCCGACACATTCTTGGTACCCCCCTTCTTTTCATTACCATATTAGATAGGCGGACCTGTGATGGAAGCGGGCCCGTTCGTCCAGAGGAGACAACCTCTTTTGGGGACAAAATTGTTCCCCCCAGTCCCCCCACTATTTTGCCCCACGTCAAATTCTTTTTTGGGACTGGGTACTCCTTAATTTTGGTTCTTTCCTCGTTTCCCCCCGCAAGGTTGTGGGTTCGGCCCCCAGAATTTCCCCTGAAGGATTGCTCCCAACAATCCACAAATTTTAGACCTACACATTTGAACATTGTTTTTCAGCCCCCAGTGTTTACTCTTCCAGAGGTAAACGTCTACACTACATCCCCATAACAAAAGTTTGAGATCGGACCCGTGGTGGGGGGTCCTAACCTAGCCGTGTCCCTTTCTTTGTGGTTCACCATTTTCCCTTATGACTCTGCGGCTCTTAACATTAATTACTGTCACAACCCCAGTAATGGGGCATGATACCCCGGTGCATTCCAACATTCCCCTTTTCATTTTGGCAAGAAGGGGGAGTGCCTACCCATTGTTTTTACTGGCCGATGTCTTTATGGCTTTTGGAATAACACAGTCTTGACCTTTTCCGTTGTTGCTCCCTCCCAAGAGGTTGCACCGGTTATTTCCCCCTGTAGGTTCCCGTGGTGCTTTCTTTTTTTCCTGCTTTTTCAACTGGTGGTACACTGGCATGGCTTCCCCCCGACAAACCCGCGTATCATTGTGGAGTCAGAACCCCCTTAATTTTTCTCCCGCGTAGCTTTCTTTTGTGCTTTCTCATTCTGGGCCTTGCCCGCGTTTTGTTTCCTTGAGAGCAGCTCCGTTACCTAGACCCAGTTTGTTGCCCGGGGTTGTTTTTCTTTCCCGTGCCCCCGATTTCCGCCCATGATTGAGTTTGTGAGTGTGATGAAAACTTCTCCCGTTCACGACTTTTCTACGACGACTCCCCCCTTTTCTTATCCCCTGGAACACATCCCAAAGCGGGCTTGTAGTGTGGTTTTCTCCCCCCCTTTCACAGCATTCCTGAACTTCTCTACGACTCTTATTGTGCAGTTAGCGCCACTCCCCCACAGGGTTTCCCCCTTTGGTTGATCGCCCATTGTTCTTTTTTTTCGTTGTTTTTAAATCCCACAAGACTTACTTTTCCTTTTAGTTGGTCCCCAACCCTTTTTCTTCTCCCAATGGAGGGACTTTAACTGTGACCCGTAGTTTTATGGATGTTGGTCGATTCCCATCCCACGTTTCTTTGTCCTCTCCTCCAATCCGATGGAATCATGAGGTTCCCACCTTGGCCTACATGGCTCCATCCGACCGTAAAACTCAAAACCGGGGTGCCCAGCTGACTTTAAGCAGGGGAAGTTTTCGAGGTATCTGGTGGATCAAACACAAGCTCCCATTAGTCAAGTAATTGTTTGTCGGCTTTTCCCTAGGCTTGGCTTGGTTGTGGTTTTCCAGTTCTTTGTTTAGCATCTTCTTCCCCCTGGCAAACCACATTCAGAACTATTCTTCAACGTTTTTTGTTTTGTTTCGGATTAGGGCGGTTCGAATTTTTCACACGTTGTACCTTTTTCATCCCCCTAACCTCCAGGGAAACAAAGCAAGACCCTTTGTCTCATTAACTATTTCGCTAGGAAATCCACTAGCTGCCAATAAGACATTTCACTTCTTCCCCCAGTTTTAGTTTTTTTAGTTTTCCATGGGAGACCCCTTTTTTCTTAGGCCCCGAAGTCTCACAATTCTCCCCCGTCCCCTCCCCCAATCCCCTTGTTTTTCCTTGTCAGGATTCCCCAATTGTCCTAACTACGTTCCTGGCACCTCCGATTGGTTCCTCATTTCCCCCGCCCCCCCCCCGTCTTCTTCGGGGCTTTACCACCCCCACCCCAGCTTTTTCCCAACGCCTTGCGTCGGGGCCTCAACTTAAAATATTTTCCCTTTCTTCCCCCTTCTTTGCAGGCTCCTTTTTTTGTCAACAAACGGTTTTCCGGCCAACCATTATTGGGAAACAATTTGTGCCTTTCCCAGGGTTTCCCACTCCGTTTTCCTCTTTCTTTTCCCTTCCCATCCTTTCTTCCTGCTCCGAGTTTTCCATCTCAACACACCCAAATCTTTTCCTACTCGGTTCCCCCCCTGCCCCTGATTTTCTTCCTCCTCTTTTTCTTGTTCCTCTTTCCTCCATTCGGGATTCCTACGGACTTTATTTAGCCGACCAAGGAGTTTGCTTTAATCTTTCCTTTTTCGTCTAACCCCCCACCGTCCTCTCTTCTTTTCCGTTCTTTTTCCCCGACTCTGTTTTTTTTTTCTTGACTTCCCCTACTTCACAACTCCGTATTTTGGTTGGCCCCGATTTTTACCCACTCTTGATGTGAACTTTTCCAGGACAGTTAAAAGGGTTTGGAATTACGCAACTTCCTGCTCTGACTCAACACAACTTTTTTTTTCTCTTTCCGTCAGAGCCCCGTTTTTTCTTATTGGGGGCGCGCGGTTTTATCCTTCTATTTTTCGGTGGCATCTCCTTAAGTGGGTTTAGTAGATTTCACGGCTGTTAGTTCCCCCTTGACTTACCGTGTCTGTTACCCTGTTTGGACCGTCCTGAACATGTTTATTTTTTGGGACCTTTACTTTAGTCTTTTCTAGTGGCAGCTTCTTTTTTTTCGTTTTTTTTTTTTCTGTCCTAGGCAGGGTTAACCCGTTCTTAAAAAACGGGGATAAAGAGCAAAAAGATTTAATCACTGGACCTTTAATGCCCTTAAGTCCTCTTTCCATTTTTGCCTGGGGCATCGGTGAAGGTTTGTGGTGGAAGGGGGGGTGGTGCTCCGTTCCTTCCCTCAGGTCGTTCAGCTACACGAGTGTATCGCGGATTTGTCCCCCTACTTTTCCCCTTTCCTTTTTTTTTTTCCTTTCTTTCCTTCGGGGAGAAGAGTCTGGTTTTTCCCAATCTAGGGTTGTCCCTTTTACCCACGAGTTCATTTACTGTGGTGTTCTGTGTACTTTTTGGTTTTTCTTTTTTGTCTTTCTCTGGAGTTGGTTTGTTTTGGTCCGTTATGGTCCGCTCTTCTGGGAGCACTATTGGCCTTTCTGGGAATTGTCGTTTCTTCTTTCCCCCCGTTAACGATCTGCCCCAAGTGCCTGTCAATTTTTCTTTTATTGCCTCGATAAACAACCTTTTTTTTTCCTTACGATGATTTCCTCCCCTTTTCAGGCCCCTTTCTTCAGCTTTGCTCAACTTTTCTGTTACTATTGGGATTCTTCCCAGATCACATTTCTCATTTCTCGGGTTTCCCCTCCCTCCATGAGTTTTCCCCAATAACAGGATTTTTTTTGTTCGACGGTTACCCCAAAACATCTGAGAGCGGGGCCTTTGCCCTCGTTGTCTTTCCTCCCTTGGAATATTGCTTGTTCCCCCATCGAAGCTCGCTGGGCCCCTGGTTTCCCCGACCTTGCACTTGAAATTAGCTGCCTCTTCCCACCCTTGGGAGGCAGTTTTTTTCGGTTTTTTTTCCCGGCGCTTAAGTTTTAAAGTTTTTGCGGGCATCGAATCTCCTTATTTGCCCTTCCCCTCTTTCGTCTACCGCCCTTTTCGCCTGTTCCAACCTCCCTTTGTTCTTAGATGTTCTGGAGTGCCCCGTTGCCCAGGCTGACGCTTTCTTATTTCCTCCTTCCGTTCCCTGGTGCATTTTCTCAGGCGAGTTTCTGTCGTTGTCCCTCGAGGGTGTTTCATCCTCTGTTCTACTCCTCTCTACTCCTCCTTTTTTTGTGTGATTATCCGTCCCCCTCCGATCTTTTCTTCCCAGTAAACACTCCTGCCACCCCTTCTTTAACATTCCGGCGCGCCTCATTGATAGTTCTTTCTTTTCCGGGTTTCTCCCCCCGTTGTCTCCTCGTTCCTTTCCCCCAAGCTCCCACACGCAACACCCTCTTTATTCTTTTTTTTCTGGCATGTTCGCAAGACGCATTTGGCAGAACTTGTTTGATCAATGTTGCTTTTTCTTTTCCCTTTCGCCTTCTTTACAGTTAAGGGACACACCAGCGAGTATCCTCTTTTTCTCAAAAACCAACCCTTTCTTAACTGGTTCTTTCTTTCGGTCTCAAAGGACACTTGAGATGTTGGGAGATGAGTTTTTTTCCCTACTTTTTTAGCCTCACATTACAGGAAATGTGATCCAGGTTATTTGTTTTTTGTCCCCCCCCCCCCTCACACAGGAGACGACTCAATTTTTTTCAATACGTGCGCAATCCATGTGACCCTCTTTTCATTAGCCTCGAGCAGCTTCCTTTTTTCTAGAAAGTCCTTAGCCTTGTCGCAACCAATTCCTGGCAGCGGGGCGGGCTCTTTTTCTTCCCTTTCCTCCCTTTCCTTGAAAACAAATTGTTCTTCCAGTCTATTAGTTGAAGCCTTTCCAGTCTATTCCCTTTTTTTCTCGTCGCGTTTCCCCCAACTTTGGGCCAAGGCCCCTTTCTACACTTTCCTTCCAGCCCGGTCTTCCCCAACTGACCGGCCTTAAGTCCCTCCCTATCCCCCCCCCCCAATCACACACGCCCATGCCCGAACGCACCCCGCCCCCCAACTCCGTCCCACTTGTCAGGCCCTTGGTTTACTCTTCCCCCCTTGTAATAGAATTGTCCAGGCGAGCCATCCTTCCTTTTCTCGACTTAATCCCCGGTTTCGAAAACCGGAGGTTGCAAACCAATTTGTCTTGGAAGGACATCGGCCAGAGGGGTGAACAACAGAGGATGTTTCTTTGTATTTATAAATTTCTCGAGGGCGGACATTACAGTCCCTAGTCGCCCCATCCCTCTTTTGCCCCACCTTCCTGCAGGTTCCCTCCCCCCTAGCACATAGATTATCATTCTAGGGTTATCCCCCCCCCCATTGCTGCCCTCCTATCATTTGTTTTTCCCATCCTCCCCGTCTCTCTTACTCCCCCACTCTAAGTTTGCCCTTCTTTGCCATACCTTGAAACAGGCCCTTTTGCAAGCCCCAACTTTCGTTGAGTGTTAAGTGATTTCGGATTTATTTGCTAGGTCCCTTCAAGGTGTTTGTTCTTTCATGCTCAAATGAAGGCTATGAGCTCCCCCCCCCCTTTTTAACCCCCAATTCCGCTGACCCACCGCGCCTGCCTACGATTCCGGGCCCCGGCCCAAGACCGACCAAGGCTTCCCGTACACCCTGGGGGACAGTATTTTTTCGTAAGTACCGGGTGGGACATCAAGAGGGCGCTGTGTCCGTGAAAACCTTACGAGTCCAAACGTTGACTGGCTGATTGCATGCCCACCCATTTAATGGTTCCCAGTTGGTGGAGTGAATTTTTTTTTAGTGAGCCGTGGTTTTGCCACTGACCCGTAACTGTCTCCCACAGTTTGCCGTATTTTTCCATGCCCGTTGATCCGAATCTGCGCGGTCCCTTCTGGGTTCTAATTTGTTCCCTTCCCAGTTTTCTTCTCAGTTTTCAGGTGGGGCCGGGGGGGGACCCCTCCCGCCCTTCTCGGCTACTTTTTTTCTCATAAAGCGCTTATGTCTTTTTTCTTTCTTTTAATTGAGGTTAATCCGAGCGGGGCTCCAAGATCCTTCGAAGGTTGCCCGTCTTGGCTTGAACCCGATTGCGTTCTAGTAATTTTGTGTGTCCGTGAGGAGAACCGTTCGTCCACTCATTTGAGCCTTTTCCCTAGATGAACACGTATTCTTGAAAAAGTTCCCCTTTTGTTTTAAGGGCTTTCGTTGGACGACCCTTTGACCTATCTGCCATCCCCTTTTTCTAGTGACTTCTTTTCCAGGTTTTTGGTTTCCCGCTAGTTGCTTTCTCGTGGGGAATATCCATCTGGTCGGGGGTGGAAGCACCGCCGGGTAAAGGTTTAGCGTTCCCAACTTTTCTAGATTTGACTGTGTAACCCGTAGTTACAATTTTTTTCCCTCTGGCAACCCCCTGACGATTTTTTTGTCTTTTGATGGGCACAGATTGCGTTTGACTGGTTTCCCGCCTCTGCAAAGGGAGCTAGAAAATTACGAAAACAAAACCCTTTCCCAGGGAAGGGACCGGCTGACCACTTTTTCCCTCGGTCAGTTTGCCTTTTTAAACTCTGAGTCGCGTTGTTCGGGGCGGGGCCGTTTGAGTTTTGGACCAATGGTCTTTCTAAAACGCTTACTTTTGCCGGGTTAATCT